>OGMF01001934.1_pt1 | contig 18769 bp, 18 predicted proteins | sample 1572921 | NCBI WGS metagenome assembly OGMF01 (sample SAMEA2581919, study PRJEB24529) | metagenome | biome: Human gut stool | place: China | collected 2011 | reverse complement strand
CCCTTGGGGCCCAGCACCTTACCGAGACGGCCAACCACACCCATCATGTCGGGGCTGGCGATGACCACGTCGAAATCAAACCAGTTTTCCTTCTGGATCTTCTCCACCATGTCCATATCGCCCACATAGTCGGCGCCGGCCTCACGGGCAGCGTCAGCCTTGTCGCCCTTGGCGAACACCAGCACGCGGACAGTCTTGCCGGTGCCGTGGGGCAGCACGATGGCGCCGCGGACCTGCTGGTCAGCGTGACGGGAGTCAACGCCCAGCTTCACGTGGAGCTCGACGGTCTCGTCGAACTTGGCCTTGGCGGTCTTGCAGATGAGGTCCATGCCCTCAGCGGCTTCATACTGAGCGCTCTTATCGATCAGCTTGGCGCTCTCCTGATATTTCTTGCCTCTAAACAATGTTATTCCTCCTCATAGTGGTTCTTCGGAACTTAGTCCTCCCACTGTATCGAGCGGGCTTTGACCGCACGGCTGTTGTGACCATCAATTGACACGGGCGAATACGGTTTTGGCGGGCAGAAATCCCCCCATGCTTCCGCAGAGCCCTTGGCAATACACCCTGTATTCCCTGCGGGCTTTTTGTCACCTGGACGCATTTCTGCTCCGGCAAAACTGCCCGCACCTGTCAGCGATGGATATTCGAGTGATTTTTGACTTTTGAGATGATGACGAGCTGACGCCCGTCAAGGCGAAAAGGGCAAAAAGCGCCGGAAAGACACGCTGTCAGGCGTGTTTGCTCTTGTCAATCGATGGTAATATTCCGTATTATTTACAATTTGGCTCTTTTCCTGCGGCGGTTTTCATGCTATGATAGCGGGGAATATCACTCCCAAGGAGGTTTATCCCATGCGCGAATATGTCATTATGACCGACAGCTGCTGCGACCTGACCGACCACATGGCCAAGGAGCTGGAGCTGACCGTGGTGCCCCTGACCGTCCACATCGATGGGCGCGATTACCCCAACCTGCTGGACGGCAGCGCCATCAGCTTCGAGGATTTCTACGGCAAGATCCGCGGCGGCGTGCTGGCCACCACCGCCGCCGCCAACGTAGGCCAGTTTCAGGAGGCCATGCGCCCCATTCTGGCCGCCGGCAAGGACATCGTCAGCATCAACTTCTCCAGCGCCCTCTCCACCACCTACCAAAGTGCGTGCATCGCCGCCCAGGACATGAAGGAGGAGTTCCCCGATGCCAACATCTATGTGGTGGACTCCCTCTCCGCCTCTCTGGGCCAGGGCCTGCTGCTCTATCTGACCGTCCAGAAGAAGCGCGAGGGTCTCTCCGCTCAGGAGCTGGTGCAGTGGGTGGAGGACAACAAGCTCCACATCGACCACTGGTTCACCGTGGACGACCTGAACTACCTGAAGATGGGCGGTCGTCTCAGCGCCGGCGCCGCGTTCTTCGGCTCCATGCTCTCCATCAAGCCCGTCATGCACACCTCCGACGAGGGCAAGCTGGTCCCCGTCAGCAAGGTCCGCGGCCGCAAGGCCAGCCTGAAGGCCCTCATCGACAAGATCGCCGAGCTGGGCATCGAGCCCAGTGAGCAGGTCATGTTCATCTGCCACGCCGACTGCGAGGTGGAGGCCCGCGCCGTGGCCGAGGAGATGAAGGCCCGCTACGGCGTCAAGGAGGTCTACATCAACTACATCGGGCCTGTGATCGGCAGCCACACGGGGCCGAATACCATGGGCATATTCTTCGTAGGCACCAAGAGATAACGGCGCGTCTCTTGCGCCAATACTTCGTTGCGGCGGCTTGCCGTACACAAAGTACGCCTGCGCCGCCGCGCCTCGTCTTGGCGCAAGATCCATTTCCGTTAGAGGTTTGCCATCGGCAGGACGCAAGATCCGACATCGATGGAGCGCCTCGTCTTGGCGCAAGATCCATTGCCGTTAGAGGTTTGTCATCGGCAGGACACAAGATCCGACATCGATGGAGCGCCTCGTCTTGACGCAAGATCCATTGCCGTTAGAGGCTTGCCATCGGCGGGACACAAGCTCCGTCGCCGCTGGAGGTGTACGGTGCATTTCAACTTTGCGGGAGGTCATCCTATGGACTGGCTGGAACTCAAGAACGACACGAGCCACGCGGGCTTGGACGCGGTGACGGACATGCTGGAGCAGCAGGGGGTCACCGGCGTGATGATCGACGACGAGGCGGACTTTCAGAGCTTTCTGGAGAACAACCGCCAATACTGGGATTATGTGGATGACGACCTGCTGGCACAGAAAAAGGGCGTCAGCCGCGTGACGTTCTATCTGGAACGGAACGAGGCCGCCTACGGCACCGTGGCCGCCGTGCGTATGGCCATGTCGGCGCTGAAAAAGGACCACCCGGAGTACGCGCCCCTGCTGCTGACCATGGCCGACGTGGCCGACGAGGACTGGGAGAACAACTGGAAGCAGTTCTACAAGCCCATGGAGATCGGCAGCCGCCTGCTGGTGGTGCCGGAGTGGGAGGAGGCCGCCGACCCCACGCGGGTGAAGCTGGTGCTGAACCCCGGCCTGACCTTCGGCACCGGCAGCCACGCCACCACCCGCCTGTGCCTGCAGGCGCTGGATACCCACATTCACGGCGGTGAGCGGGTGCTGGACCTGGGCTGCGGCAGCGGCATCCTGTCCATCGCCGCCCTGCGCCTGGGCGCGGAGAGCGCCTTCGCCTGCGACATCGACGAGAAGTGCGTGGACGTGGCCTATGAGAACGCCGCCTTGAACGGCATCGGGAAGGACCGCTACACCGTCCGCTGGGGCGATGTGCTCACCGACGCCGCCCTGCGGCAGGAGATGGGCGCCGGCTATGATATCGTGGTGGCCAACATCGTGGCGGATGTCATCATGGGCCTCAGCCCCCACGTCCGTCCCTTCCTGAAGCCCGGCGGCCTGTTCCTCTGCTCCGGTATCATCGACGACCGGGCGGCGGAGGTGCTGGAAAAGCTGAAGGCCGACGGCTGGGATGTGTTCGAGCAGCGCAGCAGCGAGGGCTGGTTCAGCTATCTCTGCAAGTAACGCAAAGAAAAAGACCGGCGCGGAGCTGCCGTCCCGGCCATGACAGCACACCTGTTGCATCTCTGTGGGTAACGACAAAAAAAGACCGGCGCGGGCCGGTCTTTTTTTGTGCTTCGTCCGTCCGCGCCGCCGGGAACGGGAGAATTCACGGAATGTACTTTTCTTTTTCCTAAAAAGTTGCTATACTGAAAGCAAACGTAACATATAGCGAACACGAATGTATACAGCAAAAGCAACGGAAAGTAAACGAAAGTAAAGGAGAAAACCGAAGCCATGATGAAGCGAATTCTGCGCCTGACGGCGTTTTTGCTGGGGTTGACGCTGCTGCTGTCCGCCTGCGGCAATACAAAAGGCAAAGAGATGGTGGACGCCTCCACCCAGACCGCCCCGCCCGTAGAAGGCGTCACCGCCCTGGCCCTGTGCGACGGCGATGTGACCCTCCGTTTTGAAAAGGACGAAACCGGCGCCTGGACCTGGTTTGACGACCCCGCCTTCCCCTTGGATCAGACGGCGCTGGAGGACCTGCTGGCCCTGCCCGCCGCCCTGGACAGCGGCGAAGCAGTGGACAATGTGCAGGAGCTGGCGGTTTACGGACTGGAGGCTCCCAAGAAGTACATCACCGTCACCTCCGACGGCGTGGACGTCGTCTATTATCTCGGCGACCAGGCCGCGGATGGCCGTTGGTACGTGCTCACCCCTGCCGGTACGGTGCGCTATACCTCTGACGAAAATAAGATGCTGCTCAGCCGCAGCATCTACGCCATGGCGGTCCTGCCCGTTCTGCCGGTCATCGAGCCGGACAGGCTGGTCAGCGTAAGTCTGCTGCGCGCCGACGGCACCGCTGCCGTCTCCTTCTACACCGCCGAGGACGGTACCCGCCGCAGCGCCAACCGGGACGTCACGGAAAAGACCGCCGCCCTGGCTGATGAGATCGCAGCCCTGACACTCACCGCCTGCGTGGACTACGACCCGGCGGAGGGTGCGGCCGCCGTCTGCGGCCTGGATGCTCCGGGGGTCACGCTGACGGTGAACTACCTGGCTGACAACAGCGCCGAGCGGACGCTGATCCTTGCCGTCGGCCTGTCCACCGGCGACGGCGGCCGCTATGTGGCCCTGGACGGCGACACCACCATCTACCGGATGGAGGAGTCGTCCCTGACCCAGATCCTGACCCTGTCCGAGACGGGGCTGTAAGCCATGAAAAGGGAGGCGCGGCTATGCGTATACTGATCGTGGAGGATGAAAAGCGCCTGGCGGGCACCCTGCAGGACCTGCTGCGCCGCCAGGGCTATAGCGCCGACGTGTGTTATGACGGCATCTCCGGCCTGGACAACGCCCGCAGCGATATCTACGACCTGCTGGTGCTGGACGCCATGCTTCCCGGCATGGATGGCTTTACCCTGCTGCGCCAGCTGCGCGGCGGCGGCAGCCGCCTGCCGGTGCTGATGCTCACCGCCCGCAGTGAGCTGAATGACCGCGTCCGCGGTCTGGACGCCGGTGCGGACTACTACTTGACCAAACCCTTCGAGCCGGAGGAGCTGCTTGCCTGTATCCGGTCCCTGCTGCGCCGTGGCGGTGAGGACGCCGCTGCCGACCCGGAGGTGACGGCCTTCGGCGACCTGACGCTGCACATGGGCACATTCCTGCTGGAATGCGGCCCGCGAAGCGTCCGTCTCAGCCGCCGGGAGTACGACCTGATGGAGCTGCTGATGCGGAATGGCAGTCAGATCGTCTCCAAGGAACAACTGATCCTGAAGGTCTGGGGCTATGACTCCGCCGCCGAGGACAACAACGTGGAGGTCTATATCTCCTTCCTCCGCCGCAAGCTCACCCATCTGCAATCCACTGTGAAGATCAAGACCCTCCGTATGGTGGGTTATTGTCTGGAGGTGGAGGCATGATCCGGCACCTTCGCTGGAAGGTGGTGGCCACCAATATGCTGCTGATCTCGCTGGTGCTGCTGGCGGTGTTCGCGGCGGTGTACTTCATCTCCCGGGGCAACTATCACAAGAATGTGCAGCAGCAGCTGTACCAGGCGCTGGAGCAGGGCGACTATGGCCGCAGCCAGCCCGGCATGGACAGCATCCCCTGCTTTGTGGCCGAGGTCTATGGCAGCGGCACCGTCCGCGTGGCCGGCAACAGCTACTATGACCTCAGCGACGAGACCCGCATGGCGGAGATCGTCACTGCCGCCCTGGCGGCGGACGAGGACGCCGGCACGTTGGACGAATTTCATCTGCGCTATCTGCGCCAGCGGGGTTACACCACGACCGCTATCGCCTTCACCGATACCTATCTGGAATACACCTCCCTGCACACGTTGCTGAAGGCCTGTTCTCTGGCGGGATGCGGCGCGCTGGTGGTGCTGTTTCTGTGCAGCTACCTGCTCTCCGGTGTGGTTACCAAGCCTGTAGGTGCCGCCTGGGCCCAGCAGGAGCAGTTCCTCTCCGATGCCAGCCATGAGCTGAAGACCCCTCTGACGGTCATCCTCTCCTCCGCCGAGTTGCTGGAGCAGAGTGCTTCGCCGGAGCAGGCGGTCTACGTGGACAATATCCGGGCGGAGGGCCGCCGCATGAAAGCCCTGGTGGAGGATATGCTCACCCTCTTCCGCGCCCAGAAGAACGCCGGCAGCCCGCCGGACACCGTCACCGACCTGTCGGAGGCGGCGGTGACTGCCGCCCTGCGGTTTGAGCCGGTGGCCTTTGAGGCCGGCCATGTGCTGGATTACGATATTGCGCCGTCTCTTCCTGTCCGGGGCGACGGCACCAAGCTGGGCCAGGCCCTGGCGGTGCTGCTGGATAACGCCGTCAAATACGCCGCCCCCGGTACGCCCATCCGCCTGACCGCCGTCCGGCAGGGCAGCCGCGCTGTGGTGTCCGTGACCGATCAGGGGCCGGATATCCCTTCGGACAAGCTCCCCCGCATTTTTGACCGCTTTTACCGCGCCGACGACGCCCGCACCGACGGCGACAGCTTCGGCCTGGGCCTGCCCATTGCCAAAGCCATCGTGGACGCCCACCGGGGCGTCCTCCGCTGTGACAGCGGCGGCGGCGTGACCACCTTCAGTATCTCCCTGCCCCTGACGGCAGGGAAGCAGGAGAGAGGCACAGACCATGTTTGATACCCTTATCCGGGGCGGCGCCGTCGTTGACGGCACGGGCCGCCCCGCATTTGCGGCCGATGTGGCCGTTTCCGGCGGCAGGATCGCCGCCATCGGCGATCTGTCCGCAGCGTCCGCCGCTCATGTAATCGACGCCGCCGGCAGGACCGTTACCCCCGGCTTTATTGACATCCACCGCCACGCCGACGCGGCGCTGTTCCGCCCGGGCTTCGGCGCGGCGGAGCTGTGTCAGGGCCTTACCACCATCGTCAACGGCAACTGCGGCCTCAGCGCCGCCCCCTTCGGCCCCGCCCATGGCGACGCCATCCGGGACTACCTGCGGCCCATTACCGGGGCCCTGCCGCCGGAGCTGGTGACGGATACCCTCTCCGGCTATTTCGCCTCTATGCCGAATATCCCTGTCCATGTGGGTATGCTGGCCGGTGCCGGCGTCCTTCGGGCGGACGCGGCCGGCTACGAGCTGGAGCACCTGGAGGACCGCCACTACCGCGCCCTGCACCGCGCCCTGGAGCAGGCTCTGGCCGACGGCGCGCTGGGCGTCTCTCTGGGCCTGGGTTATGCCCCGGAGTGCTTCTATACCACGGCGGAGCTGATCCGTGCGCTCTCACCCATCGCGGGGCAGGATATCCCCCTCACCGTCCATATGCGGCAGGAGGGCGCGGGCGTCTGCGATTCCATCGAGGAGATGCTGCTGGTGGCCCGGGAACTGCGGGTCCCTCTGCATATCAGCCACCTGAAAGCCATGGGCCGGGACAACTGGGGCAAAAAAATACCCCGGGCCCTGGAGCTGCTGCACCGGGCGCAGGAAGAGGGGCTGGATGTGAGCTGCGACGTGTACCCCTACACCGCCGGCTCCACCCAGCTGCTGCATATCCTGCCGCCGGAGTTTCTGGAGGGCGGCATGGACGCCGTTGTCCGTCGCCTGGCCGACCCCCACGAACGCGAGACGCTGGCTCACCGTATTGAAGACGGCGGCGGGTTTGACGACATCGCCAAGCTGGCTGGCTGGGACGGCATCTTCCTCAGCAGTCTTCACTGCCCGGAGGACGCGCCGCTGCTGGGCAAAAGCATCGCCCAGGAGGCCGCCATGGAGCACAAATCCCCGCTGGACGCCTGCTGCGACCTGCTGATCCGCGAGTACTGCCAGGTGACTATGATCGACTTCATGGCCGCGGAGGAAGACATCGCCGCTATCCTCCGCAGTCCCCTCAGCTGCCTGATCTCTGACGCCACCTACCCCACCGAGGGGATGCCCCATCCACGGGTCTACGGCAGCTGTACCCGCCTGCTGCAGCACTTCGTCCGGGAACAGGGGGTGCTGACGCTGGAGCAGGGCGTTCACAAGCTGACCCAGGCCCCGGCACAGGCCCTTCGCCTTGCGGGAAAGGGCGTTATCGCCGTGGGTGCGGACGCGGACTTGTGTGTGTTCGACCCCGCCGCCCTCACCGAGCGCGGTACCTATCAGGACCCCTGCCAAACGGCCCTGGGTATGGACGCCGTGCTGGTGGCCGGCCGGCTGGCCGTGAAGAACGGAGAAATGACCGGCGTGAAGGCTGGGACCCTCATCCGCAAATAAAAAGATCTCCCCCGGTCGGGGGAGATCTTTTTATTTCTTTTCGCTGCCGGACACGTTGGCCACGAACACGCACACCAGAATGATGACTACGCCAAGAGCCTGCCACAGGCTGAAATCCTCCTTCAGGAAGAGCACGCCCGCCAGCACCGATACCACCGTGGTCACGTTGGAGAACAGGGAGCTCTCTGAGACCGTCAGGTGACTGTTGGCGAAGTTCAGCAGTCCGTAGGCCACGCCGGAGGACAGTATGCCCAGATACAGCACCGCCAGCCAGAAGCTGCCGCTTTGCGCCGGCGCGGTGATCAGCTCGCTGCTTATCCCGCCGGCCTGTATCAGCGCCACCGGAATAAACACCGCCATGCCCACCACAAACATCACATAGGTCATCTCAAAGGGGGTGAAGCGCTTGGCGGCATCGTGGCTCAGCCCATAGTACACCGTGTCGCTGAGCATGGTCAGCAGCAGGAACAGCAGGCCCAGCGCCGAGATCATCACCGCCCCGCCCACGGAGATCAGCGCTACGCCGCCGATCGCGCCCAGGGCGCACAGCACCTGCCGCCGGGTGACGCGCTCATGCAGAACCAGCACGTCCATCAGGATGCAGCACACCGGCACCGCCGCGATGATGGTCCCCGCCACAGCGGCGGAGGTGTACAGAATGCCGTAGTTTTCGAAGATGAAGTACGCCACCGGCTGCACGATGCCCAGCAGCAGCAGCTTTCCCACCGGCTTTCCCTTCAGAGAGAAGGCAAACAGCGGCTTTCCGCGTACCTTGCCCACCAGAGCATTCAGCGCGATGACCAGCGACATGGCCGCCACCGCCACCGTGAACCGGAAGGCCAGCAGCACTGTGGGCGCCGCTGTGGCCAGCGCCATTTTTGAAAACATAAAGCTCATGCCGAAGATGGTGGCCGCGGTCAGCGCCGCCAGCAGCGACAGAATATGCAGTTTTTTCTGGTCCATAGGCAATACCTCTTTCTCTTTAACGCCGGTATCATACCATACGCCGCATGAAATAGCAAGGAAAAGCGATCACCTCCCGCACTGCGTCTGAGGCAAAAAGGGCGCCGCCCGAAGGGGGCGGCGTCCTTTCACCGGCACGTTGGGAGGGCGCGCCGGCATTCACCAATTTGAAGGGGGAATAGGGAGAAAAATTAAGGATAGAAAACAAAGGGTGTTGGGTTACTTGTCCGTTGCCTTGGACACGATACCCGTAACCACCAGGACCGCCACCAGGCCGGCCAGAATGAGGTTCAGCACCATGCTCAGCGCCTCCTTTCGTTTGGGCTTCTTAACGTATCTTTAGCATAGCACGGGACAAGCAATTTGTAAAACGCATGATTATCATCAAAACCATGAAAAATACTTTGCAGCACATGGCGAGATATGCTATACTGGCCCTGAAGGAGGTGTCCCCATGTCCGTCACCAAATACCAGATATACCTCAAGACTGTGGAGCTGGGCAGCTTTACCGCCGCCGCCCGCGCCCTGAATTTCACCCAGTCCGGCGTCAGCCACGCCATCGGCTCGCTGGAGGAGGAGCTGGGCGTCACGCTGCTGGTCCGCAGCCACGGCGGTGTCACCCCCACGGCGGACGGCCGCGCCCTGGCACCATATTTTCAGGAGATGTGCGCCCTGTCCCACCGTCTGGAGCAGCACGCCGAGGACCTGCGGGGGCTGGATACCGGTCTTATCCGCGTGGCAACCTTCACCAGTGTGTCGGAAAAGTGGCTGCCCGGTATGCTCAAGACCTTTCAGGAAAAGTACCCCCGCATCGAGTTCGAGCTTCTGCCCTCCAACTTCAACAACGAGATCTCCGACTGGGTCCTCCACGGTCAGGCGGACTGCGGCTTTATCTCCCTGCCCACCCCGGCGGAGAAGTATCTGGATTACTGGTTGCTCCAGCGGGACCAGTGGAAGGTCATCCTGCCCTGCGACCACCCGCTGGCGGGCCGCCAGCCCTTCCCACCGGAGGCGCTGGAGCAGTACCCTCTTATCCTGCTGGATGAGGGCGACGACTATGAGATCCAGGCCATTTTCGATCACTACAAGGTCCGGCCCCGGATCCAATATACCGTCCAGCAGGACCAGACCATTCTGGCCATGGTCTCCGGCGGCCTGGGCATCAGCGTCATGGAGGAGCTGATGCTCTACAAGTGCGCCTATCCGCTGGCTGCCAGCACCCTGCCCAAGGTGTTCCACCGGGACATCGGCATCTGTGTCAAGGACAAGAACGCCCTCTCCCACTCCACGCAGGCGTTCATCGACCACACCCGCCATTGGGTGCTGCAAAACTTTCCCGAGGGCTGGAACGCCCCCAAGCCCCACGAGCGATAAACGAAAAAGCAAAACCAAACGCCGTCCTCCGCCGTCAGTATTGGCAGAGGACGGCGTTTCGCTGTCCGCCGGAGGACGCTCCCGTCCTTCCGGAAGGCGTAAAGTGTGCGGGGACCTGCCCCGCGTCCGAAAGGAGTGCTTACATGATGAAAAAGATATTTGCATTGCTGCTGGCGCTGGTCATGGCGCTGTCTCTGATGGCCTGCGGCCAGAAGGAGGATAACATCGGCGGCGAGAAAAAGGACGACCAGACGCAGACCGACGGTCAGTCCGTTGACCTGCGGGCGGCGTACGAGGCCGGTATCAAGCAGGTGCAGGAGGAGCTGGGCGACAACGCGCCCGTGCTGCTGGAGGAGACGGCTGTGGAGATCCTGAACAGCTACTACCCCGGCCTGGAGAACGCCAAGCTGAAGCAGTCCGTGTTCTTCATCTCGCCCACCGCCACCTCCTGCGAGGTGTCCATGGTGGAGGCGGAGAGCGCCGCCGACGCCGAGATCGTTCGCCAGAGCTTCCAGGCCCGCGTGGACGCCATGGCCGACGAGACCAACTACCCCGAGGAGGCCGGCATGTGGAAGAACAACGCCACCGTTACCGTCAACGGCAACTATGTGGTGCTGGAGGTGCTGCCCGACGGTTGCACCGTACCCGACGCATTCCTGGCAAAATTCTGATTTCCTATGGTGTTTCCCCTTTCTGTGTGCTATGATGGTCTGAACGATACACACAGAAAGGGGAGTGGCCGATGGAGGACGCTCAGATCATAGATCATTTTTTCCGCCGCGACCCGGAGGCCATCCGCGCCGCGCAGGAGAAATACGAAAAACGCTGCCTTGCCGCCGCCCGGCACATCCTGCCGGACGCCCGGGACGCGGAGGAGTGCGTCAGCGACGTGTGGCTCCGTTTGTGGAATGCTATCCCACCGGAGTGCCCCCGTTCGCTGGCGGCGTACATTACCACCGTCACCCGCCGCCTGGCCCTGGACAAGTGCGACTATAACCGCGCCGCCCAGCGCCGCAGCGACCTGACTGTGGCCTTCGAGGAGCTGGAGGGCTGCCTGCCCGCCGAGGACGGCGCGGTCCGCGCCCTAGAGCAGCAGGAGTTCCGCCGTGTGCTCAACGGCTTCCTGCGCAAGCTGACCCGGCAGAGCCGGACGTATTTCGTCCGCCGTTACTGGTATGGCGAGAGCATCCGCGAGATCGCCGACAGCTGCGGCGCGGGCGAGGAGAAGGTAAAATCCTCTCTCTTCCGCACCCGTCAGCGTCTGCGTATCGTGCTGGAAAAGGAGGGGATGCTGTGAACGACAACAGAATGAAGCGCTGGATGGACGCCATCGACGACGATCTGCTGGAGGAGGCCCAGCGTCCCCTGCCCCGCGGCGGCGCGTCGCGCCGCTGGGGCGCTCTGGCCGCGTGCTTCTGCGCCGCAGCCTTGGCCCTGGCTCTGTGGCAGCCCTGGTCCGCCGGTAACGGCGAGGCCGCCGACTGCGGCAGTGCCGGCGGCTTTAACGCCATGGACAAGAGCTTTCCCGTCACTATGGCGCCTGTGCTGGACGCCGAGCCACTCTCTGCCTCTCTGGCCCTGCCGGAGAGCGCGTCCCTGACCTCTGACTACCAGTGGCGTCAGGACGGCGAGGGCGCCGTCACCGGCGTGTCCTGTACCGTCCTGCTGGACGGGTATGACTATGACTACGGCGCGGCCTATGCCAGCCAGCCCCTGCCCGCCCCGGACGGTACCCTTCCGGCGGACACCTGGCAGGTGAACGGCCTGACGCTGCTGGTCTATGACGACGGTGCCGTGGGCTGGTACGACACGTCCGCCGGTATCCAGTGGTACTGCGCGGCCTGGGACGGCGGAGAGCCGCTGGTCACCGCCTTTACCCTGATGGACGCCCAGTATTACACCGTTCCCACTGCCCCGGAAGGCGCGGACGTGCTGGGCTATGACCTCTTTGACCTGAACGGTGAGACCGTCACCGAAGTCTCCTTTACCCTGAACAGCGTTACCTGGCACTACCGCATGGCCCCCACTTTGGACGTTTCAGAAACAATACCGGACATCTCCGACTTCACCGGCGGCAGCCTGACGGCGGAGGGCAGGCTCCGCTGGTGCCCCACCGTCCTTCGCTGGGACGCGGGCGGCGCCGGCTGCATCATCTGGCGGGACATCGCTCCCGGTCTGGCGTACAGTCTGACCGCGGACACCGGTGCGTCGGAGAAGACACTGGCGGATATGGCCGCCCTGGTGTTCAAGCCTGCCCAGGAGGAGTCCTGAATAAGACGCAAAAAGCACCCCGAAAGGGGTGCTTTTTGCGTCACTCGTCGTATTTCCGACAGTACAGCAGGTTGCGGGCGGCGTCATTTTCGCCCCGCACAGGGGCAGGAATGTCTGCGTTCTTCCATGGCGGTTCTGTCAGAACTCATCGATCCAGTCTGACGGCGGTGCCGCTGGCGGTGACCATCAGCATGCCGTTGTCAGAGCCAAGCACCTCATAGTCCACATCCACGGCCACCACAGCGTCCGCGTTCAGTTGGAGGGCGCGCTGCTCCAGTTCATAAAGCGCCTGCTCCCGTGCGTTGATCAGCTCGCTTTCGTAGGTGCCGGAGCGCCCGCCGAAAAAGTTGCTGAAGCTGGCGGCGATGTCCTTGACCACGTTAACGCCGGCAATGACCTCGCCAAAAACGATCCCCTTATACTCCGTGATGCGGCGACCCTCTACGGTGGGGGTGGTGGTAATGATCATAGCGATCCCTCCTCTCAGAACTCCGGTGCGTCCGGCGTCTTGCGGTACAGCAGGGGCTTGCCCTCGGCGTCCACCAGCAGCGTCAGCCCGCCGGAATTGCCCACGGCGTGGTAGAGATACTGCACACCGGTCTGGGTATCCACCAGTACTTCGCTGCTGCTGATAAAGCCGCTGTCCTCCATGACCTTGATAAAGCGCTGCTCCTTCTTTGCCATAGGCTTACTCCGCGGCGGGCGCGTCGTTCTCCACCAGCATTTTCGCGCTGGCGGCCAGACCGGCCAGACCCTGTATCTCGCTGGGGATGATGAGCTTCGTCGCCTTGCCGTCCGCCACCTTCTCCAGCGCCTCCAGCGCCTTGAGCTTGATGACCTGGTCGTTGGGGGCGTTCTCATTCAGCATACGCATGGAGTCGGCCATGGCCTGCTGCACCTTCAGGATGGACTCCGCCTCGGCCTCGGCGGCCATGATCTTGGCCTGCTTGGCGGCGTCCGCCTGCAGCAGCACCGACTGCTTCTCGCCCTCGGCGATCAGCACCTTGCTGGCCTTCTCGCCCTCGGCCTGCAGGATGGACTCGCGGCGCTCGCGCTCGGCCTTCATCTGCTTTTCCATGGCGTTCTGAATTTCCTTGGGCGGCAGAATGTTCTTCAGCTCCACGCGGTTGACCTTGATGCCCCAGGGGTCGGTGGCCTCGTCCAGAATGGAGCGCATCTTGGCGTTGATGGTGTCGCGGCTGGTCAGGGACTGGTCCAGCTCCAGCTCGCCGATGATGTTGCGCAGCGTGGTGGCCGTCAGGTTCTCGATGGCACTCATGGGGTATTCCACGCCGTAGGTGTACAGCTTGGGGTCGGTGATCTGGAAATAGATGACGGTGTCGATCTGCATGGTCACGTTGTCCTTGGTGATGACCGGCTGGGGATCGAAGTCCGCCACCTGCTCCTTCAGGCTGACCTTTTTCACCACGCGCTCGATGAACGGCAGCTTGAAGTGCATACCCACGCCCCAAACGCTGTGGAACGCGCCCAGGCGCTCGATGACATAGGCCTTGGACTGCTGGACGATCTGGATGCAGCTGACGATGACGGCCAGAATGAGAATGACCAGAATGATGATGGCGATGGTTCCCGGTGTCGGCATAGTAGTTCCTCCTTATTCTCCTGTTTGTTTCATAGTCGTAGTATGCTTATGGATGAGGTGAATGATGCGGGCGACCACGCCCAGCAGTATGGCGGCCAATCCGCCCAGAACATACGGCATATCAAGGCTCCTTCTGTACGATGAGCTTCACGCCTTCCATCCGCAGGATACGCACGGCGGCGTCCGGCTCTATGACCTCCCCGTCGGCGCTGCGCGCCGTCCAGGTCTTACCGTCTATATAGACGGCGCCGGAGGGCAGCGCGTTGTCGATGCGCTCTGTCACGCGGCCCACATTGTTCAGTACCCGGTCGGCATTGGTGGGCTTGATATCCTTTTTCATCAGCTTGACCACCAGCGGCCGGGTGAAGGCCAGCGCCGCGATGGACACCGCGAAGAACAGCGCCACCTGTAACCATATAGGTGCGCTGCATACCGCGGCGATCAGCCCGGCCACGCCGCCCAGCACGAACCAGATGGATGTCAACCCGGCGGTGGCGGCCTCCGCCACGCCGAAAATGATGATAGCGGCGATCCATATCGTTGTCGCCATGTCTGCGTCGCCTCCTCTCAAAATGAGTCCGATGATCCCGGCCAGCGCGCCGATGCCTACCAGCACAGCTCCAGCCAGCCATTTGTTTTTGGGGGACAGGTTGGTCAGGAAGGCGCCCACGGCGCTGCCCAGCGTGGCGCGGGGCAGGGGGGCGGCCTCCTGCTCCGGCGCGGGGCGTGCCTCCACCGCCGCGGCGGGTACCGGGGCCTCCTCGGCGAACAGGTCGGCGATAGATACCTGATAGCGGTTGCAGATATAAAGGATCTTCTCCATCTCCGGGTAGCCCCGTCCGCTTTCCCATTTGCTCACCGCCTGGCGGGAGACCTGCAACTGCTCGGCGAATTGCTCCTGTGTCAGTCCGTTGCCGCGCCGTACCGCTGCCAGCCGATCACCAAATGCCATATGTGTCCTCCTTTGCTTTCAGTGCCGTCAGTATACGGGACACCGACGGAAAAGTCTATCACGTTCAGGTTGCATTTCCGTAAAATTGTCTGCCAATGTACCGCGCATGGTGCAACCTCAGGTTTACATTCCCCATTATAGCGTAAGCGGCCCCGAAAAGCCACCGGAAATTTAGGTTGCGCGCTATGGTATTTTTCGGTATACTCTTTGGTAGTCAAGAAACCGAGGTGTATCCCATGATAACTTACGAGATCCCCTGCCTGCTGGGGCTGGAAAAGCTGGTGGCCGACGAGATCAAGCGCCTTGGCCTGGCCGACGTGCGTGCGGAAAACGGCCGTGTGCTCTGTCAGGGCAGCTGGGCGGACTGCGCCCGGCTGAATATCAATCTGCGCTGCGGCGCCCGGGTCATCGCCCTGCTGGGACAGTTCCCGGCGCGGAGCTTCGAGGAGCTGTTCCAGGGCGTGCGCGCCATCCCATGGGAGGAGTTTCTGCCCCGGGAGGCGGCCTTCCCGGTAAAGGGCTACTCCATCTCCTCCCAGCTGCACTCCGTGCCCGCCTGTCAGAGCATCATCAAAAAGGCCGTGGTGGAGCGCCTGAAGGCCCACTACGGCATGGAGCAGTTTCCGGAGACGGGGACAAAATACCAGATACGCTTTTCTGTGTTCAAGGATCAGGTGTCCATCGGTCTGGATGCCAGCGGCGAGGGGCTGTACAAGCGGGGCTACCGCGCCGTAGGCGTGGAGGCGCCCCTGCGGGAGACGCTGGCCGCTGCCTTGGTGACCCTCAGCCGCTACCGGGGCCGCGACCCCTTCTGCGATCCCTTCTGCGGCAGCGGCACCATCCCCATCGAGGCGGCGCTCATCGCAAAAAACCGCGCCCCCGGTCTTGACCGGCGGTTCGACGCCCAGCACTGGGCGTTTCTGCCAGCCGAGGTGTGGATGGACGCGGCGGACGAGGCCCAGGACAGGGAATTTCATGGGCAGTACGATATCTGGGGCGGTGACATCGACCCCCGCGCCGTGGACATCGCCCGGGACAACGCCCGCAAGGCCGGCGTGGACGACTGCGTCCGCTTCCAGGTGGCCGACGCGGCCCAATTCCACCGGGACAGCACCTATGGCCAGCTGGTGACCAACCCGCCCTATGGCGAGCGTCTGCTGGAGAGGCAGGAGGCCGAGGCGCTGTACCGCGCCTTCGGCAAGGCGTGGCGCACGCTGCCCGCAGGCTGGCGCACACTGGTGCTTTCGAGCCACACGGAGTTCGAGCGCTGCTTCGGCAAGCCGGCGGACAAAAAGCGCAAGCTCTATAACGGCATGATCAAGTGTGATGTGTTTATGTACGGCAATGTCTGACGGCCATCTTTTCCGCTGATGCTTTGTTGCGGCGGCTTGCCGTACACAAAGTACGCCTACGCTGCCGCGCCGCGCCTCAGCGAAAAATCTGAGCCGTTAGGGGGGACATCTTTTCCGCCCTGCCTTAATAAATCCCCGGCATATGACTTTATTTTCAATTTGTTCACTTTCTTTTGCAGAAACATGATACAATTACCCGTATGCTTTCGAAATAAATTCAACGAAATTCTAATATGTTGATGAGGAGGAGAGCCTCGATGAAGCATATTTTTATCATCAACCCCACGGCGGGCAAGACCGACAGCCGGCAGAAGATCTACGATATGGCGGAGTCGCTGCGGCAGAAGCACGGGCTGGACGTGCAGTGCATCCTGACGAAAAAGCAGGGCCACGCCACGGAGCTGGCGAAAAAGCTCTGCGAGACGGGCGAGGCGCTGCGGTTTTACGCCTGCGGCGGCGACGGGACCGTCAACGAAGTGGCCAACGGCATTATCGGCTATGACAACGCTGCCATGACTGTGATCCCCGTGGGCACCGGCAACGATTTCCTCAAGAACTTCGGCGATGATATGGAGAAGTTCCGGGACGCCGAAAACCTGTGGGATGGCCCGCAGTTTCCCATGGATGCCATCGATGTCAACGGCCGCGTGGCGCTGACCATCGCCTGCTCCGGCATCGACGCGCGGGTGGCCCGGGACGTACATAAATACAGCGAGAGCCCGCTGCTGGACGGCAAGGGCAGCTATATCTACTCCCTGGCGGTGAATTTCCTGTTCAAGGGCATCGGCACCCACTGGACCATCACCCTGGACGATGTGACCACGGAGGGCGACTGGTCGCTGGTATCTGTTTGCAACGGCCGGTACTACGGCGGCGGCTTTATGCCTGTGGCCGAGGCCCGGATGGATGACGGCGTGCTGAATACCTTGGTGGTCAGAGAGGTCAACCGCCGCACGTTCCTGAAATTTGTGGGGCCGTACTCCAGGGGCGAGTACGCCAAGTTTCCGGAATACGCGCACTGCTCCTGTCCCAAGGTGGTACATATCCACTCGGAGAAGCCGGACATCGTCACCTGCCTGGACGGCGAGAGCGTGGTCAACAGCGATGTGACCATTAAGCTGCACGACAAAAAGCTGAACTTCTTCGGCCCGGAGGGCTGCTCCTGCAACCGGACGGCCCGCGGCTGAGAACAGCGCTTGAACATTTTGTGAATTTTTCAAAATTTCTCCGTTTCCCCCTTGCAAATCCCGTATAGTGTGGTATGATAATCAGCGTTAGCACTCAGGAGTTTTGAGTGCTAACGCTGAAACTGTTTTATCAAAAAATAGAAATACAAGGAGGAACCAACTATGAAGCTGACACCGCTTGCTGACCGCGTGGTGCTGAAGATGACCGAGCCGGAGGAGACCACCAAGGGCGGCATTATCCTGACCGGCTCCGCCAAGGAGAAGCCCTCTGTGGCTGAGGTCATTTCCGTGGGCCCCGGCGGCACCGTGGACGGGAAGACCGTGGTCATGTCCGTGAAGGCCGGCGACAAGGTCATCACCGACAAGTATGCCGGCACCAAGGTGACGCTGGAGGACGTGGAGTATATCATCGTCAAGCAGAGCGACATCCTGGCTATCGTGGAGTGATGTGCTTTGCCGCGTACACGCCGCGGCAAATGCTTTAAGTTTGCGTGTTCTCTTGTAAATCATTCTCAATTTTGGAGGCATTAGATATGGCAAAGATCATCAAGCGCGGCGACGAGGCCCGCAAGGCGCTGGAAGCCGGCGTCAACCAGCTGGCGGATACCGTAAAGGTCACCCTGGGCCCCAAGGGCCGCAACGTGGTGTTGGATAAGAAGTTCGGCACACCCCTCATCACCAACGATGGTGTTTCCATCGCCAAGGAGATCGAGCTGGACGATCCGTTCGAGAACATGGGCGCACAGCTGGTGCGCGAGGTGTCCACCAAGACCAATGACGTGGCCGGCGACGGCACGACGACCGCTACATTGCTGGCACAGGCCATGATCCGTGAGGGCCTGCGTAACCTGGCCGCCGGCGCAAACCCCATCGTGATGAAGAAGGGCATGGCCAAGGCCGTGGAGGCCGCTGTGGGCGCCATCAAGGAGCAGAGCCAGAAGGTCAATGGCACCGCCGATATCGCCCGCGTGGGCACCGTGTCCTCCGGCGACGAGACCATCGGCAAGCTGATCGCCGAGGCCATGGAGAAGGTCGGCAAGGAAGGCGTCATCACCATCGAGGAGAGCAAGACCGCCGAGACCGGTCTGGACGTGGTCGAGGGTATGCAGTTCGACCGTGGCTATATCTCCCCCTACATGGTCACCGACACCGACAAGATGGAAGCCGTTCTGGACGATGCTTACGTCCTGATCACCGATAAGAAGGTTTCCTCCATTCAGGAGATTCTGCCCATTCTGGAGCCCATCGTCAAGTCCGGCCGCAAGCTGATGATCATTGCTGAGGACGTGGAGGGCGACGCTCTGGCAACGCTGCTGCTGAACCGTCTGCAGGGCCGCTTCAATGTGGTCTGCGTGAAG
>OGMF01001928.1_pt1 | contig 18813 bp, 16 predicted proteins | sample 1572921 | NCBI WGS metagenome assembly OGMF01 (sample SAMEA2581919, study PRJEB24529) | metagenome | biome: Human gut stool | place: China | collected 2011 | reverse complement strand
GGAAGGATCAATGCGAAAACCTACTCTTCTCTTCACAGCCATTTTTGTGATATTGCATACATAATACCCCACTCTTCCGGGTTTGTCAACCCTTTCAACGAAGTTTTTCAGTAGGGAATTGCCCGCTTACTGCCGGCCGGCATCCTGCTCCGTGCTGTACAGCACCATCAGGTGGTTGGCGCTGGCTTCCAGCTGGGATTTTGCCTGACGGAGGTTCGCTTCTTCGGTCTCGTTCATCTTTTCGGGTTTATCCTTGCGCAGGCAGCGGCGCAGGCTGGCAAGATCGTTCTTGACTCGGTTCTTCTCGTCCTTGTCCAGCTCCTTTTTGCACTTGGAGAGGGCCTCATCCACCTTGTAAGCCAGCATCTCGGCCTGATTGTGGAGCTCCAGCCGCTCCCTGCGGCGGGTATCCTCCTCCTCGTAGGCGGCGGCATCGGCCATGGCGCGCTGGATCTCGTTCTCAGAAAGATTGGTGCTGCCGGTGATGGTGATGTTCTGCTCCCGGCCGGTGCCCAGATCCTTTGCAGACACCTTGACCACGCCATTCACATCGATGTCAAAAGTGACCTCGATCTGGGGCTTGGAGGAGAAGCCGGAGCGGATGCCGGTGAGCTTGAATTTGCCCAGGCTCTTGTTGTCGCGGGCAAAGTGGCGCTCGCCCTGCAGCACGTTGATCTCCACGCTGGTCTGCATGGGGCGTGCCGTGGTAAAGATCTGGCTCTTGCGGGTGGGGATCATGCTGTTGCGGGTGATCAGCGGGGTGGCCACGCCGCCCAGCGTCTCAATGGACAGGGTCAGCGGGGTGACATCCATCAGCACCAGACCCTGTGCGGCGGCACCGGTAGCACCAGCCAGCTTGCCGCCGCCCTGCAGCAGACCGCCCTGCACGGCGGCACCCATGGCCACGCACTCGTCCGGGTTCAGGCTGTGGCTGGGCTCGCAGCCCAGCAGCTCCCGCACCTGGCGCTCCACGGCGGGCATGCGGGTGCTGCCGCCCACCAGCAGCACCTTGCCCAGCTGGCTGGCGGAGATGCCGGCATCCCGCAGGGCGTTCTGCACCGGGGTCACGGTACGGGCCAGCAGGTCACCGGTCATCATCTCGAACTGCGGGCGGGACAGCGACAGATCCAGATGGTGGGGGCCGTCCTTGCCCACCGCGATGAAGGGCAGGTTCAGCTGCGCGGAGGGTGCACTGGACAGCTCCTTCTTGGCCTTTTCCGCTTCCTCCTTCAGGCGGCCCATCGCAGCCGGATCGCGGGAGAGGTCGATGCGGTCGGACTTCTTGAACTCGGCCACAGCGTACTCCACGATGCGCTCGTCAAAGTCATCGCCGCCCAGATGGGTGTCGCCGCCGGTGGCCAGCACTGTAAAAGTACCGTCCTCGATCTCGATGATGGACACGTCAAAGGTGCCGCCGCCCAGATCATACACCAGGATCTTCTGGGGTGCTTCGTTGTCCAGGCCGTAGGCCACAGCGGCAGCCGTCGGCTCGTTGATGATGCGCAGCACGTTCAGGCCCGCGATGCGTCCGGCGTCCTGGGTGGCCTTGCGCTGGCTGTCGTCGAAGTAGGCGGGCACCGTGATAACGGCCTCGGTCACCGGCTCGCCCAGATAGCTCTCGGCGTCGCGGCGGATCTTGGCCAGGATCATGGCGCTGATCTCCTGCGGGGTCAGGTCCTTGCCGTCGATGTGCACCCGGTAATCGCTGCCCATGTGGCGCTTGATGCTGGTCACGGTGCGGCCGGAGTTGGTGGCGATCTGCCGCTTGGCCGCGCCGCCCACCAGACGCTCGCCGTCTTTGGTAAAGGCCACCACGCTGGGAGTGGTGCGCTCGCCCTCTGCGTTGGTGATGACCACAGGCTTGCCGCCTTCCACCACCGCCACACAGGAATTTGTTGTGCCAAGGTCAATGCCGATCACTTTGCTCATATCGTTTTCCTCTCTTTGCGGCGCATCCCGTCCGCCAAAGCATTTTATTTACCTGATCATCTTACCCGATGCCTGTGACCATTTTTTAGTCCAATTGTAAAAAATCTATGTTGTAGGCCGTATTCCGGGGCTTCGGATCGGCCAGTTCCCGCAGCAGCTGTTCCGCTTCTGCCTGCAATTCGGCCGCATCCGGTTCCTTCTCCCGGGCCAGGATGGCAAAGCCCTGGGCGGCCTCTGCCGCCAGTGCCATGGCCTTTTTGGCCGAGACGTAGCGGGTCTCGGCCTGGGCAAGACGCAGACAGATGCGCGGGGTATACTCGATGTCCGGCATGCCCTGCGCCGTCTGCCGGGCTTTGCGGTAGTACAGCAGGGCCTTGCCCGCTTCGCCCCGGGCAGCACAGTCCTCGCCCAGCGACAGCATGGCCAGCACCTCGCCGTGGTCGGCGGCGGTGCGCCACATCCGGCGGGCCTCGGTCTTGTTCTGCATCTCGCCCCGGCCCCGGTACAGGCAGTCGGCCAGCAGCGAGAGACCCATGGCATTGCCCTGCTGGGCGGCTTCGTCGTAGTGGTCTGCCGCCATGCGCCAGTCCCCGGCGCGGGCCGCTTCCCGCCCGGCTTCTACTTCTTCGTCTCCCGGCTCCTCCGGGTTGTGGCCCGCGTGGAGCAGGCCGTTGAGCAGGGCCTCATCCAGTGTGGCCGAGTGGCCCCACGGGTCGATGACCACGCCGTTGATGTCCGGCGCATCCAGTACCAGTTCCATGGCGTCCTGCAGGGTGTAGTCCGCCATGGGGCGGGCCGCCGTGCTGCGGTCCACGCAGGCAGCTGCGCTGGAGGTGAACAGCGGCAGCCAGGTACGGTCCTTGTTTTTCAGGGTCCAGAGCGCAAGCCCTCTGGCCTTTTGCTGCGGGACGGGGTTCTCGGCCCAGGGGGCCGGGGTGGGCGGTGTGCCCGAGGCCGTCTGCAGCGGCACCAGAACATGGGTCTCCAGCTCCAGCGCGTAGTTCAAGGCCCCCATCAGGGCCCAGAAGCTCTCCTCGTTCTGCCCGTGATACAGCCGCTCGATCGCCTGCTCGATCGCCGGGCAGCCGGTGCCGCCGGGGCTGTAGCGCACCGGCGTGCGCGGGTGCCGGCTGCTGCCCACCGGGCGGAAGCGCACCCCGCCGTCTGTTCTTCTTGCCATTGTATGTTCCCTGCTTTCCTTCAGTGTCACTTCCTAGTATAGCAGGATTTTCCATCTTTCTCAACGGAAAACCTGCGCTTTGGCTCTGCATCTATCCCGGCAAACGTATGGTTTTTTTCAGCCGCGTGCGCTATAATAGGTAAAATTCCAGAATACTGGGATCAGAAAAGGAGGAAATAGCCTTGAACAACATGCTTGGCTATCTGAGGGACTACAAGCGCGAAAGCGTGCTTGCCCCCCTGTTCAAGATGCTGGAAGCCACATTTGACCTGTTCGTACCACTGGTCATGGCCGATATCGTCAACGTGGGCATTGCCGCCCACGACCTGCACTACATCCTGGTGCGGTGCGGCATCCTGCTTGTGCTGGCCGTCATCGGCCTGACCTGCAGCCTCACGGCGCAGTATTTTTCCGCCAAGGCGGCGGTGGGCTACTCCACTTCCCTGCGGCACGCCCTGTTTGCCCACATCCAGAGCCTGAGCTTTTCGGAGATGGACACCCTGGGCACCAGCACCCTCATCACCCGCATGACCAGCGACATCAACCAGGTGCAGAGCGGCCTGAACCTGTTTTTGCGCCTGTTCCTGCGCAGCCCCTTTGTGGTGATCGGTGCCATGGTCATGGCCTTCACGGTCAACGCGCGGGCCGCCCTGATCTTCGTGGTGGCCATCCCGCTGCTGAGTGTGGTGGTGTTCGGCGTGATGGTCATCACCCGCCCGCTGTACAAGACCGCGCAGGTGCGGCTGGACCGTGTGCTGGGCCTGACCCGCGAGAACCTGACCGGTGCGCGCGTGGTGCGTGCCTTTGACAAGGAGCAGGACGAGATCGACCGCTTCGAGAACGCCAACGACCTGCTGACCAGAATGCAGCTCCATGTGGGCCATCTTTCGGCCCTGATGAGCCCGCTGACCTATGTGATCATCAACATTGCCATCGTGGCACTGCTGTATGTGGGCAGCATTGAGATCAACGTGGGCGGCATGGCCTCCGGCGACGTGATCGCGCTGGTGAACTATATGAACCAGATCCTGATCGAGCTGGTCAAGCTGGCCAACCTGATCGTGCAGGTAAGCAAAGCGCTGGCCTGCGCCGGCCGTGTGCAGGCGGTGCTGGACACCAAGCCCGGCATGGAGTTCCCCGCCGAGCTGCGCAGCGAGGTGCCCGCCGACAAGGCCGGTGACGCCGTGCGCTTTGACCATGTGAGCCTGACCTATGCCGGGGCCGGCGCACCCAGCCTGTCCGACATCAGCTTTACCGCCAAGCGCGGCCAGACCATCGGCGTCATCGGCGGCACCGGCAGCGGCAAGTCCAGCCTGGTCAACCTGATCCCCCGCTTTTACGACGCCACCGAGGGCACCGTGGAGATCCTGGGCCGCCCGGCTGCGGACTACCCCCGCGAAGAACTGCGCGGCAAGGTGAACGTGGTCATGCAGAAAGCTCAGCTGTTCGGCGGCACCATCCGCTCGAACCTGCTGTGGGGCAACAAGAATGCCACCGACGCCGAGCTGTGGACGGCCCTGGAGACCGCACAGGCGGCAGAATTCGTCCAGGCAAAGCCCCTTGGCCTGGACGAGCCTGTGGAACAGGGCGGCCGGAACCTTTCCGGCGGCCAGAAGCAGCGCCTGACCATTGCCCGTGCACTGGTGGGCAAGCCGGACATTCTGATCCTGGACGACAGCGCCAGCGCCCTGGACTACGCCACCGACGCGGCCCTGCGCAAGGCACTGGCCGCTCTGCCCGGCAGCCTGACCGTGTTCATCGTGAGCCAGCGCGCTGCCAGCCTGCAGCACGCCGACCAGATCCTTGTGCTGGATGACGGCAGGCTGGTGGGCCTTGGTACCCATGACCAGCTGCGCCAGAGCTGCCAGGTGTACGAAGAGATCTATGAGAGCCAGTTCAAGAAAGGGGATGTGCAGAAATGAGCGCGAAAGCCAAAGCAAAACTGACCCCGGAACAGCGCAAGGCCACACTGACCCGTGTGCTGCACAAGATCCGCCCCTATTCCCTGTTCGTGGTCTGCAGCCTGATCGTGGCCGCCGTGAGTGTGGCCGCACAGCTGTATATCCCCATCCTGTGCGGTGACGCCATCGACCTGATGCTGGGCAAAGGCAATGTGGACTTTGCCGGTGTAGGCCGCATCATCGTGGAGGTGCTGGTGGTGGCCGTGGTGGCCGCTTTTGCCCAGTGGCTGCTGAGCGTGTGCAACAACCGCATCACCTTTTCGGTGAGCCGGGACCTGCGCAACGAGGCCCTGCGCAAGATCCAGACCCTGCCGCTGTCCTACCTCGACAGCCACCCCTCCGGCGACATCGTGAGCCGCATGGTGGCCGATGTGGACACCTTTGCCGACGGCCTGCTGATGGGCTTCACCCAGCTGTTCAGCGGCGTGCTGACCATTCTGGGCACCCTGCTGTTCATGCTGAGCGAGAACGTGGCCATCACGCTGGTGGTGGTGTGCATCACCCCGCTGAGTCTGCTGGTGGCCAGCTTCCTTGCCAAGCGCAGTTACAAGTATTTTCAGGGTCAGAGCAGCGTGCGCGGCGAGCAGACTGCGCTGGTCAACGAGATGATCGAGGGCCAGAAGGTGGTGCAGGCCTTCGGCCACGAGGCCGAGAGCCTGGACGCCTTTGACGAAGTGAACGGCCGGCTGCAGGACGTGAGCCTGAAAGCGATCTTCTTCTCCAGCATGACCAACCCCGCCACCCGCTTTGTGAATAACATCGTGTACGCCGGTGTGGGCCTGGTGGGTGCCCTGTACGCCGTGCGCGGCGGCATCACCATCGGTCAGCTGAGCGTGTTCCTGAACTACGCCAACCAGTACACCAAGCCCTTCAACGAGATCTCCGGCGTGGTCACCGAGCTGCAGAACGCGCTGGCCTGTGCGGCCCGCGTGTTTGAGCTGCTGGACGCCGACGACCAGATCCCGGAAGCCGAGAACGCCGCTGTGCTGCAGCCGGACGGCCATGTGCAGCTGGAGGATGTGTCCTTCCGCTATCTGCCCGACCGCCCGCTGATCGAGGGCCTGAGCCTGGACGTGAAGCCCGGCCAGCGCATCGCCATCGTGGGCCCCACCGGTTGCGGCAAGACCACCCTCATCAACCTGCTCATGCGCTTCTATGACGTGAACAGCGGCAGCATCAAGGTGTCCGGCACAGATATCCGGGACGTGACCCGCGCTTCGCTGCGCGGCAGCTACGGCATGGTGCTGCAGGATACCTGGCTGCGGGCCGGTACGGTGCGGGAGAACATCGCCTACGGCAAGCCGGACGCCACCCTGGACGAGGTGGTGGCTGCCGCCAAGGCCGCCCACGCCGACAGCTTCATCCGCCGCCTGCCGGACGGCTACGACACCGTCATCGCGGAGGACGGCGGCAACATCAGTCAGGGCCAGAAGCAGCTGCTGTGCATCGCCCGCGTGATGCTCTGCCTGCCGCCCATGCTGATCCTGGACGAGGCTACTTCCTCCATCGACACCCGCACCGAGGTGCGCATCCAGAAGGCCTTTGCCCGCATGATGCAGGGCCGCACCAGCTTCATCGTGGCGCACCGCCTGTCCACCATCCGTGAGGCCGACGTCATCCTTGTGATGAAGGACGGCCACATCGTGGAGCAGGGCAACCACGACGAACTGCTGGCCGCAGGCGGCTTCTACGCCAAGCTGTACAACAGCCAGTTCGAGGGTGTGGAGACCTGAGCCAAAGCCCCATAAAACCACAAAAATCCCGTCTGAAGCAGTTCAGACGGGATTTTTTCGTGTTTGTCAAGGGCTGCCCGCACAGAGCATGTGCGGCGGGGACTTTTCTCCAACGATATTTTATATTATACTGAGTGTGCCGCTTCACGGCGGCAAAGGTGCTGTCTGCATAGACGGTGGTCTAGCTCCCTCCGGCAAGCGTCCGGGGGACGTGAAAAGCTTATTGTTTCTGGTTCCCCCTGACGCAAACGCGGAAGGGGGGATGCACTATGGAGCTGAACGAAGTACTTGCACTGCTCACCATCATTGGTGGGACCGTGTATATTACGTTTCAGATTTCGTGGGAAGTCTTTAAAGAGATCCATAACAATAAGAAATGACCGCCCCAGCGTTCCAATTCTGAGCGGTCATTCTTATTGACTTAGCCGAAGGGAGCTGACCATTGCAGGCAACACCTTTTCTGTTTGTAGTATAGTTGATTTTTCTGGTTCTGTCAAGGGCTGCACACCGGACAACATGCAACAGGTCCCTTTTCTCCAAAGCTATTTTATGTTATACTGATTGTGCCGCATCCAAGCGGCAAAGGTGCTGTCTGTATCTACAGGTGGTCATGCTCCTTCCGGCAGTGCGCTAGAGGGGCCAAAAATTCTTTTGCTTCCCCTGACGCGCAAAGCGGAAAGGGGGGATGCTTCATGACGTTTGAACAGGTCGTACTGCTGCTCACGCTGCTTGGCGGGGCAATTTACGCCACCTTTGAGATTACATGGAAGATTTCCAACGGCAAAAAGAAATGACCGCCCAAGCCGTCCAAAGCAAGCGGTCATTCTTTTGACTTAACGCCAAGGAGGAGCTGACCATACGGGCAGCACCTTTTCTATCGTCAGTATAGTGCATTTTGCCGGGTTTGTCAAGCGGCAGGCCCGTTTCGATCAGAAGGAGGTTTTCCGCGATGAAACGCAGCGATTACATCAACTGGGACGAATATTTCATGGGCATTGCCCTGCTCACGGCCATGCGCTCCAAGGACCCCAACAGTCAGGTGGGCGCGTGCATCGTCAGCTCGGAAAACAAAATTCTGTCCTTGGGCTACAACGGTATGCCCATTGGCTGCAGCGACGACGAGATGCCCTGGGAGCGGGAGGGCGCACCGCTGGACACCAAGTATATGTACGTGTGCCACGCCGAGCTGAACGCCATCCTCAACAGCGCCCACAATAACCTGAAAGGTGCGCGGGTGTACGTGACGCTGTTCCCCTGCAACGAGTGCACCAAGGCCATCATCCAGTCGGGCATTGCCGAGGTGGTGTACTACGGCGACAAGTACCACGACAGCGATTCCAGCGTGGCGGCGCGGTTCATGTTCAAAAAGGCCGGTGTGAAGCTGACTGCCTATCAGTCCACCGGACGGAAGGCAGAGCTGGAACTGTAACGCCCTTTCCCTCTTGACCTTGCCGGGGCAACGTACTATAATAGGATCATAGTTCGCATAAATATTCATAAATATTTGCATAGAGAGGGAAATATACAATGAGTTTGAAGAACCGCAGCTTTTTGAAGCTATTGGACTACACCCCTGCCGAGATCGAAGAACTGCTGGACCTTGCCGCAGACCTGAAGGCAAAAAAGAAGGCCGGCATCCGCCACAATGACCAGCTGGCAGGCAAGAATATCGCCCTGATCTTTGAAAAGACCTCCACCCGCACCCGTTGCAGCTTCGAGGTCGCTGCCCACGATCTGGGCATGGAAGTGACCTACCTTGACCCGTCCGGCAGCCAGATCGGCAAGAAGGAGTCCATCGCCGACACTGCCCGTGTGCTGGGCCGCATGTTCGACGGCATCGAGTACCGCGGCTACGGCCAGCAGATCGTGGAAGACCTTGCCCACTACGCCGGTGTGCCGGTGTGGAACGGCCTGACCAACGAGTTCCATCCCACCCAGATCCTGGCCGACTTCCTCACCATCCGGGAGCACTTTGGCCACCTGAAGGGCATCAACTTCGTTTACTTCGGCGATGCCCGCTACAACATGGGCAACAGCCTGATGGTGGGCTGCGCCAAGATGGGCCTGAACTTCACCGCCTGTGCACCCAAGAAGTACCAGCCGGACGCTGCCCTCGTGGCCGAGTGCCAGAAGATCGCTGCCGAGACCGGTGCCACCCTCACCTTTGAGGAGGACCCCGCCAAGGCCGCCAAGGGTGCCGACGTGCTGTACACCGATGTGTGGGTGTCCATGGGTGAGCCGGTGGAGGTGTGGGCTGAGCGCATCAACGACCTTGCCGCCTACCAGATCAACCAGCAGCTGATGGACATTGCAGGCCCGCACGCTGTGTTCATGCACTGCCTGCCCGCCTTCCACGACCACAAGACCACCGTGGGCAAGGAGATGGGCGAGCGCTTTGGCCGCGATGCCATGGAAGTGACCGATGAAGTGTTTGAAGGCCCCCAGAGCATCGTGTTTGACGAAGCCGAGAACCGGATGCACACCATCAAGGCCGTGATGGCTGCGACCCTTGGCTATGTAAAATAACGGATCACAAATAAAAAAGGGAGGCTGCGTTTGCAGTCTCCCTTTTGCTTTGCCTGTTAGGCTTCCTTCAGCTTCAGCACGCCAGCCTGTACCAGACGCTTGCGCAGCAGTGCACCCACGATGCAGCTCACCACGATCTTGGCGAGGTCCAGCGCAATGAACGGGTACACGCACACCGAAAGCGCATAGCCCAGCTCGCACTGCATCTGGAACACGAACCATGCGGTGCCCAGCACGTAGCAGGCGGCATCGCCCAACACAAGGCCGATGCCGGAAATCACCGGCTGGCCCTTGCTCTTTTCGATGAACAGACCGCCGATGAAGGCCAGCAGCAGGTAGCCCACCAGATAGCCGCCGGTGGGGCCTGCCAGCTTGGCAATGCCCGCGCCGTAGCCGGAGAACACCGGCACGCCCACAAGGCCGATGAGCAGGTACACCGCCACGCTCAGGGTGCCGAACTTGGGCCCCAGCAGCCATGCGGTCAGGCAGATGACAAAGTTTGACAGCGAAATGGGAATGGCCCCGATGGGCACGCTCAGCGGGCCAAGCACGCACAGCGCGGCGGCCATCAGCGCAGTGACAGCCATCTGATAGGTGGTCAGTTTTTTGTTTTTCATAGAATAGAATTCCCCTCTGTTAAAAATTTACAAGGCATCTGTGCCCGAGTATAACGCGGCAGAGGGAAGACGGTCAACAATGAAGTTGCAGCAGGGTTTACAATAGGGCGTGTTGTAATGCGTCGTAGAATATGGTAAGATGATAATAAAAAAGATTGACCGCCCTGCTTCCAAACTGTGCGGTCAATCTTTTTGACAAACGGGATGGAAAGCTGACCCTTGCAGTCAGCGCCCCTTCTATGTTTAGAATACCGCATCAGCGTTATTTATCAAGGAGGTTCCCCATGGGTGGAGGACATGTTTCGCGGCCGGACTTCGGGATGCCGCAGCCGGACCCGGCCTACCCACTGACCGAGTTCTACCTGCTTTTGCAGCACGCACTGGACAAAGCGGGCCGCTTTGCGCTGCCTGCGCTGTATGCCCGCGTGCAGGCACCGGCCCGGCACATCTATCTGGACGAGGCGCGGGAATATTTGAGCCTTTCGCCTACCGGGCGGGAGGGGGATATCCGCCTGCTGGCCGAGGGCAGTCTGCAGCTGCTGTACAGCACCCTGCACGTCCAGCCGGACGGCACGCCTGCAGCCCTGCTGCTCACCGAGGAGTGCACCCGCGCCACGGTGGCGGTGCAGCTGCTGCCGCCCTTTGTGTGGGAGGACCCGCTGCCGCCGCTGCCGGACACCCCTGCGGCGCTGACGCTGCAGCTGACCATGCAGGATGTGATGCAGGCCGATACCGACCCGGCAGCGCTGGGCAGAAAGCTGGCTGGCACAGCGGCGAACAAGCGCTGGCTGCACCATCCGAAGGCCGAGACCTTCCTTGCAGAACGGGTGGCCCTGCTGCAGAGAGTATATAAAAGGTGATTTTCATAAATTTTTCCAGCAATGCAATCTTCGGGGGCGTTCAGCCGTGTATAGGGTGAATGTCCCCCGTGGAACACGAATTCCACCAGCCCTGTACAGGCGGTAAAGGAGAGCTTGAAACTATGGGACAGCTGACCAGAAACGAAGTATTTACGCTGGCAGTGCAGAAATACAGCGATGCTGTTTACCGCGCTGCCATACACAACAGCCGATGCACAGCCGATGCCGAGGACGTGGTGCAGGATGTCTACGAGAAGCTCCTGCATTATAATGGTACGTTTGAGAGTGAGGAGCACCTCAAGGCGTGGCTGCTGCGGGTGGCCATCAACCGCTGCCGGGATCTGACCCGCGCAGCCCATCAGAAGGACACCGAGCTGGACGAGAACCTGCCCGCGCCCGATGCGTTTGAGGACGGCAGTGTGCTGGACGCAGTGCGCGCCCTGCCGGAAAACTACCGCAATGCCATCTATCTGCATTACTACGAGGGGTACACGGCTGCGGAGATCGGCCGGATGATGGGCGCACCATCCAACACGGTGCTGAGCTGGCTGCGGCGTGCCCGGGCGCAGTTACATACGATGCTGAAGGAGGAGATCGAAGATGAGGTGGTATGAGTACAAGATGGAGACGGACGACCTCTACGCCCCGGACGATCTGAAGGCAAAGCTGCTGGCCATGACCGACCAGCTGACCGAAGAAGAAAAGGCCCAGCCCATGATGAAGACCGCCGCACCGGTACTGGCCCAGTCCGCCCCGGTGCAGCCGAAGAAGAAACTGATCCGCTTCCCCGCAAAGCGGGTGGGCGCACTGGCGGCCTGCCTTGCTGTGTGCGTGGTAGGCTATGGTGCTTTTGCCACCGGACAAATCGGCCTTGGCGCAAAGAGCAGCAGCCCGGCGGTCTATTATTCTGCGGACAGCACTGCGGCGGTGATGGCGGCAGGCGGCGCGGACCGCGCCGCTGTGGACAGCCCCATGGCAGCCGATTACAGTCTGAACACCATGGCGCTGGAAAGCGGCGCAGACAACGGCACCGCTGTTTATTCGGAGAACGACGCGGCAGCAGCGGCCCACAGCACCGACCACGCAAAGATCATCTACACCGCGAACCTCAGCCTGGAAAGCAAGGACTACGACGCAGCCCGCGCTGCTCTGGATGCTGCCCTTGCTGAAGCGGGCGGCTATCTGGAATCCAGCAGTGAATACTCGGATGCCGGTGACAGCCGCAGTGTCAGCCTGACCTACCGGGTGCCGCAGCAGAACTACGAGAACTTTCTTGCCGCCGTGGCCGAAGCAGGCAACGTGACCTACAAAAACCAGCAGGCCGACGACGTGACCGCCCAGTACATGGACGTGGAGACCCGGCTTGAGAATCTCAAGAACCAGCGAACCCGCCTGCAGCAGCTGCAGCAGCAGGCCGACAACCTCTCCGACCTGCTTGAGATCGAGTCCAGCCTGACGGATGTGCAGAGCCAGATCGAGAGCTGGCAGAGCCAGATGGACTGGTACAACGATCAGGTGGAAGAGTGCACCGTGTGCGTGAGCCTGAGCGAGGTGAGCACCTACTCGCCGCCCAGCGAGGGCTTCGGCAGCCGCTTTGTCAGCGCCCTTTCCGCTGGCTGGCAGAACTTTGTGGATGGCCTGCAGCAGGTCATCGTTGCCCTTGCCGGTGCATGGCCGGTGGTGGTGATCGCAGCCGCCGCCTGCGCAGGGTTTGTGGTTTGGAAAAAGAAGAAAAAATAAATCAAAAAAATACTTGACATCCGCCCGCCCTTGTGGTATTATACTTGAGCAGTCAGCGAGAACCGCTGAGAGCACAAAGTAAATATCGCGGGGTGGAGCAGTCTGGTAGCTCGTCGGGCTCATAACCCGAAGGTCGTTGGTTCAAATCCGGCCCCCGCAACCACCAAGCGTTCTGAGATTTCTCAGAACGCTTTTTTGTTGTGTTTTACGGCAAAAGGATCCCCCGGTCCACGCTGCAGGCGGACCGGGGAATTTTTGCCTTATAAATGTTCTGCCAGTTCAAACATGGCGCGCACGCTGGCGCGGCTGCGTTCCCGGCGGGAAATGAGCAGAAAGCTGAAGCTCCACTGCGGGCCGTCGATGGGCACGCTGCACAGGTCCGGGCGCAGGTATTTGGGCGCGGAAGAGGGCAGCAGGCCGATGCCCACCCCGGCGCTGGCCAGCAGGAACAGCTCCTCCAGCGTCCGGGTGTGAAGGACCGGGTTTCCTTTCAGACCCAGCTGATTGTAGTACTGGCGCAGCAGCTCCTCGGTGTTGCCCTGGGGGTCCTCTTGAGTCAGGATCAGCGTTTCGCCCTGCAGCTGCTGCGGCGCGATCTTTTCCGCTCCGGCAAGGGGGTGGCCGGTCGGCAGCAGCCAGGTGGCGTGCACCTGCTGCAGGATGATGCTGTCCAGCCCCTCCAGATCGGGCAGGTCAAAATCCATGGCGACCAGCAGGTCGATCTTCCGGTCCACCAGCTGGCTGACCAGCTGCTGCCGGGAGCCGGTCACGGTGGCAAGCTGCACTTCCGGGTGCAGGCTGTGGTACTGACGGAGCAATTGGGAGATGGCGTGCTGCTCCAGGATGGTGGGGATGCCCAGGGTCAGGTGGGTCTGCTGCTCCTGGGCGATGGCCTGGGTCCGGGTCACGACCTCTTCCAGCCGGGCCGTGAGCTCGTTGACCTGCTGGAAGAAATACTCCCCGGCCAGCGTCAGCTTGACATGGGCTGTGTCGCGCTCCAGCAGGGTGACGTGCAGTTCCTCTTCCAGGGCGCTGATCTGGCGGCTGATGGCCGTCTGGGACACAAAGCAGGCCCGCGCCGCCTTGGTAAAGCTGCCGGAGCGGGCTACCCGCTGAAAGTACATGATCTGCTGCAATGTCATACGCTTTTTCTCCTGCCTGCATCAAAAATTGTGAAACCTTGCCAAGAGTATAACAAATTTCTTGTGCAAACTCAACCACCTTATGCGTCTAAGTTATAAGCGGGCAAATTATTGGTATTTCAAATCTTTGCCGAAACCTGTTAAACTTGTAACAAGAGCGCTGGGCCTACACAAGACCGGTGCAAAAGAAGAAAAGAGGTAACCAAATGAAGAGCAAGATCTCTCGCCGCAGCTTCCTGCGCAACATTGCTGCCGCTGGCAGCGGTGCCGCTGCGCTGGGTCTGCTGGCAGGCTGCAGTTCCAGCAGCACCGCCGCATCCTCCGGCAGCACCGCAGCCGCCGAGGACAAGTACACCCCGGGCACCTATTCTGCCTCCAAGACCATCTCCTACTCCGAGATCGGTGTCTCCATGACCTTTGATGCCAACAGCATCACCGCCTGCGAGATCACTTCCTCCGGTGAGCAGGACCTGCTGACCGACGACAAAAAGACTGCCATGGCCAAGGCCATCGTGGAAGGCCAGAGCGCCGATGTGGACGCTGTGACCAGCTGCACGCTGGTGGCCTCCGTGGGCGCCATCCAGGAGTGCGTAGCCGACTGTATCGCACAGGCTACCGGCACTGAGGTGGAAAAGCCTGAGACGACCGAAGTGACCGGCCGTGTGCCCGGCTACTGCGGCCCCGGCGACTGGCTGGGTGAGGCTCCGGCTGACCCCGACAAGTACGAGGATGCAGGCACCTATGATGTGGTCATCGTGGGCGGCGGCCATGCCGGCGTCGGCGCAGCCTTTGGTGCTGTGGATGAGGGCGCTACCGTAGCGGTCATTGAAAAGCAGCCCTGGGGCAACTTTGTGGACCTGGACGGCACCGGCACCAACATGGGCGGCTGGTACGGCGAGGACATCGGCCACGTCAACTCCAAGCTGCTGATCGAGCGCGGCTATGGCCCCTATGACACCGGTGCCATCACCTCCGAGTTCTGCAAGCGTGCAGCCGGCCGTGTGAACCCCGAGATCATCAAGAACTTCGTGCAGTATTCCGGCCAGATGTTCGACCGCTATGAGGAGATCTACGACTCCTATGAGGAAGAGCGCAAGGCCAACGACAGCGATGTGTATCTGGCTGATACCGCTGTCATCGTGCCCAAGGCTACCGGTGACGGCAAGACCGGCGACCAGTGGGTGGACGGCGAGCCCGCAGGCGGTGCCGGTCACTACGACATGAGCGATATGTTCCAGTACCCGCTGTGCAACACCCAGGCAGCCTACGGCCAGCAGAAGGCCAGCTACCCCATCAGCTGCGGCGGCTACCTGACCTGGCCCTGCAATGCCCAGTTCTACGGCTATCAGGGCAACAACATCGAGTACATCCACAAGTACATCGTCAAGTATGTGCAGGAGACCCCCAACTGTGCCTGGGACTTTGAGCGCGAGGGCATCAAGCTCATCCAGGACGACAGCGGCAAGGTCACCGGCGTGTACGCCAAGGGCGCCGACGGCACCTACTACCGCTACAACTGCAACAAGGGCGTCATCCTGTGCGCAGGCGACTTCATCGGCAACCCCGAGATGTGCTGGGCGCTGCTGAACGAGGGCATGGAGTGGGCTGAGCGCAGCGGCGCGACCGCTGACAGCTGGGCCTCTGCAGGCACCCGCAACGGCCAGGGCCACAAGATGGCCTGCTGGGCAGGCGGCATGATCGAGCCCACCCCCCGTGGCTGGATGGCCATCGGCGGCGGCGCTTCCGGCCCCTGGGGCACCGCTCCCATGCTGATGCTGAACAGCCGCGGCAAGCGCTTCATGAACGAGGGCGCCATTGCGCAGATGCAGGCCACCTGCCTGCGTCAGCCCGCCGGTCTGGCCTGCTACGTCACCGACGCCAACTGGGCCAAGACCCTGAAGGCTGCTCCGCTGGACCACGGCGCACCCAACTTTGGCATGCAGGACTACTGGGATAAGATCGAGCAGGACATGAACAACACCGTGTCCGGTCAGGCCAACACCATCACCATTGCAAACCTGGCCGAGCGCACCCAGATGGCCGGCACCATCTACCGTGCCGACACCCTGGACGAGCTGGCAGACCTGCTGGGCTACAAGGGCGCTGCCAAGCAGAACTTCCTGGACAGCATCGCACACTACAACGAGCTGTGCTATGCAGGCGTGGACAGCGACTACGGCAAGGATGCACCGTACATGGTGCCCATCGACACCGCTCCGTTCTTCGGCGGCACCAGCTCCACCGGCCACTCCTCCAACCCGATGATGGTCACCATGAGCGGTGTCATCACCGACGAGACCCAGAACGTCCTGAACAAGGACTGGGAGCCCATCGAGGGCCTGTATGTGGCTGGCAACTGCCTGGGCGGTCGTTACGGCTTTGGCTACAGCACTCCGTTCGCCGGCAACTCGGTCGGTATGGCCATGACCCACGGCTGGACCGCAGGCCATCAGGTGGCTTCCGACAAGAAGTTCCTGGGTGAGCCCGTGGAGGCCATGGAGGCACCCGCAGGCGGCCCCGGCGGCCCCGGCGGTCCCGGCGGTCACCACTGATCTCTTCTGACGCGTTTCTTTTTCTTCTTCTCTGGGGAAGCCCCGTTACAGGGCTTCCCCTTTTGCATGAATGCGTGTATACTTTATAAAAAACGACAAGGAGCATCACCATGGCAAAACCGCTCGTGCTTGACCTGCACATCCCTTACTGCATCCGCCCGGAAAACTACCTCGCGCACTTCAACGCGGTGGGCTCCAATGCGGAAAAAAACGCCTATATGGACGCCCTCAAGCGGGAGGTGCTCTCCTATGAGGGAGAACTGGACGGTTACGAGATCCGGGCCGTGCACCTCAGCGGCGGCAGCGCCAGCGTGATGGCTCCGGACCTGCTGGGCGATGTGCTGCGCACGGTGCGCACCCATCTGCCGGTGGCGCAGGGGGCAGAGGTCAGCTACGACTCGCTGCCCGTCACCATCGGCACGCCGTCCCTCACGGGCATCGCGTCCGGCCACCCCAACCGCACCGAACTGATGATGCGCTCGGACAACGACGCCGAGCTGAAGGCGCTGGGCTGCACCCACAACGCGCAGCATATCCGCAACGCCGTGCTGTTTTTGGCAAAGTTCCACCTGAACAATGTGGGTCTGACCCTGAACTACGGCATCCCGGGGCAGACGATGCAGAGCTGGCACAACAGCCTGCACGCGGCGGTCATCATGCAGGCCGGGCACATCACGGCTGAGCCGCTGGCCGTGACCGACGCCGAGGGCATGCCCAACGCGGCGGAGCGGTTCGAGATGTTCCGCTATGCCTGCGAGTACCTGCCGGAGAACGGCTACAAGATGTATGCTGCCGGGTGCTTTGCCCGCCCCGGCTACGAGTACCGCTCCCGTGCCATGGAGTGGAACGGGGATGACGTCATCGGCATGGGCGTCAACGGCGGTTCGGTGTACGACGGCTATGCCGTGCGCAACACCAACAGCCTCAAGCTTTACATCAAAAATGCCGGTGACTTTGAAAAGCTCACGGCGCAGGCCGCGCAGCTGGACGAGAACGCGCGGATGCTGCGCTACCTGCGGGGCCGCATGAAGCTGAACGACGGCGTGGTGGAGCCGCTGTTCCGGGAGCGGTTCGGGCAGGAACTGCCGCAGGGATTTTCCACTCTGCTGGATAAGGCGGTGGAAAACGGCCTGGCCCAGCGCACGGCCGACGGCTGGATGCCTACCCTGGAAGGACTGTTCCGGGGCGAGGTACTGTAAAACATGGACCGAAAAACGGGAGCTGTCTCACAGAAGAAGGCGGCTCCTGTTTTTTATGCAGCAAAAGCCCCACGGCGTGCCGATTTGTGGTATACTGGTAGAAAACAGTGACCCGCGAAGGAGAAAAGAATGCAATACAAACTTCTGGTAAGTGATTTTGATAATACACTGGTGCCCTTTGGGGAGCCGAAGCCCCGCCCGGCGGTGGTAAAGGCCGTGAAAAAACTGCAGGCCGCCGGGGTGAAATTTGCGCTGAGCACCGGCCGCGCATACCCCTGCGTGCACAGGGAGCAGCTGGGCGGCATCCGGCCGGATTACATCGTTACCTGCAACGGTGCCTGTGTGACCGATGCCAAGGGCACCGTGGTGGCGGAACACCCCCTCACCAACGAGGAAATGTACGCGCTGGTGGATTTCTGCGAGGATTACAACTACCCGCTGCAGTTCAATTTCCGGGATGCCTGCTATGTGTACTGCGAGTACGAGGCCCTGCGCAACAATTACGCAAAGATGGGCAGCAGCGGCCTGACCTGCGTGGACGGCGAGGACCAGGATCGGCACCTCATCGACATGCCGCATTCGGCGTTTGCCGCGGTGCCGCCGGAACATGTAGCAGACTTCATGGCAAAATACGGCCATCTGAACCTGAACTGGATGCAGGTGGGCGCAAAAAACGCCGACGGCTACTGCTTTTACGACATCGTGCACGGCGGCATGGACAAGGGCGTGGGCCTGACCGACCTGTGTGCCCGGCTGGGCCTGCCGCTGGAAGAGACGGTGGCGGCGGGAGACTCGGCCAACGACCTGAGCATGCTGCGCACGGCCGGCCTGGGCGTGTGCATGGACAATGGAACCGAGGATGCAAAGGCCGCTGCTGACCGGATCATCGGTGATGTGCGGGAGGACGGCCTGGCGGCGCTGATCGAGGAACTCTGGTTTGATGGCCCGAAAGCGGAGCCCTCCGGCCGGGACCTGGGCTCGGCCTGGGCACAGATCGAAAGCGCAGGCGGCCAATGAGCTTTGCGCCGGTGTACAATGAGCATAGCCGGGCGCTGATTCTGGGCACCTGGCCCAGCCCCAAAAGCCGGGAGATGGCCTTTTATTACGGCCACCCGCAGAACCGCTTCTGGCCGATGATGGCCGCCCTGACCGGGGAGCCGGTGCCGAAGCGGGAGGACATCGAAGCAAAAAAGCAGATCATCCTGCGCCATGGGTTGGCCCTGTGGGACACGCTGGAAAGCTGCACCATCACCGGGGCGTCGGATGCATCCATCCGGGACGTGGTGCCCAACGACATCGCCGCTCTGCTGCAGAAGGTGCCCATTGAGGCGGTGTTCTGCAACGGGGCCACGGCCTATCGCATTTATACAAAGT
>OGMF01001927.1_pt1 | contig 18825 bp, 13 predicted proteins | sample 1572921 | NCBI WGS metagenome assembly OGMF01 (sample SAMEA2581919, study PRJEB24529) | metagenome | biome: Human gut stool | place: China | collected 2011 | reverse complement strand
CGCGCAAGATCGATCTGGAACCGGGAGTTGTCTATCTGGATGCGGACGGAAAGGCATTTGTGCTGTACCGTCCGGTCGTAGGCAAAGGGCAGAACTATAATCCTTCGGAGCTGACGCACTATGTGTTCCGCCTTGTGGGCCAGCAGATGCCGCAGGACAGCAAAATCCTGACCATCCTTTCCCGTCAGCTGCTGTATGGCGGAAGCTTTTCGTTCGGAGAGCTTGAGTCCAAGCTGAAGGAGAAGCCGATGGTGCACAAGAATCCGGAACCGGCCCGTGTGGTACCGCCGGAGCCTGTTGCAACACCTCCGGTGCAGCCGAAGCCGCCTGTTGCACCCCGACCTGAGGTGGCAAAACCGCAGCAGCCGAAGCCTGTCAAGCCTGTAGCCGCCGAGCCGAAGCCTGTGCAGGATAACCCGTTTGCGCAGGCACAGAATCCTTTTGCAGAAGTTCCGCCTGTGCAGGAAGAAAAACCGAGCAAGGCAGATAAAAAAGCAGAGAAAAAGGCGGAAAAGAAAGCCGAAAAGAAGAACGGCGGTCTGTTCGGGCTTTTTGGCGGAAAAAAGGACAAGAAAAAAGAAACCCCCGCTGAGCAGGAATCGCCCTTCCAGCAGAAAGAGCCGGAGGTGCCGCAGGTGTGTCTGTATCCGGTGCAGCAGCCGGCTGCACAGCCTGCCCCGGTGCAGACTGCGGGCGGCCGCACGGTGCTGCTGTCCGGAGGTGCAAACGACGGAATGGCAAAAACGACGCTGATGAGCAACGGCGCAGCAGGCGGTGGAGAACTGTATCTCGTGCAGAAGGATACGAACCAGTACATCCATGTGACCCACACGAACTTCCACATCGGTCGTGCGGTGGACATCGTGGACTATACCGTCCAGACACGGAACCACTACCTCGGAAACGACCACGCCTATATCCTGCTGGAAAACGGCAACTATTACATTGTGGATAACAATACGCAGAACCACACCTATCTGAACGAACAGTGTCTGGATCCCTCCAAGCCGACACTGTTCCATGCGGGTGATACGATCCGGATGGCAGACGTGGTGTTCAGCGTGGTTGCGGGTTCCTGATATGGCGCTTCAACTGGCACATATCACGGATAAAGGCGCGGTAAGGCTGTCGAATCAGGACAGTTTCTGCGCCCGGATCTCAAACTTCGGGCAGGAAACGATCGCACTGCTGACGGTATGCGATGGAATGGGCGGCCTGCAGTCCGGTGAACTCGCAAGTACCGGTGCAGTGCGCGGGTTCGAGAACTGGTTTGAACAGCAGCTGCCTTCTCTGGTCCGGGAGGGATTGACCGAAGAAGCGGTGTTCCTTTCGTGGCACAGGATGCTGGAAACGCTGCATGGGACGCTTTGCGGCTATTCCGAAAAAGAAGGGATCCGGCTGGGTACGACCGTCTCGGCTCTGCTGCTCACGAGGGAACGCTTCTATCAGGCACAGATCGGTGACAGCAGGATCTATCTGGACGATGGAATAACGCTGGAACAGATGACGAAAGACCAGACCCTTGCCATGCGGGAGATGGAAGCCGGAAGGCTTTCACCGGATCAGATGCGGACAGACCGGCGAAACAGTGTTTTACTGCAATGTCTCGGATACGGAAAAATGGAACCGGTGTTCAAAAGTGGACAGCGCCCGCAGCAGGGCGCTGTGCTATTGTGCAGTGACGGGCTGTGCCATCACCTGACGGAGAACCAGATCCATCAGCTCCTGACCGGCACACAGACCCGGGATCAGCTGCAGCAGCTGCTGCAGTCGGCGGTGGACTTTTGCAGGAGCGGGGGAGAGACCGATAACATTACGGCGCTGGCGCTGAAATGGGATGGTCAGGGCAGCCTGCGGTCCAGCACAGAAGATTGGATCGAGGTATGGGCACGGCTTTCCGGTGAGGCTGCGCCGGAAGAGTATGACCGGAAATTAGGGGGAATTTTGTGAGCGAGAATATCGTATTGGGGTTCACAAACCCGGACTATGACAATATCCGTGTGCTGAACAAGCTGGGCGGTACAGGCGATGTGTTTGCAGCACACAAAAAAGGCATGAATATTGAGGTTGTGATCAAGCGCACACAGCTCCAGTATCAGCACCAGATCAATCAGGAAAATGAGTCTACGATCCTGAAAAGCCTGAAGCACCAGTACCTGCCGCGGATCTACGATGTGCTTTATGGAAACGACGGCTGCATCTATACGGTGATGGACCGGATCAGCGGCGAAAACCTGCAGCAGTATGTGCAAAAAAATGGACCGGTAACGCAGAAGGAATGTTATCGCTGGGCATGCCAGCTTTGCGAAGTGGTGCAGTATCTGCATCAGGAAAACAGCGAGAAACCGGCCATTATCCATTGTGACATCAAGCCCGGCAATGTGATGATCACAGGGAGCGGCGATATCTGCCTGATCGACTTCAATACATCGCTGATCTTCCGCAGGGACAAAAAGTCGGTCGCGGTGACGGACGGCTATGCAGCGCCGGAGCAGTATGCTTCTGCAGAAAATGGAAGCGCTGCTGCAGCACCGAGACCGTCGGCTGTTCCGGCAGCAAACGGCGGAAATGCCGGTCTGACGATGCCGATGGATGGCACTGTGCCGATGGGCGGGACCGTCCCTATGGATGAAACGGTTCCGATGCCTGCGGCACAAAGCGGCGCAACCATCCCCATGGACGGGCAATGGAAGATGCCGCAGCAGGATACCGAGATCATGCCGGAACAGCAGACCCCGGCACCGATGCCCCGGCAGGATACAGCAGCGCCGGGCAGCTATGGCGAGATCTCGATGGCAACGGATATCTATGCGATCGGTGCAACGCTGTATTTTGCAGTGACAGGGCATAACCCCGAAAAATCGCTGGACACGGTGACGCCTCTGGAACAGTACAAGCCCAAAATCAGCCGTTCCATGCAGACCATCATTGTCCGGGCCATGCAGAAACAGCAGCAAAAGCGCTTCCAGCAGGCGTCGGAGATGCTGCGTGCCCTGAAAAACATTGATAAAATGGATCAGGGCTACAAGAGCTGCCAGATGCGCAAGCGGATCATTGCGCTAGCGCTTGCAGCCTGCTTCGCTGCCAGTGCATACAGCTGCTATTATGGTCTGGGCCGTATGCAGAGCGAACGGGAAAATCTCTACCTGCTGAACCTTGCACAGGCAGATCAGGCAGAGCAGAGTGCAGACTACGATAAAGCCCGGGCTTTGCTGGAAGAGGCGGTCCAGCAGCAGCCCGGCCGTCCGGACGCTTATCTGCAGATGGCGGTACTGCTGTACCGTACCGGAAACTATCAGGGCGCGATCGATCAGTTGGACAGCGCCGTCGCTTCCGGAAATCTGGCGGAGAAGAACATGGACTCGATCTCAGTGGAAAAACTGCACTACATCAAGGGAAACTGCTATATTGAACTGCAGGATTACGACCATGCAGCGCAGGAACTGCAGCTTGCAGTTCAGCAGCAGGGTGCCAGCACGGACAGCTACCGCAGCCTTGCCATTGCGCTGGCCAATGCAGGAAAGCTGGAGCAGGCGCAGAAAACGCTGGAAGTGCTGCAGAAGAATGGCGCATCTTCGGGTGACTGCGATCTGGTTGCGGCAGAGATCAAATCGCTGCAGAAACAGTACGAACAGGCCATTACACTGTACCGGAAAGTGTTCGATGAGGTGGAAGATACGAAGCTGCTGAGCCACGCATATCTTGCTGCCGCCAACGCAGCATTGAACATGGACGATGCGGCGTCTGCAGAGCAGATCCTGGAGCAGGGCTGTGAGGTACTGCCGGAAGGTCAGGCTGTGCTCCAGAAGGAGATGCTGGCAGATATCGCCTTGAAACAGGCGGCTTCGGACAAGGCAAACGCAAAAGCGTATTATGAAAAGGCCGAACAGCGGCTGCAGGAGCTTGTGGACAGCGGATATGCTACGATCGCCACAAAGCTGAACCTTGCTACTGTGCTGCAGGCGCTGGACCAGTATGGCGAGGCGGAATCGCTCCTGAAGGAACTGGCAGAGCAGTATCCGACGGATTATCGTTTTGAAATGCAGAGGGCGTATCTGCTGATCGATTGGCAGGGCACAAAACCGTCTGAAAAGCGGGATTACCGCGAGGCGGAAAAATGCTACGATTCAGCGGTTGAAAAATACAAGCAGGCACAGGCCAATGGAACAGAGGATACGCAGATGGCGGTGCTGAAAAATCTGATGGATCAGCTCCGTACAAGCGGATGGCTCAAATAAGGAGGGAGCACAAGTGTCCACGGGTCAGATCTTTTTTGCAGTAGGCATTGCCGGAATGATTGCCTCGGCTGTTGCGGGTATCATTGCAGCCAGGGTGCTGAGCCGGCAGGAAAAAAAGCTGAAAGAACAGATTTGGAACGAATATCAATGAACAATACAAAGGGGTATGGAAAATGTTTCAGAAAATCAGAAAAACAATTTTGGTCATGGCAGCTGCTGTGATCGTACTTTCGCCGGCAGCAAAGGCGGCGGAGTATTCCACACAGTCTGCACAGAATGAGGAAAACTGCATCAGCTGGATCCTGCAGGCTCTGCAGCCGGAAAAGGCGGAACAGCCTGCTGCGGCAAAAAGTGGCTTTGAAGTGCAGGATGGCCGGCTGTACCATTATACGGACGGCCAGCTGGATGTGTACCAGCCGGGTTTTGTACAGATCGAGGATGGCGTTTATCATGTTTCCGCAGCGGGAAGCGTGATCGATCCGTACCCGGCAGGTATGGTCAAGGTGGACGGCGTGCTGTGCCATGTGTCGGTGACCGGCAGCCATTTTGACAATTACCCGGCAGGCTTTGTGACGATCGACGGCAAACTGTATCACGTTTCGAAGGACGGTTATGCCATCGATTCCTACTCTGCAGGTGAGCATGAGATCGACGGCGGCCTGTATTATGTCCAGAAGGACGGCTCTTTCCTGACGAACGGCTCGGTGGGTCACCTTACCTTTGGTGCAGACGGCCGCTATACTTCGGGCAATGCTGTGCTGGACAGCTATGTGGATCAGGCGCTGGCCGAATGCACCAACTCCAGCATGACCAAATCGCAGAAGCTGCGTGCAGCATATCTGTATGTCCGGGACCACGGTGCCTACCTTGCACGTCCGCATCAGGCACGCGGAACGACTGCCTGGGCAGAGGAAAGCGCACTGTTCATGTTCGAGCACAAAAAGGGCAACTGCTACTGCTTTGCGGGTCAGTTCCTTTATATGGCAAGACGGATCGGCTATGATGCCTATGTGGTGTCCGGCGGTGTGGGCAGAAAAGACTCGGATCATGCATGGGTCATGATCCCGGAAAACGGCCAGCAGTATATCTATGATGTAGAGCTGGAATGGGGCTACCGTGTTGGTAAATACGGCAAGGCAAATTACAACATGTATAAGATGCCTCTGAATAAAACGGTATTCAGCTACCAGTTCCCGTAAATGCTGAGGTAACTGAAAAATGGTTTTCAGCTCTGTAATTTTTCTGTTTCTTTTCCTGCCGGTCGTTCTGGGCGTGTATTTCCTCTGCCCGAAACAGCAGGCAAAAAATCTCTGGCTGATCGCGGCAAGCCTTCTGTTTTATGCGTTCAGCGGGCTGTGGTATGTGCTACTGCTGCTGTTCTCGGTTTTGTGCAACTATATCGCGGGTCTGTTCGTTTCCGGGCGCAAACCGGTGCTGTATGCTGCGGTGGCAGTGAACCTTGGCATTCTGGGCGTGTTCAAGTATCTGGGCTTTCTGGCGCAGACGGTGAACCACCTGCCGGGGGTGTCGGTCCCGGTGCCGTCGATCGTTCTGCCGGTCGGCATCTCGTTCTTTACCTTTCAGGGCCTCAGCTATGTGATTGATGTGTACCGGAACGAGCAGTTGAAGAGCACGAAATTCTCGGATGTTCTGCTCTATATCTCGCTTTTTCCGCAGCTGGTCGCAGGGCCGATCGTGCGGTATGAGGACGTTGCACATGAGGTCCGCAGCCGCAGCCATACATGGGAAAATCTGGCCCGTGGACTGCGCCGGTTTATCATCGGCCTGAGCAAAAAACTGCTGATCGCGGATGTCTGCGGGAGCGTGGTAGCGCAGGTCTATGGCGCGGATGCCTCTATTCTGGACAGCCGGGCAGCCTGGCTGGGTGCCGTATGCTACCTGATGCAGATCTACTTTGATTTCAGCGGGTACAGCGATATGGCGATCGGTCTTGGCCTTTGCTTCGGCTTCCACTTCCGGGAGAACTTCAACTATCCTTACATTTCGTCCAGCATCAAGGAATTCTGGCGCAGGTGGCACATCTCCTTGTCCACCTGGTTCCGGGAATATCTGTATATTCCGCTGGGCGGAAACCGGAAGGGAACGGCAAAAACCTACCGCAACAAACTGATCGTATTCTTTTTTACCGGCTTGTGGCATGGCGCAAACTGGACCTTTATCGTGTGGGGCCTGTGGCATGGTTTCTTTATCGTTGCAGAGGACCTTGTGGCAAAGCTGACAGGGAAAGACAGGCACAGCCGGAACAGCAAACGGCGTGCTGCGGGGATCGCAAAACACCTTTACACCCTGTTGGTGGTCCTGATCGGTTTTGTGATCTTCCGCGCGGATACGATGTCGCAGGCGGTGGCAATGGTCGCAGCCATGTTTTCGGGCGTCCACGCCACCGCGCAGACCGGGCTGCTGCTGGCACAGTGCATGACGCCGTTGACGCTGTGCGCGCTGGCCGCCGGCGTTGTGTTCAGCACACCGGTGCTGCCGGCTATTCTCCACAGAACAGACGCGCTGACGCAGAATGCACAGAGAGCTGTCCGGGTTCTGGGCGGTGCTGTGCTGCTGATGCTTTTGGTGACAGATATTCTGCATCTGTCGGCGGCATCTTATGTGCCGTTTATCTATTTTCAGTTCTGAGGTGGGAGAATGCAGAAAAAGAAGATCGGACATATTTTATTTACAGCAGCAGTGATGGGCATCTGTGTGCTGCCGACGGTAGTGATGCCGTGGCAGAAAGCGGAATCGGTCGGCAATGAACAGCTGGCAGAATTGCCGGAACTGCTGGATGAGGACGGAAAGTTCAATTCTAAGGTGCTGAACGAGTTCTCCGACTATTTCGCGGATCATTTCGGCTTCCGGCATGAGATGATCACGCTGAACGATCAGCTCACCGGAAAACTTTTTCAGGATCTGGACAGCAGCAGCGTTCTGCTGGGCAGGGACGGCTGGCTGTTCTACAAGAGCACTCTGGAAGATTATACCGGAACGGACCTGTTTACCCCGCGGCAGAGTTATGCGGCTGCACATGTGCTGCAGCTGATGCAGGAATACAGCGAGGAAAACGGGATACGATTTTACTTTACCGTAGCACCGAACAAAAACTCGCTCTACGGCAGCCAGATGCCGTCGCGCTATGCGGCAGCACAGACGCGCAGCATCGAACGGCTGAAACAGCAGATGGCGCAGCAGAATGTCCACTACATTGATCTGTACGAAACGCTGTCCGGGACCGGAGAACAGCTGTACTATCGTCTGGACAGCCACTGGAACATGCAGGGTGCTCAGCTTGCAGCGCAGACCCTGCTGAAGGAACTGAAGGGGACTGCACCGGATTTTGATGCGCATAAAACGGGGCAGACCACACCGCATACAGGGGATCTGTATGAGATGGTGTATCCCTCCGGCAAGGAGACCGAAGCAGACGCGGCGTATGATTTCGATTATACCTACGATGAAAAGTTCCGCTCGGCAGATGATATCACGATACATACGGAAAACTCTGGCGAAGAGGAAAGCATCTTTGTTTACCGGGATTCGTTCGGCATCAATCTGCATCCGTTTCTGGCCCAGAGCTACGGGAAAGCGTGTTTTTCCCGCAGTATGCCTTACCGCCTGAGTGCAGTGACGGCAGAACAGCCGGATGTTCTTCTGGTGGAGATCGTGGAGCGCAATCTGAACTGGCTGCTGGAGCGCGCACCGGAACTTCCGGCACCGGAGCGCCAGAATATAAAGGCTGCCGACAGCGGCAAAACGGTTGCGGCATCCGAAAATGACGGGAATCTGGAAGGATACTTCTGTCTTTCCGGCGACCTTGGGCAGCAGGCGGTGGATGACGAATCGCCGGTCTATCTCCTGACGGGGGACGCTGTGTATGAAGCGTCTCCCTGCGGGGATGGCGCGCAGCCGTTCACGGCGTATCTGCCGGAAGAGGCGAGGGGACAGGAATTTTGTGTAGCGTTCATGTCTGGCGGAGAGATGATCTCCTGCGCATTGACAGACTGAAGATAAGAAAGAAGGAACATTGAAATGAAATGGAATCGTAAACTGATGGGCGTTATCCTCTGTGGTACTGTGCTGCTGGCATCCGGCTGCGGTGCCCAAAAAGAAGCAGCATCGGTGTCGGAGACGGCTGCAGTTTCGGCAGCTTCTGCTGTGTCGGAGGCTGCTTCGGAGTCTGTGCCGGCATCTGAACCGGAAAAGACCGAGGCTCCGACTTCTTCTGCCGTGAGCGAGGCTGCTTCGGAAGAGCAGGCGGAGCCTGAAGCGGAGTCTAAGGCAGAATCCAAGGCAGCGTCGAAGCAGGAGCAGGCCGCAGAATCGAAGAAGCAGGAAAAGCCCGCAGCTTCGGCTTCCAAGGCGGAGGGTAAGGCTTCCGGCGAAACGGCAGCTGCAGCCCCGGAAAAGAAGGCAGAGCCTGCTGCTCCTGCAGAAACGGCTGCTCCGGCAGAGACCGCAAGCCTGGAAACAGCCCTGAAGTATGTGGGTAAGGATGTCTCCAAACTCTATGCAGCAGTTGGCAAGCCCAGCAGCAGCGAGTATGCTTCCAGCTGCATCGGCGACGGAGAAGACGGCATTCTGTATTATGACGGCTTTACTGTAACGACCTACCGTGAAAACGGCAAGGAGACCGTGCAGGACGCCTATTGAGCAAGCATTCAGCCTCTGGCAGTCAACCGGAGGCTGAATCTCTATCTATTGCATTGGGAAGATGAAGATGAAACGCCAGAAAATCAAGCGATACGAATTCAGCCTTACACAGAGGACCCGAAAAAAAACACGGCTTTCCATCCTGAAAGTGGCAGGAACAGCGCTTTTGGTCCTGTGTGTGGCTGCAGGCGCACTGCTGGGAACAGGCAGAATGCCCGGCCAGCAGGCAACGGGCTGGAAAGGCAAGGGCCACCACCGCTACTTTGTTTCAACAGTCAACGGGATGCGGGTAAAGGGCCTGTACGAGATCGACCAGAAGCTGTACTACTTTGGAGAAAACGGTTTTGTAAAAACAAAGTGGATCAGTGAAAATGGCTTTGTCGGCTATGCAGACGAAAACGGCGAACTCCGGCAGGGGGAATCCACAGTAGATGGCAGGTCCTATTATTTTCAGCCCGGCACCGGCCAGCTGTACACCGGATGGGTGGTGCTGAACGGAGAAACGTACTGCTTTGACGAAACAGGGCATCCGCGTACCGGCACCTATCAGGAAGATGGCGAAACGTGGGAGCTGGATGCAGAGGGCCGTGTAAAAGGCCAGCTGAACGGCTGGAAAACGACGGATGGCGTTTTGAAATACTACGATGAGACCGGTTCGCCTGCGCAGGGCTGGCTGCAGATCGAAGGCAGGGATTATCTCTTTGCAGACGGCATCAGTCAGGCAGGCTGGGTAGAGACCGACGCGGGCAGACGCTATCTGGACGGCAACGGGAACCAGATGACGGGATGGTGCGTGATCGACGGCCAGCCCTATGCGTTTGCGGCGGATGGAAGCCTGAAACAGGGCTGGGACCACTCGCACGGCAAATATTACTATTTTGCGGACGGCATAAGCCTTTCCGGCTCGTTTCAGGAAGGACGCACCAGTTACAACCTGAACGGAAGCGGCGGACTTCAGCCGGTCGGAGAAATCGTTCCGGAAGAAGATCTCTCGAAGGACGCCGAAGGCGAAGCCCCGGAGCCGGACCTGCTGGAAGAGCAGCCGGCAGTTCAGCCGGAAACTCCTGCAGGCAAACCAGAAACACCGCAGCCGGCAGAAGAACCGGCTGCACCGGCTCCAGCTCCGGAACCGGAACCTGCGCCCGCACCGGAAGAAACTGCGCCTGAAGTACAGGCAGAACCGACAGAAAGAGAGGAAACTGCATGAGGATCTCAAGACGCGACTTTCTCTGCCTTTCTGCAATGGCCTGTACCTGGCTTCTGACGGGCTGTAGCTCTGAAGTGCAGGAGCGGCAGGGCAGCTGGCAGGCGCAGGAAAACGGCATCTCCCCGGGAGGGGCAATGCCGGAACAGGATGGGATCCTGCTGGATGACGGCAGGACCCTCCGTGCCGGTATCCGCATCCCGGACGGCTTTGAACTGCCGCTGGAAGGCTCTACAGGTTTTGTGGGGGCGCTGGTCCTTTCGCTTCGCAGCTCCCCGGATGAAACCTCTGCGGAACTGCGCCGCCTTACGGCAGGGGATATGTTCTATATCCGGCAGGAATCGGGTGCGTACTGGCAGGTATGCCTGCTGGATGGCACGGTCGGGTGGCTGCAGAGCGCATTCTGCATGATCAACCTGCCGGATGTGCTCCCGTCCGTCGTGTACGAGAACCCGAATGCAGTGGCTTCTGTGTTCAGGACCTGCGGCGAGACGATCGAGGGGATCACCGGACAGAAACTGTACGACGGACTGTTCTACAATCAGCGGCTCGGGCGGGATGAGTTTGTGATGCCGCTCAATTATGCGATGGCGAAAAAGGTCGGAAAAGCGCAGAAAAGTGCGCTGCAGGCGGGCGACTGCCTGAAGATCATCGAGACGTTCCGGCCCTACGACGTGCAGATGCAGGTAAAAGATGCCGTATACGCCAAGGCACGGGCAGACAAAAGCCTGATGGCGGCACTGAACGAGGGCGCATGGAATATCGGGTGGTTCATTGCAACGGCGCTGTCCAATCATCAGCGCGGAGTGGCGATGGACACAACGCTCCTGCGGGTGACAGACCAGACGGAGCACCGCATGGCGGGCTGCCCGTTCCTGCGGGTGACCGGCGAGGAATACGAAATGCCGTCGGCCATGCACGAGCTGAGCAGTGCGGCGGCCTGCTTTACAAGGCCGGTCAGCTCCGGCTCGAACACGGCGTGGAAAAAGGCAACGGCTGCAGCATCCATGACGGAGGGCGCACGGCGTCTGCAGGGCTATTGCACCAATGCGGGCATGACGCCGCTGGCCTCTGAGTGGTGGCATTTCAATGATCTGGATGCACAGAATGTTGTGCGGAAGACTTCCGGAAACGGAAAGTTCTGGCTGGACGGCTGTGTCAGCTGGAAAATGTTTGAGGAGTAACTGACATTTCAGAGGAGGGAACTGAAATGACAAAACGGCAAAAAAGGGGATGGCATGGTCTTCTGGTGGTGCTGAGCATGATCCTTCTGCTCACGGCCTGCACCTCAAAAGCACAAAAGGCAATGGAAAAGGTGGAACTCGGCCAGAAATACCTGACCGAGCAGAACTATACCGAAGCTGTGGCGTCCTTTACCGAAGCCATCGGCCTCGACCCGGAGAACATCCCGGCTTACATGGGCCGTGCACAGGCGTACACCGGCCTGAAGCAGTATGACGATGCAAAGGCAGACTACACCACGGCCATCGAAAAGACCGAGGACCAGCCGTATACACAGGCAGAAGCTTACATTGGCCGTGCTGAGGTGAACGAGCTGACCACGGACAACGAAGATGCGCTGAGCGACTACGAGTCGGCATCGACGGCACTGGACAAGGTGGACGTGGAAAAGATCACGGACGTCACGGAACAGATGCTGGAAGCGCTGAAGATCAAGGTCTACAACGCCTGCGCCCGTCTGAGCGCATTCTTCGGACAGAACGAAGCCGCCGCAGCCAGCTACACCAAGGCACTGGACAGTCTGGAAAAGCTGCCGGATGACACCGACGTGCTGGACGTGAAGGCGGCAAAAGTGGAGTCCTACACGGGCCGCGCCAAGGCGAACAACGCACTGGAAAAGTACGAGGAAGTTCTGCCGGACTACGACGCTTTGATTGCTCTGGGCGAGGATAAGAGCGCGGAACGCGACACCATCCTCGCGGCCATGAGCCTTGCCAAGAGCAAGGCAGGCAGCCTGAACAGCTCGGACAGCTGGCTGGACGAGGTGAACCATGCGGACTATGCCGAAGAGATCCAGCTGTCCGCAGCGGAAGAAGTCCTGAAGCAGGCAGCGGAGCAGGCAAAGGCTGACGGCACCAAGGCCTATGATAATGTGAAAAAGACGCTTGAGACCGAGGATGCCAAGGCAGCCATGCAGAACCTTCTGGCCCGCGGCTACCAGCTGCGTTACTACGATGCAGACGGCAAGATGCTGGCGGTCTATGTCAACGATACGGCATGGGCCGATGTGAACGAAGAGGAAAACGGCATTGTCACGGCGGACGCATTGGAAGCTGTGGCAGACCCGACGGCGGAGGATGTGAGCGCTGTCTCGCTGAAGAGCCTGTACGTTTACTACGGCGGCTATGAGGGCCGCAGCCGTGAGGGCGAGGGCGTCTGGTTCATCCTGAACCCTGGCAAGACCGACCTGACCGCCGAGACCTATACATGGAAGAACGACAAGCCGGAGGGCGGCTTCCAGAAGAAGGAAGAGCCGAAGCCTGCAGCTGCTCCGGCGCAGAGCACGCAGCAGTCTGCAGCGCCGCAGGCCACCGGCCAGAGCTACACATGGACCCGTATAGAGGACGGTGCCACCTTTAAAGCTACCTGCAAGCAGGGCGGAACAACGCTGCACACGACGGTCACGCAGAACGGCACACCGATCTTGGCAATAATGGGAATGAGCCTTACGGGCAGTGCAGACGACTGGGCAGACCATGACTGGACAAAACTGGTGATAACTGGTGAACTGAGCAAGCCGATCACCAGTGTGCAGATGACGACCGATCAGATGAATGTTTATGTTCCCGAAGGCACGGTCTCGAAAGGCGGAAGCGCGGTGTTTACGGCATCGGATGGCACAACACGGAGTGTTCCGCTGCCGTCCAACGGTGCGACGCCGGTCTATCAGATCAGTAACAGTATGAACGATGCAATCGGAATTCTCATGCGGAAAGCCGGATGACATCAAATCATTTTTTTGCATGAGATCAGTGAGAGGAGGAAACTATGGAAAACCGGAAAAGAAAGCGGCTGGCGGGGCTTGCGGTGCTTCTTCTGGCAATTGCGATGCTTCTGGCGGCCTGCGCGACAGGGGCAACTGATACGGCTGAAAAAATCGAGCTTGGCCAGAAGTATCTGACCGAACTGAATTATACCGAAGCGGTAGCAGCTTTTACCGAAGTGATCAAAATGGACCCGTCCAACATCGAAGCCTACATGGGCCGTGCGGAAGCTTATAAGTGTCTGGAACAGTACGACGAAGCAAAAGCAGACTATACCACGGCCATCGAAAAGACCGACGAGATGCCGTATACGCAGGCACAGGCCTATGCAGGCCGTGCGGAAGTGTACGACCTGACGGACGAAACCGAAGCTGCGGAAAGCGACTGCAGTGCGGCCATTGCACTGCTGGATGAGGACGGCGTTGGTGAAAAGGAGAATATCGCGCAGGCATTCATCCGGGAGCTGCGCATCCGTGTTCTGCAGTTCCATGCGGAGGTCTGCATGAAACTGGGGCTTTACGATAAAGCGGCAGAGGACTACGAAAAGCTGGCAGAGCTTGGTGTGAATATGTCGGAGGATGCAGCGGCAGACTCGTCTCAACAGGAAGCCGTGTCGGCAGACGGCGCTTATGTGTGGACTTATACCGACGAGAATGGAACTACTACGAAAGCATTGCTCAACATCCGGCCCGGAAGCAAAGAACTGGGTGGCGTGGTCGATTATCCGCCGGACATGGGCTCAGACGATGTAGCCGTGATGATCACTTACTATAAAATGCAGGCAGAATATCCGGAAGTGGTGAAAGCTATGTCGGACCTTCAGGAAAAATACAACAGCTTGGCTTCCTCGATCAATGGAAACAACATCACCGAAGCGCAGCTGGCGCAGATCATGGCGCTTGAAGAACAGGAAAACAGCTATGCGCAGTATGAGCAGATATTTGAGGCGGAAGCGACAAAGTGGGCTGGTGTGGACTGGCGTCCGCAGATCATTGAGAGCTTTTCGCTGAGTAACCCGGTCAGCCGGGTGGAAAAAACGGCGGATACGCTCTATGTTTATGTACCGACGGGAACACGCTTTGTAAAATCAGAAATGACCTTTACATCCTACAGCGGACAGTCGGAAACGATCGATATGACGGCATGGATGAAAAACAACAGCAAAACGGACTTGTCGAAGCCAATCTATGAATGGGATACGAGCAGCAATGCGACGGGTTCGTTTAAAATGGTGTATCGTGAGGACAAATAAAGAAAGGCACAGAAAAATGAAAAAATGCGGAAAAATCCTGATGGGCGTGCTTCTTGCGGCGGTTCTTCTGCTCACGGCATGTACCTCAAAAGCACAAAAGGCAATGGAAAAGGTGGAACTCGGCCAGAAATACCTGACCGAGCAGAACTATACCGAAGCTGTGGCGTCCTTTACCGAAGCCATCGGCCTCGACCCGGAGAACATCCCGGCTTACATGGGCCGTGCACAGGCGTACACCGGCCTGAAGCAGTATGACGATGCAAAGGCAGACTACACCACGGCCATCGAAAAGACCGAGGACCAGCCGTATACACAGGCAGAAGCTTACATTGGCCGTGCTGAGGTGAACGAGCTGACCACGGACAACGAAGATGCGCTGAGCGACTACGAGTCGGCATCGACGGCACTGGACAAGGTGGACGTGGAAAAGATCACGGACGTCACGGAACAGATGCTGGAAGCGCTGAAGATCAAGGTCTACAACGCCTGCGCCCGTCTGAGCGCATTCTTCGGACAGAACGAAGCCGCCGCAGCCAGCTACACCAAGGCACTGGACAGTCTGGAAAAGCTGCCGGATGACACCGACGTGCTGGACGTGAAGGCGGCAAAAGTGGAGTCCTACACGGGCCGCGCCAAGGCGAACAACGCACTGGAAAAGTACGAGGAAGTTCTGCCGGACTACGACGCTTTGATTGCTCTGGGCGAGGATAAGAGCGCGGAACGCGACACCATCCTCGCGGCCATGAGCCTTGCCAAGAGCAAGGCAGGCAGCCTGAACAGCTCGGACAGCTGGCTGGACGAGGTGAACCATGCGGACTATGCCGAAGAGATCCAGCTGTCCGCAGCGGAAGAAGTCCTGAAGCAGGCAGCGGAGCAGGCAAAGGCTGACGGCACCAAGGCCTATGATAATGTGAAAAAGACGCTTGAGACCGAGGATGCCAAGGCAGCCATGCAGAACCTTCTGGCCCGCGGCTACCAGCTGCGTTACTACGATGCAGACGGCAAGATGCTGGCGGTCTATGTCAACGATACGGCATGGGCCGATGTGAACGAAGAGGAAAACGGCATTGTCACGGCGGACGCATTGGAAGCTGTGGCAGACCCGACGGCGGAGGATGTGAGCGCTGTCTCGCTGAAGAGCCTGTACGTTTACTACGGCGGCTATGAGGGCCGCAGCCGTGAGGGCGAGGGCGTCTGGTTCATCCTGAACCCTGGCAAGACCGACCTGACCGCCGAGACCTATACATGGAAGAACGACAAGCCGGAGGGCGGCTTCCAGAAGAAGGAAGAGCCGAAGCCTGCAGCTGCACCGGCAGCTCCGGCGCAGAGCACAGCAAGCGGTTCGGATGATCAACCATGGATACTGACAAAACAAAAAGTGCTGAAAGAAATCAATCAGTTCCGTGCAAAGGATGGCTACGCACCGGTGACACTGGATAATACATTTCAGGCGCAGGCTGAGGGCATTGTTTCGTGGATGGAAAAGGGAGATGCCGGCCAAGTCAGCCGCGCTGAGGCAGAAAGTCAGGAAAGTGCGCTGCGCGAGCAGGTATATAATTCGGTATCGAGCTGTGTGATCATGACACAAACATACGATAGCGGCGATGCAAACTACACCCGCATCTCGGTCGGAATCGTCAACGCGGAGTACACATATGTCTGCGTTATTTATTACTGATAAATAAAGGGGGATTTCTCATGATTGCGGAACGAAAGAAAAGCCCCTTACGGCTGCTGGCCGCAGTGCTGCTTGCGGTGGCGCTGCTCACGGCCTGCAGTTCAAAGGCGGAAAAGGTAAGGGAAAAATTGGATCTTGGTCAGAAATACCTGACCGAGCAGAACTACACCGAAGCTGTGGCGTCCTTTACGGAAGCCATCGGCCTTGACCCGGAGAACATTACGGCGTATCTGGGCCGTGCACAGGCATATGAAGGCATGGAACAGTACGACGACGCAAAAGCGGACTACACCACGGCCATCGAAAAGGCCGAGGACCAGCCGTATCTGCAGACGATGGCCTATGTCGGACGAGCAGAACTCTTTGCGACGACGGGAGACGATGCTGCCGCAAAGGCGGATTATGACAAGGCGTTGGAAGCGCTGAATCGTGTGGAACTTGACGGCAAGGACGAAACGTTCCGGCAGGGGATCCAGAACCTGTTCGACTATATCGCGCAGGAGCTGGCAAAGCTGGAACCCACGGAGAACGGCGTGGAAGAGACAGGAGCGGGCAGCTTTCAGGAAATTCTGGACAGCATCGCAGTGAGCGGTGCTTCCGGAAAGCGCTATGTGCTGGTGAACGACTACGACGGCGACGGAAAAGAAGAAGCCTTTGGCTACTTTGGCGATCTGAACACGCAGGATTCGTCGCTGCCCAAGTGGGACAGCCTCTACATCTACTACATCTCGGCGGAGGGCGATGTGACGCCGGTCTATACCCCGGGCATGAGCACAGCAAATGGCTCGCTGGTGCTCTGCGGCCGTCCGACCGGCTGCACCAGCGCAGACCCTACGGATTTTTCAGCCAGCTATTTTACCAACGGAAACCGGACGTTTGCACGGTTTGATATCACTTATCTGGATGACGTTGGGGAAGAAACGGCAACGTTGACGGTGGCGGACGGAAAACCCAAGATGAGCTTTGCACCTTCCGATCTGACACCGGCCTTTGACGGCTTCTTCCTGGCAGAAGATTATGACGGACAGAAGATCTATGCAGAGAGAAACGGCGAGTTCGTGTATGCGGGTCAGGTTGCATGTTCTGCCATGGCAGGGGCGTTTCACGATAAGAATACACCGGAAGCTGCATGGAAGAAATATGAAAGCGGCGTCCGGCAGTGGATGGAACAGACAGAAGGATACTCTTCCGGTACGCTGACCAGCCGTGTTGTCACCGGCGACTATGACGGCGACGGCCGGCAGGAAGCTTACGCCATTCTGGAAGAACCGGAGGACGATATGGGCACGGCATGGGCACATGTCTACTACATCAGCCCGAACGGCTATATCATCTACATGCGCGGTTATACGGAAGCGGGCGTCATGTACGGCTACCTGCGGGACGACTCGCCGCTCAGCGCTGGAAACCAGAAGTTCCTGCTGTGGGAGCTGGACGCCGGCGGCAGCGGCAGTTCGACGCTGCTCTTCGGTGTAAAGGACGGCGTGCCCTATGAGCCGGAAGCCTCCGGCAGCTACCAGTTCTTCCAGAAGAGCAGCAGCGGGTACACCGGTACGCTCTCGGATTTCTCGCAGGGATACCACGATTACATCGACAAGACTTTGACCTTTGACGCCGCATCCGGCGAGTTCAAGGAAAAATGATCAGACCAGCAAGGGCTGCTGCTTTCGGGAAAGATCCCGGGGCGGCAGCCCTTTTTTGCCGGTGAGGAACCAGGATGCCCGGTGTTCCTGTGCAAACGCACAGAAAAACTGTATCCTGGAGCGGGAAACACCGTTACTTTTGCACTTTACAACTTTATCGAGATAAAGTAAAATAAAGACAGAACCATTTCGGAAAGAATGCGCGGAGGGTGCTGCGCCCGCATAGAGGAGCAGAAAAGTGCCGGACAGAGCCGGTGCGGGAAAAGAACGTGTAAGAAGGGGGAACCGACATGAAATTCAGTCTGGAAAGCTTGCAGCCCAAGGAGCGCGCCTCCTTTGCCCTGCGGGCGCTGTACGAGGCGGCGGGCTGCCGCAAGTACCACATGGGCCGATTTGAGGAATACGGCCTGTATCAGGAAAACCGCAGCTTCCTTTCGTCGGAGCAGGTCATCACCTTTACCGATCTGGACGGCCGCCTGCTGGCGCTCAAGCCGGACGTGACCCTCTCCATCGCCAAGACGGCACAGCCCGCCCCCGGCGAGACATTGCGGTACTATTATCATGAAAATGTCTACCGCCCCTCGGTCGAGAGCCACACCTTTAAGGAAATCTCCCAGATGGGTCTGGAAGTGCTGGGCAAAGTGGGCGAAGCGGAAGTGCAGCAGGCCGTGTGTCTGGCGGCGCAGTCGCTGGGTCAGCTGGGTGCCGAATGGGTGCTGGAAGTGAGCCACATGGGCTATCTCTTCGGTCTGTTCGATGCGCTGGAAGTACCCGCCGCCGCCCGGGCTGCCCTGCTGGAAAAGCTGCGGGAAAAGAACGCCCATGAGCTGCGGGCGGCCGCAAAAGCCGCCGGGCTGGACGATGCCGCCGCCGACACCCTGTGCAGTGTGCTGAGCCTTTCCGGCGGATACAGCGAGACCCTTGCAAAAGCGGAAGCCCTGTGCAAGAATGACGCCATGAATGCCGCTGTGGCCGAGCTGAAAGCGCTGGCCGGGCCGTTGGCATGGATGGAGGGCACCATCCGGCTGGATATGACGCTGGCCGGTGAGATGGAATACTACAACGGCCTCGTCTTTCAGGGCTACCTCAAGGCCCTGCCCCGGCCGCTGCTCAAGGGAGGCCGCTATGACCTGCTGATGCAGAAAT
>OGMF01001903.1_pt1 | contig 18982 bp, 13 predicted proteins | sample 1572921 | NCBI WGS metagenome assembly OGMF01 (sample SAMEA2581919, study PRJEB24529) | metagenome | biome: Human gut stool | place: China | collected 2011 | reverse complement strand
GGCGTGGATTCCTCCGTTCTGGCAGCTATGCTGGCTAAGGCCATCGGCAAGCAGCTGACCTGCGTGTTCGTGGATCACGGTCTGCTGCGTAAGAACGAGAAGGAAGAGGTCTGTGCAGTCTTTGGTCCGGGCAATGCCAATGGCTTTGATATCAACTTTATCTGTGTGGATGCCCGCGACCGCTACTTTGCAAAGCTGGCTGGCGTCACTGAGCCGGAACGCAAGCGTAAGATCATTGGTGAAGAGTTCATCCGCGTATTTGAAGAGCAGGCAAAGAAGATCGGCAAGGTGGATTTTCTGGCACAGGGTACCATTTACCCGGATGTTGTTGAGAGCGGTCTGGGCGGTGAGTCCACTGTTATCAAGAGCCACCACAACGTCGGCGGTCTGCCCGACACCGTGGACTTCAAGGAGTTGGTGGAGCCGCTGCGCAACCTGTTTAAGGACGAAGTGCGTCAGGCTGGCCGTGAGCTGGGTCTGCCCGAATATCTGGTCAGCCGTCAGCCGTTCCCGGGCCCGGGTCTTGGCATCCGCATCATCGGCGAAGTGACCCCTGAGAAGGTGGCAATCGTGCAGGATGCCGACGCGATCTGGCGTGAGGAGATCGCAAAGGCGGGTCTGGATAAGGAGATCAGCCAGTACTATGCAGCCTTGACCAACATGCACAGTGTGGGCGTCATGGGCGACGAGCGCACCTATGATTACGCTGTGGCGCTGCGTGCTGTGACCACCACCGACTTCATGACTGCAGAGAGCTATAATATGCCTTGGGATGTTCTGGGCACTGTCACCAGCCGCATCGTCAATGAGGTCAAGCATGTGAACCGCGTGTTCTACGATTGCACCGGTAAACCGCCGGCAACGATCGAGCTCGAATAATGGAATATCTAAAAAATAAACGTGTCTACGATTGAAAAATGAGCAAAAATCGACTTCTGACATCATTTTGACATCATCTGTGGCAAAAAGCACCTGCTGGATGTGCCGGAAATGGTAGCGCGGTTTATTATCGGAGAATAATTTGAAAGCCCCAGAAAGTAACGAGAAATCGAAACTTTCCGGGGCTTTTGTGATATCATGACATCAAAATGTGGCTTGTGACATCATCCTATTTCAAGTTAGCCAAGTGACATTAAATTTGAGCAGTCGTTTCCGACCTGTATGTCTGCCAGTTCCTCCAGCCGAGAAACGAGCTCTTGCTGCTTATTGGAGTATAGGTGCGCGTATGTACGCATGACAACTGGAACGGTATCTCCAAGCCTGCGAGCAACCAACACGGCAGAGTAACCGAGTTCGATGCAAAGGGAAGCATGGCTGTGCCTAAGCTCGTGGAAGCGGAAAACAGGGCATTACTCGTGGTAGCGGAAAGCAGAATATGCTATAATGCAGACAGGCTATGGTTTTGCCGTAGCCTGTTTTGCATTAGAAGGAGAGGACTGCGCATGGCACGAAAAAGCCGGAAGCGTCAGACTGTAACGCTGCCACATCTGCATTCAGAGACTGCCGGGTACATCCGTTTGTCTGTCACAGGAAAGGGCGGCGATGATTCCATAGAAAACCAAAAGAAAGTTATTGAGGCATGGGCGCGAGAAAACCAGCATCCCATATCGCGATGGTACATTGATGCAGGATGGAGCGGCAGAACATTCTATCGACCGATGTTTCGGGAGCTGATAGCAGACATTGAACGGGGCGAGGTTGACTGTGTTGTAGTCAAGGATCTCTCCCGCCTAGGCAGAGATCACATCGCAGTTGGATATTATCTGGAGGTCTTCTTCCCTATGAACTGTGTTCGTTTTGTTTCAATTAATGACGACTTCGACACAGTAAACGGCTTGACCGATCAATCCCACCCACATGGAGCTAGAATTCGCATTCCAATAAAGAACGCATTTAACGAACAGGTTGCAGTAGAAATCAAACAGAAAGTTGAGGCGACTTTGCAAATGAAAATAGACCTAGGAACATTTGTTGGGCCGAAAGCCCCCTTTGGATACCAAAAGTCCGAAGCAAACCACGATCAGTTAGTCCCTGACCCGATTGCGTCCATCACAGTGCGGAAGATTTTTGAGCTGGCGGCAAACGGAACTGGCGTAACAGGTATCGTCCGCTATTTGAATGAAAAAGGATTACCCACTCCGATCCAACACGCCCGTTCCAATGGACTGACCGGGAGTTTTGCGGATGGAACGGGCGATTGGAACAGTCGATCTGTGAAATACATTTTGACTAACCGAACCTATACTGGGATGCTCATACAAGGCAAGGAAAAGCGAGTTGTAAAGGGCACCCATGAACCGCTGGTAGACGTTGAAACCTTTGACAGAATCCAAAGTGAATTCAAAGCCCGTTCATTTAATATCAGTCCCACACCGGAGGCGAGCGAGAATGTTTTCAAAGGCAAAGTTATTTGTGCCTGCTGCGGAGGAAAGATGCAGCGAAAGCGCGGAACGAACCATGCGGATTGGTATTTCTTCACCTGCATTTCAAAAAATCGGTTAGGTGCGGATAAATGTACAGGAATGTATGCCAGAGAGGAAGATGTACTCAGTGCTGTGTACTACCAGCTAAAACAGTACATCGATCATCACTTTATTACCAAAGATCAATATAAGCAGGAAATACAACGCATGGATTCCATCATTGAAGCAGCTTCTCTCAAATATGAGGAAGCTACTGATTTCAGCATAAAGCAATATGAAAAGTATGTCAAGGGTGAAGGTTCTAAAGAAGCCATTGCGGCTGCACGGCCTGCAAAGGAGCAGGCCGAGGCGGAACTGAACAGGGCGATTGCAGACAAAGAAGCCTATGAAAAACAGTATCAGGTGTTTTGCAAACTGCTGAAAGCTAGCAGAAAGGAAGTCCCGTTGAGCGAGATTATTGATTGTATTGAACGGATCGTGGTTGATGTTGATCGAAAGATTATGGTAAAATGGACTGAGTAAAGAAGAAGGCGCGCGGTCAGATACTCAGAATTGATAAAGCAATTCCCGATACAAACAGCGTAATATGATGAAAAGAAAGAAACCCTTCGGCAGATGTTTGCCAATTCTCACGTCGATATGATTTATGGCTCTGCTGGTACCGGTAATTCTACACTGATTAATCACGACGCCAGATTATAAAGGTGAACGAAATGGGAGTAATCCAAGAATTCTTTAATAATCGAGAGATAGCTATCGGGATTTGGGTTATTATTGGTCTTGCTGTCATTCTCCCTACTAAACCTGCAAGACAATTTATAAAAACTGCTATTCCAATTTTGTTTTGCAAGAAATTTGTGATATTTTACATTGTATTTCTCAGCTTTTTGGGTTTGGTGTTGTTCGCATTAAATTGGGCAGGACTTTGGGATCTCACTTTGTTAAAAGACACTGTCTTTTGGGTATTGTTTGTTGAACTTCCTCTTTTTGCCAAGGCGATTGAGAAAGCAGACGGTGGACGATTCTTTTCAAATCTAATTCGGGAAAATGTTGCTATTGTAGTTGCAATTGAGTTTTTTGTAGGATTTTGGACTTTCAGTTTAATAACGGAAATTATCCTTATCCCTTTAACAGTTTTGATTTCAGTCCTACAAGTATTGGCTGGACAAGATAAAAAGCACCGATCTGCGAAACGCTTCTTTGATGGTTTGCTGGTACTGTGGGGAATAATACTGTTGATTAATGCAATTTACAGCCTTATCCATGCTCCAAATCAATTTTTAAGTTTTGACACCTTAAAATCACTATTGCTCCCGCTGGTACTGTTAGTGTTCAATCTTCCGGTTGTATATGGATTGGCATTATACAATACTTACGAACAAATCTTCATCAGAATAAAAGGTTCCAAATCAGAACAAAAGAAAATGAAATGGCAAGTAATTCGCTTTTCTGGAATAAACCTCTCAAAAGTATCGGCTATCAGAAAGAGCCTACCAAATACAATTGTTTGTTGTCGAACTTCAAATGACCTACAGATAAATCTTAAAAAACTGGCAAGACGATTGGACTTACAGATAGGAGAAAACTACATGAAACGCTCGCGTTATTATGTATTAGCTTGTATAGCTGGATTGATTCTGAGTTTTATTGGACTCATAGGTGCTAATTCGGATGTGTCCTTAAAAGACCTTGTTACGTTGAATTTTGTATTTGATATACCAAGAATCAAGGAAATTCTGACAAATATTTTCTCTACAATGATTGTTTTCAGTGCAACATTGTTTTTCTTTGCAATTGGTTTTGCAAAAAAGCAGAGAGAAGATGTTTCCCAAATCAAGAAATATGCCTTATATGAGCTTTTGCTATCCGTTAAAATGCAGCATTCTCAACTGGTAGATTACCCTCCTATAGACGAACCCGCGGACTTGTTTTGTGCTTACGTACATAATGTATATGAAGTTCGGGCCGCTTGTGATAAAGTATTGGCTGCATATGAGAATCTACTAACAACATGGGAGCAAGAAACGTTGAAGAACTTACAGCATTCTGCAATGGTCTTGTCAGAGGACTTTGGCATTTCTGCCGAAAATTTTAGAGAGTATTCTGCTACCCAATTTTGTAATTTTTATGATGAAAAAGTTCGAACTGCTCCGCAGAATGAAAAAATCAATGTATTTACTCACAAGATCAAAACGGATATAGAAAAATACTCAAAACATATTGAGCAGTTTTGCGAGGACTTTAAGCACTATTATTGATCCAATTCAACAGACGATGTCTGTTGCGTTGAATCAACTTGTGTCACTCTTTGCATCGCTCTTGTTGGCACTTACGAAAATATTCTTCAAAAAGTATTTGACCATCTTGCACAGTATCATTGTTCAATATGCAAGAGCAAAAAGGTCAGCATTGATGGTGATGACTCAGACGAGAATGGAATGGTTCAAAAATGCTACTTACGCTGCGAGAAATGTGGTTCCATAACAGAAGTCGATTTTGAAAAAAGTAGCGGCGATAGCCCATCGTATACTACTGGCAGGGGTGTTGAGTAATACTAGTTTTCAATAAAACGGTTAAGAACCGTTTTATTCGGCTGCTGTTTCAGCAGCCAGCGGCGTAGCCGCAAAAAACGTAAGTCCATACATTTCTCGCCGCCACCGGCGGCCTGCGAAGAATTCGCAGGATAAAATGGTGTTAACCATTTTATCGAGAAATAGTATAAGATAAATGCAGCATTTATACCCCGACTATTCAGATGGAGTTTGATGAATAATATGAAAATCAACAGGCTAAAAATTGTCAACTACAAGCTTTTTCAGAATGTTACCATTGAAATGAACGAGAATATAAATATCTTTGTTGGAGAGAATGATTCGGGAAAAAGCACCATCTTAGAGGCCCTATCAATGGTTCTGACCGGTAAAATTAACGGTAGCAGTGTCGCAAATCGGCTTAATTTGGATTGGTTTAATGCTCAAGTCCGACAAAAATTCAAGGAATCTATTGAGGCTGGTAATACGTCTGACTTGCCCACCATTGAAATTGAGGTATACTTTGCTTCTCCCGATGAAGATGAAATTGCAATAAAAAAGTATAGAGGCACAAATAATTCACTTCATGAGGACGCTGAGGGTGTCAAACTGGAAATAATATTTGACACCCAGTATGCACCAGCATACAAGCAACTCCTGGTTGAAGGAAAAGTCAGAGACATCCCTGTTGAATACTACAGGGTCAATTTCAGATCTTTTGCAAATCCAGAATACTATGTCCAGACAACGGCAAGAAAAGTGGCATGTATTGATACTACAAAGAAAGACTATGGTCCGGTGCTGAGTCGCTTTGTTTCTACCAGCATAAACGAATATCTCTCGGAAGAAGATATGACCGAGTTGCGTCATGCTTATAGAGCAAATCGACATGAATTTACTGAAAATCAAGCAGTAATACGGCTTAATCAAAAACTACAAGAGGGTCACAGCTTTGATGGCAAAACGATAGGACTAAACTTAAGAGAAAGTGGAATTGATGAATGGAAGGGAGATATGTCTATTTCATTAGATGGCATTCCTCTTGAAAATTCGGGTTTCGGCACTCAAAATATGTTTAAGTCGGAAATTTTCCTGCTTCAAAATACGGATGTTGATATTTTAATAATTGAGGAACCCGAAAATAACCTTTCCTACTCAAACATGTCTATTCTCATCTCTAAACTGTCTGATAGCAACGGAAAGCAGTTGTTTATTTCAACCCATAGCAGCTTTGTCGCAAATAAACTGGGCCTGCAGTGCCTTCATCTTGTTGCAAATGCAAGGACAACACCATTCAAATCATTAAGCAGTGATACTTACAACTACTTTCTAAAATTACCGGGCTATAACACGCTACGAATTCTTTTGGCGAATAAGGCAATATTGGTTGAAGGACCGGCTGACGAATTGATACTGCAAAGAGCATATATTGATAACTATGGAAAACAACCGATAGAAGACGGAATTGACGTAGTCGCTGTCGATAGCTTGGCGTTCCAACGATATTGTGAGCTTGCTTCTCTAATTAGTAAACCGCTGACTGTAGTTACAGATAATGACGGTAACGCTGAAGCTGTTCGTAAGCGCTACGAAAAATATACAGGCCTTGTTACTCTTTGTGTGGAATCTGATAATACCCTAAACACGCTTGAACCCTCTGTCCTTGCAGCAAATCTTGATACCTTTGAATCGTTCAAATCCATCATCTACTTAGGAAAGGACATAGAAAGCAGAGATCCAGACAGCATTAAGAGCTTTATGATAGGAAACAAAACTGACTGGAGTATGCGTGTCTTTACCAGTGAGAAGAAGATAAACTACCCATCATATATTTTAAAAGCCATCGGGATAGATAGTGAAAATGTGGGTGATAGAGATGAATAATCAAGTAGTATTTGCGGCAGCGGGGCATGGAAAAACATATTCACTGTGTTCACAAGCCAAAACCGCCATAGATAACACCAATAAATATGTGCTGCTTATTTCATATACAAACGAGGGAGTTCGTTCTTTAGAGAATGAGTACCGGAAGCAAAACGGCGGTGTATTGGATGACAGAGTCATATTCAAATCATGGTACAGTACTCTTCTCTCTGAATTTATAAAACCATACCAGTGCTCACTTAAACTAAAAGAAAAGCGCTATAAGCAAGAGTTTCCAGTTACATTTCCAGAAAATTTTGTAAATTCCATTGCATTTTATGATACAGAAGCACCGCCTAAATGGTATAACCAGACCCACGTACAATATTACGTGAATAAGCGTGGCGATGTTGTTCCTGACAGGACAAGCCATTTAGCTTGGCTATGCAATGAGCATTCTAGCGGAAAAGTGATTAGGCGAATCCAAGAAATATACTCCCACATATTTATTGACGAACTCCAAGACTATGCTGGTTGGGATTTGGAAGTCATAACTTTGCTATTCAAGTCCAAAATACCTATAACATGTGTAGGCGACTACAAGCAGGCAACATATAGGACAAATAATTCACTGAAGAATAAACAGTATAGAGACGAGAAAGTTCGAGCCTATTTTCTCATGCTTGAAGCACAGAGTTTATGCGTTACTTCATATGCGAATACCACAAGACGATTCAATCAGGAAATATGTGATTTTATCAATACGATCCACGGAGATGCGGATTCGATGGTTGAACCCGATCCAAATAATCAGCAAGAAATGCTAGTAGAAAATAGCGGAGTCTACATGATGAACGTGGATAGTCTGCGTGAATACTGCGAATACTACCATCCAATAATATTGCGATATGACAAAAAGGCGAAGGTTGGTTTTCAACATGACTGCGATGTCTTCAACTACGGTGGGTCCAAAGGCGCAACATATGAAAGAGTAGTAATCATACCTGTCAGTACAACGTTACCATTTATAGAAAGACAGGTGAAAATCACGTCCAATCAAACGCGAGCTAAATTTTATGTTGCATGTACGCGAGCGAAGCATAGTGTTGTTTTTGCTATGGAGAACCCCTGCGAAAACGGGGTATTCAAAGCAACCGATATTCATTTCTCTGATAAGTCTATTACAGCATATAAGTTTAGTAAGCCTGACTCAGATATTTGATTAATCGAACCATAGTAAAAACAGAAATCCCAGATTACCACTTGTTGGTGGTTTGGGATTTCTGCTTTTGCAGGAAATATTTTTTTGTCGTGTGCTTGACATACAGGTGGCGCAAATCGTGCACGCGGATGTCTGGCAAAGAGGTAATTCTGGTGCAGCGGGTCAACTCTTTATCGAGACGGCACGCTGGTGTCCAGCACCAAGGCCCACACCTGTAGCTGGAACTGCTGAGCAAAAGGCTGCAATACACGAAGAAAAGCACCGGGCGGCAGGGAAATCGCCGTCCGGTGCTTTTTACTGCGGTTGGCCTGCTAGGTCGGATGGAAGAACATACCAACAGACCAAAAAGGAAAGGTGCACGAACCGAAATGGAGGAGAGTATTTTTTCAACGGGTGCTCTTCTTGCGGGAGGAGATGAGCACGGCGAAGAACAACACGATGCCGTAGATGATTTTCTGTACACCCTGTGAAAGGCTCATGGCAGCCAGCAGACCATCCAGAATGATGATGACGAAGCTGCCGGCAATGGCACCGATGTAGCTGCCGCTGCCGCCCACCAGCGAGATACCGCCGATGGCAACGGCGGAGACTGAAGCCATTTGGTAGGTGTCGCCCATGCCGAGGTAGAGCTGGCTGAGCTTGCCGCTGTAGAGCATACCGGCCAGAGCGGCCATCATGCCGCAGACGGCATAGGCACTGAGCTTGATTTTTTTTACTGACACGCCGGAAAAAAGTGAGACCTGCTCGCTGGTGCCTACGCCATATAGCTTGCGGCCATAGGGCGTTTTGACCAGCAGCAGCCACGCGGCCGCCGAGATGACAAGCCACAGCAGGAACAGGATAGATACGCCGCAGATATCGCCGGTGGCCAGATCTTTGATGACCTGCGGGATGCTGCCGCCGGGAGTGCCGCCAGTGAAGCCCACCAGCAGGCCCTGATAGATGATGTTGGAGGCCATGGTCATGATGACCGGTGCAATGCCGACGTATGCGATACCAAAGCCGTTGACGGCACCCATTAAGGCACCGACCAGCAGCACGACGGGTACTGAGTAGATGAGCTTTGCGTTCTCACCGCCGGTGAGCATGGCACACAGATAGCCGCCGATGCAGAAGATCCAGGGGACCGAAAGATCCATGCCGCCGGTCAGGATGGGAAAGGTCTGGCCCAAGGCCGTAAAGCCCAATACCGCGATGGAGATGGAAAGCACTTTGAGATTAGCAGGGTTTGAATAACCCGGCTTTACGATGGAAACGAAGGCTAGCAGCGCTGCAGCTACCACAAAGGTCAGCAGGATAGAAGAATTTTGTTTCCAGAATTTTTTTGCACTCATCAGCCAATGCCCTCCTTGCGCTTGCGCAACACGGTGCCGTATGCACTGAGCGCCACAGCCAGAATCAGCAGCACACCCTGCACTAGGCTAGACCAGTACGACGACACATTCATGAACACCAGAAGATCGGAAATGTAGCGCAGAACGAATGCGCCTACCACACTTCCCACGATGCCGCCTGCGCCGCCGGAAAGGGCGGTGCCGCCGATGACGGCTGCGGAAATCGAAGTCATGACGAAGTCTGCACCGGCAGTGGGAGATCCGGAAGCAACGGCTGCGGTGCGGAATATGCCGGACAGTGCTGCAAAGCCACCGGAGATCGCATAGGCGATGATTCGGGTGCGCATGACCGAAATACCGTTGAGGTTGGCCGCTTTCTCTGAGCTGCCAATGGCATAGATGCTCTGGCATAGGGCGGTGCGCTTGAAGTAGAACCAGATGAGCAGCAGGATTGCCAGCAGAATGGCCGAGACGGGCACCACACCAAAGCGGTGCATCAAATGAGTAATGTAGATGGAAGGCACGATGCCGCCGTCCACCTTCAGGATCAGCAGTGCGGCGCCCAGACAGATGGACTGGGTGGCCAGCGTGACGATGAAGGGCTGGAGCTTTGTTTTTTCAATGATGTAGCCATTGAAGCAGCCAATGCCAATGCCGATGAGCAGGCTGATGGTGCACCACAGCAGAATGCTGCCCAACGTGTCGTGCATCTGGGTAACGGTGATACAGTTGGTGATGCAGATGATGCCACCCACCGACAAATCGAAGCCGCCGGTCAGCAGGACGAAGGTCTGGCCGATGGCGACCAGAACGAGCGTAAATGCAGAATCGCATTTGTTAGCAAAGTAGCGGGCACTGAACGTGTTGCTGTTCAGACAGCCCATAATCACGATGATCAGGATTAGCATGACATATGGAATCAGAGCAATCCAGTTATCTGCCAGCTTTTTGCGCAGCGAACTTTTTGTTTTCACGAATAACGCTCCTTCCGCTGGGATCATGCACCGGCCTGCGCCTGCATACCGATGGATGCTCCGATAATATTCTCCTTGGTCAGGGCCGCACCCTTCAGGTTGGCACCAATTCGGCCGTCGTGCATGACTGCCACGCGGTCACACACATGCACAAGCTCCTCCACGTCAGTGGAGAAGAAAATGACTGCGCGGCCATCCTTCACGAAATCGCGCACCAGACCGAACATTTCTTTCTTGGTGCCCACATCTACGCCGCGGGTGATATCATGCAGTAACAACAGATCCGGTTTGCAGGACATAATCTTGGCCATCAATACCTTCTGCTGGTTGCCGCCGGAAAGATCCTGCACCGGGGTCTCGGGACCATTGGCTTTCACGGCCAGCGTTTCCATGTACTGTTTGATGATAGCATTTTCCTTTTCCGGGCTGATGAAGATGCCCTTGGTCAGCATGTCGATGCTGGGCAGCGAGATGTTGTAGCCAATGCTCTTGGCAAGGAACAGACCCTGCACACCTCGTTCTTCGGGTACCAGTGCGATGCCCTGCCGCAGGGCGCTGCGGGGATCTTTCATCACCACAGGTTTTCCGTTCAAGACGACTTCACCCTTGGCTTGGTGCACGCCGAATAGCGAGAGCAGCAGCTCTGCCTGTCCCTGACCGGCCAGACCGCCCACGCCCAGCACCTCGCCGCGGTGCAGCTGCAAGTCTACTCCGTTCAGTGCGCGGTTGTAGCGCAGGTCTTTTACGTCCAGCATCACATCTTTTTCGGTGTGATCCACAATCTCCGGAAAGTAGCCGGACATCTTGCGGCCAAGCATCATGGCAATGACCTGATCCATGTCCAGATTCTCGTCCACTTTCACGTCACCGGCATAGGTGCCGTTACGCAGGATGGAGATGTTATCGCAGCCGTCCTGTATCTCGCTCATACGGTGAGAGATGAAGATCACAATCTTGCCTTCGTTGGCAAGGCGGCGGGCCAGTGCCAGAAGCCACTTGACACGGTTCTCGGTCAGGGCGCTGGTGGCCTCGTCCAAAATGATGATCTTGGGATCCTTGGAGAGAACTTTTAAGATCTCAATGATCTGCTTTTGCGAGAGCGGGATGCGCCCGGCCTTGGCGTGAGGGTCAATCTCGGTCACGTCGTACTTGGTGAACAGCTCTTCGCACATTTTGTTCAGCTTTTTGTAGTCGAACATGCCGAAGCGGTTTTTCGGAATGCGACCAATGAAGATGTTCTCTGCAACGGTCAGTTCCGGGATGAAACTCAGCTCCTGATACACGCATCCGATGCCATAGCGCATGGCGTCGGATGGGGTGCGAATCTGTGCGGTCTGGCCAAAGACCTTGATCTCGCCGGAGTCGGGCCGATAAGCACCGGCCAGTACCTTGAGCAGGGTGCTTTTGCCCGCTCCGTTCTCACCCAGCAGGGCGTGTACTTCGCCGCGGTTGCAGGAAAAGGTTACGTCCTGCAGTGCATAGTTGCCGTTGAATGATTTCGTAATATGATTCAGTTCCAGATCTGCCATTTCATGCACTCCCTTTGCTCTGTGAACAAGGCGTTTTCTGTTAAAAATGTCGGCTAGCACTGCTCTGCGCATGTGTAGCCGACATTTCTCATATCGCGCAGGAAACTCAGGCGGTGTAGTTGCTAATCTCGTCAATGGTGAGGGTGATGGTATCAAAATCGGCGGGCAGTGCGGGCCAGTCCATGCCATCGGGCACATCCTCCCAGACATTCTCGCCCAACTTCACCACGGTGGAAGGCAGGCCTACATCAATGTCGGCGTCCTTCTCATTCACGAAGATGCCCGGGGTGACAAGAGTATCCTGCTCGACGGTCTCACCGTCCAGCACGCGGACGGCAACATCCAGAGCGATGACCGACAGTCCCGGGCAATTGTTACCGATGATGGCATCCAGATCGTTGTTCAGCATGGTCTTCATACCGAGGTTGGTATCAAAGGCAGAGATGGGAATCATGTCCATGCCGGCCTGAGTCAGGGCAGAGTAGCAGGACTCTACATAAGCCTGACAGAAGATACCGTCCAGATCGGGGTTGGCAGCCAGAACGCTGGCCAGCTGCTCCTGGCACACGCCGTCAGCATACTGGGAAGCGAACTCGGAGACGATATTCATGTTAGAGTCCTGGAAGACGGACATGGCAGCTTCGTAGATGGTGTTGCCGTTGGTGGAGCCGGGCATGCCGGTATCAACGGCGATTTTGGCACCTTCACCGCATTTGTTGCACAGGTACTTTGCCCATGCCTCAACCATGGAGATGAAGTCGGTCTGCACGGTGTAGACGCCATCGGCTATCACGACCGAGTCAAAGGAAACAACGACGATGCCGGCATCCTGTGCGCGCTTGATGGAAGGCAGCAGTGCGCTGGAAGAGGAAGCATCCACTAGAATGGCGTTGTAACCCTGTTCGACCATAGCATCGATAGCGGCAGACTGTGCCTCGGCGGAGTTCTCACTGTTGATGATGGTCAGATCCAGCTTGCTGGCATAGGGCTCCTTGGTGGCGGCCACTTCAGCACACTTGATCATGATCTGACGCCAGTCATTGCCCATGAAGGCGTTGCTCAGCGCAATCTTGTACTTGCCGCCCGCGGCAGCGGTGGAACCGGAAGCAACAGCGGAAGTAGAAGCGGAAGAACCACCACCGCAGGCAGTCAGGGTGCCTGCGACCGTCACGATGCTGGCAGCTTTCAGGAAATCACGGCGGGAAATCTTTTTCATAGACATGTCAAATACTCCTTTTAATAAATGTGTGTTTTTTGTAGCATGTCCGGGGTGTAACCGGACGTTCATTTATAAGCTTGTGTGCAAAAGTTCAGCGAGGATAGGTGAGTCGCTCACCCTGACACATTGTGTAGGCTGGCACTTCCGGCGCGATGGCGCGCATGGCATCCTGAAAATGACCCGGGTCACCGTGGTGGTGTGCAAATGTCCAGAAGTGACAGGGAATGGTCAGCCGGGGCTGTGCCTGCTGGGCCAGCATGGCGGCGTCACGCTCGTTCATGTTGCCGAATTCGCCGTTGATGGGCGCGATTAGCAGATCCATTTCGCGGTTGGTGACCGGTTGCATCCGGCAGGACTGGTAGCTAGTGTCGCCAGTGAAATAGATACGAACACCTTCGGTCACGATCCAGAAACCCAGCGCATCGGGTGCGGAGTCGCCGTGGTCAGCCCAGACGGCTTCTACCGAGAAACCGTCCTGTTGCACCTTGTCGCCGATCTGCATTCCGGTGACTTGTGCTGGGTCAAAGCCCGCTTCCATACAGATACGGTGCGAAGCCTTGCAGCAGTACAGATGTGCGCTGTCTGCCATCAGGGCTGGCAGACTGTCCATATCTAAATGATCGGCGTGCTCGTGACTGGCAAGGATCACGTTCGGGTGGAGCTCCTCCGGCTCGGCAACGGCCATCATCAGGCGGCGGTTGCCATCGGTCTTTTCCACATAATCAGAAAGATATGCATCGATCAGCATGACCTTACCGATGCTGTTTTTGATGAGAAAGCCTGCCTGACCGAGCCAATATAAATGAATGTGGCCGGGCGCAGGGACAGCTTCCAGCATTTTCACAAATTTCATGTGGCAGCTCCTTTCTACTGTACGGAGTGAAAATTGAAACGATATTGGTTTGTCGCTCGATGTGATACAAGTTCGATGATGCAATTATTGCAAATTAAACGATGAAAGTCAAGACTCTGTAGCGAATCTAACTAAAAATCGTCGAGTTCAATATGTTTTTGTATCAAAACAAGTATTCTTGCACAAAAGCGAAAAAGATACAAGATAAAATCCCGCTTCGTATAGGTGACAGGATGGATAAAGGAAGAAGAACGAGGGACAGGGGGGCGTAAAAGCAGCAGGGATGGCAATGTATGATGGATATATCCATGATTTGACTTGTTGGCACAACAACAGTCCAGTTTTTTGCGACGGAAGGTGACAGAGAACGGCGAATTATAATTTGTATCAAAGAAGCTGCCGAGAAAAAAATATGAAAAAGGTCTTGCATTTTATCTTGTATTGTGTATACTTGTCTTATCGCAAGATGTAATACAAGCTCTGCCGAACAACATGCTTTTGACCGGTGCCACGACCAGCACCTGCTGGGCTGAGAATTGCTGCACCGGATATTGGAGGAAAAAAGCAATGAAATCTTGTGTCGTGACGGAACCGTTCCACTATGAGATCCGCGAGGTACCCATTCCGGAACCTCAGGCGGGCCAAATCCAGATCAAAATGATGGCTGCCGGTGTCTGCGGCAGTGATATCCACATCTTCCGGGGCGAAAACCCCAACTCCCGCTATCCGCTGATCCCGGGCCACGAGAACGTTGGTATCGTGACCAAGGTGGGTGAGGGATGCAGCCGTATTCAGGTCGGCGACCATGTGGTCGTGGACTACGTCATGCGCTGCGGCCACTGCTACCAGTGCACCCATGGCCGTGGCAATGTCTGCGAGCACGTTCTGGTACGCGGCAGCGGTACCGACGGCGGCTGGCGGCCGTACTGGTGCGTGGAGGAACCCTATGTTTACAAGATCGAGGAATCCATCCCATGGAAGGACGCTGCCTTGATCGAGCCGCTCACCATCGGTGAACACTGCACCAAGCGCGGCCGCGTATGCGAGGACGACGTGGTGTTCATTCTAGGCACCGGCACCATCGGCACCATAATCGCTCAGGCCTGCAAGCTGAAGGGTGCCAAGACGGTCATCTGCTGCGATATCAGTGATTCCAGTCTGGAGCGCAGCAAGGCATTCGGCGCGGATTATACCATTAACAGCAAGACGCAGGACATTGTAGCCGAGATTCAGAAGATCACCGATGGTCACGGCTGCACAATCGCTTTTGATTCTGCTTGCTTCCCCGGCAGCCTGACCATGGTGATGCAGCCGGGCATCGTGTGCAACGCAGGCCGCGTGGTGCCCATGGGTTTTTGCACTGCACCAGAACAGATCACCCAGCAGATGATCAATGGCCGCGAGCTGGAGATTATCGGTACCCGCATGAGTCTGGATCAGTGGGTACCCACAGCCCAGAAGATGGCCGACGGAAAATATCACATGGAGGGTCTGGCCACCACCTTCGTCAAGTTCAGTGAAATTGACAAGGTGTTCCAGAATATTGTTCACCCGGATCCGGAGATCAAAAAGACCGTCATTCTTTTTGACGAGGAATAAGCTGGATGCCATACCAGACAGGAGCAACGATATGACGAAAAAAAACGCGAAGAGCTTCATGGAGCTCGTGCGGGAAGAGGGTGTTTCGGAAGAGGAACTGGACACAGCGGTGGAACGTCTGCTGGCCCAGTACGGCTCCCTGAAAAAGGTGCTCATCATCCCGCCGGATTACACCCGCTGCTACTCCTGCGCAGGTATCATCACTCAGATGCTCTACCGCCGTCTGACAGCGGCAGGCGCAGTGGTACATGTGATGCCTGCCCTTGGCACCCATATGCCGATGGAGAGTGCTGAGAAAAAGGTTTTCTTTGGAGATGTGGTGCCGGACGACGCCATTCTCATCCACCGCTGGCAGACCGACACTGTCACACTGGGCTATGTACCAGAAGAATATGTGGCCGAGATCAGCGGCGGACTCTACTGCGAGCAGGTTGAGGTGGAAGTGAATCATCTGCTGGTGGACGGCGGCTATGACCGGATCTTCTCAGTGGGGCAGGTGGTCCCGCACGAGGTCGTGGGCATGGCAAACTATTCCAAGAACCTGTTTGTCGGAGTCGGCGGCCGCTCCATGATCAACAAGAGCCACATGCTCTCTGCCATCTGCGGAATGGAGAAGGCGCTGGGCAATCGCGAGTCTCCGGCCCGTAAGCTGTATGACTACGCACAGCAGCACTTTGTGGACGGCAGGCTCCCGGTGACATTTCTGCTTACTGTTACCACGGTTCAACGGGAGCAGGTTACCCTGCACGGTTTTTTTGTCGGGGAGACCCGCGAAGCCTTTGAGGCTGCCTGTACGCTAAGCCAGAAAAAGAACATCGTCTATCTGCCCCGACGGGCCAAAAAGGTAGTGGCTTACCTGAATCCGGAGGAACTGAAAAGTACTTGGGTGGGCAACAAGGGCATCTACCGCACCCGCATGATCGTGGCTGATGGAGGCGAGCTGCTGCTGCTGGCCCCGGGTCTTGCTGCTTTTGGCGAAAACCCGGAAGCAGATGAAATGATCCGCCGCTACGGCTACACCGACACAGAGACCATCATGAAGCTGTATCACAAAGGTGCTTTCGAGGGTCGCAGCATGTGTGCGGCACATCTGCTGCAAGGCGTCACCGACGGGCGCTTTACCATCACCTATGCCACGAAGCCAGAGAAGGTTTCCCGGCAGGAAGTGGAGAGCGTGGGCTATCAGTGGGCAGATTACCGTGAGATGTGCAAACGGTACGATCCGTCCACGCTCACCGACGGCTGGCATACCACGCCGGATGGCGAAGAATTCTACTATGTATCGGCACCTGCTGCAGGGCTGTGGAAGTGTCAGGAAGCAAAGGCCTGACCGCCCTGTGCAGATGAAACAAAAGGCAACGACGAAACAAAAAAGGAGCGTTTAATTATGGCTGCACTTACGAAGTTTGATATTACCGGCAAGCATGCGATCGTTACCGGCGGCGCACAGGGTCTGTCCCGCGGCATGGCCGAGGGTCTGCTGGAGGCAGGCTGCAAGGTCGTCATCATCGATGTCCAGAAGGAAAAGGTGGAGAAGGTCTGCGAGGAGTACCGCGCCAAGGGTCTGGAAGCCTACCCCGTCATCGGCAATCTGGCTGACCGTGAGGACCTGAACCGCGCCTTTGACGAAGCGCTGCAGATCCTGGACGGCCGTCTGGACGTTCTGATCCCCGCTGCAGGCATCCAGCGCCGCTATCTGCCCGAGGAGTTCCCCGCAGAGCAGTGGGATCTGGTCATGAAGATCAATCTGGACCATGTCTGGTTCATGATCCAGCGCTCTCTGCAGGTCATGCTCAAGCAGCCCACCGGCGGCAAGATCATCACCATCGGCTCCATGGCTTCCTACTTCGGCTGCACCACCGTGCCTGCCTACACCGCCACCAAGGGCGCTGTTGCTCAGCTGACCAAGAGCGTGGCTGTGGACTGCGCCGGCCGCGGTATCAACATCAACTGCATCTGCCCGGGCTACATGGACACCGAGATGTGTGCCAACATGACGCAGGAGCGCAAGGACGAGTGCACCAAGCGCATCCCCGCTGGCCGCTGGGGTCTGCCCGAGGATATGAAGGGCCCCGTCGTCTTCCTGGCTTCCGCTGCATCCGACTACCTGAACGGCGCCCTGATCCCCGTTGACGGCGGCTATCTGGTCAAGTAATCAACACATAAAAAGGGAGGAACCCTGTCATGGCCCCTACCATACGCGATATTAAAGTGATCTGCACCGCCCCCGAGGGCATCAATCTGGTGGTAGTGAAGGTGGAGACCAGCGAGCCGGGCCTGTACGGTTTGGGCTGCGCCACCTTCGCTTACCGCCACCTGACCGTGCAGCATCTCATTGAGACCTATCTGCGTCCGCTGCTGATCGGCAAGGATGTGCGCAACATCTCCGACCTGTGGCAGCTGATGCACCAGAACGCCTACTGGCGCTGCGGCCCCATTGTCAACAATGCCATCTCCGGCGTGGACATGGCCCTGTGGGACATCAAGGGCAAGATGGCCAACATGCCGGTGTACGACCTGTTTGGCGGCAAGATGCGCGCCGGTGTGCCGGTGTACCGCCATGTGGACGGTGCCAATGTGGACGAGATCTGCGAGAACATTGAAAAATACCGTTCCATCGGTGTAAAGCATATCCGCTGCCAGTGCGGCGGCTACGGCGGCGGCGGCTTCGGCCCTGCCCCGGAGTGGGCGGCAAAGGGTGCAGAACCCGGCGTCTATCTGGACAGCAAAAAGTACATGCGCGACACCCTGAAGCTGTTTGACGGCATCCGTGCCAAGGAAGGCTTCGACATCGACCTTGTGCACGATGTGCATGAGCGCATCCACCCCACCGAGGCTGTTACCTTCGTCAAGGAGATGGAGCCTTACAAGCTGTTCTTCATGGAGGACGTTGTGCCTCTGGAACAGGTGGAATGGCTGGATAAGATCAAGCAGACCAGCGTGACCCCGCTGAGTCAGGGCGAGCTGTTCAACAACCCTGCCGAGTACAAGAAGCTGGTGCAGAACCGCAGCATCGACTACATGCGCGTGCATCTGAGTCAGGTGGGCGGTATCACCCCGGCCCGCAAGCTCCAGATGTTCTGCGAGCAGTATGGCGTGCGCATCTGCTGGCACGGCCCCGGCGACATGAGCCCGCTGGCCCATGCAGCCAACATCCACATCGATCTGGCCGCTCAGAATCTGGGCCTGCAGGAGTGGAGCGGCATCGAACCGCCCAACTTCGTCATCCAGAAGCTGAAGGATAACCACGGCGCTCTGCTGGAAGTGTTCCCCGGTATGCCCGAGTACGGCAACGACGGCTTTGTTTACGCCAACGACAAGCCCGGTCTCGGCGTGGATCTGAACGAGAAGGAGGCCGCAAAGTATCCCTGTGAGAATACTGTGACCACCTGGACCCAGACCCGCAACCGCGACGGCAGCCTGCAGACTCCGTAA
>OGMF01001893.1_pt1 | contig 19092 bp, 19 predicted proteins | sample 1572921 | NCBI WGS metagenome assembly OGMF01 (sample SAMEA2581919, study PRJEB24529) | metagenome | biome: Human gut stool | place: China | collected 2011 | reverse complement strand
TATAAAAACATTATAAAGCCTTTAGATAGAGTTCGTTATCCCGAACTGAGGTAGTGATCAACGTTATCTGCAATCTTAGTTACACCGATGTTGTAACGAGCATCGAAAACAATGTTCTGGTACTCGTAAGAGAGACCTACAGGGATAGAGAGATCTACGGTCTTAACGTCTTCTGCATCATCCTTGTTTACCAGGAAGCCTGGCTGCAAACCTGCCTTGAGAGCAAGACCAGCTACAGGATAATAGTTCAATGTGATAGGTACATTGATATAGCCTGGGTTCCATTTACCACCTTCAAAAGTCATACCTGCAACTTTTACATCCTTGGCCTTGAAGCCCTGTACAGAATAGAGAGCACCTACTGCAACACCGAAGTTGCTGGCAGCCTGATACTGCAATTCTGCACCAGCTGCGAAACCAGCCTTCCAGTCGTTATCACCGATTGTAGCAACGTTCAAACCTACCTTAGGCTGGAGAGTTGTTGTACCTGCAGCCTGCTGTGCGAAAGCACCTACTGAAGACAGCACCATAGCTGCCATTACAAATAATTTTTTCATAATCTCTAAATTATAAAATTAATAGTATGTTAATACTCACGATTGAGTAAGTTGGTAATCAGCTTATACTCTGATACCATAAATAACTGGTTGCAAAGATATAGGTTTTCTCTATTCGCTCCAAACTTTTTAAGCTTTATTTTCCATCATATTACAAAATGTAGCATACTTGTTCCCATATCGTATGTTTTTAGAAAAAAAACTCCCCTTTTTCTTGCATTGTATCATAAAAAGTTGTATCTTTGCAGAGATAAAAGTATAGCGTATGGGACTAGAATTTGGAAAATGGTTAATGGACGTTGCCAAATATATACTGACGGCGCTCTTGCTTGCGACTTTCTTGGGGGATATGAATTCCGCAGGTACTATTATAGCCTCTATAGTTTTGATGTTAGGAATGCTTGGCATCGGATTGTGGCTGGTTAAGAAATCAAGTAATAATAATAAAAAGAAAGGAAAATGAATATGGATGCTCATGAACTTAATACTTGGCTTATATTAGGAACCCTTTTCTTGCTTTGTTTGGTAGGATTAGGAATAGGTATCTATGATACAATGAAGCAAAAGAAAGAAAAAAGCCTTTCGGCTTAAAGGAAAATAATTATAACTACACAAGAAACTCCCCCTATACTCTTTGAAGTGTAGGGGGAGTTTTATTTTATTCTTCTTCTTCGTCCCAGTCTTCTTCATCGAATCCAAACATGGCTGGATCAACGAAGGCATCCAGGGCACGGCGTTCTTTCTTGGTTGGGCGACCAGTGCCTCTTGCTCTATCTACGAATCCGCTGATGCGACTCATCTCCAGCAGTTCATACTGCTTAGGATCGGTCACGTTCTTATAGACTCCGAAGAGCATTTTGGCTCCTACACGCTGCTCTATGCAGTCGAGTACCTCAAAAGAGTAGGTGATAGGGGCTTTCTTCACGCTCACCACGTCGCCACGTTTAATGATGAAGGAGGGTTTACGGGTTACGCCGCCTACAGTTACTCTGCCATTCTTACAGGCATCGGCAGCAATGCTGCGGGTCTTGTAAATGCGGGCTGCCCAAAGCCACTTGTCTATTCTTGCAGATTCTTTCATGATTATTTCTTTCCTAGCTTGTTGTACTGGTTCATGGTGATATCGATCCCAGCCAATACGAAGCTCTTGATGATCTCTACACCCAGGTCGATGGCAGGCTGAAGCTGCTTCATGTCTTCCTCGGTATATTTGCCAAGTACCCAGTCTATCTGTCCGCCACGAGGATAATCGTTACCGATACCCATACGGAGTCGGGCATAGTTCTGACCGATAAGCTGCTGGATATGTCCCAAACCGTTGTGACCACCATTGCTTCCATTAGCCTTCAGACGGAAAGCGCCGAGAGGCAGGGCAAGCTCATCACTGATCACCAGGAGGCGGCTCTGGTCAATCTTTTCCTGATTCAGCCAATATCTCACTGCATTACCACTCAGGTTCATGAAGGTGGTAGGCTTCAGCAGGATAATCTTTCTTCCCTTGAGCGTAGTCTCGGCAACGAAACCATATCGCTTATCCTCAAAATGAATATTGGACGCTTTAGCAAAAGCGTCCAATACCATAAATCCTGTGTTGTGCCTGGTATCAGCGTATCCGTCGCCAGGATTACCAAGCCCACAAATCAAATATTTATCCAATGTTTGATAATGCTTTACTCAGGTTCGTAAAATCTTTGATGACTATCGATTAAGCCTCCTCCTCAGCAGCAGCCTGTGCAGCGAGCTGAGCGTTACGTGTCATCTTGATAGAGCAAACTACAACAGCCTTGCTTGTTGCCAACTCGAGACCCTCGAATGAGAGGTCACCTACCTTGATGCTCTTACCAATCTTCAACTCTGTAACGTCGATATCGAGGTGCTCAGGAATAACCTGGTAAGGAGCTGTAACGTTGATCTTACGGATAGAGAGGTTCATACGACCACCATCACGTACACCCTGTGCAAGACCTACCAACTTAACTGGGATACCGATAGTGATAGGCTTCTGATCGTTCACCTCGTAGAAGTCAACGTGCAGAGGAGCGTCTGTTGTTGGATGGAACTGGATCTCCTTCATGATAGCTGTGTGGCTCTCACCGTCGATGATGAGGTTGATTACATATACATGAGGAGTGTAGATGATCTTACGCAACTCAGTGAATGGAACTGCGAAAGACATAGCCTCAGGAGCACCGTTTGCATCCTTCTTCTCACCATAAAGGTTACATGGGATGAAACCTTCCTTACGCAATGACTTAGAAGCTTTCTTGCCAAGGTCTGTACGCTTCTGACCTGTTACATTAATCTCTTTCATTTGTGTTACTCTAAATTAAGTTGTTAAAAAAATAATTTTGCCTTAACTCGCCATCACACGGATTAGCTTTGTTTGAAGCATGCCTCGCGAGTGTTTCTCGTAAAGCGGGTGCAAAATTACTACTTTTATTTGGAATATGCAAATTTCTGGGCGATATTTTCTCCAAAATGCCCGTTAAATATCTAAAACTCATCTCCTAACCTTAAAAAAATAGAAATTATTGCCCCTTTTCTTGCATATTATATATTAAATATGTAAATTTGCACTGTTTTAGGTAATTATATAAATAAATCTTTTAAATTATTAGAGAATGATTAATAGGGATTTGATAAGACGTAAGATTGTGCAGTTAACCTACGCATACTATCAGAACAGCAATCATAATATTGATAATGCTGAAAAGGAGCTGTTGTTTGCTCTTTCTAAGTCGTATGACTTGTACAACTATATGTTGCAACTCATTGTAGCTCTCACCCAGGAGGCACAGAAGCGCTATGAGGTAGAGGTGGCTCGTGCTCAGCGTGAGGGTGCTCCAGAGCCTTCTTCAAGATTCGCATACAATAGATTTGCTGTGCAGTTGGAAGAGAACAAGATGCTCGCCGACTGGGCTGATGTGAAGAAGTCTTCTTGGGAAGAGGATATCGAAACAGTACGCAAGATTTATACTGCCATCGTCTCCAGCGATCTCTATGCCAGCTATATTGACGGTTCCATGACCAAGGATCATGAGGAGGAACTTACCGATTATGCATACGACCGCGAGTTCTGGCGCCGTGCTTACAAGACTTTCATTCTGAACAATGATGATCTCGATGCTTTGCTCGAGGAGAAGAGCCTCTACTGGAATGATGACAAGGATATCATCGATACCTTCGTGCTGAAGACCATCAAGCGCTTCGAGCCAACCAGCAAGGCTGATCAGGAATTGCTTCCGGAATATAAGGATGAAGAGGACCGCGACTTTGCCCGCAAGCTCTTCCGTGCTACATTGCTCAACTGCGATGCTTATCAGCACTATATCGGCGATGCTTGCCGCAACTGGGATTTCAACCGCCTGGCTTATATGGATGTAGTAGTCATGCAGATTGCCATTGCCGAGTTGATGACTTTCCCTGGCATTCCTGCTACGGTTACCATCAATGAGTATGTAGATCTTGCCAAGCTCTATAGTACTCCTCGCAGTGGTGGCTATGTAAACGGCATGCTCGATACCATCGCCCGCTTCCTCATCTCTCGTGGTTTAATCCAGAAGGAGTTGCCTGAGCGCAAGGGTGGTCATCATGGACCTCATGGACCTCATGGACCTCATGGACATAAGGAAGGCTAATGTATAGAAAGTGTATATATAATGTACGCGCGTACATTATATATATGAATACTTTCGATCATATATAGTGATATTCAAGAATAAACAACATTAATCAATTAGAATAAAGACATGACAAATTTAGTATTGCAGGCTGCTGCTGGTGGTAGCAGTATGAGTTTCCTCATTATGATGGTAGCTATCTTCGCTATCATGTGGTTCTTCATGATTCGTCCTCAGCAGAAGAAGCAGAAAGAGATACGTAAGTTCCAGAATTCTTTGGCAGAGGGTACAAAGGTGGTTACTGGCGGTGGTGTGTATGGCACTGTTAAGCGTGTAGATCTCCAGGCTAATACGGTAGATGTAGAGATTGCACGTGGCGTAGTCATCACTGTTGCTAAGGGTTACGTTTTCGCAGACGCAGCTAGCCAGACTCCTAACGCACAGTAGTCTATTCATAGAATTCTGATGCATAGTATTCGGAATATATTGAAGGCTGTCAGAAACTTCCTGTTCAGTGGCCTGAATAAGGAGTTTCTGATTTTTTTATTCTTTCTCGCTCTCAGTGGCGCCTTCTGGTTGATGATGACGCTCAATGAGACCATGGAGAGGGAATATAAGATTCCTATGCGCCTGGTGGGAACACCACGTAATGCGGTGATAACAGGAGATTTGCCTGATACAGTGCGTATTACGGTGCGTGATAAGGGATTCACTCTGATAACCTATGCTTTCCGTCCGCTTAATTTCAAGTTTAACAACTATGCAGATGAAACAGAGGGACAGGGTGTGATTCCGGTAGCTGATGTCCAGAAGCAGATTCTCTCGCAGCTCTATGGTTCGAGCAAACTCCTGCAGGTAAAGTCGGGCAAGTTTGATTTCTACTTCACCTATGGTGCTTCCAAGAAGGTGCCGGTGGTGTTCAGGGGAAAGATTACGACCAGCAAGAGCTATTATCTGGCGCATACCGAGTTTTTCCCTTCTACGGTTACCGTATATGCCAACAAGCGACAGCTCGATGAGGTCAAGGCTGTAGAGATCGTACCTTTCTATTACCGCAATCTCCAGGATACCATCCGGGAAAATGTGCGCATCAAGAAGATTCGAGGCGTGAAGGTAATGCCTGATATGGTTCGACTGGCTGTGTATCCTGATGTCCTGACCGAGGAAATGGTGGATGTTCCGATTACGGCTATCAATATGCCGCCCGATAAGGTGCTCAGAACTTTCCCGTCCAAGGTGTCGGTGAAGTTCACCATCGGAGCTAGTCTCTTCAGAACCATCAAGCCTAGCCAGTTTACGGTGGTAGTGGATTATAATGAAATCGCTGACAATCCTTCAGATAAGTGTACCCTGCAGTTGCGTAGTGTGCCTCGTTCGGTAAGCAAGGCGTCGCTGGAAATGGAAACGGTGGATTATCTGCTGGAACAGCAATGATGATTGATAATTGATAATTTACAATTCATTGGTATGAAGATAGCTATAACGGGGGGCATAGGTAGCGGAAAGAGCTATGTGTGCAGAATCCTGGAGAAGCACGGCATCAGGGTTTACGATTGCGATGCCGGGGCTAAGCGGTTGATGAGGCAGGATGCTGACTTGCAGGCGGGCTTGAAGAAGTTGGTCGGCGAGGAGGTGTACAGTGCCGACGGTATCTTGCAGAAACCGGTGCTTGCCCAGTTTATCCTGACAGGCGAGGCAAACAAGCAGGCGGTAAACGATGTGGTGCATCCCGCAGTGGCACGTGATTTTGAGCAGAGCGACTGTGAGTGGATGGAGAGTGCCATCCTCTTTGATAGTGGGTTCCATCGTCGTACCCATTTCGATAAGGTGGTATGTGTCTCGGCTCCCGTTGCCGTTCGTCTGCAGCGCATCATGCAGCGCGATCATATCTCTCAGGAGAAGGCGCAGCAGTGGATAGATGCCGTGATGCCGCAGGAAGAGCTGATAGCCCGTTCGGATTATGAAATCGTGAATGATGGGGTGAGCGATGTAGAAGCGCAGGTAGTGCATCTGCTCGATCTGCTCAATCCATCAGATAATTGATCATATTAAAAAATAAAAATAGATTATAATAGACAATGGAAACAATTCTTTCAATTGCAGGCAAACCAGGCCTTTACAAATTGGTATCAAGAGGTAACAGAACTCTTATCGTTGAGACTCTCGACGAAACTCACAAGCGTGTACCAGCTTTCGCTACAGACCGTGTAACCAGCCTTGGTGACATCGCTATGTACACAGATGCAGACGAGGTGCCATTGTGGGAGGTACTCGACAGCGTAAGCAAGAAGGAAGAGGGCAAGCCAAGTTCTTTCAATTACAAGAAGGCTCCTGCTGCTGAGCTTCACGATTACTTCGCTGAGGTTCTTCCTAACTACGATCGCGACCGTGTACACGACAGCGACATCAAGAAGCTCCTCCAGTGGTACAACATCCTCGCTAAGTACGGTATCACAGATTTCAAGGCTACTCTTGCTCCAACAGAGGGTGAGAATGTAGATGATCGTGCAGAGCAGGTTGCTGAGTAAGATTCATGGGTATATAAAGGTCGCCCTGAAAGGGCAAAAGCTTTCAATTTCAAAGCTTTTGCCCTTTCAGGGCGACTTGGTTTATTTATTTCTTTTCTATCTTCTTCAGTTCCTTCTCAAATCTTCTTCGATACATTTCGCCGGCAATGGTCAAACCGAACGGGAAGGCAATCCAGATGCCCAGCAATCCCATGCCGCAAGGGAAACCGAGGGTATAACCCAATGGCAATGAGATGACGAAATAGGCGATGAAGGCATAGAGCACCATCGGCTTCACGCAGGCAATGCCTCGAAGCGCATTGGCAAAGGTGTATTGCAGACCATCGCCAAACTGATAAACCATCATCAGGATAATCAGCGTAGCTACATACGCCTGTACCTCTACGTTATCATTAAACCATCCACCTATCTGGTGGCGGAGCAGAAGTACCGGCAGACCCATGCAGAGCGAGAACAGCAGGTTCAGTCGGAATCCGTCGTAGGCATTGAGGCGAACGGCGGCATAGTCTTTCTGCCCCATAAAGTGGCTCACACGGATGGCCATGGCTGCTGCCATACCCGAAAGTACGAGGTAGAAGAGCTGGGAAATGGTAATCATTACCTGGTGAGCTGCCAATGGAATGGTGCCGAGCCAGCCTACCATCACGCAACTCAGCGTAAAGGCAGCCGATTCCATACCTAGCTGAAGAGCCACCGGCCAGCCCAGTCGGTTCATCTCCTTGAAATCCTTCCTGTTTACGCAACTGTGTACAATGTCATAACTGTAGGTTCTGAATTTCCTGCTGATCACTACGATTCCTACCATCGCCAGTGCCATCAGGATTCTACTTGCCAGGGTAGAGATTCCGGCTCCGAGCAATCCCAGTTCCGGAAAGCCAGCCACACCGTAGATGAGCACCCAGTTGCCCAGGATGTTCACGATGTTACCGCCTATCATCGCCCACATTGCCACCTTGGTCTGTCCGATTCCGTCGAGGAATTGCTTCATGGTATAGAAGATTCCCATGAAGAGCACTGATGCCAGATTCACCAGAAAGTAAGGGCGGATAAGCTCCAGCAGTTCCTCCGGCTGTCCGATATGTGCCAGGTTGAGATAGAGCAGGATGAGGGCAAGGGTGAAGATGCCTCCCGTCAACATGTTGGCAAGGAAGGAGTTGCGCACCTTCTGACCGATGACGTCGGTGCGTTCCTCTCCGTAGAGTCTGCCGATGATAGGAGTGAGGCCGTAGGTGAATCCCATATAGGATACAAAAACGAGACCGAAGATATTGTTTACCAGTCCTGCTGCCGCCAGTTCGGGAGTACTGTGATGACCGATCATCAGCGTGTCGGCGAATCCCAGGATGATGGTTCCCAGTTGTCCGATGATGATAGGAAATCCTATCGAGAGCAGTTCGCGGTAATGATGTTTCTTGTGCATTGTCATTGCTTTACTATGGTTGTTTATATTGCTTTTTAATTACTAATCTTTTTCTTGATGTTCTGAACTTCCGTTTGGATGTGCAAAGTTACAGCTTTATTCAGTAACTACCAAATTTTTCATTCAGAAAAAGATTTTTTCTTCCTTTTATTTGGAGTTGTCGGATAAAAGTACTATTTTTGCATTATCAATCAACTGACAATCAGATTTATAAACCAAAAACAATTATACCGTTATGAACAACATTCCATTAGTATTTTGGCTCATCCCGATAGCCAGCGTTGTAGCATTGGGTATGGCATGGTTCTTCTTCCGTTCGATGATGAAGGAAGATGAGGGAACCGACAGAATGAAAGAGATTGCGGCGCATGTCAGAAAAGGTGCGATGGCTTATCTCAAGCAGCAGTACAAGGTGGTGACCATCGTCTTCGTGGTGCTCGCCATTGTCTTCGCCTTCATGGCTTACGTACTGAAAGTGCAGAATCCGTGGGTTCCGTTCGCATTCCTTACGGGTGGTCTCTTCTCCGGACTGGCAGGCTTCTTCGGTATGAAGACGGCTACCTATGCTTCGGCTCGTACTGCCAACGGAGCACGCTCAGGACTTGACAGGGGATTGAAGATTGCCTTCCGCAGCGGTGCCGTGATGGGACTTGTCGTGGTAGGACTCGGTCTGCTCGATATCGCCATCTGGTTTGTTGCTCTGAACGCCGTATATGCCGGCGAGGCAACCGCCCTCGTTACCATCACCACCACGATGCTTACCTTCGGAATGGGTGCTTCTACCCAGGCTCTCTTTGCCCGAGTGGGAGGAGGCATCTATACCAAGGCTGCCGATGTGGGAGCCGACCTGGTGGGTAAGGTGGAGGCGAACATCCCTGAAGATGATCCCCGGAATCCGGCTACCATTGCCGATAATGTAGGAGATAATGTGGGCGATGTTGCCGGAATGGGTGCCGACCTTTACGAGAGCTATTGCGGTTCCATTCTTTCTACAGCTGCCCTGGGAGCTACCGCTTTTGCCATGAACGGCGATATGCAGCTCCGTGCCGTCATCGCTCCTATGGTCATCGCCGCCATCGGCATCTTCCTCTCGCTCATCGGCATCTATATGGTTCGTACCAAGGAGGGCGCATCCATGAAGGATCTGCTCCATTCCCTGGGATTAGGTACCAATGTCAGTGCCGGTCTTATCGCCGTGGCTACCTTTATTATATTATATCTTCTGGGTATCGAGAATTGGCTCGGACTCTCATTCTCTGTCATCAGTGGATTGGTGGCTGGGGTCATCATCGGTCAGGCTACGGAGTATTATACTTCGCAGAGCTACCGACCAACCCAGAAGATTGCCGAGGCATCAGAGACGGGTCCTGCCACGGTGATTATCAAGGGAATAGGAACGGGAATGATCTCTACCATGGTGCCTGTGGTTACCATCTCCGTAGCCATCATGCTCAGCTATCTCTGTGCCAATGGTTTTGATATGTCGCTCTCAGCCAAGTCTATCAGCGTAGGACTTTATGGCATAGGTATTGCAGCCGTGGGTATGCTGTCAACGCTGGGTATCACCCTGGCAACGGATGCTTACGGTCCTATTGCCGACAATGCCGGAGGTAATGCGGAGATGAGCGGACTGGGTAAGGAGGTGCGTGAACGTACCGATGCACTCGATGCACTTGGCAATACCACTGCTGCCACAGGTAAAGGCTTTGCCATCGGTTCTGCAGCCCTTACTGCTTTGGCGCTTCTTGCATCTTACATTGAGGAAATCAAGATAGCCATGATTCGTGCGGTAGAGAATGGCAAGCAGTATGTGGATGCAGCCGGAAACATCTTTGACCCATCGAATGCCACTACCATCGATTTCATCAATTTCTTCCAGGTGAATCTCATCAATCCGAAGGTGCTGGTGGGTGCTTTCCTGGGAGCGATGGCAGCCTTCCTGTTCTGTGGACTGACGATGGGAGCTGTAGGTCGTGCGGCTGAATCTATGGTTCAGGAGGTACGTCGCCAGTTCCGTGAGATCAAGGGAATCCTTGAGGGCAAGGCTACGCCTGATTATGGAAGATGTGTGGAGATCAGTACGCGCAGTGCTCAGCGTGAGATGATTATCCCGTCCTTGCTTGCCATCATCATTCCGATAGTAGTAGGTTTGGTTTTGGGAGTAGCTGGAGTCTTGGGTCTTCTTACGGGCGGACTTGCAGCCGGCTTCACGCTTGCCGTCTTCATGTCCAATTCTGGTGGTGCATGGGATAATGCCAAGAAGATGATAGAGGAGGACAACTTCGGAGGCAAGGGTAGTGAGAATCACAAGGCTACGATTGTAGGTGATACCGTTGGTGATCCGTTCAAGGATACCTCGGGTCCATCCCTCAATATCCTCATCAAGCTGATGTCGATGGTAAGTATCGTGATGGCAGGTTTGACCATTGCCTTCCTGTAAGACTGAGGTTTCCGTTTCGGCGGATTTGCAATCCGCCGTTAAAAAAACGACCTAACCTCTTATTACTTCAGGGATTTATAATCCCTATCAATTAGTTTATACTGTTAAGAAATAACTTTATAAAGTTTCTAAGTCTAAAAACTACCCTTAAGGAAAGAAAAACTTTCCCTTAAGGAAAAATATTTTTTCCCTTAAGGATATTTTTATTTTTCCTTAAGGGAAAAGCCAACATCTCTTCTTCCCTCATTTTTCTGTTGTTTGAACCGGAGAAATAAAAATCAGAGTTATATTTACAATATGGTCACTGCAGTTTCTTTTCCCTTTCATAATACATCCTGATTACTTTTAAACAAGCATTCTGAATTGAAACCGACTGGAGGGGAAGACTGAAGTTCCAATTATGAGTTGGTTTGTCCTTGACGAAATATTTGCATTCGAAACCACTATTTCGGAAACATCAATAATGTTCAAACAAATAAAAAAGCTTAAATTGATAAGCAAATATGCTGATATTCAGTTTTTTTTTATTAACTTTGCATTCGAAACCGCTATTTCGGAAACGGCGGTTTCGAAAATAACATTAAAAAAGAAACTATAAAAAATGAAGTTCTTCGGAAGACAAAACGAAATAAAAGAATTGCAAGAGATAAGAAATCTATCTTTGCAAACGGCTCGTTTTACAATCGTAACAGGACGCCGACGTAGCGGAAAGACATCCTTATTGATAAAAGCATACGAGGATGTTCAGGATATGCTATACTTCTTTGTTGCAAGAAAATCAGAAGCAGAACTCTGCAAAGATTTTATTGAAGAGATGACGAACAAACTTCAGCTTCCTATCCTCGGCGAAGTTACACGCTTTGCAGATATCTTTAAATATCTGCTTCAACTATCTAAGATTCGTCCAATCACTCTCGTCATTGACGAATTTCAAGATTTCAAGCGGGTTAATCCATCTATTTTTTCAGATATGCAAAAGATATGGGATCTAAACAAACAGGAAGCTCATATTAATCTCGTGGTTTGCGGTTCTGTTTATTCACTTATGAACATCATCTTTAAAAACAACAAGCAACCACTTTATGGTAGGCAGACTGGAGAAATAAAAGTCACTCCATTTCCTCCTTCTGTTGTCAAGGAAATTCTCTCTACATATAATTTAGCCTATACCAACGAAGATCTACTGGCTCTCTACAGTTATACAGGCGGAGTAGCAGAATATGTGGAAATGATGATGGATGCAGGAGCCACAACCAAGGAACAGATGACAGAGAAGTTTGTTGCAAAAAACTCTTATTTCATATACGAAGGAAAAAATATGCTGATAGAAGAATTTGGCAAAGACTATGCCCGTTATTTTGAAATATTGCAACTTATCGCATCAGGCTACACAACCCGTGGTGAAATAGAAAGTATTATGAAAATAGAACTCTCAGGCTATCTCACTAAACTGGAGAACGACTATTGCTTGATTTCCCGTTATACACCGATGTTTCAAAAGACCAATCGCAACATTCGCTATCAGATAGAAGACAACTTCCTTCGCGTCTGGTTTCGCTACATCTACAAATATGGATACATGATAGAGGTTGGCGCCAATAAAAAACTAAAGATGGTCATGGACAAGAGCTACACCACATACACCGGCAAGGTTCTGGAAAGATATTTCATAGCAAAGATGATAGAAAGTGAAGAATATACCCAGATTGCTTCCTGGTGGGACAGAAAGGGAGAGAATGAAATCGATATTATCGCTGCCGATGAACTGGAGCAAAAAGTCATTTTCTATGAGGTGAAACGCCAAGCTAAGGATATAAATCTCGGTATTTTAAAAGATAAAGCCGAGCATTTCTTTCAGGCAACAGGAAAATTCAAGAAATTCAATATTGGATACCAGGGGTTGTCGATGGAGGACATGTAAAATTGTGTGGTATTTATTCCACGATTATTGATATTAATTATAAGAATGTATCTTCTTGATTGCAAGGATGTTTCTTTCTGGGTTCAAGAATATATCTTTTGGAGTTCAAGAATATATCTTTTGAAGTTCAAGAACATATCTTTTGGGGTTCAAGTAAGTATCGTTTGGGGTACAAGCATATATCTTTCGGGGTTCAAGGAAGTATCTTCTTGAACGTTGTCACTAGGCTCAGCAGACGTGCTGAGCCTAGTCGGCAGGTCTGCTGACTGCAGTCAGCACGTCTGTTGAGCTTAGTGGCAACACCTTTAAAGCGTACAACTATATACCTCTTAGTTGTACGACTATACACTTCTTAGTTGTACAACTATACACCTCTTAGTTGTACGACTATATATGACTTTCTCATCCTTTTGTTGCTATTCTCCGCAAATTTGCGGAGAATAAGCCAAATAATCTCCGCAAAACTTGCAATATTCGATAAAAATGTCTATTTTTGCAGGTACATTTAGTATGAAAGATTAAAAATGCGGCAATGATGAGAGGAACGAAATATATTTGGCAGCAAGAAGGTTGGCCCCACATGCAATGGGATGATACCAGTTTCAGTAATATCTTGGCAGAAATCAATTTGCTAAGAGGTAAATTGCTGGGTAGAGTTTCTATGTTCGGTTTTGAAGAACAGAACCTGTCTATGTTGGAGTCTATGACTCAGGAAATTGTACACTCTGCAAAAATTGAAGGTGAGGAATTGAATAGAGATAGTGTCCGCTCGTCTGTAGCCCGTCAATTAGGACTGGAGTATGAAGGTTTGAAAAACTCCGATCATTATACAGAAGGAGTAGTACAGGTAATGATAGATGCAGTGCAGCATCATGATATGCCGTTGGATGCCGAGCGTTTATTCTCATGGCATGCAGCTCTGTTTCCTACTGGAAGAAGTGGCATCCATAAAATTCTGGTGGGCGATTGGCGACAGGGTGAAGAGCCTATGCAGGTGGTTTCAGGACCATTAGGTCATGAGAAGATACATTATGAAGCTCCGGCAAGCAAGGATGTACCAGATATGATGTCAGATTTTCTCCGCTGGTTTGATTCTGAGAATACGCTTGATCCGTTGGTAAAGACAGCCGTGATGCACCTTTGGTTTGTGACGATTCATCCATTTGATGATGGTAATGGTCGTATTTGCAGAACGTTGACGGAATTGTTGTTATCCCGTGCCGATCAGACCTCCCAGCGATACTACAGTCTTTCTTCTGAAATTCTGAATCATCGTAAAGATTATTATCAATATTTGGAGCAGGCACAGAAAGGAGGTCTTGACGTGACACCTTGGATTCAATGGTTTTTACAGACATTGAAGTTGGCGTTGGAAGCAGCTTTTGAGAAAACTGAAGGAGTGTTACGCAAGTCCAGATTTTGGGATGCGCATCGTTCTGTTTCCATCAACGAGCGTCAGCGTAAGGTTCTCAATATGCTTTTTGATGGTTTCGAAGGGAAGCTGAATTCTTCCAAATGGTATAAGATTAATCATTGCTCTCAAGATACCGCCAATCGTGATATCAGGGATTTGATAGCCAAGGGTATATTAAAACCAACGGGAGAAGGTGGAAGAAGCACCAATTATGAGTTGGTTTCTCTCTGAATTTTCGATAAAATAGCTTATATTAAATCAGATACTTAGCCTGTGTGTGGCATTAGTGACATTAAAATAGAAAAAACATTTTGGTTTATGTTTTCCGTCAGGCGTCCTAGCGGATTTGCAATCCGCTATAGAAAATGTTCGACCGATAAAACCTGGGGATTTGCAATCCCCATCCAACCATAGTGAAAGGATTGGTTACGTTGTCGTAAGTAGTTTCAAGAATTTTTTTAGCTTGAAAACCAGAGAAAAAAGGAAAAAAATATCGTGATACATCAGAAAACATTAGAAACAGTGAAGTAACTGGATTCTTTTTTGTACTTTTGCACGTGAAAATAAAAAGCGGGGCTTATGGAATCGAGATTTTTAACCAATTATACAGAGACAACATTCTTGTCAACCATTCAGATGAACTTGCGTCGCTGCAAGGCATTTGATTTCTCAGTCAGCTTTATCAAGAAAGCCGGCCTGGTACTCCTGTCTAAAGATATCAAGGCTGCCGTTGAACGTGGAGCCAAAGGAAGAATCATCACTTCTACCTATCAGAACTTCACTGACGTAGAATCGTTGAGCTTTTTCATGAGCCTCACCCGATATCCCAATTTTGAATGCCATCTGGATGACGAATGCTTCCACGATGAGAAAAACTATTCTACCAATGGATTCCACTCCAAGGGCTATCTCTTTGAGATGGAAGATGGAATCGAGATGGTTGTTGGGTCATCTAATATCACTCGCTATGCTTTGTTGAAAAACATAGAGTGGGATTTGGTTGTAAACTGCGACCGTGATACCGAGGCTTATCTTGATGCAATGAATGAGTTTGAAAATCTTTGGAACCAGACTTATGAATTATCACAGGATAGAATCAAGGATTACTCTACAAAACTCAGTTTTGCGATAGAGCGTTGGGATATGGATTACGATATGGCAAATTCCGATATCAAGCCAAACTATATGCAGCGCAAGGCGCTTCGTGAATTGAATCGTTATCGTGCCATCGGACAGGAGAGGGCTTTGGTGATTTCTGCTACAGGTTCTGGAAAAACGTATCTGGCAGCATTCGATGCGCTCAATTTCAATCCAGACAGATTACTCTATATTGTGCACGAGGGGTCTATCTTGAAGAAATCCTTAGAGACATTCCAAAAGGTATTTGGTGGCTCTAAAACTTGCGGCTTGTATAATGCGGAAGCAAAGGAAACAGAAGAAGATTTTCTGTTTTCTACTAATGTGTCGATGTGTCGCTCACTCGAACTCTTTGATAAGAAGGAATTCGATTATATCATCATCGATGAGTGTCATCATGCTGTTGCGGACAGTTATCGGAAAATCATCGACTATTTTGAGCCAGAGTTCCTGCTGGGTTTGACAGCTACCGAGAACCGTATGGATAATCAGGATGTAGTAGAGATTTTCGGCAATAATATCCCATACGAGTTGCGACTTCGTGATGCCATCATCAATGACCTGATTGTGCCATTCCATTATTTCGGTATTCGTGACGAACTGGTTGATTATGGCTTGACTGCTTCTGGAGAACGCCGTATGATATCACAGATTTCAACACCGGAAAACTGTGAGTTTATCCATCAACAGATAGAGAAACATCGTATGGAAGGACAGAAACTGAAGGCTCTGGCTTTCTGTAGAAACATCCAGCATGCTAGAATGATGGCTGATAATCTGGGTGATTATTATCATACAGCTTTCTTGAGTGGTAAGAACAAGACCGGTGAACGTATTCGTGCCTACAATGATTTGCAAGATGAAAACCGGGATTTGGAAATCCTGTTTGCTGTAGATATTCTGAACGAGGGTGTGGATATTCCTGGTGTCAACATGGTGCTTTTCCTGCGCCCAACGGAATCGAGTACCATCTTCTTACAGCAATTGGGTCGAGGACTTCGTAAATATGCCAACAAGCCTTATGTTACGATACTCGATTTCATCGGCAACAGCTATAAGCGTAGCGTTCATATAGCCTTGGCACTTGGTAGTCTTTCCCGAAATTCCATTTTGGAAAAGAAACTCTTGAAGTTTATGGTAAGGAATGATTTCAAAAGTTTGGGTCTGGACAATTATGGTGTTGAGATACATATCGACGATCTTTCTAAAGAAGAAATCATTGACAAGATAGAGAGCGAGAATTTCAATCGCATCAACTATCTGAAGATGGATTATCAGAATTTCAAGGCATATCTGAAGACTCCGTCTTATCCATCGCACATGGATTATATGAATAGTGATTATGCTCCTAATCTCTTGAAATTCATGAAGATAAAGATTGGTTCCAAGAAAACCAATTCTTATTATGGCTTCTTGAAGGGCATAGAGGAAGAGGATTTACCTGTATTCTCAGAAGAGCAGATAGCTTGCATCAACTATCTTTCAAGTCTTTTGCCTTTGGTAAGAGAGCATGAGTATTTGGTAATCAAAAATTTACTGAGCGGAGAGACTTGGTTATCGCACATAGAAGCCAATATCCAGGAGGAGATTCCTGGTTTTAAGTTAGAATAACTGGAGCATGCTTTGCGATTCCTGGAAGATGGAAATGCGGTGAAGATAAAAGAGAGTGAAGTGCATTTGTGTGGTGAAAGAGAACAGGAATATGAGGCTTATCTGCAAGATTTACTCAACTATGGGCTGACGCAATATGAGGCAAGATATGCTGATGAAACAGAGGATTTCCTGTTATGGCAGGATTATCGCCAGGACCAGGTGCTCTTGAAAATATTGGAGAATCCGAAGCACAATCAGTATGGCACATACTATAAAAATGGCAATATGTATGTCTTTGCTGGTTTGAAGAAGGATGCTTCTCTGGATGATCATTTGAAGTATAATGACAAGTTCTTATCTCCAGATGTTTTCCAATGGGAAAGTATTGCCCGTATTTCTGCCAAGGATGAGGCTTTGCAGCGGGCAGCCAAAAGGGTATTGGTATTTGTGAGAAAGGTGAGTGCCGAGAATGGTATTACTCTGCCATATACCTATATCGGAACTGGTCATTTGGAGAATCCAAGAAAGGATGCAACGACGAATGGTTCCATATTGTATGATATTCACATGGATAATCCGTTGCCGCAGGAATTGCAGGAAGATTTCCAATGGATGGAGTAAATGATATTTTAAATCGAGTAGATGATATTTTAAGTTGATAAGACAATGAAACATTATAATGTGGTAGCAGCCGTTGTTTGCCACAATGGCAAGTACCTCTGCATGCAGAAAGGCAAGACGAAGTTTGAATATACCAGCTATAAATGGGAGTTTCCTGGTGGCAAGATAGAACCTGGTGAAACTCCTCAACAGGCATTGGCTCGTGAGTTGATGGAGGAGATGGAGTATCCTGTAGAAGTAGGAGAGGAGTTGGTGACCGTGAATCACGAGTATCCTGATTTTTCGATAACCATGACTGCCTTTCTGTGTACGCCAAAAGGCGATGCTAATGGGTTCAGGAGGCGTGAGCACGCTGATAGCAAGTGGTGCAGCGCAGATGAGATGATGTGGCTCGACTGGGCTGCAGCGGATGTTGGGGTAGTGGAAAGTATCTTATAATATTAAACGCAAGTTGATTATGAAAAAAGGAACACCTTGGACAAGAGATGAGTACATTGTAGTACTGAATCTCTATTATAAACTTCCATTTGGAAAACTCAATCGAGGAACCAAAGAAGTGAAGGCGTTAGCTGCATTGATGGGTAGAACAAATAATTCTGTCGCTATGCGGTTATGTAATTTTGCGGCTTGTGATCCATATATCATCTCAACTGGACGTCATGGTCTGGAGGCTGGTAAAATACAATGTCAGCCCTATTGGGATGAATTTTATAATGATCGTGAAACCTTACTCTTTGAGAGTGAGAAGATCCTGGCAAAACTTGAAAATTCGTCTATTGAAGAAAAGTTTGTAGCTGAGTTAAAAGATATAGAAAATTTGCAGGGAGAAGACAAGGTTAGAGCAGTAAAAACAAGGGTAAATCAGTCGGTATTTCGTTCTATTATCCTCTCAAATTATTTAGGGAAATGTGCTCTTACGGGGATAGATGTTCCCGAACTTCTAGTGGCAAGCCATATCAAGCCTTGGGCTGTGGATGAAAAGGAGCGATTGAATCCTTCAAACGGAATTTGTTTGTCCTCGCTTTATGATAGTGCTTTTGATAAAGGTTTGATAGGTTTCGATCAAGAATATAAGGTTATTCTTTCGCCACGTATTTTGGAGCAAGAAAGTAAGGGCTATTTTGAAAAATATTTTGGTAGTATAAATCACAGGCAATTAGTGCTACCTGCTGAACATATGCCAGATAAAACCTTTTTGGAATGGCATATGGATGCAATCTTTCAAAGGTAGTAAGTGTATAGACTAAACATATGAAGCTTTTGCCCTTACAGGGCGCAAGGCTGATTGGTCTTATACCCAGGGTGTTACCCTGGGCTAGGAGTTTCTGCCCCTTCAGGGCGTGTGGGGGGCATGGTATCTAAAGTACTGCTGCACAGACCTTGCGGAACCAGTCGAGTTTCTTGCCGCTCATTTCTGCTATGGATAAGTTCTCTTTGTTCACATCTTCTGGCTCAAATTCATAATAAGAATCTTCGGTAGGGAGATAATCCTCTGGAAGATCTTCTATGGAGTGGGCCTGGAAGTTGTGATGATTGCCTTCTTCATCAATATCGACAGTATATACAATGTCGTCTAATGGCGAACTTAATACGTTACGCAATGTTTGCTTTTTATTCGTGTACTTTTGTATATTGTCGTAATCGGTTCTGATGAACATCCAACGATTGTTTGTAGCATCTTGGTCTATCCAATAGAAGAGATAGTTGTCACCTTTGTTGGTAACGTAGTGTGACAACAATGGTCCATCGAAATATATAAGATCGGCCACTTTCTTGAATTTGTCGAAGTTGCGCTTCTTTATGCAAATACCATTTATTGTTATCGGAGGTTACTTTATTGC
>OGMF01001892.1_pt1 | contig 19093 bp, 20 predicted proteins | sample 1572921 | NCBI WGS metagenome assembly OGMF01 (sample SAMEA2581919, study PRJEB24529) | metagenome | biome: Human gut stool | place: China | collected 2011 | reverse complement strand
AAAAGGCAAAAGCGCAGTTGATAGTTTGTCTATCAACGAGCATTTTAACGCATTATTGCGACAAATTTGCCTTTTTGAACCGCATGGGGTTCGAATCTGTTATGCCTAACGGAGGTGTACTTTAGTGAATAACAATATGGAAACCGTAACAATGAAAATGCTCGAGCGTACGAAAGCGGCGCTTGAGAAGAACAGATTTGACGCGTATATAGCAAACGATTGCGCGCAGGCATGCGAAATTGCACAATCGCTCATGCATGACGGCGCTCTTGTCGCAAGCGGCGGTTCAATGACGCTTGAGGAATGCGGAATGGGGAAAATCCTCAGAAGCGGAAAATACGAATATCTTGACAGAATGAACACGGACGATGTGACCGCGCTTTACAGAAAAAGCTTCTGCGCGGACTTTTATCTTTGCTCATCGAACGCGGTCACCGAAAACGGAGAGCTTTACAATGTTGACGGCAATGCAAACCGCGTTGCCTGTATTTGCTTCGGACCCGATAAGGTGATAATGATTGTCGGGAGAAATAAAATCGTGCATAACCTTGATGATGCGGTGAAGCGTGTGAAAACCGTTGCAGCTCCTGCGAACACGCAGCGGCTTTCCTGCAAAACATACTGCCATGAAGCCGGGAAGTGCATGGGCACGGACGGCAAAATGACGGACGGCTGCACCTCACCCGACAGAATATGCGCAGAGTACCTTGTGAGCGGATTTCAGCGCAGGCCCGGCAGAATTGCGGTTATTCTTGTCAATGAAGAACTCGGATTTTAGGATGTGATTTTATTGAAGGCTCTTATAACGGGTGCAAGCTCAGGCATAGGGCGCGAAATTGCGCGCCTGCTTGCCGCAAGGGGATATGAGCTTGTTATCGCCGCACGGAGAGAGGACAGGCTTGAGGAGCTTAAAAGAACGCTCGGCGTTCCATGCAAAATTGCCTGTACGGATTTATCTGTGCGCACGGAGGCGGAGCGTCTTTTTGAAGAAAACCGCGATGTTGATGTTTTGGTAAACAATGCAGGCTTTGGCGTGTTCGGCGCATTTGACGAAACGCAGCTTTCGCGCGAATGTGAAATGCTTGATGTAAATATCCTTGCGCTGCATATACTGATGAAGCTGTACCTTGTGGAGTTTAAAAAGCGCGGCAGCGGAAGGATTCTCAACGTGTCGTCATCGGCATCGTTTTTCCCGGGACCGATGTTTTCGTCTTACTATGCGTCAAAGGCATATGTAACGCGGCTGAGTCTTGCGGTGCGCGAAGAGCTTCGGCGCGAAAAATCGCCGGTCACGGTGAGCGTGCTTTGCCCGGGCCCTGTCAGAACGGAATTTAACGATGTTGCCGGAGTGAAGTTCGGAATCGGTTCCGTTTCTCCGCAGTATGCCGCGCACGCCGCGGTTGACGGAATGTTTAAAGGAAAAGGGATAATAACCCCGTCGCTTGCAACGGGCTTTACAAGATTTATTTCAAAGCTTGTGCCCGACAGCCTTGCGGCGAGAGTGGTTTATATCCTTCAGAAAAAGAAAGAGAAATGAAGAAAGCCGATTTTTTAATCATAGCCGCAGCTGCAATCGTGCTTGCCGGCGGCAGTTTTTTTCAATCGGGCGGAGAGCGCGTTTCGGTGTATGTTGACGGGAAGCTTTATAAAACCGTTCCGCTCGGAAAACCGACCGAGATTGTTGTTGCGACCGAATACGGAAACAACACTGTGAAGGTGGACAAGGACGGGGTTCGCGTTATTGACGCCGACTGCCCGGACAGGCTTTGCGAAAGAATGGCGGCAAAAAAAAGCGGTCAGAGCATTATCTGCCTGCCGCACAGACTGAGTGTTGTTATCGAAGGAAAAAAAGAAACGGATGTTGTAATATGAAAATAAGCGCTAAATATGCTTCTCAGACAGCAGTGCTTGCCGCCGCAGCGGTTGCCCTCGGATTTGCGGAAAGCTGCCTGCCGCCTGTTGTTCCGATTCCGGGCGTGAAAATAGGGCTCGGGAACATGGCGGCGCTTATTGCGCTTTACTGCGTTGGTGTGCCGTGCACGATTTCCGTTGCGCTGATAAAACCGATTTTGTGCGCATTGCTTTTTTCGGGCTTTTCCGGTCTGATATACAGCTTTTCCGGAGCGGCGGCAAGCCTTGCCGCAATGCTGCTTCTTAAAAAAACGGATAAGTTTTCCGTTGTCGGAATAAGCTGCGCCGGCGGAATATTTCACAATATCGGGCAGCTTGCCGCAGCATATCTCATGCTCGGAAGGGGCGCGCTCGGGTATTTTCCCATCCTGACGGGAATCGGCGCGGCTGTTGGAATTGTGACGGGAATCGGCGCGGATATTGTCATAAGAAAGGGAGAGGTTGTCTTTGGAAAAAAATGAATATTTGCGTCTTTCGCCGAAGACCTGTAAGCTGATTGAAGAAAAGCTCGGCTTGTCGGCAGGCACGGCGCTTCGGCGCGACCCGACGAGTGACCGCGCTTCGGTCTGGCGGCCGTGCTATATAAGAGATATCGAAAAAATTCTGCATCACCCTTTTTACAACAGATATGCCGATAAAACGCAGGTTTTTTCATTCTGCAAAAATGACGACCTCACGCGGCGCGCGCTTCATGTGCAGCTGGTTTCGCGCATTGCGCGCAACATCGGCAGACTGCTCGGATGCAATCTTGATTTAATTGAAGCGATTGCCCTTGGTCACGACATCGGGCACACTCCGTTCGGTCATGCGGGCGAAAGGCTGTTGAACGACAGCTACCACGCGCGGACAGGACGTTATTTTAATCATAATGTTCACAGCGTGCGCGTGCTTGACAGAATTTTCGGAATCAACCTCAGCCTTGACACTCTTGACGGGATACTCTGCCATAACGGCGAGCTTGAGCTTGAGGAATACCGCCCCGCTGCAATAAGCGGATTTGATGAGTTTGACGAGAAGCTTGAAAAGTGCTATACCGACCGCGAAAGCATCAAGCACCTTATCCCATCGACAATTGAGGGCTGCATCGTAAGAGTGAGCGACATAATCGCATATATAGGCAAGGACAGGCAGGACGCGGAACGAATCGGCGTTATACTTCCCGAAAACGGAAGCTTTAACTCAATGGCGATAAACAATTTCATTGTAAATATTGTTGAAAACAGCTTCGGACATGATTATATCAAAATGGACCATGAGTATTTTGACAGATTGAGAACCATAAAAAAGGAAAATTACGAGCGCATATATCATTCGCACGATGTGAATGACCGGTACGAACGCTGCCTGCGCCCGATGTTTGCCGAGCTTTATGAAAAGCTGCTTTCAGATTTGGAAAGCGGCGACAAGACGCGTCTTATCTATAAACACCATATAAATCTTGTGAACACGCGGAGAAAATACTACAGGCAAAGCGATGATTATGCAGAAATAACATCGCCTGACGACATTGTTGCGGACTACATTGCTTCAATGACGGACGACTATTTCATTGATATTTGCGCGCGGCTGCTGCCGGACGCACCGAAGGTAGAATATAAAGGATATTTTGAGGACTGAGAAAGGAACGGAAGTATGGATAACTTACAGATGGCACAGCTGCTTTTCCCGAATGTTGATAAAACACCCGAATATTATGAGGAGCTTTATCCGAAGCGCAATCTGCCCGACGGGGCAAAGGTAACAAGGCTCGGCCCGAGCCCGACGGGGTTTATTCACCTGGGAAATCTTTTCGGCGCGATTACCGACGAAAGACTGGCGCACCAATCGGGCGGCGTTTTTTATCTCAGAATTGAGGACACGGATAACAAGCGCGAGGTTGAGGGAGCGGTTGACGTTGTCATAAACACGCTGCGCTATTTCGGCGTTGAATTTGACGAGGGCGCGGAAAGCGTCGGCGAAAAAGGGAGCTACGGACCGTACCGCCAGCGTGAGCGCGCGGAAATCTATCAAACATTTGCGAAGGAGCTTGTAAAGCGCGGATTGGCATATCCATGCTTCTGCACGGAGGAGGAGCTTTCCGCAATGCGCGAAAAACAGATGCAGCTTAAGGAAAACTTCGGATATTATGGGAAATGGGCAGTGCACAGAAATATTTCTTTTGAGGAAGCAAAAAAGAATATTGACGAAGGGAAGCCGTTTGTGCTGCGCTTTCGTGCACCCGAGCCATGCGGAAAAACGTTCACGATTGAGGACGGAATCCGCGGCAAGCTCACAATGCCGATAAACGACCAGGATATTGTTCTGCTTAAGTCGGACGGAATCCCGACGTATCATTTTGCGCATGTTATCGACGACCACCTTATGCGCACAACGCACGTTGTCCGCGGCGAGGAATGGCTCGCAACGCTGCCGATTCACGTTCAGCTTTTTGAAACGATGGGCTGGGAGCTGCCCGTTTACTGCCACACAGCGCAGCTCATGAAAATAGACAACGGAACAAAGCGCAAGCTCAGCAAAAGAAAAGACCCGGAGCTTTCGCTCGATTATTACAAAAATGAAGGGTATGTTCCCGGCGCGGTTCGGGAATATCTTATGACCGTGCTCAACTCAAACTTTGAGGAATGGCGGCTTGCAAACCCCGATTCTCCGATGGATGAATTTGCTTTCACAACAGAGAAAATGGGCGTCAGCGGTTCACTTTTCGATATTGACAAGCTTAACGATGTCAGCAAAAACTATCTTGCAAGGCTCGGCGCGAAAACCGTTTTCAATGCGCTTATTGCATGGGCAAAGGAATGTGACCGCGATTACTATGACCTTTTAATGCGTGATGAGGATTTCACGCTCGGAATGATTGCAATCGGCAGGGGCGGAGAAAAGCCGCGCAAGGATATAAGCCACTGGCGGCAGTCGAAGGAATTTTACAGCTTTTTCTTTGATGAGCTTTTCCGCCGCGAGGACGAGTTTCCCTCAAACGTGAGTGATGAAGACAGAAAGCTTATACTTGAAAGGTATCTTGAAAGCTATAATCATAATGACGACCAGAGCACATGGTTCGGGAAAATCCGCGCGCTCGGAGAAGAACTCGGATATGCTCCGCAGCCGAAGCTTTACCGCAAAAATCCCGAAAGCTACAAGGGGCATGTAGGCGATGTCAGCGGAGTGATTCGCGTTGCAATTACGGGCAGGCAAAATTCGCCCGATATATGGTGCATTCAGCAGGTTCTCGGAGAATCGCGCACAATTGCGCGCATTAAGGCGGCGATGGAATGATAAAAAAACTTACGGCAGCGGCGATGTGCCTGCTCCTGGCAGGATGCTCCGGCGGAGATGATAAGGAAGCGAAAAAAGCAGTTTCCGCCGTTATGGCGGAGGAAGCTTCCGTCACTGTTCGTATTAAGGCGGTGGGTGACAATCTGATTCATTCGCCGATTTACAAAAGATGTGCAACAGAAAACGGATACGACTTTACATGTCTTTACGAAAACGTTGCTCCATATCTGAAAAATGCCGATATTGCCGCAATTAATCAGGAAACGATTTTCGTGAGTGACGCGGCTGCATTCAGCGGTTATCCCGAATTCGGCACGCCGAGCGAGGTGGGGGACTATGCCGCCGCTGCCGGCTTTAATGTTGTTACGCATGCAACAAATCATGTTCTTGACAAGCGTGTGGATGCAATTGAAAATACGCTTAATTTCTGGAAAAAATATCCGCACGTTTCTGTGCTCGGAATACATGAATCCCGGGAGGATTCCGAAAGAATAACAGTTTTCGGAAAGCAGAATTTTAAAATTGCCATGCTTAACTATACCTATGGCTTGAACGGGCATGTTCTTCCGAAGGATTGCAGCTATATGGTGGACGTTTATGACGAAGAAAAGGTTGAAAAGGATCTCGGGCGCGCCGAAAGGGAAGCGGATTTCACGGTTGTTTTCATTCATTTCGGAACGGAATATACGCATACGCCGACAAAGCAACAGTTAAAGGACGCGGAATTTCTCTGCGAAAACGGCGCAGATTTAATCATAGGGGCGCATCCGCATGTTATTCAGGGCGTTGATGAGATAACTGCCGAAAACGGGAACAGCGCGGTTGTTTTCTATTCGCTCGGGAATTTTATTTCGAATCAGGACAGCATCAGCAAGGTGCTTTGCGGAATGGCTGATGTCACGCTGACGAAAAAGAACGGAAAGGTCAATGTTGATAATTACGAAATGCTTCCGCTGGTAACTCATGCAGGTGAAAAGTACACTGCATATATGCTCAGTGACTATACAGATGAGCTTGCGGCGGCGCACAGGCGCGTGAGAGGGCTGACGGTAAAAAAGCTGCAAGCGCTGTTTGATGAGGTTTACACATCACTTGAAAAATAGTGTGATATTTATATGAGAGGGAGAATACATATGATTCGGACATTTCACAAAAAGATTTTTGCGGCGGCGCTGCTTGTGCTTGCTTTTGTGCTTTGCAGCTGCGGCAGAAACGACATTTCACTGACAATTAACAAAAACGGCTCGATTGACGCACAGATTGTCTACGGTATCGATAAAACCATGATTGCCGGTGATGATGTGCTGAATCAGGTTAAAGACCTCATAAAACAGCCGCTTGACGAAAACAAAATAAGTTACACCGAAAAGGATGACGGCAATTTTGCCAGAATAGTCGTGGAAAAGCATTTTGATAACGCCGCCGCACTTGCGGACGCGGCAAGCTGGCAGGGGATTCCCTTTGTGCCCAAATTCACCGCCGTTCCGACCGAGAATGCGGTAACCGTTACTGCCGGGGACGGAAAAATAACCTTTGACGGAACGCTTAACTCCGACTCTTTCGGAGCAACGGAGCTTTTGTCGGAGAACAAAAAGGCGTTCGGCGCAAGTATTTCCGTAACGGGAGAAAAGGAAAAGGGCAACGGAAAAAGCAGCGGAAAAAATACGATGAAGTGGGAGGGCACTGCGGAGGATTCCGTCAAGCTCGAGCTTACCGCTTCTTACAATGGCGAGGACTTTACGGAGAAGGACGCGCCGCCCGCAACCGCCGAGCAGGGGGCTTCCGCCGCGCAGAATGAAGATAATGCAAATGCGGACTCTGCGGAGAAAAGCGCGGAGAGCAGCAAGACGGCAAACGACAACGGCAGCGCTGAAAGAAAATATATTCTTCCGCTGATTTTGGTGATAGCGCTTGCGGCAGCCGCAGTGACGTTTCTTGTTAAAAAGAAAAATAATACCCGAAAAGATGAACCTGCCGAAATCGGTGGGGAAGAGAAAACCAACACGGAAACGGAGGAGGAAGAATGATTTTCAGCCGCAAACTGACATTTCACGGAGGTGTCCACCCCGATGATAACAAGAGTTTCACAGCTTCAAAGCCGATTAAAGCGCTGACGCCGCCCAATGAACTGATTTTTCCGCTTTCGCAGCATATCGGCGCTCCGTGCGAACCGTGCGTGAAGGTCGGAGATTCCGTTAAAATGGGAACAAAAATTGCCGACAGCGACGCGTTTGTGTCCGCACCGGTTCATTCATCGGTTTCGGGAACTGTTAAGGCAATTGAGCCGCGCCCCGTGTCGAACGGAAGTATGGTTATGTCGATAATTATCGAAAACGATTTTTGCGATACGCCCGACGATGTGCTCAAGCCTGTTGATTATACATCTGTCAATCCCGATGACATTCCGTCAATGGTGCGCGAAGCAGGTGTTGTCGGAATGGGCGGAGCAACGTTCCCGACGCATGTTAAGCTCATGCCGCCGAAGGAATGTAAAATTGACACGGTAATCGTGAACGGAGCGGAATGCGAACCGTATCTTACGAGCGACCACAGGATCATGCTCGAAACTCCCGATGAGGTTATTACGGGGCTGAAAATTCTGCTGTACCGCTTCGGAATCACCAACGGTCATATAGCAATTGAGGAAAACAAGCCGGATGCAATCGCGCTTCTCAAAAAACGGTGCGAAAACGAAACGATAACAGTAGATACACTGAAAAAGAAATATCCACAGGGCGGCGAAAAGCAGCTTATAAAAGCTGTCACCGGGCGCGATGTCCCTCCCGGCAAGCTTCCGGCAGATGCCGGCGTTATCGTGGTTAATATCGACACGTGCACCGCAATTGCAAGAAGATTTCTTTTCGGCATGCCGCTCATGCGCAGAATTGTAACGCTTGTCGGCGGCGCGGTAAAAGAACCCGTCAATTACAGAGTGCGCATCGGCACATCGGTTGACTACATAATCGAACAAAACGGAGGCTTTGAAAAAGAGCCGTCAAAGGTCATAATGGGCGGGCCGATGATGGGCGTTGCGCAGTTCAGGCTCGACATTCCGATTATAAAAGGCACCTCGGCAATCCTCTGCTTCACGGAGGAAGAAGCAAAGCTTCCCGAAGAATACCCGTGCATACGCTGCGGAAAATGCGTTTCGCATTGCCCGATGCGCCTGATGCCGCTGTATCTGCATGACTTTGCTGTGCACGGTGAGCTTGACAAATGTGAGGAATACAACGTTACCTCCTGCATCGAATGCGGCTGCTGCAGCTTCGAATGTCCGTCAAAGCGGCAGCTTGTGCAGAATATAAGAATAGCCAAGCAAAAGGTGCTGGCAGAACAGAAAAAACGCAGATAAAGGAGTTGTTATATATGGATAATATTAAGCTTATCGTTTCGTCAACTCCGCATATCCGCGCAAATAACAGCGTTGACGATATTATGCTCGATGTGATTCTTGCACTGATGCCTGCGGCATTTGCAGGAGTGCTCTTTTTTGGAGCGCGTGCGCTCGCGGTCACAGTACTGTCGGTCATTTCATGCGTTGCATTCGAGGCACTGTACGAGATAATTGCAAAAAAACGCGTCACGGTGAAGGATTTGAGCGCGGTTGTAACGGGTATGCTGCTTGCTTTTGCGCTGCCGCCGACAGTTCCGTATTACGCTGTGGTAATCGGCGCATTTGCCGCAATTGTGATAACGAAGCAGCTTTTCGGCGGAATCGGGCAGAATTTCATGAACCCGGCATTAATCGGCAGGGCTTTCCTGATGGCGTCCTTCCCTGCGGCGATGACGTCGTTCACAACGGAAAGGCTCGGAATCTTTGAAAAAACTGCGGATGTTGTCACATCAGCAACGCGGCTTTCTCCGATGGCGGCTCTTTCCTCGGCAAATCCTCCGGCATTGCGTGAGCTTTTTATCGGCCGCATGGCGGACGGAACGGCTCTCGGAGGGTGCATCGGCGAAACATGCTCGGCGGCAATCCTTCTCGGACTTGTCTATCTTGTTGCGCGCCGCGTTATATCGCTGCGTATTCCGCTTACATATATGGGCAGCATGATGCTGATGGCAATGATTTTCGGCCGCAACCCGTTTGAAGCTTTGTTCACGGGCGGCGTTATGCTTGCGGCAGTGTTTATGGCAACCGACTATGTAACCACGCCGACGACTGCTTGGGGACAGCTGATTTTCGGCTGCGGCTGCGGAATTATAACGTCCGTTATCCGCTTTTGGGGCGGATACCCGGAGGGCGTTACCTATGCGATACTGCTGATGAATATTCTGACGCCGCTTCTTGACAGGTGGACGGTGCCGAAGCTTGCGGGAGGTAAAAAGTCATGAAAAACGAATTTGTTAAGCTTTCGGGCATACTTTGCATTATCACGCTGACGGCGGCGCTTCTGCTTGCCGGAGTGAACGGACTTACGGAAAAGAAAATTGCCGAGGCTTCGAACCGTGCGTCACAGGATGCGATGAAATCAATCTTTACGGATGCGGACGGATTTGATAAACTGACCGACACGATTTATGAGGGAAAAAAGAATGGGGAAACGGTCGGCTATTGCGTAACGGTTTCGGCAAACGGCTTCGGCGGCAAGATTAAAATGATTGTCGGGCTCACGCCGGAGGATAAGATTGAGGGAATTGAGATTCTCGAGCATTCGGAAACACCCGGTCTCGGTGCAAAATCCACTTCGGCGGAGTTTGAAAATCAATTCCGCGGAAAAAATTCCGCGCTTTCGGTCGTTAAAGGCAAAACCGACTCCGAGGACGAGGTTTCGGCAATCACGGGTGCAACAATCACGAGCCGCGCCGTTGCAAACGGTGTTCGTGCGGCATCAGACGAACTGAAAAAGGCGCTGACGGGAGGGGATAAGCAATGATTTCAAGAATTATTAAAAACGGACTGATTGACGAAAACCCGACCTTTGTTCAGGCGCTCGGAATGTGCTCAACCCTCGCGGTAACAACATCGCTCAAAAACGGAATCGGCATGGGGCTTTCAACAACGGCTGTTCTGATTCTGTCAAACATTCTGATATCGCTGCTTCGCAGAGTTATTCCGAAAAAGATAAGAATTGCGGCATATGTTGTAATTATCGCGGCTTTCGTATCGATTGTCGATATGCTGCTGAAGGCATATTTTCCGTCGCTTTCAAATGCGCTTGGCATATTTATTCCGCTGATTGTTGTGAATTGCATCATTCTTGCGCGCGCCGAAGCGTTCGCTTCAAAGAACGGTGTGCTTAAATCTGCTGCGGACGGTCTCGGCATGGGCTTGGGCTTCACGGCAGCGCTGTCGGTTATATCGGCAATCCGCGAAATACTCGGCAACGGCACAATTCTTGACATTCCGCTCGGAATAAAAAACCCGGCGATTATTATGATTCTTCCGCCGGGAGGCTTCCTTACTCTCGGAATAATTCTTGGATTGATTAACGTTATCGCTGAGAAAAGGAGGGAAAGCTGATGCCTGCTCTTATAGGAATAGCTCTCACGGCTATATTCGTGCAAAATTTTGTCCTTGTTAAGTTTTACGGGATATGCCCGTTCCTCGGAGTGTCGAAAAAGGTTGACACTGCGCTCGGCATGGGCATGGCGGTAACCTTTGTTATGACGCTTGCCTCCGTTATGACATATTTTTGTCAAACGCTTATTCTTGTTCCGCTTCACATCGAATATATGCAGACAATTGCATTCATCGTGATTATTGCGGCGCTTGTTCAGTTTGTTGAAATGTTTTTGCAGAAATCAATACCGTCGCTTTACAGCTCGCTCGGTATTTATCTTCCGCTTATAACAACAAACTGCGCGGTTCTGGGCGTTGCACTGCTTAATGTGCGCACAGCGTCCGTTATATCGGACAGCGCAAGCTATACCTTTATCGAATCGGTTATCAACGGATTTGCGGCAGGCATCGGATTCATGATTGCAATTGTTCTGTTTGCAGGTGTGCGCGAGCGGCTGGAATATTCCGATATTCCGAAAGCCCTGAAAGGGCTTCCGATTGCCCTTATCAGCGCTTCACTTCTGGCAATGGCGTTCCTGGGCTTTCAGGGAATGTCGTTTTAAAGGGAGGACGTTATCATGAAGGAAATTATAATACCGGCTGTCACGATGGGTGCGCTCGGGCTTGTGCTCGGGGCGATTCTTGCGGCAGCGTCAAAAATATTCGCCGTTAAAACGGATGAACGTGCCGAAAAAATTGCCTCCGCTCTGCCCGGAGCAAACTGCGGCAGCTGCGGATTTGCAGGGTGCAGCGCATATGCCGCGGCAATCAGCGGCGGCACGGCAAAAATAAACTGCTGCGTTCCGGGCGGTCAGGCAACTGCAGATAAAATTGCGGAAATAATGGGCGTTTCCGCGGAAAAAGTTGAACCGATGAAGGCGGTTGTTATGTGCAGCGGAACAGAGTCCGCAGCGCCCGATAAGTATATATATGTAGGGGAACAGAGCTGCGAGGCTGCGGCAAGGCTTCAGGGCGGCGGAGCAAAGGCGTGCTCGTTCGGGTGCCTCGGCTTCGGAACATGCGCCTCGGTTTGCAAATTCGGCGCAATTTCCGTGATTGACGGAGTTGCGGCGGTTAATCCGGAAAAATGCGGCGGCTGCGGCGAGTGTGCGGCAGTATGTCCGAAGCATATTATCAAAATTATTCCGTCAAAGAATAAAATATATGTTAAATGCAAATCATGTGATAAGGGCGCCGCAATGAAAGCAAAATGCAGCGCAGGCTGCATCGGCTGCAGAATGTGCGAAAAGGTTTGTCCGGCAGGGGCAATAAAGGTGAGCGATAACTGCGCCGAAATCGATTATTCATTATGCACTCAGTGCGGCGCATGTGCGGCAAAATGTCCGCGCAGGATAATTGCGGATTTACGGGAGGGTGTTTCATGCACAGAGGAAAATTAGTTGTTATCGGAGCCGGATATGTCGGCTCAACCTGCGCGTTCACGCTTATGCGCAGCGGAATTTTCTCCGAAATTGTAATTATTGACGTAAATCACGACAAGGCGGAGGGTGACGCGCTCGATATGAGCCACGGCGCTGCTTTCGTTGCACCCGTTCGGGTGACGGCAGGCGATTATTCCGACTGCCGCGGCGCAGATATGATTATTATTGCCGCCGGTGCAAATCAGAAAAACGGGGAAACGCGCATTGACCTTTTAAAGCGCAATGCGCAAATTCTTAAAAGCATTGTCGAAAATATCAAGAAAAATACGTCCGATTACCCGATTCTGCTTGTTGTCAGCAACCCGGTGGATATTCTGACATATATCACATACAAGCTCTCCGGCTGGCCGATAAAGCGCGTAATCGGCAGCGGAACAGTGCTCGACACTTCGCGCCTTAAATTCATGCTCAGCGGATATACGGGAATAGACGCAAGGAACATTCATACCTATATCATAGGCGAGCACGGCGATTCCGAAATAGCTGCATGGAGCGCCACAACAATCGGTGGACTGTCGCTCGATGAATTTTGCGATGCGGAAAATTCCTGCGGCGGAAAAAGCCGCGATGAAATGCTCGGGGAGGTTCGCGGCGCGGCATACGAAATTATTGAGAAGAAGGGTGCAACCTTTTATGCGATTGCGCTCGCTGTTGAAAGAATCGTCCGTGCGATTGTTAACGATGAACATTCTATTCTGACGGTGTCGAGTGTGCTTGAGGGTGATTACGGAATTTCGGACGTTTGCCTGTCCGTGCCGACGGTTGTCGGGGGAGACGGCATTGTCCGCATTATCGAAACGCCGCTCAGCGATGAGGAAAAGGACGGTCTTAAGGAAAGCGCCGGCAAGCTGTCGGGGCTTCTCAGGGAGTTGGGATTTTAATTGAATAAATTCAAAAAAAGAGGCGGTCATATTCTCACGGCTTTTTTATATGTTGTCATATATACTGTCATGCAGTTTATCGTCAGCCTTATTTACGCTTTGTATCAGCAAAAGCTGACAAATATCCCGGACACGGATATTTATGAAAACATGATAAACGGCAGCTATGCAATGACTGCCATAGCTGCGGCGCTGTCACTGTGGATTTATCTGATAATCGGCGCTGTGCGGAAAAAGCCGCCGGCGCGGTTCGTACATAATGAAAAGGTGTACCCTATGACCGTTATTATGGCCTGCACGGCTGTAATCGGGGCACGCCTTGCGGTTACGGCTTATTCGCATTTTGCGCAGAAAATCGATGTGCTTAAACGCTCGTTTGACAACGCAATGGAGTACGCGCCCGATGAGCTTAATACGGCGCAGGCATTGGCGGCAATCTTTATGATAATCGTTGTTGCTCCGCTGTTTGAGGAATTTCTGTTCCGCTGCCTTGTTATGGGCGAGCTTGCGGAGGTTATGCGCCCTCAGTCGGCAATAATATTTCAGGCAATCATTTTCGGCGCGGCGCATATGGTTCTTTTTCAGTCAATTTTTGCGGTTGTTATGGGCGCATTGCTCGGAATCATATATTACAAAACGCGAAGCATAATACTGTCGGCAGCCTGCCACTCGGTGTTTAATTTTTCCTCAATTGCCGAGGGGTTGCCGCTCAGCAACTCATCTGCGGTCATCCTTGCAGTGTTCGGCGTTTTGCTGATTGCAGCTTCGATGACATATATAATCAGAGACAGCAAAAAAATGTGACATTGCGATATAATAACAAAAGAAGAATTTGAAGCAAAAAAGAAAGAGCTTCTCAATTTATAGCTTAGGCATAACAGACATATTTGCAAATCCTCCGAATTTCGGGGGATTTTTATTATTTGCGCCGCCATGCATAGGCATAGCAGACTCGAACCCCATACGGTTCAAAAAGGCAAATTTGTTGCAATAATGCGTTAAAATGCTCGTTAATAGATAAACTATTAACTGCGCTTTTGCCTTCTCTTGCAAAAAAATTTGCTCTTTTTGAACTCGCAGACCCTATGCGCCGAAAAATTTTTACACAGCTGTTTTTGCAGGGCGCAGCAAGGCTTGGCGCCTTGCAAGTCCCGAAAAGACAGTTGTGCAGAAATTTAACAAGCATTGGGCGCATGGTGTTTGAGTCTGTTATGACTTTAATCATTATGTACGCTGCGGAACATGTTCTCCGGCAGGCTTGTTATCGAAACGCCGAGCTCCGCCCCAACCTTGTCAAGCTCCTTTGAAAGCTCCTCAAACGTAACCGTACTGTTTTCAAGATCCACCAATGAAATCATTGTAAAAAGATTTTGCATAAGCTTTTGCGAAATGTCGAGAATATTAATATTTTTCTCGTAAAACAATCCGCTCACCCTTGCTATTATACCCGTTTTGTCCTTTCCGACAACCGTAATTACCGCACGCATTTAAAACACTCCTTAATTATTATTTTGTCTGACCGCTTCATAAATAAACAATGCTGCCGCAACCGAAGCGTTCAGTGAATTTACATTTCCCTTCATAGGGATTTTAACAATAAAATCGCACTTATCGAGGATAAGGCGGCTTATGCCCTCCCCCTCAGAGCCGATAACAACCGCCGCCGCACCTTTAAGGTCGGCTTCGTACAGTGTTCTGTCGCCCGAAGCGTCAGCCCCGGTTATCCAAACGCCGCGCTCCTTAAGCTCATCAATTGTTTTTGCAAGATTTGCCGCACGCACAACCGGCGTGTATTCCTCCGCGCCTGCCGCAGCCTTGCAGCATGCCGCCGTCAGCCCGACGGAATCATGCTTCGGGATAATAACGCCGTGCGCCCCGGCGCAGTTCGCCGTTCTTATAACCGAGCCGAGATTATGCGGGTCACGAACCCTGTCAAGAATAACGATAAACGGCTTTTCTCCTTTCCTTTCCGCATTTTTAAAAATATCCTCAAGCTGTGCATATTCCGCGGCGGCGCACATTGCAATTATTCCCTGATGCGCGCCTGTTTCACTCATTTCGTCAAGTTTGCGCGCGTCGGTCTCCACAACGGAAATGCCCATCTGCCTTGCTTTGGCAAGTATCGGAATAACGCTTCCTTTGCGCGAACCTTTTTTTATATATATTTTATCAATCGGTCTGCCGCTTTTCAGCGCCTCCGCCACAGGGTTTCTCCCCTCAATTTTATCTGTCATTAATTATGCAGACTCCTTTCCGCGCACGGGTGCGCTACGCCCATTTAATATATTATAGCACAGACTTTTCCCGTTTTCCACACTTTTTTAGCGTTTAATTGTAAATTCTTTTCCGCTTTCCTCAAACCGCCCGTGCGCAATCTCCGAAAGTCTGCGTTTGCTATCGCCGAGCACCTTCGGCGCAAGAATATAATCGGCGCTTATCCGAACTCCGTTTTCGTAAAACAGCGCAATGTCATGCGGCTGAAGCTGCCTCATATAAACAAGGCTCTTTTCTCCGAAATCCATCCGCACAACTGCGTCTTTTTCGTATTCTTCCGTTATATAAGGGTAGCATATGTATGCTCCTCCGAAGCTTTCACTTTCATCCGCCTTCAGCCATACGGTCTGCATTCCGTGCTTATTCTCCGCCTTTTCAAGCTTTTCCGTAAGCGCACCGCTGTACATCCGGTCGGGCATTATAAGCTTTTTTATTTTACCTTTCGCGGCAAGGCATATCATTTCATCGCAGTTTTCCGCCGTCTGAACGGCGCATTCATAGCTGTCCTTACCGGTTTCCGTCAGATATTTTTCCGCGTCGTAAGCGTTTTCGCAGTCAATGAGCATTATTTTGTTTTCGGGGAAGCGCACAACCGTGCTGCCGCCAAGACTGTAGCTCATGGATGTAACCGTTGCAGCCGCGCCTGAAAAAACCGCCGTGCACACAACCGTGTAAGTCAAAGCTGAAAGCGCCGCCGCACGCCGAACCGCTCTACGTCTTTCCGGAAAGAAAAACAAAAGCAGCATCACTGCGTAATACATGCACAGCGAAATAACGTTCACCCTTCCGAGCTGAATCGAGGCGCCCGGAAGCGCTGCAATAACATATGAAACCGAGATTACGGCGCTGAGTGCAATGCGACACAAAAGCGCCAGCAGCGATGACAGAAACGGAACCGCGGAAAACAGAACAAAAGCCATTCCGAGAATTATTACCGCCGAGGAAAACACCGACACCAAAACATTTGACACAAGCGAATATAAAGCCGCTTCCCCGAACACAAAGGCGGACACCGGCAAAACGGTCAGCTGTGCGGACAGTGTAAGCGAAATAGCCTCCGTCGCAGGCTTCGGGCAAAATTTAAGAAGCGATGCAATTCTGCTCTGCCACATCAGTATTCCCAGAACCGACAGCGCCGAAAATACAAACCCGATATTCATAATGACAAACGGATTGTATATACTCATTGCCAACACCGAAACTGCAAGCGCAGTATATCCGTCACGCTCACGGTAAAGCATATTTGCCGCCTGATATACAATGCACATTATACATGCGCGCATGATTGATGCGCCGCCGCCCGTCACCGCTGCGAAAAATACTGCCGCAATTATCGCCGCAAAGCCGCCCTTTCTTCCGCGGCCGAAAATTCCGTAAACGAAATACATGAGAGCTGCAAGCATAACCGATATATGCATTCCCGAAACAACGGCAACATGGCTCAGACCGGCGTCCCTCATCGTTTTTGTCAGCTTGTCCGACATATCCGCCTTGCTGCCGATGAGCATTGCCTCAAACAGTCCGCGGTCATCTCCGCTGAAAAACCGCTTCGACACATCGCCGATGTATCTTCGAACCGCAAACGCCGCCCCCTCTGCACCCTTGCAGGTGATTCCGAGCTTTTCGGCAGTTTCAGCGTAGGCAGTGATAAAAATATTCTGCCCTGCAAGATATTTTGCATAGTCAAAGCTTCCGCCCTGTGAGTACATCGGGCTTGCCAGCGTCACTCTCGCCGCGGCATATTCGCCGGGCTTAAGCTTCGGGCACTTTTCAATGCTGACGCGGAGCTTAAGTTTTCCGTACGGCGTGTCGGCACGTGCCGCAAATGTTCCGTCCGACGGCGGCTCGAGCACAAGCAGTCTGAGCGTTTTAACAGCTCCGTCACAGCGGCGCGCAAGGTATGCGCGGCTCCTGTCGGCAGCGTTATAGCGTGCAATTCCCAAAAGCACGGCGGCAAATGCAAGCAAAACCGCAAGCATTCCCTTTTTGCGGATAAAGCAGGCATACCCGGCGGCTAAAACAGCGGCAAGCGCAAGAAGCGCAATATTTGCCCCGTATGATGCAAAAACAATTCCGCCGGCGAAGCAAAGCGCTGCCGCAACCGTAAACCTTTTCATTGGTAAGATCTCCCTTGAAAAAATAGGGCTGCAACAAAAGTCACATTTTGCTACAGCCCCATGAATTAAAGATTAAACTTGCTGTGGATGGCGCGAACAGCGTTCTCCGCATCCTTCACATTAATGAGAACGCTCACTCTTATTTCGCTTGTTGAAATCATCTGAATGTTGATTCCCGCGTCATACAGCGCCTCGAACATCAGCGCCGCAACACCGGGGTTCGATGTCATTCCTGCGCCCACGACAGATACCTTTGAAACGTTTTCATCATGTACAACCGACTCCGCACCGATAAGGCTGTTGTTTTCATCGATTACGCGAAGCGCCGGCTCAAGGTCATCGCGCGAAACCGTGAAGCTTATATCCTTGCTTCCGTCACGTCCGATTGACTGAAGAATAACGTCAACATTTATTTTCTTTTTCGCAAGAAGCGAGAATATCTGAAAGGCCTTTCCGGGTGTGTCATGAATATTAACAAGCGCGATTCTCGCAATATCGTTATCGCGCGCAATTCCTCTTATCAGCATTTTTTCCACAGTGTTTTCCTCCTTAACAATTGTGCCCGGAACCTTTTCAAAGCTCGAAAGCACTTCCATATTCACATTGAATTTCTTTGCCAGCTCAACGCTTCTGTTATGCAGAACGTTCGCGCCTGCCGAAGCAAGCTCAAGCATTTCGTCATAGGTTATTTCGCTGAGCATTTTTGCGTCGCTCACAATTCTCGGGTCGGCTGTGTACACACCGCGCACATCGGTAAATATTTGGCACAAATCAGCACCGAGCGCCGCCGCAATCGCCACTGCCGATGTGTCGCTTCCGCCTCTGCCGAGCGTTGTGATATCGTCATATTTGTTGATTCCCTGGAAGCCTGCAACGATAACTATTTTGCGCTTGTCAAGCTCGGTGTGAATTCTCTCGCCCACAACGCGCTTTATCCTTGCCTTTGAATAATTGCTGTCCGTTTTGATTTCCGCCTGCCAGCCGGCGAGTGAAATAACCGGTCTGCCGAGCTTTTCTATCGCCATGGCAAGCAGCGACATTGAAATCTGCTCACCTGCCGAAAGCAGGACGTCCATTTCCCTTTTTGATGAATTGGGGTTGATTTCCGCCGCCTTTTCCAAAAGGTCGTCTGTCGTATCTCCCTGCGCCGAAACAACAACCACAACATCGTTTCCGCCGTCATATGTTTCCGCAACGCGGCGGGCAACATTAAACACCCTTTCAGCATTTGCAACGCTGCTGCCGCCGAATTTCTGAACTATTAAACCCATTTATAATACCGTAACCTTTCTGTCCGCAGTTAAAACGGAGCGCGCCTCTGCCGCGGACCGGCAGAAGCTCCGTAAATATCTCAATTACCTGAAAATTCTCATCTTCGAAACAGCGCCGCCGATTTTCGCAATCCGCTCGTCAAGCTCGGCGCCGCTGATTTTCGGCGTTACAAAGCCGTAATCCGACAGACCGCGAATAATCTCAATCTCACCGAACTCGGCTGAAACCGCTGCGCACTGCTCTTTTTTGATGCGGACAAAATACTTTGCTTTTCCGCTTCCGTACGGAAGTAACTTGCCCGAGCTCTTTTTCCATGCAAATTCTTTCCTGAAGCCGGGATTTCTTACAATGTCCACAATATCCCCGACAACCGCGCTTGCCGTCGGCAGCTTGCCTGCGCCGCGCCCGTAAAACATGAGT
>OGMF01001884.1_pt1 | contig 19150 bp, 17 predicted proteins | sample 1572921 | NCBI WGS metagenome assembly OGMF01 (sample SAMEA2581919, study PRJEB24529) | metagenome | biome: Human gut stool | place: China | collected 2011 | reverse complement strand
GAGATCTACACTCTTTCCCTACACGACGCTCTTCCGATCTTATTCGCCCAGAAATCCACAAACTTGCTGAACCATGTGGACGGCTCCGTGTCGCCGCTGTAGACATAGCGTGTCTCCAGGCCAAAGTTCACCGCGTACCACTCACTTCCCCGGGTGTTGTGAATAATGGAGGTGATCTCCAGCTGTGTACCTTCGGGCAGCGTCTGCACCGCAACTGATCTTGCGTCCGTCTCATTGCCGCAGGGCAGCGTCATCAGCTTCGTGTCCCGCACCGTCCGCAGGGTCTCCCCTTGAGGAGTAAGCGGCTGCTCTGCGCAGAGCGCGAGATATTTTTCCGGTAGAGTTGGCCGAGATTTTTCCAGAATTTTGTTCACCGCGTCCCAGTTCTGGTAGAGGGCAAAGAGCTTGTTTTTTATCCGCTGGCGGTTGATGACCACCACGCCCACCTTCTGCCCCACGTCAAATTCGTCGTAGAGCGTGTAATAAGTGGAATCCATCAGCTCTGAAAACTGGCTGAAGTCCCCGTCTCCCACCAACATACACCCCGCCGACCACATTCCCTTGCCGGCTACATGATTGCCCGTGCGGGTGTGGATGTTGATGCAGTCGGCTTCCGTGGCGACAAATCCGTCCGGGGTCATGTAGACCGCGGAAATCTTCTCGTCCTTCTCGCTGTCCCGGACGTGCAGCGCCTCATACGCGCCCATGTGCTTCACGGAATACAGTTCATAGGTTCCGTCCCGAACCGTTGCGGGGCCGACCTCCCCCACGTCTTCAAGCTCCCACGCGCCGTATTCCAGCGGGCGATCCGGAATGGTGCTGCAATTCTGGTTGAAATAGACGATATACGGCCCCCCCGACTTATCCAGCCGAACCACCAGACACACCGCCGAGACCCGGTAAAAGGACAAATCAGCCAGCCTTCTGTCGTTCAGATTGTCGGAACAGCCCTCAAACAGGAACATGGCGCACTGTCCCTTCCGCAAAGCCTTCCACACGCTGGTGTTGGTGCGCATATAATAGTCGGTCAGCGTTTCCACATAGGTTCGGTGGTCGGCGTCGCGGATCAGCTCGGACAGATCGGGGCTGTAAGGGTCGCCCGGTTCGTAGGCAGCCGCCTCCGGCGCTGCCATAAACAGCAGCGCCGCCGTCAGGAACGTGAGCAGCAGGCAGACTAGGATTTTCTTCATAGGGAAACCTCGCGTTTTGTTTTCTACTTTCTCCGTCAGTTTACCACTTCTCCGGGAAACCGTCAACCACGCCGGAAGCAAAAACGCGCCCCGCGCCCATTAGCGGTGTGTTCGTAAGACAGTTAATGTCAACAAGAATAGCTGCAAAGCAGCGCAAGGGACGCAGTCCCTTGTTCGGAACATAATGACGCAAAGCAGGCCGGACATTCAGGTGTCCGGACTGTTCGGTCTCACGGAGCACACATACGGGGAGTACCTGTATAGAAGTGCGCCGTTGTACCGTTGTATCTGTTCGACAAATAGAAATTGATTTCATCAATGATATAGATTATTCTCCACATAAATCATCATCTTATTGTGCTGATAACAGTGCCCAACAACTGCAAGTATAGGTAATAAGCCTATAAGCCAAGGCTTATGAATTACAAACGGAATTATCAAGGCAGTAATCAAAATAAGTCCAATAATTACGAAAAGGGATATATGTTCTTTACGCCATTTCTTTTTGAAATAAGTCTTGCGCTCATCGAAAGAAAAAGCGCTTGATGCCGCTACTGCGATAATATTTTCGTCTGCCTTTTGTCGGAAGTCCTCATCTGGTATTTTTTCTCCTGCCAGCAAGTCGTTGATGCTGACATGAAACTCCTTGGCAAGCAGCCCAAACATTTCGATGTCTGGCATATAGTTTCCATTTTCCCAGCGAGAAATGGTTTTGTTCGTTACACCTAGTTTCTCGCCCAGTTTCTCTTGCGTGAGTCCTGCCTGTCGGCGAAGGAGTGCGATATACCTTCCGATTTTCATTTGATCCATTGTTCTGCACCTCCTCAGAGAGGATATCGCCTTTCCTGTGAGAAGTCTTCCTCACAAACAGCGAATTGAGGTAAATTCTGATTTGTAAATATGTTCGGCTTCATATTATCACATAACAGCACAGAACGCAAGCACAGCCACCGCAGATCAAACTACGGTAGCTGTTAACTGTGTTACGGACACCCGCCTTTACAGCGCGGGGCTGATTTCTTCCGATTACTTTCTGACTTCCTTTTCTTCCTTGATCTGTGCCTGCAAATGTACGGACAGCACCGCAAGAGATGTCGCCATGTTCTCATACTGCACCAGGATATTGGGCGGCACGTCCAGATGGGTGGGGGCAAAATTCCAGATGCCCTTGATCCCCCCGGCAATGAGCTGGTCGGCCACCTGCTGCGCCGCCTCCGCCGGGACGGTGATAATGCCCATCAGCACCTTGTGGGTGCGGCAGAAATGGGCCAGCTGGGAAATGTGATAAATGGGCTTGCCTTCCTCGGTCTTTTCCGCCTTGGGGCTTGCGTCAAAGGCCGCCAGAATGTTCAGACCGTACTCGTCAAAGCCGCTGTAGCCCATCAGCGCCTGACCCAGCTTGCCCGCGCCGATCAGCACGGCGTCGGTGGTGTTGTCGTACCCCAGAAACTGCTCGATATCGTCGATCAGGGTCTCCCGCAGATAGCCGATTTTGGGGCGTCCGCCGTCGGAGACCATGGCTAAGTCCTTGCGAACCTGCACCTCTCCCATTCCCAGAGCATTGGCCAGCGCCGTGGCGGAAATATGGGCAGGGGCATTTTCCGGCATATTTTTCAGGTACGCCAGATACCCCGGCAGACGTTTCAGAACCGATTTTGAAACCTTTTTCTCTTCCATAATAACCTCTTTGCAATCGATACAAAATCATATCGATAATTTTCTTATCGATTATACCATACCGATTCCGAAAAATCAAGCGCAGCTTGTCTGACGGAGAAATTCTTTTTTCAGCCGCAGCATGATCCGCTTTTCCAGCCGGGAAATGTAGGACTGGGAAATGCCCATTTTCTGCGCCACCTCCTTCTGGGTCAGCTCCCGCCGCCCCTCTAGGCCAAAGCGCATCAGCACGATCTCCCGCTCCCGGTCGGGCAGGTCGCGGAGCGCCTGCCGCAGAACGCAGATGTCCACGTCATCTTCCAGCGGCCGCATGATCATGTCCTCGTCGGTGCCGAGAATGTCGGATAGCAGCAGCTCGTTGCCGTCGCAATCCATGTTGATGGGTTCGTCCAGAGACACCTCCGTCTTCTGGTTGGCGGTTTTGCGGATGTACATGAGGATTTCGTTTTCAATGCACCGGGAGGCGTAGGTCGCCAGCTTGATCTTCTTGTCCAGCCTGTAGGTGCTGATGGCCTTGATTAAACCAATGGTTCCGATGGAGATCAGATCTTCCAGATTGACGCCGGTGTTCTCGAACCGCCGGGCGATGTACACCACCAGTCGGAGATTGTGCTCCACCAGCCGCTGCCGCGCGTCCTCGTCCCCCTGCTCCAGCGCCTGAAGCGTCAGCAACTCCTCCGGCCCCTTCAGCGGCGGAGGAAGCACGTCGCTGCCCCCGATGTAAAAGATGCCGTTCTCCCGGATGATTCCCAGTTTCCGTAAAATGTCCAACAGCTTCATATGACCCCTCCTGTCAGTGCCTGATATACGTCTCCCCTGCCAAGTCCTTCCGCCGCAAAGGCCACCACGGCGCTCTGCGTCCGATTGCCGATCTTCACCCCGTCAAACCGCATGGCCAGCAGCATGTCCCCCGCCTGCCCCACCGCCCGGTAGGGGATCAGGCGAAGCCCCGGAACCGGGCGGCACATCAGCGTTTTCAGGGGCGCACGGAGCTGGTCTTGCGTCAGACCCGTCAGTCTTTCCGCCACCTCCCCAGAAACCACAAGCACCTGCTCCCCGGAAACAGGGTCGCGCAGAGTGTTCCCGGAATCCCGCAGGGCGACGATGCTGACAGTTTTCTCGCCATAGGTCAGCTCCACCGGGACGTACTCTCTGCCCCCCACCCGTCCGCCGAAGGCCACGATGCACAGCGCCCACACGCCGCCGGCGGTAAGCAGAAGCGTCAGAAAATTCCCATGGCCGATGCTCAGTGACGCGCCGCCCAGCGCCATACTGAGAAGCACGAACACGCCGCTGCGCTTCCATGCGCTTTTGTCCCAGCCGAAGGCGATGACCGCCATCCCGGCAAGGCTGACAATCCGCCACAGCAGTCCCCCGAGGAACCGCATCCGGGGCATCATGCACACCCCGCTGTAGAGCGCCCCCAGCGCCGCCGCGGCCGCCGCCCGGAGGGGCGACGCCGGAAAGCCCGATAAACGGTTTGTCCCCAAAAGCAGCAAAAAATCCACCAGAAAGTTCAGGATTACCACCAAGTCCAGATAGATTTTCAACGCATCACCTCCAGCCGGTATGGCAAAAGTATACCCCCTCCCCCGGGAAAAGTCGGTCGCAACCATGTCCCCCCTTCGCCGCAAGTTTCCCCCACCCCGCCGTACTTTCGGCGGCATCGGCGGCGGGGAACGAAAAACCTCCGACATTAGCTGTCGGAGGTCTCCTTCCGCTCCACGGAGCGGATATTTCTTTCTGCCTTGAACCGGGGTGTCATCAGCTCGTGGCCGCAGCCCAGGCACCGCAGGCGGAAGTCTGCGCCGGTGCGCAGAACCAGCCAGCGCTTTTCCCCGCAGGGGTGGGGCTTTTTCATGACGAGAATGTCGTTCACGCGAATGTCCATGCTTTACTCCTTTTTGATGCTGTCCCAGTATTGTTTTGCCGCCTGTTCCAGCTTGTTGGGGCCGTACTCGTAATAATGCGCGCCCACCAGTTCGTCCGGCAGGTACTGCTGCTTCACCCAATGGTTTGGGTAGTTGTGGGGGTAGAGATACCCCTGCTCCCGCTCCATGGTGTAGGTATCCGCGTGGACGTTCTGCAAATGCCGGGGGAAATCCCCGGACTTTCCCTTGCGCACGTCGTCCAGCGCCGCATCAATGGCAAGATAGGCAGAATTGGACTTTGGACTGGTGGCCATCAGCACGGCGGCATCCGCCAGGGGAAGCCGTGCCTCTGGCATTCCCAGCTTCAGCGCCATGTCCACGCAGGCGTTGACGATGGGCAGGATCTGAGGATAGGCCAGCCCCACGTCCTCCGCCGCGACGCACATCAGGCGGCGGCAGGCAGAGGGCATCTGCCCGGCTTCCAGAAGCCTTGCCAGATAGTGACAGGCGGCGTCCGGGTCGGAGCCGCGGATGGACTTGTGGAGCGCGGACAGCAGGTCATAATAGTTGTCTCCGTCCCGGTCGGCGCGGAGGGCGCTTTTCTGGGTGACCTCTTTGGCGTCCGCCAGCGTCAAGGGGAGTTTCCCGTCCTGAGGAATCCCCGCGGAAAACAGCACCTCCACCGCGTTCATGGCCTTGCGCAGGTCGCCGCCGCAGGAGGATGCGATGTATTCCAGCGCCCCGTCTTCGGGTACGGCAGTCAGCGCGGTGCGCTGCTCCATGAAGGAAACCGCCCGTCGTACCGCCTGCAAGGCGGCGGACGCGGAGATCTGCTTGAATTCAAAGACGGTGGAGCGGCTTAAGATCGCGTTGAACACGTAGAAATAGGGATTTTCCGTGGTGGAAGCGATCAGGGTGATCTTGCCGTTTTCGATGTGTTCCAGCAGGGACTGCTGCTGTTTTTTGTTGAAGGACTGAATCTCGTCCAGATACAATAGCACCCCGTTGGGCGCCATGAAGGTGTCCAGCTGCGCCACGATCTCCTTGATATCCGCCGTGGAAGCGGTGGTGGCGTTGAGCTTGTAGAGGGTGCGGTTGGTCTGCTTGGCGATGATATTGGCGACGGTGGTCTTTCCCGTGCCGCTGGGGCCGTAGAACACCATGTTGGGAATGTTGCCCGAATCGATCAGGCGGCGCAGCACCGCGCCCTTGCCCAGAATATGCTCCTGACCGTAGACCTCGTCCAGCGTCTGCGGCCGCAAAAGATCGGCGAGTGGTTGATACATATGGATGCCCTTTCCTGCGTTAGCTGCTTTCTTTCTTACACTATACCATATTCCCGGCAAAATTGCATCAACTTTTTTGCGAAATTTTGTTCAAAAAAGTCCCCTCTAAGAAGAGGGGACTTTTTAATCAGAACGTCGCAACGTCCGGGTCGGCGGGCTGGGCGTTTTTTGTGACCTCCAGCGCCGTCAGGACAGGGCCAACCTCCCCTTTGTACAGGGGGTGCTTCTCCGCCGTGATCTTTGCTGTGACCATGACCCATGAACGGGGTTCCAGCGTCCCCGCCTGATCGTACCGGCAGGGAATGCCGCAGAACTGGATGTCCTCCACACAGCAGGTCATCACGAATCGGCCGGGGGCAAACATACCGTTCTTGTCCCGGCGGAGCATGGCCACCTGCCCCTTGAAGCTGACGGTCTTGCCGTCGTACTTCTTCGGTTCCTCGGACACGTCCCGGTAAAACAGGGCATAGTCCTCGTCCTTCACCTGAATGACAGGGGCGTTGATGTCAAAGGGCAGCGGGTCTTCGATATCGTCGTAGGAGGTCGAACCGTCGGTGTAATCGTACAAAATGTCGATACGGCGGTTGGCCGCCCGGGCCAGCTTATGCAGGGGCATGACGTCCGCGCCTTTTTCCAGCCGGTTGAACACCACCATCTGGGCGCCCACCAGCTTGTCCATCACCAGATTGCGCATATTGGCGTTATAGGTCATGATGGTGGTGGAGTCGGCGAACATGACCTCCTGAGCAACCGCCCAGTTTTCCGGGAAGCGCATATACAGGTCGCCCACCTGCTGCATACCGTTCAGCTCAGCGACCACGCGCTGCGCCTTGTACTTTTTCGCCAGCGCCTGAAGCTCCTTGGTGGTGACGGTCTGCTGATCCAGCGTTTCCAGATACACGTTCTTGTGGGGATAAGTGGAGAAATCGTACTCCTCTTCCCCTTCCTCAAACACCAGCAGCAGCGTCCGCTCGCCGGCGTTGAAGCGCTCGTCCTCCAGCGTCTCCTGAATGAACTTGGTCTTACCGGAATCCAGAAAGCCGGCAAAGGCATATACGGGAATCTGCACCATGTGTTACACCCCGAACAGAGCGGCTACGCCCGCTTCATCCAGCTTGGAGCCGATGACGCAGAGCTTGCCGGTAATATCAGCGCTGCCGGTACGGACGTTGCATTCCTCGGGAACATAGTCAAAGTGAATCCAAGTGCCGTCCACGGCGGGCAGGATACCCTTCGCTCTGAGGATGGTGCCATACTTGCCGGAATCCAGCTCATGCAGCGCCGCTTCAATGGCCGCCTTGTCGAACTTCTTGGCGGTCTCTACGCCCCAGGAGGTGAACACCTCGTCGGCGTGGTGATGATGATGGTGATGCTCATGCTCGTCCTCATCGTCGTCGTGATGATGGTGGCAGCAGTGATGGTCATGCTCATCCTCGTCATCATCGTGATGGTGATGATGCTCGTGCTCATCCTCGTCCTCGTCGTGGTGATGGTGGCAGCAGCAGTCGTCATCATCGTCGTCCTCGTCCTGAAGGCGCTCCATCTCCATCTTGGCCAGCTCTGCCGCCAGGGATGCCTTGCCCTCCATGGCTTCCACCAGCTGCTCTCCGGTGAGCTGATTCCAGGGAGTTGTGATAATGGTAGCCACCTGATTGTGTTCCCGCAGCATACTCACGGCGTTGTCCAGCTTGAACTGGGCAATGGAATCGGTGCGGGACAGGATAATGGTGGAGGCGGTTTCAATCTGGTTGTTATAGAACTCACCGAAGTTCTTCATATACACCTTGACCTTGCTGGCATCCACCACCGCCACGGTGTAGCCCAGGGTCACATCATCGGAGGTGACCTTGTTCACAGCGCCGATGACATCGGACAGCTTGCCCACGCCGGAAGGCTCAATGATAACCCGGTCGGGAGAATACTCGGCAATCACCTTTTTCAGCGCCTTGCCGAAGTCGCCCACCAGGGAGCAGCAGATGCAGCCGGAGTTCAGCTCGTTGACCTGAATGCCAGCCTCACGCATAAAGCCGCCGTCAATGCCGATCTCGCCGAATTCGTTTTCGATCAGCACGATCTTTTCGCCCTGGAATGCTTCCTTGATGAGCTTTTTGATCAGGGTCGTTTTGCCTGCACCCAAAAAGCCGGAGAAAATATCAATTTTAGTTACCTGTTCTGCCATGGTAATATTCCCTTCTATCTTAAAGTTTGTTTGTGTTGTTAGCAATCTTGTTTTCTTACTGCTAAACTTATTATATCAAACCCGTCAAGAGCTTTTCGCCCATTTGGGCCTGCCAAAATTTGAAATTTTTGAAAACTTCTTGCCCCGTCAGCGCCTTTTTGCCGCGGCGTTTCCCCCGTTTGCTGCAAAATCCTCTCACCTTTCAGCAGTTTGCCCGAAAAACCGCCCAGTATCGCCTGAAAAACCGTTTTTTCTATTGAATTTTGCGCCGGGCGCGTGTTACACTTGATTTATGCTGTTTTTACCGGAATTTTGCCTTGTTCACGCCCTGTTTTGGAGGTGAGCACCTTGCCCGCTGCCCCTGCATCCCGCGCCGCCGGGCGCGAAGTGACCCCCGTGGAACTGTTCCGCCTGCTGCCCGCCCATTTCGCCGCGGTACTGGTTTGTACCCTGCTGGGAGGTATTCTGGCCTTTGCTGCCGCACGCCTTGCCCCGCGCAGCTACCAGGCCGAAGCCCAGCTGTATGTTGCCGCCGCACAGGAGGGGCTGACCTCCGGCTATGCGGAACTGCAATTAACGGCTGATTATCAGGAGCTTTTGACCAGCCGCACCATGCTGGAATCCGTTATTTCCACCCTTGGCCTTTCCACGGATACTGCCCACTTAAAAGACCAGATTACCATTCTGCACCCGGCAGATACCCATATTCTACGCATTGTTGCGGCCGATTCCTCCCCACAGCGCGCAGCAGATATTGCCAACGCACTGGCTGCCCTTGCGTTGGATGATCTCTCTGCCCGCATGGGCACCACCCCGCCCCGCCTGGTGGAGCAGGCAGCCCCGCCGCAGCGCTTTTCCGGGCCGGGGGCTGTGTTCCACGCAGCGTTTGGCGCTGGCATCGGCTTTTTGCTCTGCTTTGCTTTCCTCTGCCTGCATTACCTGCGGGATGACCACATTTATACGGGGGACGATCTGACCCGTTGCCTTGGCTCTTCGCCGCTGGCCTGCATCCCGGATGCCACGCCCCGCCGCCTCCATATCCGGAAAGGCGGCCGCCCATGAAAGAACTTGCTTTGAACCACCTGCCGGAGCTGGCACCCCGGACGGTTGAATCCCTGAATCTGCTGCGCCTGCGTCTGGAACAGACAGCCCCAGACGCCAAAATCATTCTGTTCACCAGCACTACCCCGCAGGAAGGTAAAACTACTCTGGCTTTGCAGTTCTGGCAGCTGCTCGCCGGGCTTGGCCAGCGCTGCCTGCTGGTTGACGGTGACCTGCGCCATTCCGGCATCTGCCGCCAGTGCGGGCTGACCGGTGAACACAAAGTGCCGGGTCTGGCACACTATCTTTCCGGCAGCGTTCCTCTGGAAGAAGTTCTCTACCACACCGAGATCCGCGGCGCCTGCCTGGTTCCAGCTTCCGGCACCACCAGCCGCCCGGCCCTGCTGCTGGAACACCCCCGTTTTGCCCGCATGGTGGAAAGCTGTGCACCAAAGTTTGCTTATCTTTTGGTAGATGCTCCAGCCCTGAGCGAATGCAGTGACGCTCTCAGCCTTGCCAAAGTATGTGACGGTGCCCTGCTTGTGGTACAAAGCGGCGGCGTTACCCACCAGGAGCTGCGCCAGGCGGCTCACCTTCTGCAGGGCTGCGGCCTGCCGCTGCTGGGCACTGTGCTGAACCGCACCCCGTATTGACCTTTTATGAAAACATGTTAGAATGGACTTGTTCAACATTCTGCATATAAGGAGAGGACTATTTTGACGACCAATGAAAAAATCGCCGCTCTGCGCGCCGCTGCCCAGGCAGCCGGTGCCCACGGTGTTTTGCTGATGACCAGCGACCCCCACTCCAGTGAATATCTGCCCGCTTATTACAACAGCCTGCCGTTTTTCTCCGGCTTTACCGGCGAGAACTCCACCCTTGTTGTCACCCTGACCGGCAGCGCCCTGTGGTGCGATGGCCGCTTTTATGTTCAGGGTGACCGTCAGCTGGCCGGTACCGAAATTGAGTGCATGCACGCCGGTTCCGCCGGGGTGCCCACCGTGGCCGAGTACCTCGGGAGCCACTTTGCGGACGGCCAGACCCTGCTGCTGGACGGCAGCTGCGTGCCCGCCACGATTGCCAAGGAGTACATCGACGCATTGGCCAAGAAGGGTGCCTCCCTCAAGAGTCAGGACGTGGCCAGCCCGATCTGGGACGCCACCGGCGAGCGCCCGGCCCTGCCCGACACCCCCTGTGAGCTGCTGACCCCGGCCCAGACCGGCGCGACTGCCGCGGACCGCATCGCCATGGTGCGTGCCGAGCTGCAGAAGGCCGGTGCCACCGCACTGGCCGTGACCGGTCTGGACTGCGTGGGCTGGCTGCTGAACCTGCGCGCCCGCGACCTGCCCTGCACCCCGCTGGCCGTCGCCTACGCGCTGGTCACGATGGACGCCTGCACGCTGTTTATCGCCCCGGGCCGCCTGTCCGACGCCGACGCCGCCACGCTGGCCGAGAGCGGCGTGGCGCTGCGCGGCTACGAGGAAATTATCGACGCCGTCCACGCCCTGCCCGCCGACGAGGTGTTCCTGGTGGACGAGAAGGCCACCAACTACGCCCTGTACGAGGCCCTGACCGCCCACAAGACCGTGGCCGGTGCCGACCCGATTTTTGCCCTGAAGGGCATCAAGAACGAGACCGAGCTGAAGAACCTCCGCGAGTGCCATATCCGCGACGGCGTCGCCGTGGTGCGGTTCCAGATGGATCTGGAAAAGGCGCTGGCCGAGGGTAAGCAGCTGACCGAGATCGACATCGACACGATGCTGCAGAAGCGCCGCGCCGAGATGCCCGGCTACTTTGAGGACAGCTTCTCCACGATTGCGGCCTACGGCGCCAACGCCGCCATGATGCACTACCACGCCGAGGGCGACGTGAACAGCGTCATCGAGCCGCGCGGCTTCCTGCTGGTGGACAACGGCGGCCAGTACGACTGCGGCACCACCGACATCACCCGCACCTACCCCGTCGGCCCGCTGACCGACAACGAGCGCCGCTATTACACCTGGGTGCTGCAGAGCCACATCGACATGGCCCGCGCGGTGTTCCTGGACTACTGCACCGGCTTTGCGCTGGATACCTTTGCCCGCGGCCCGGTCTGGGCGCACAAGGTCAACTACCGCTGCGGCACCGGCCACGGCGTCGGCTTTATCTCCGGCGTGCACGAGGGCCCGCAGAGCCTGCGCCCGAACAACCCCGTGATTTTTAAGCCCGGCATGACCATCACCGACGAGCCGGGCATCTACGAGACCGACGAGGTCGGCATCCGCATTGAGAACGAGCTGGAGTGCATCGACCTGGGCGAGAACCAGTACGGCCACTGGCTGGGCTTTGCGCCTTTGACGCTGGTGCCCATCTCCACCGAGCCGGTCCTTGTGGACGAGCTGAGCCGCGACCAGATCAACTGGCTGAACGACTACCACGCCCACGTCTACGAGATGCTCAGCCCCCGCCTGAACGAGGACGAGAAGGTCTGGCTGAAGGAGAAGTGCGCGGCGATTGGCAGATAAACAGCTGACAGGTGTTTATCTTTTATATTCCTGTAGGGTCTTGCCCCCTCCGCAGCTGCCGTTTGCCATTGTGACGCGGTAGGGGCCGGACATGTCCGGCCCGCAACATAAACCGCAAGCAGGTGCTTGCCGGTAAGCTGCGGGCCGGGCATGCCCGGCCCCTACAGCTCAACCTTTACTCCAGTTCAAAATCCCCAACTACCAGCAGCTCCAGGCTTGCGTCCGGGTCGGCAACAAGCCGCTTGGACTGGTTCAGAATGGCCTTTTCCAGCGTGTTGCGGGCCATGCGTCCGTTGCCGTTCGTGGCGGCGTCCTCGGCCTGCTTGCGGTCAAAGTAGGTGACCAGCGGCAGCTCACAGGCAGCGTCCAGCGTGTAACCCTTGGATCTTGCAATCGAGCACAGAATCTTATACAGCTCCGCGCCCGTGTAGTCCGGGAACTCGATCTGATTCGGGAAACGGCTGGCCAGGCCGGAGTTCGCGCTCAAAAACAGCTGCATCTCTTTCGTGTAGCCCGCCAGAATCACGACGAGGTCGTCGCGGTGGTCCTCGATCCCCTTGACCAGCGTGTCAATCGCCTCAAGGCCGAAGCTGTCCTCACCGCCGCGGTAGAGGGCGTAGGCCTCGTCAATGAACAGCACGCCGCCCAGCGCGCTCTGGATGACCGAGTTCGTCAGCGGGGCCGTGTGGCCGACATAGCGGCCCACCAGATCGGCGCGGGTGACCTCCACGAGCTGGCCGCCGCGCAGTGCGCCGATGGCCTTCAGGTACTTGGCCAGTATGCGGGCAATCGTCGTCTTGCCGGTGCCGGGGTTGCCGGTAAAGATCATGTGCATGGACAGGCTTGCGGTCTTGAAGCCCGCCGCTGCGCGGCGCTGCTGCACCTGTAAATTGTCTGCCAGACCGAACACATACTCCTTGACCGGGGCAAGCCCCACCAGCGCATCCAGCTCGGCGCGGATCTGCTCCACCGCGCCGGTGTAGGCCGCCGGAAGCAGGCTGAACAGGTCTGCCGGGGCGGCACCGTTCAGCGCAAATTGCAACCCTTCGGGCGCGGCGGTCAGCGCCACCGTGCCGGACAGTTTTGCATCAGTCTGCAGGCAGTACTCGCTCAGGGCCCGGAAGATGCGCTCGCAGCAGTCTGCCAGCCCCTCTGCGCCCTTTTCCTTGGAGCACTGCGCCGCCACATAGTCCCGCACCTCTGCCCCGGCGGCGAGGGTCAGCCCCAGACGGCTGTGCACCCGCTGCGCCAGCGCGTTCAGCTGCTGCGCCGCCAGCGCAGCCAATGCTTCCGGGGTGAAGGGGGCGGTCTGGCACACATCCCCTACCGCCGCCACAAAGGACGCGCCGAATTTATCCGCCAGCGCTTCCCGTCCCTTGCGGGAAAAGAAGATCAGGTACTTGCCGCAGGGGTCGATGCGGCTCACTGCGCCGGGGGCAAGCGCTGTACCGGCTTCCACCAGAATGCCCTCTTTGTTCACCAGATACCGGCTGGACAGGGGCGCACTGCCCTTGACCGCAAGGTCGGAGAGGATGCGCAAAAAGCCGGGGTGACAGCTCTCGTAGTGCTCGAACACCACGATCTCGCCCGGGGCGTGCAGGGCGGCGTATAGGTCCTGCAAAAACAGCTTTTCCGCGCCGGGGTCGGGGTAGAGTGCCAAGTCCATCACCGCCATCCGGTCGCTCTGCAAAAGCCCCCGCGCCGCCATGATGCGGGCGGTCTCGGCCAGTGCAAAGTGCCGTCCCGTGCCCGGTGCACCCCACAGCAGGATCACATTGCGGGCGGCTGCGCCCTCGGTGCCCAGCACAAAGGGGCGGCGCATTGCCCGCACCACGCTGTCCACAAAGGCATCCTGCCCAAGGGCGGTCTTTTTTACCTCGGCAGCAAGGCCCTCAAAGCTGCCCAGCTGCTCCGGCTTTGTGTCTGCTGTGCCCTTAGCCAGCAGGCCGTCCGCTTCCATGTCCCGCAGCATCTGGCGGCTGTCCTCCAGCGCCGTCTGCACCCCGGCATCCTGCGCTTTCAGCCGGGCATTCTGCTGTTTGAGCAATTCGTCCAGCTGCTTTTGCTGTTCTAGCAGCGCCGCGTTCAGATCCGGCAGGCCGCTGCCCGCCGGTTTTTCGGGCTGCGGCTTTTCCGGCTGCGGCTGCGCGCCGCCGAACTTCAGTTTGCCGCCCGCGCCGAACACGCCGTTCATCAAGCTTTCCCAATCATCGGTATATGCCATGGTGCTGCCCTCCATCGGTGTTTTTCTTCCAGTATAGTGAACTGCGCAGCATTTTGCAAGCACAAAAAAGCTCCCCCTTTCGGGGGAGCTGATATCCGCGTCTATGCGGGGATCATGCTGTTTTCTCAGCCCTTACAGCCTTGCTCTTCCCAGTCGCCGAAATCGTTGGCATCGGCGATCTTGGTGGCGTCGATCTTGCCGTTCTCATCCCTGGGGGCAACGGCGGGGCCGGCCTCCACGGGGTTGGCGTTCGGGGCTTCGGGGTCGTACACAGGGCGCTCTTCGGCGGTCTCCGGCTGGGTCTGGGGTGCGTTCTCAGCAGGGGCTTCCGGTGCGGCTTCTTCGGCAGCTTCTGCGGCGGCATCGGCAGCCTTTGCCTCTTCCTTGGCCTCGGCCTCTTCGTAGGCTTCGGCGGTCTTTTCGGCCTCCTCGGCGTCCTTTTCGGCTTCCTCCGGGAACTCGACCTCCTCCACATGGAGCGGGTCTTTCTGGTTCAGGATCTTGTCCAGTGCCACGATGGCGGCACCGGTGACGGCCACGGCAGCGGCCGTGCCCAGAATGCGGAACAGTGTTTTCATGCCAGAACCTCCTGTTTACAGATCGATCAGAACGTTAAGAGAACGTTACGACTTCATTCAGCGGCTTTTCGGCAGGCTCCACCGAAATGGCGGTCAGCACCGGGCCCTTGCCGCGGTAGATGTTGTGGAACTTGTAGCTCACCTTGGCGGTCACCCGCACCCAGCTGCGCTGCTCCAGAGCCTTGTAGCCGTCGTAGCTGCAGGGAAAGCCCACGAACTGGATATCCTGCACGCAGCAGGTCATGGCAAAGCGGCCGGGCACGAAGCTGTTCTTGCCGGCGCGGTTGGTCTGGCACACCTGTGCCAGGAATTTGACCGTCTTGCCGGTGTACTTCTGGGGCTCGTCCTGGCAGTCCATGTACCAGATGCCGAAATCGTCGTCATGGATGTCGATGACCGGGGCGTTCACGTCGAAGGGCAGCGGGTCGGGGATGTCGTCATAGGCTACGCTGCCGTCCTTGAACTCGTAGGCGATGTCGCACTTGCGGGAAGCCTGACGCACCAGCTTGTGCAGCTCCTGCCGGGCCTCGTCGTTGTTCACGGCTTCGGCGCGGTTGAACACGATCAGCTCACTGCGGGCGATCTTGTCCAGCAGCAGGCTGCGCATGGAGTTGTCGCGGGCATAGGTCAGGGCGGTGGTGCCGTCGGCCGTGGCGATGCACTGGTACACCAGCCAGTTTTCCGGCAGGGCATCGGCCAGCTCCTGCAGCAGCCACATGCCGTTGTACTCGATGACCACGCGGCCGGCGCCGGATTCCTTTTCCAGCTTGGCCAGGTTCTGCGGGTTCATCTCTGCCTTGTCCTCGATCACCTTGACGGTCACACCGGGGAAGGCGAACTTCTTGGGGTTGTACTCTTCTTCGCCCTCTTCGCAGATCAGCAGCAGGGTCTTGTCGCCGGAGTCGAAGTTGGGGTCCTCAAAGGTCTCCTGAATGAATTTGGTCTTGCCGCTTTCCAGAAAGCCCACAAACAGGTAGACCGGAATTTCTTTTGCCATAATGGATGGTTTCTCCTTCTTTTACATCTCAGCAGCCGAACAGCTCTGCAATGGCCTTCTCGTTCAGCTTGGAGCCGATGACCACCAGTTTGCCGCCCACGTCGGCGCCGCGGGCACGCACCTCCCACTCGCCGGGCACATAGTCGAACTCCAGCCAGCCGTCGGCACCGCCGTCCACGATGCCCTTGCTGCGCAGGATCATGCCGTAATTGCCGGTGTCCAGCTCGGTGAGGGCGTGCTCAATGTCAGCCTTGGAGAACTTCTTGGCCGTCTCGACGCCCCAGCTGGTGAAGACCTCATCGGCGTCGTGGTCATGATGATGGTGGTGATGGCCGCAGCAGCAGTGGCCGCCGTGCTCATGATGATGCTCGTGCTCGTCCTCATCATCGTCGTCATCGTGATGGTGGTGGCCGCAGCAGCAATGCTCCTCGTGGTCATGATCCTCATCGTGATCATGGTGGTGTTCATGCTCGTCGTGGTCATCGTCCTCGTCATGGTCGTGATGGTGATGCTCGTGCTCGTCCTCATCATCGTCATCATCGTGGTGATGGCCGCAGCTGCACACGCCGTTCTCGTGGTCGTGATGGTGATGATGGTGGTGCTCTTCTTCCTCGTCCTCCTCGGCGTGCTTCTCGTTTGCCTTGGCGGCCATGGCGATCAGCTCTGCCTTGAAGTCGTCCTTGGTGGACATGGCTTTCAGGATCTGCTCACCGGTCAGCTCGTCCCATGCGGTGGTCACGATGGTGGCGGTGGGGTTCTTCTCGCGCAGCATGGCCACGGCGGCGGCGATCTTCTCCTCGCTGGCGGTCTGGGTGCGGCTGAGCAGGATGCAGCTTGCATGGCTGATCTGGTCGTCGTAGAACTCACCGAAGTTCTTCATATACATTTTGACCTTGTTCACGTCGGCCACGGTGACAAAGCTGCTGAGCTGGACATCCAGGTGCTCGGCCACGCCCTCCACGGCGCGGGTCACGTCACTCAGCTTGCCCACGCCGGAGGGCTCGATCACGATGCGGTCCGGGTGGTACTGCTCCACCACCTGCTGCAGGGCGGCGCGGAAATCGCCCACCAGAGAGCAGCAGATGCAGCCGGCGTTCAGTTCGTTGATCTGGATGCCGGACTCCTTGAGGAAGCCGCCGTCAATGCCGATCTCGCCGAACTCGTTCTCGATCAGCACCACTTTCTGGCCTGCAAAGGACTCCTTGATCAGTTTTTTGATCAGGGTGGTTTTGCCGGCACCCAGGAAACCGGAGAAGATATCAATTTTGGTCATGATTCAAATGCCTCTTTCTTTTTAGCACACAGAGCCGCAGAGTGCTGGCTCAAACATCTTACTCCTCTATTATAACAAGGCTGTCAATGGTAAAACGCCGTTTTTGAAGAAAAAATTGTAACATTTTTTGCAAATTGGTTGCGTTTTGGGGCAAATGACAAAAAGAAAGGGCTGCGGGAGCCAAAATTCGGCTCCCGCGGCCCTTTGCATCAGGGGTGAACGGTGGATTGCAGTGCCTGCGCAATGACGGCGGTGTGGTCCTCGGAATCTCCGGTGAACCAATACACCTGCCCGGCTGCCTCCACCCGGAGAAAACACTTTTGGGTGGGGTCGAGGCAGAACCGGGCGTTCCCCTCCCCGACCACATAGAAATCCCCCTGCAAATAGTGGTCCATCCCGGTGCCCCAGGTGCGGGCGGCATCCGGCAGGGTGTCCCGGAGCTGGACATCGGTGATGACGTCGGTGTCCAAGCGGTATTTTTCGCTCTGGCCATGGGAGGCCACGAGGCAGACCGGAGCGCTGCCGGAGAGCTCCAGCCGGGTGGGGATGCTGTCCACCAAGCCGAAGATGGGCCCGATGGCAAGGCAGGCCACCAGCACAAGGCCGACAAAAGCATAGTAGAGTTTGCCCGCCCAGGTGCCGAGGTTGACGGTGGAGCCAAGGCCGATCCGCTTGGCGACCAGAAAACGCTTGTCCGTGGGATTATAGTAGAAGATGCCGCCCAGCCAGGCGTCATCCTCATCGGCCACAATGGTGGCGGCATCCGTCAGCACGGCCTGCGCCCGGCGGACGGAGAGCTCCATCCAGAGCGTCGCCGCCACCAGCAGGACGGTAAAGCCCAGCGTCCCGCCCAAAATGGTGGCCTCCGAACGGAAGCCGAGGGCCAGCATTCCGTTCAGCACCGCCAGTGCCCAGAGGTTGAGCCGCCAGAAGCGGTCCCAGTAGAGCCGCCGCACCCGGAGCAGGGTCTGGTTGCGGGCCGAGTCCGCCGTGACCATATCCTCCCGGCGGCGGAAGGTGGTGCGGCCCAGCACCCAGAGCAGCAGCAGGGTGGCCGCGTCGATGCCGCAGGCCAGCGCCACGCCCCGGGGCAGGCCGGGCAGGGCGATGGGTGCAAGGCTCAGCACCAGCGGCGGCAGCAGCGTCCACAGGCCCATGGGCTTTGGCAGTGCAAAGGCCGAAGCGGCAGTGTCCACCACACGAGTGGGCGCATTCTGCCCGGCTGCGGCTTTTTTCAGGGCCTTGAGCCGGGTGTTGGCCCCAAACAGCGGCAGGTAAGGCAGGGCCAGCCCGGCAAAAAAGAAGAGCATCCAGAGTGTCAGCGCAATGGCGGTCTCCTGCACAAAGGCCAGCGGCACACTGAGCGCGGCGCAGACCAGACAGAGGGTGCCCAGCCGCGTTCGATATTGTTTTACAATGGCCTGCACCTCGGGCAGGGCGTCTGCCTCCGGGGGCAGGGTGACGCCCAGGAGCAGGCCCTTCTGGCGCTTGCTCATATTGCGCAGCATGATGTAATTGACGCCCGCGCAGAGCCAGAAAGTCAACAGCATAAATCCACTCATGGTCTCCATCGTTCAGTCCTCCGTTTCGCCAAAGGCGGCTTTGCAGGCCGCCACAAAATCGTCCAGTGAAAGCCCGGCCAGCCGTGCCTCGCCCGCCAGCAGTTTCAGCCGGGCAGTCTGGTCGGCAGACAGGCCCACTGCCTTGCCCCGCGGGGCGCAGACCACGGCCCCGGCCCGGCGGTCGGTGACGAGATATCCCTCGGCCTTGAGCAGCTGGTAGGCCTTGCTCACGGTCATTACATTGACGCCCGCGTCCTCCGCCAGTGCCCGGGTGGTGGGCAGCCGCTCGCCGGGGGTCAGCTCCCCCTGCGCCACGGCCAGCACCACCTGATCCCGGATCTGGCGGTAGATGGGCACCGCGCTCTGAAAATCCAACCGGAACAGCATTTTCATTCCTCCTGTTTGTATTAGTGAGTATAATACAACAAATACAAACTGTCAAGAGGGGATGCGGATTGCATTCTCCGCGCGGGGATGTTACAATAAGAGGCAGCAAACCAACGCCGCCGGACGTTCTTCCGGCAACTGTAAAAGTGTAAGATTTGGAAAGAAGGCTTTACCCAATGAGCATGAATCCTGTTCCTGAGCGTCTGGCCGCCCTGCGCGCCGCCATGAAAGCAAACGGTGTGGATGTTTACCTGATCCCCGTGGGCGACCCCCACGCCAGCGAGTATCTGCCGGAGCACTACACCTCCCTGACCTATTTCTCCGGTTTCCACGGCGAGAACTCCAACTTTGTCGTCACCCGCACCGAGAGTGCCCTGTGGG
>OGMF01001880.1_pt1 | contig 19160 bp, 29 predicted proteins | sample 1572921 | NCBI WGS metagenome assembly OGMF01 (sample SAMEA2581919, study PRJEB24529) | metagenome | biome: Human gut stool | place: China | collected 2011 | reverse complement strand
ACACGACGCTCTTCCGATCTTACATTGCCTGAATGTCCACCCCTATTTGTGCTTGTGCCGGCCCAGAAAGCAATGGGGCAACTTTCTTTAACCTTGATGCACCGTCAAGCACAACTGTATTGCTGAAGGTTTTTTTATCGCCCACAGCCTTAAAGCTACCATTTTCTATAAACCAATTAAAGCCATATTGTTGACCAAGCTTGTCCAAAACGGCTCTTGCGTTGCCACTTGCCACAATTCCGGAATATCCGGTTTTGCCATCTACGTTGATGTCTTCAGGGTTAACCCCAACCCCCTCGATTGATGCGGCAATCTTTTTTATCACTTCTTTAAGCTCTACCTGTTGCTCAAAAGATTGAGAAACAACCGAACGCAAGAGATTGCTCTGCCCATCAAGTCCGTTTAAGTACGTGATGATGTCGGCTCCGCTTTTTTCAATCACAACCGACAAAACACCGCCGGAGAATAAAAGCTCTTTTTTCTGCCCCTTGTATCCGGCATAGACTTTCATGCTGAGTTGGCTCTGACAAATGGAGTTTCTTGTTTCTCGGCTGAGGTTCCAAATGGAAACAGAGCTTGAGTTTGGCACGCCAAGCATGGTTTTTGATACGGCCGCCCGAACTCGCAATGTGTTTGGTGTGCCATCTGATAAAATGCGGACAAGCGGACTTTTGCCCTCGTTTTTTTCCCAGTCTTTAAGCGGCCCAAATATAACCTCAATTTCCCGGCAAAAATCTGTCATAGCATTTTGTCCTCATAAGCTACCGGCACTTCTTCGCCTTTGGCATAATAAATCAAAAATGCGGTTGTTCCAAGGCTGTCTGGTGTGTCGTTGTTTCCGCCGTCTGTGGTCTGGACTTGGAATGCTTGCTCATCAAATTCTATACACAATCCTTTGACTAAGTTATCCACACCGGGGAGAAGACTAATTCCGGTCAAAATCGGTTTTTCATTAATGTCATAAATATCCATCAGCCATGTTTGGGTTTTTGGCAAATAATAGGTTTCTATGATATAATCCTTGCCACCAAGGTTGTATGTTGCTCTGCGTGAGCCGTCATTGGTAAGTGGAACAATAAAAGGCATCTGCAAATCTCCCTATGAAACAAAGCCGGATAACGTGCTTTTTAGGTTTCCGGTCATCTTTTGCACTTGCTGCTTTCCGGCATTTACTGTATTTGTTAAAGACTTTCCTATACCGCCCTCTTGCGACACAACATTGGCATTTTTTATCACTTGCAAATCAGAGAAGTTAAGCTCCTCAAAATCGCAAGCAATTTGCAAGGATCCCTTGTATGGTGCGGAGTGAAGCATGCGGACGTTTGAAATCATCATATTTGTGTAGGAATAATGCTCGGTTGTAACAGTTATAAGCTCTTGCGTGCGGCTGATGTTGTCCAGCTTGTCAAATATCTCTTGGCTGCGGCTTTCAAGCAAACTTGTCCATCCGGTATTGGTTACCCCAAAATTGATGGACAAAACTCTCGGATGTATAATTACATGGTCGGCAATAACGGCTCCGCTCTCAAGTGTGTTTTGCGTTACCTCGTTTTTGCGTGTGTGGTCTTCCGACATTTTTACATCGGCCATAATTTCGCCGTATGTCGGAGAGCTTATAAGAGCTTGCCCAAATAAAAAATTTGTAATTGTATTTAAGGATAAAGCTACCATATATTACCTCACAAATGGTGTGAATTGTCCGGGGGTGTTGGTTTGAGCCGTGCTGATGTATGGTGTCATCACGTTCATAACCTCTTGTGCATTGGCTCCGGTCATGATGGTTATTTGCGGAGAGTTATTAATTGTCGTGCTTCCTTGTCCTTGCAACATTGCTTGATATGATCCTTTGCCCTCGTAATTATCAAACCATGATGCACCCGTGGCAAATGCTTCTCCCATCTGTTGCGGAATTGTTGCTATTCCGGCAATGGCTGCTTTCCACCAGCTTTCTTTTTTCCAACGCTCTGCCCAGTTATCCCATTTGTCAATGAGCTTTCCAAGAGCGGATTCTCCGTTCATGCACCAGATGACAAAATCTTCTATGGCCAAAGCAGCAACTGTGAACGCTGTTCCAATCAATGCCAGTTTGGCAATCATTGGTGTAAATATAACCAGCAAGCCAAGCAAAGCACCTCGCAATGTGCCGCTGATGAGTGATGCCAAATCAATTTTATCATTAAATTCCCCTAAGTCTGGCAAAAACCCTTTTATGTTTTTGATAAACCGACCGAGAATATCCGTTGTTCCGGTTAAGCCATCTCCCAAGCCTTTGACGGTCTTTTCTATGCCTTGCTTCAAAATGCGAGAGTTTGCCACAATCCAATCTTTCATGGACGTAACAACATCAGTTAAACCGGGAGCAACCGACAACGCAACCGTTCGGCCAATACCCTTAAATGCAAACTCCAATGCATTCAGCGACTTTTTAAATTCTGCCCCTCGTTTGAGTGTTTCTTCAGGGATAACTGCCCCAAGAGCATTTGCTTCCTTGCGGAGTTGCTCAAGACTTAAACGGCCTTGTTTGATTAAAACAAGCGTGTCGTTGCTCAAGCCAAGGCGGTTTGCCCATTGTAGGGCTTTTTGCTCATTCATGCCATTAAGTTTGTCGGCAATGTCGCCAAGCAAAGCATCGGCAGATTTCATTTGGCCGGATGCATCTCGGATGCCAATGCCCATCATGAATAAGGATTCATTAAAATCTCCGGGGATTGGCGATGACATGGTTTCAATGAGCATTTGCAAGTCTGAGGTTACGGCTTCAGAAGACACACCGACACTCTCGGCAGCGTATTTATATTCTTGCAGAGTTTTTGTAGCAATGCCGGTGGTCTTACTGAGGTTGGTTAATTCTACCGCTCCGTCTGATACCGATTTGATGGTGTAGGCAATAGCGGTTCCGGTGGCGGTTGCAGCAGCGGCAACTGTTTGCATTCCCTCACGCAAATCAGACAGCCCTTTTTTGAATGTTTCAAATGCGGCTTTAGATTGGTCGCTCAGTTTGAAGCTCAAAAGCTGGACAAGTTCGTTTGCTATCGCCATTTGTTATTCCCCTCTTGCTTGGCTCTCAGCATAATCAAGCCAATTATCTATTTTTTTGGCAATGTAAAATGTTTTCACATCGCCGGTCTTGGTCAAATAATCAAGGTTTATAATGCCTTTTCGGATCGGCCCTGAGATGAAGCTGATGGCTCGGTATCCATCTGGGATGTCGATAAGTTTGCCACCATTGATTTCAAGCCTACTACTGCTGAACTCAGCGTAGCAGGCAATTGTTCCCCCAACAGTTCAACCATTGCGGCAACAACAACCAACCAAAGCTCATGGCTGTTTTCTGTTTTTGAAAACCAACTTTGAATAACCATCTCGTTGTCTAAACGGACATTCTCCGGTGTGATTACTCGTTGCAAAACCTGATTAATAATTTGTTTTGTTTCTTCCGGATTTATGGAAGAAAAAAGAGCAATAAAGTCGGTGTCTTCAACTTTTTTGTTCTTCTCGGTCACAATCTTTGTTAATCCGGCAAGGAGGCCGCCAAACTTGCTCAAAAACTCCAAGTGATACATGACGGCATCCATAACCGAATAGCTCTCAACCTTATAAACGTGGTTGTTAATTGTTATTTTTGAAAAATCCCCCATTTTTTTCTCCTATGATTTTTCATTAGTTCATTAAATAATCTGTTCCGACAAAGGTGTATGTGATACCGCCTTGTTTCTTGTCGCCGGTGCTAAGGCTTGACGGATTGCTTACCATGGCATTGGTAATTGTTACCAGCATATCGGCACCGGTACGCAAAACAAATACGGATGTCACCCCGGTTCTTTGTTGCAATGTCTTTGCGGTTTCAAGCATAGAAATTGATTGAGATGTTTCTCGGAACGTGATTGACACTCTGATGCCTTGGTCGGTAGCTTGGTTTAATCCGCCGCCATCAGTTCCCTCGGTGATGTCAACTTCTCCGCCCACACGTTCGAGCACAATAGAGCTTCCGTCCATCAAGCCTTTCAAATCAATACCATTAAAAGATGCGGAACAGTTTCTTTGGTTATAAACTTTTTTAATTGACATTGTTTATTCTCCCTACTCTGTAACAGTAATGTTCAAAGCAATGGTTCTCATTGAACCGCTGTCATTAACATTGACTTGGATTGGTGTGCCAATACCGGCTTTGCGTTGTGCCGATGTGGTTTCAGAAATTTCTTGCGGTATAATCTCAACCGCAGGCACCAAAGACAAGCCGTTTTCTGAAGCATCGTTTTGTTCTTCTCGGTCGGCAAATGAGCCGTTTTTGGTGTATTTTTTACCGATTTTAGATGCGGCAGAAATAAGCAAGTTTTGACCTGCCGGAGTATATGCAACCTTTTTGTTACGCAAGAATACGTTCAATGTTTCAATCTCTAATTCTGAGATAAAGTTGCAGATATTAACCCAGCTATCGGTTCTCCAGTCAATAGATGATTGGTCGCCGTTGCGGACAATCTTTTTGCCGGTGTCGCCGACGTATAAAATGGTGTTTGCTCTCTTGCTTTCAAGAACAGTCCAGTTTGCTTCCACATCCGGCAAGGTTACGGCTTCAATGCCAATGTCTTTGAACTTGCCATCAATAACTTGGTCGTCCAAGCTATAATTAACGGCCAAAAATTCAGCCAAATATGCAACATCGGGATATACCTGTGCGTTGTTGTGGTAGAATGTGGCAACGTTGCTCATGCCTTTTTTGTTGCAATAAGACACAATGTTGGTGCTATCGCTTGCAGAATATGCGGTTGGGTTGTTTGATACCAAAGAGCAAACTGAGCGATATGAGCGTGCGTTTACCCAATCAGCAAAGTCTTTTTGGTCTTGTGTATCTCTGTATCCGCTGTCTAAAGCAAAGCCAAACACATTAACGCCCATTTTGTTGGCAAAATCAATACATTGGTTTACTTCTTCCAAGAATGTTCCGTGTTTGTAGCCGTCCACAACAGTTGCACCGGCTTTTTCAGACAAGCCAAGCATGTCGGATACGTCTGTTCCGGTATCCGGTGCCATAGCATAGCTGATGGTAGATGATGCGCCTTGTGTGGCAGATTTTACAAGCAACTGGCCATTGTAGTCGCTGGCAACGAATGCGCCGCTTGCGACTCCGTTCAAAACTTCGGCTACTTTTTCAACCGATGTAGCGGCGTTAAAGTTAAGACCTGAAATTTCTTTTAATGCTCCGTCAACAGTAATTTTGAAAGCACCATCAGAAACGGCTTTTAATGCATCCAATTTAACCGCCGGAGACAAAGCATATGCGGCTTGGTCGGCATCATAAATTGCCGAGATTGCCATTCTCTTTGGTCTGTTTGTTTTTGAAAAGAAAGCATTGCCGGCCCAATATACAGTGTCGCCAACTGTGCAATATTTTTGATATCCATCCCATGTGGATGCCAACTTTACTCTTTCGCCGTGCAAAAAGTTTGTCTTGTTTGAGAACAAACTAAGCAAGGTCATATCTCTTGCAGCCGCTCCGCTCGCTTTGGAAAGGCTGAATTGAATGTCATAAGAAATTGGTAATTGAGACATCTTATTCTCCTACTTCTTGTTATTTGTTAATTTCAAGCACAAATTTGTTATCATTATTTATGCTTTCCACAGTTATGTCAACCGTATCAAAACTGTCAACTTCTGATTTCGGCTGCTTGTCTTGCCATAGGGCATTCATGTAAATTGTGACGATTGCCCTCGGTTGTGCGGCTCCCATAAACGGCATGGATATGTCTTGCACGCTGTCATGTCCGCCTAAGCCCATATATTCCCATAACGGAGCATCTTTGAACTTTTCTTCCAAATCGGCGGCATCATTTGCGCCGTAGAAGCGTTCATCATGTTTTAGCTTGGCAATAAAAGATTTGAGCTTGTCCATAGCCCCTTTGCCGTAGGCCTGAATTTCAAACTCCATAATTGTTTCTTGAATTTCGTCATATATCATATTGCCATCTTCATCTACGTTTTCTTCGCTGATGTCGTATTGATATGGCAAATCGTCTTTTAAGCGAACGGTGCAATATTGATTTGCGGCCTGCGGACCTTGCGATGGCCATAGGATTGTTTCCCATCCGGTGGCGAGTTTAACCGCCGCCCGAATAAGCTCTTTTGCTTCCTCTGTCGTTACTGTTTTAACCATTGGCGATGTCCTTATATTTGATAGCATAATAACTGCGGAAGTTTGAATTTTTGGCGGTTTTGGGATTTCTCTTTACAATAAATTCCTTGTTATCAATAACAACGTATGTCTGCTTGTTTTGGATTGTTGCGTTGTTTTGATCCATAATAAAAAACTCATCATAGTCTTTGGCAAACATAATGCTGTATGCTTCATCTACCAAGTTTCCCTCGGTTAAGATTTCAAGGATTTCTTCTTCCACATCAAGCAAAATGGCTTCATCAATGGTGCGTTCGTTTTCCTTTGTCATAACCCATTCGCCCCGGACATATTGCCCCACCATTTCATAAGCGGTAAAGCTCTCCGGACAAGCAAATTCTGCTAACGTTTGGCTAAAATCAAAAGGAAGTATCGACATGGTTATTTTAATCCCTCAATGATGGCATCATAATCTTGCATGGTCAAAAATGAGCGTGGCTCTCCGCTTTCCTCATATCCTTGCCATACCCTATTGATATTTTCGGTTATGACGTGCAAATCAATGTCATCCTTAGCTTCTTCTCTGGCAAATTCTAAAAGGCGAATAAACAACGGCACATCCAAATGCACGCCGTCTATGCCTTTCATGGAGTTTTTAACCCGAATTGTTTTTGAGAAATCACGCATATTCATCTCCTATCATTGTTTTTCTCAAGTTTACCCCACAAAAAATACAAAGTCAAAAGGACTATTTTTTCTTTTTGCGGACAACGTAGGTTGCTGCGTTGGCCATTGCTCCGGTATCTACAAGCGGATTATTGCTCTTTTTGCCCTCAACCTTGAACAATTTACCGCTTTTTTTGTTGTGCATCCATCCACCTTTGACGGTTATGGGTGCGTTTGCCGGTGTTTTTAGGTCAACAATCGCTTTTTTTATCTCGGTTGCTCCAATCTGTCCGGCATTCTCTAACGCTTCCACAGCGTCCAATTTTCCGTTTACAACCTCATTATAAAGGTCAGGAGCGATTTTGTTCCACCGCTCCTTGGCTTTTTTTCCTGATGGGGTCATGAAATCACGGGCAGGAGAATTATATGTTCCATAATTATTCCAGAGTGCCACGTCTATGATGCTGGCCCCGTTGTCATAGTGTGGTGTGTTAAGTTCTTTTTGCCCTGAAGGAAATCCAGCGGCTGCTTCTATCTCGGTAAGTTTTACCGCTTTGGCCATGACCTTATCAAGCCAATCGGGATTGTTTTCTTTGTTTATCTTTGCCGACATAGAAGCATTTGACATTTTAATTCTTCTTGTCCATTTCTAATTTTCCGTTTACATAGAGTTTGTATGTTGAATTAGGAAGTCCACCTTGAAGAGCTGTTTTTATGACATTTTTATCATCTGATGATGCTCGATTAACCCAATTAGGCAAAGTATTTCCGCCAACTTCCACAATTTCCATAATTTTATTTCCGTTTTCTTCATATTTTCTTTCAAATTTTTTATAAGCATTGCCAATCATGATGCTCTTGCTAAAATCACGCATTTTTTTATCCTCTACAACAGTAATTTTCGCCACTTATCACAACATATCCGGCAGGCATTACCATGTTCATTAATGATAAAAACTCCAAGCCGTAGGTTGTGCGTGAATAATCGGCTTCCATCGGGTTGTCAGATGAAACCATCGCACTGTGGCTATATGAATTTGACAGGCTGGCATTGCTTGCACTTTGCGAGCTAACCAAGCCCGGATTGATAGAATTCTTTTTGTTGGTTTTTAGAGCCTTGGCAATGTTATATTCCAAAGCAAGGCGGTGAGCAGTCCACAAGAACAGAGCTTCATCACGCACATCGCCCCAAGATGTATCGCTCAGGATTTTGTCGCCCAGATTTCCCTTAAATTCAACAGTTGCCTGCGGAATGTCGGAAAACTCGGGATATACGGCAATAAATTGTGCATAATCAAAACTCATGTTCTTGCTTCCTACTTTTGGTTAATTAATCCAATGTAATTGAACCGGCGGCTTCTTTCTTGGTTACTTCCGCAGATACAGAGCGACCGTCTTCGTGTTTCTCGACCGGATTTGTCAATTCGGCCGGTGCTTCATCCGGAGTAACAGAGATTGTTCTGTCTTCTTCCTCTTGTGCATCTGCTTGGTAATTACACCGCAAAAGCCCTTTATCAAGCCATATTTTAATCATGTCGTTTTTCTGCAATGCTTGAAAAACAGTTTTATCCACAGATTTTAATTCTTTCGGATAAATCATAATTTTATGAGCACCCTCGTTTAAGAGCATCGGGTTTGTGGTTGTGTTGGTCAAAACCACAGTGCCGGTTGCTGCGACAATGTTCTTTGCGGTTTGGTTTGCGGGAGCCGCTTTTGGTGCGGCGGCTCCGTTATTTTGTTTTTTTTGAAAAGCCATATTGGTATCTCCCCATTGAATTAATTTATTAGATGCCATCTACATATAATGTAGACAACGGCTGACGGATTACATAAGAACCATGCTTCTGTTCCGAATAGAACTCTGCGCCCAGCGGAACCGGAACTGGTGCCTGCAAGGTGTAGCCCATCGGGAACGGCAAAGCCTGATTGCGTTTGCTTCTGTCCTGCAAAATCATGCGCCCTTTGTCGCCGGAAGCGTTTGCGTTCTTCAGGTAACGGATAGGAATGATTTCGAGTTCTTTTCCGCGCTGATTTGTGTAGATGTTGTATTTCTTCACATAATCCAAAGCAGATTGGAACACAGCGGCAGAAGCTCCCAAGGTGTACGGAGTGGTCGCCAAGAGGTTGAACTGCTCTAACGGCAAGAATACCGTGTTGGGCAGGAACACGCCTCTGGAGTTGGTCCATACAGCCGCCAAGCCGTCATTGATATCTTTTACCATTTCGGCAGCGGTTTTCTTGCTCCATTCTGTTCCACCGGCGGCCGCAGTTGAAGCGGTTGATACAGTTACACCGGGGAAGTTCATGAAGCCTTTGAAACCAACGGAATCGTCACCGAAGAATACGGTGCGTTCAACCAAGTTATCGCAAGCAAAACGCATACATTCGCCCAAATCCTGAGCCAAGTTTCCGTTAAAGCCCATCTGATACTGGCGAGCGTCTTCGTTGTCGATTTTTGCCCCGACATTAGACGCACACAACGGAACAGTGGACGAACCGGCCGTCTGGCTTACCATCGGGATGTTGTTGTTTTCAGCCTGGCCTCTGAATGCGGCGGCACCCTGGCGGTCACGGCTGATGAATGCATACTGAGTTGCACCGGCGTTAATATCAGAAAGCACCTGATCTTCTTTTACGACTTTATACCAGTCATGCTCCGGATATTCGACATCATAAAACGCAGAATCAACAGCGGTATAGATGCTGAATGCGATTTCCTGCATATTTACGTTTGCTTGTCCGCCGTATGTGAAAGAACCTTTAGACATTGTTTATTCTCCCCTTACGCTACGATTTCGATTAAAGCCAAATCATCCTTAGAACCTGAGTTGCGGATTTTCAGCTTGGTTAATTCAAAGTTTTTGCTTGCTTCGGTCGTTACAGTCAAATGACCTTTACCACCGGCAGCGGCATCATCGGTATAAGCGATGTATACTTTTGAATCCGGAGTAAATTCGGCCGGCATTTTATACCAGAAACGACCGCCTACTCTGTCGTATCTCAAGACAGTGGCCTGACGTTTTTCCGGAACATAGTTTTTGCCAGATGCATCGGTGCATCCTGCTTGCGTTCTGATTACAAAGCCATAGATTGCGGCGTCAGCAGCTGCCGGCAATTTAGCTTCCAAATCGTTAATGCCGGAAATTTTGGCGGATGCGATAGCACTTGCGACAACACCCAGACCGACATCAATGCCGTTTGCTTCGCCAACTGAGATGGCATCGCAAAGATTAATGTCGCTGGCTGCATAAAGTCCGCCATGTACACCTGCCGCCGGCTGGTCGAATACTGCGTTTTGGATTGCTCCAAAAGCGGTACCCATATAAACACCTCTAGACATGTTTGTTTCTCCTACTTGTTATTTGTGTTTCCAAGAAAACATACGGTCTTTTGCAGACATCCCGTTGTTTCCGGTTTTTGAGTTCACAACTTTGGCACCATTAACGTTGCCGGGGTTGTTGCTCAATGCTTTTTTGTTTTGCACTTTCTTTTTTGCTTCAGCGGCAATGGTCATGAAAGACGCAATTTTAGAATTGTCATCCCATTCTTTGATGTCCAATCCACGCTTGTTCATTACGTGGGTAGCCAAGAACATGGCACGCTCAGAGCGTTTCATGCCTTTCATGGAGTTTTTGACTTCTTCTTTTTCTTTATCGTCAACTTCTTCATCGACAACGGCTTCCTCAGCTTCTTTTTGAGCGATGAGATCTTCGGCAATTTCTTCCTGAGCTTCTTCAGACAAAGCATTTTCAAGTTTTTCTTTGTATTCTTCGATGGAAGATTTCTTTTCTTCCAAATCGGCATTCAAAGCGGCAACCTGCTCTTTCAAAGAAGAGACTTCTTCAACGGCTTTGTCGATGTCGGCTTGTTTTGCTTCACCGGCGGCATTGGCCATCTCTTGAGCCTTATCGGCATCTTCTTTGGATGAGAATTCCATTTCTTTGTCTTTATTGCCAATTTTCATGCGAATTGTATAAGACATTTTATTTTCTCCTGTTTTTTTGTTGATAACTTTAACATCGGCCCCACATCTGCCCTCGCCTTTGCGGCAAAGCAAAATATGATTAAACACGATGTTTTTTTGAACATAAGAATATGGCTGGCCGTTTAGCTCGCCGTCTTCTTTCTCAAAATCAGCTCGATATCCGGCAGAAATCTCCACCAAGATGCCGCTCTTGATTTCTTCGATGGTTTGTGCATCCAAGATTGTGAGGTCGCACATTATGCCTTTGTCTTCTACTATCATTTCTCCGGCAACAGAGCCTTTGGTATAGCCGTCTGTCAAGGCATTTTCAACAGTTCGCCATTCATGTTCATCAATGACTACGGGCTTACCCTCGCCGGTTTTTAACGCTTCGGGGGTGAATTCGCTTGCCGGAATAAGAACATCCACCTTGTCGCCCGGAATATTCAGGCCTTGCAACTCACTGGCATAATAGGGATATACTCCCTCTTTTAACACCCTGGCTCTAACGGTCATAATTCCGTCATCATCAATTCGCCACTTGTTGCCAATAGACATTCTTATTTTGTTTGAAACTTGTAGCATTTGTTTAATCCTTTTTTGTTTCTGCGGATAGATTAACACCCCAAGCCGACAATTGTCAACAAGGGGTGTTTTTGTGGGTTTGTGGTGGTGTTTTATCGTTGTTCTCCGTCGTCGGTTTCGCAATTGTAATTGAAACAGCAGCAATTGAAAAGATAAGGATATCAATCATCACTCCTCACTTTCTTGTATTTTAATGTTATCTACCGGGTTAGCTTGTATTTCATTACAACCGATTGCGGCGTTGATTTTTTGTAGTGCATTTGCACTTGCTCTGGTTTTCTCCTGTCTTTTTCTTGAATTACTTTATCTAATTTACTCATCTAATAACTCCTTTTTAATGCTCCAACATCCTGAAAAACCATTATATTCGTCAATATTTTTTCCGGAGTTTTTTCTCATATAATCAATTATTTCTTTGTCATTCCAACCTGAAAAATACTCAATGTTTTTTCTTCCGTATAGCCATTGAATAAAATCTTCTATTACTCCAAAACCTCCGCATAATCCTTGTCTAACTCTATCAGAATATCTTTCACCACAGCAATAATATAATTTTATTTTATGTTTCATCACTCCTCACTTTCACCGAGAGCGGCGTTGATATGGGTTAAGAGGTTGGCAGCGTCAGGGGTAAATCCTACATGTTTATTTTGGTTGATCTTGTAAGAAAGATAAGGTCTGCACTCTTTCAGCAGGGCGCGGAGCTCTCTATTTTTAATTACCTGCTCGTTTCCTTCGTTCAACAGTCCGCCTATATAACCAAGGTTTTCAACGTTTTCTTCTTTAAGTTTTTCAATCTGACGTTCGGCATCAGCAATTTGATCCTGCATAGCCTTGTATTCGTCATAGGTGGGGATGGGAGCGAGGACTTCACTAATCATATTATCCGAGTATCCATAAAAAGCTTGCTCTGTTTCGTAATATTCTTTTGATTCCTCAATGTTTGTTCTATACCAAGTCTCAAGTTCGGATATGGGCGTTTTTCCATTTTCAAGAAGGATATAATACAATCCGTCCTCAAGTTTTCCGGCTTTCCAATCGTCTGTTAAACTCATCTTAATGCCTCCTCTGCAATATCAAAAAAGTCTTGGCTATTACCTTTAACCACTGCTAGTGCTTTAATAGACTCAAGATACTTTTTTATCTGTTTCAATTCGCTCTCTTTTCCTGCATTTAAGTTTAATAAACGATGATTTTCTGAACTTAAATTTTCTACCGTTTTGCTAAGTTCAGCAAGTCGTTCTTGTGGAGGAAAGACTAAATCATCTTCATAATCAGGTGCGTTATTGCTCATTGTTTTTTTTCCTTGAAAAAGTTTTTGAAAGTATCAGCTCCATATTGTCCTGATGTTAGTTTAATTATTTCAGCAACAGTATATTCTTTTTTTACCTTTTCTAGCCTGTTTACAAAACTCTTTGTTCCAAATTCACAAGCTCCAGTAATAACCCTATACATTATTACCGCTTCTTCAAAACTAACAACTGTATCAAGTGTCATATTTCCAAAAGCCGATGTATCACGATTGCTTATTTTATAAATAAAACTTTCTCTTGCCTCTTTAATGGTTTTGCCATGCGAGTAAACACCATCTTTTTCAACAATATATGTTATTTCTCCTCTTACAAAATCATCAAATGTTACAACTTTGTAAACACCTTTTCTATAATTCAATACCGCTGCTGGTATTTTATCATAATCTACATATTTTCTAAATTCATGTTTATACAGGCAGTAAAAAGTATCTCCTTTTATTTTTTCACCGTCCACATATTCAGTTTTTACAAAATCAACAACCCACCTTTTGTTTTCATCTATTTTATACTCTGCAAGAGTTATCCACGAACCAACCTTAGCCTTAGCGACCGCTCTAAATCCTATTGCTGAAACCACTGCCTTTTCTCCTGTACTATCTATTTGAGCGTAGTACCCTGATGAGCCTATTTGAGCAGAGTACCCTGATGAGCCTATTTTAGCGGAGGACCCTGATGAGCCTATTTTAGCGTAGTCCCCTGATGAGCCTATTTTAGCGGAGGACCCTGATGAGCCTATTTTAGCGGAGGACCCATCAACTTTTCTACCCTTTCCTTTGGTAACTTCAATCAATTTATCAGCTAAATCTACTGCACCGCTTGCTAATGCAAATACTTCTGTTAATGTTTCTATAGTATTCATTTTATTTTCCTTTTAAACTTGGCTACCTGTGATGGATTCGAACCACCATTAACGGAGTCAAATTCCGCTTTCCTACCATTAGAAGAACAGGTATTGTTAATATTTGTTCTAAACTCTTTCCAATCGTTCTTTTTGGTGAACTTCTTTGCTTTTATTACTTTCCGGCGAAGATTCTCAATCCCTTTGGCAAGTTGTTCTATTGTGTTCTTTTTCATAAAACCACTCTTAAAACTTGGCAGATTAAATAAAACATAATAGCACCGCAAAACCAAAAGGTAATCTTTTCTGCGTTAGTGTATTTTGGCTCTGATTTTCCGTGAGCGTCAAATTGTTTTAGGTTTTGCCATTCTTCATCGCTATACATCTTAATTCTCCAAGGTTGAAAGATAGTTGATACATTCGTTTGTTAAGGTGGTGCAGTCGTTATCGTCCTGATTATCCCAGTCCTCATCGGCAAGGGTTAAATATTCTCCGGCACCGTCAGCCTCAAGATATTTCTTCATCTTGGAAATTTTGGATTGCCATTCTTCGTTTTCATCCCATTGTCCCTCGCCGCTCGTCCCGATAAGTTGCGACTCTACACCGTAAGGATTGCTTTCCCAATGGTAGCTGCTCAGCTCCTCTACGTTGATTTCCATTTCATCAACTTTTTTGAGAAGCTCTTTTTTTAATGCTTCATTTAATTTTTTGTATGCCATGTTTCATCTCCTTTACGTCCTTTACGTTATAACAAATAATTGTAATATGCAAGCACTTTTTTATAATTTATGCAAAAAAATGCACTCTTTTTACGGAGTGCTTGGTTTTCTTAGGCTACAACAAGATTTTTCTTGACAGCTTCCCAATATAAAACCGGTTCGGCAAAGCATCGGCATTGGATATCTGTTCCCGGCTCGCCCTTTGGCATTTGTGCGGTTCTTTTCCGCCATGTCTTGCCATCGGTTGAGAATACTGTCGGGTCGCTGTATTTGCAGTATAAACCTTGCATGATGTAATGATTGCCGTGCTTGTCGTTGCCTTGGGGATATAATCCGCCCGGTTTTCCCACAACTCGGCTATCTCGCATTGTCTGCCAGATGTAAATGTCAACACCGAGCTTTTGCTGCCGGATTTTGTTTAAGGATGAGTTTATCTTGGCCGTTTGGTCGCGTGCGATGACTTTGGCTTGTCTGTATGTGGTTTTGAACTCTTGGCTTATTTGTTGCTGAAGCGTGCGGTTTTCCGGCATAGGTATGCCTTGGTAGTTTTCATAAATACGCAAGGCAACCCTTTTTAGAGCTTCTTCCGGTATGGTTACAATCAAGTTGACCATATTGAGCCGCATGGCTTCCAAAGTGTCGGCAATGTCTTTGTCTTCCAAAATTGCGCTGATTTCTATGCCAAAGGCTTTGCGGAGCATGGCCATTGTTTTTTCGTAGTTGTTTTCGTCAATGGCTTTTACCCACTCTTTGCTTATGCTGTCAGCCCTTTGTTCAATGATGGCTCGCCATCTGCGTTTGAAGTCATCCAAAAGCGCGGCGGTTTGCTCTGGGGTGTTTGTCCGGGCATCCTCTGATATGGCGCGCAGCTCGGCATTTACTTCTCGCACAATGCGGTTAATGCTTACCCTTGCATCGTCTTCCAAGCTTTTGGGAGTTTTTATAGGATTGCCTTTTTGGCTTTTTTTAACCTTGTCCGGAGTTTTGTTCAGCACCACTATCGACATTTGGCTTTGCTCCTATGGTATCAATTACTCGGTCGGTTTCATCTCGCAAGCTGGGAATGTCCGAGCCGTCAATCATTTCTTCTCGGTCTTCGTCATATTCTTCCACATCAAGCTCAATATCAAGAATTTTCTTGCTATTGATTTCCTCGGCATATTGCTTGTCGCTGATGATGCCGTCTTCTTTGAACTGACGGAGAATGTCGGCTCTGGTCTTGTCAACGGTTGCTTGGTCCATTTTGTTGATGTTCCAAAGCGGCTCAAACTCAAGCTCTAAGTTTTGCGATTTTTCTTTCCAGACATTAAAGCCCCAAATGCAAGAGCCGATAATATCAAGCATTTTGCGATATTTTGGCTCCAAGCGTGTGGTTTGGTAGCTGTCAACATTGTTGTAGTAGTTTTCAAGGTCGCTCTCTCCGGTGGAGTTTAAGCCTGACGGACTATCGCCCAAGAAACGAGTTGCCGGAATATCGGAGCCGGCCGCAAGAATTTGTAGGTATGTGTTCAAAAGCTCCGGCACGCTGCCAAATGTTGCGGAGTGTTGAGCTATCTCTGTTCCTTTGCCATCAATAACCGCTCCACGATATATGCTCAGTTGCTCGGCAATCTTATCAAGCATATTCAATGCGGCATTGCCTTGTCTGGTGGCTTGCAGGTCAATAAAGCGTTCGCATTTGACCAAGAGAACACTGGCAAGGTTCACAAGGTGATATGCTCCCTCTTGCGTTCCGGTGGCACGGACAAGGCTATCATATAATCTGGATAATACGCTCTCGCCAAAGCCTGCCGGATTGTAGCGGAAGTTTTGCAAAAGGTTCATGGATGTATGATTAAACAATGGGTCGCCATCAAAGACAATCAATCGGCTGACGTGGGTCTTTATGCCGTTTATCATGTAATATTTCGGCTTGTCATATTCCGGGCTGAATACGTCTGTTTCATATTCGCATTTCGTGATTTTTTCGGTTGTGATGACATTTAAGAACGTAATGCCGCCTTGTTTTAGTCTTTTTAGGTCAAGAACTGATTCCGGGTTGTCGTTTTCATCTTTCACACCAACAATAATGACACAACCGCCAAGCAATCGCTCAATGGTGGCGGCTCGCTTGAAGTTGTTGTTGACATCAAGATATTTCATGTACTTCTCGATGGCTTCAATGTCCGGTTGTTCAAGTCCGGTAATCTTTACCGGAATGCGGAATGCATCTTGCACAGGAATATCCACAATTTTTCCGGCTTCCCAACTGGTATTGTACCAACGCACCCACTCTTGCCAACGGCTATAAAAGTCGTTTCTAAAATATGGGTTACGTGAAATTATGGCCGCCGTTTGCTGGCTTCCACGGTCTTGCGTGGTGTTTGCACCGGCTCCGGTTAGAATGGTGTTAGCAACTTTTTGCGATTTGTTTTTGTTTCTTCGTGTCATTGGTGTTTCCTTTATTGTCCGCCCCCGGCATATCTCCAGATAGAATGGGCCATTGATGCTGCATCACAATTTGATACTAAAATATTATTTGCATAATAGCAACCAGCTCGAACTGTTATATTATAAACCCTTTTCTTTGGCTTTCCTGCGTAGTTCTCTTTTAAGGTACTTATCTCGACACCATCGACATATTGTCTGCTCTCTGTGGTCGTTTGGGGTATTAAATCTTCTTCCGCAATCGGGACATATTTTAGTAATATGAAGTTTGGCAATGTATTCTTTTTGATGTTTTGAGTGCCAATCTCTCCCCTCTTTTGAGCGATGCCACTCTTTGCACATTTCTCTACCTCTTTTATTTGCTTCTTGCATTTCAGGTCTTTTCCAAATTTCAGCGGTTTTTTTGCCATGAAGTTTAGCGTGTTCACTGCTTGATAAAAGAACCAAATTGCTAAAATCGTTATTATCTTTATTTTCGTCTTTGTGATGAATGTGATAGCCTTTAGGAATTTCTTTTCCCGAATAAAATTCATACACAACCCGATGAAGCCGGAATGTTTTTCTTTTTCCGTAAGCAAAGATTTTATTTTCATAATATCCTGTCTTTGGGTTACGATAGTATTTTTTGCCATTGAACAGTATAAAGATTTTATTTGCCATGAGATTAATTCCTCTATGGTTAATTTACTAACCATAGAATAATCAACATTTTCAAGGCTGTCAAAAGAATAATCGTGTGTTGTGTATATTTTGTGGTCTTTAGTTCCGGTTAATCCAATATTATCAATAACCGGCTTCATTCTGCTTGTTGTTCGTGTTATCGGAGAAACACCCCAAGGAGTTATGACTAAATCACCAACTTTTAATTCCTCTATATTTTTATCTCCAAAAATTGTGGCGACTTTTGTTCCCGCAACAAAACAAGAATCGTCGTGCGCGTGCGACATATCCTCGGCAAACAATGCCGCTTCGTTGACGAGATACTGGCTCATTTTATCATCTTTTTTCAATTTTACAAGACCACGATAAACATCCCATGAAAGCTCTCGTGTTCTGCCGACCTTGTCCTCTGGGTAGTCATATTCCTTTGGCTTCCAACAAATGGCATTGATGCCGGATTGGATGAGCGTTTGCTCCAAGCTGATGCCGGATGCTTTGTCTTCAATGTACATAAATGCGGCCGGATTGATTAAGCTGTCGTCTGTCCACTTCCGCCATATCTGGGTGGCTTTTTCCAAAAGTTCGGGGAATTCCCATTTACCGACAATCATATCACGCAAACGCATCTCTTTGCGTAAAAGCTCCCAAACTTGGAAACATGAATAGTCGGCGGTCTTGGTCTTTTTGTATGCCGTATCGGCCGTTATTATCAGCTTGCCATCAATCGGGGTGTGGTCGGCATCATACATTACCCACCAATCACGTTGAATAATATTTCCTTTTTCGGCAACCGGTGATTGTTGGTATTGTGCTTGGAACATGGTGTCGTTGAATGAGATTTCCTTGATACGCTCCGGTGTGTATTGGCTTGCAATGTTGCATGTGCCGTCTGGCTCAAGCAACGGCTTTACAATGCTGTCAAATTTGTATTGCTCAAGCAAATATCCGGATAGGTCGCCAAGGTGGAGCCTTTGCTGAATGTTAAATATCGGCACGTTACTGTCGTTCAAGCGTGAGAGCAAGGTTTCATCGTAATATTTGCGGACTTTATCCCGCATTATTTCGGACATAATGTCGGCCGGCTTGTTTGCATCATCGCAATTAGAAACTAATACTTGACATTTACCAACATACAGATTATGATTTTCATACACAGTAAGACAATAAGAGGTGTGATTATGACAAACAACGCTAATATTATTTACAAAGACATCCCCGGATATGATGGACTTTATAGAGTTTCCAATTTTGGAGATGTTATAAGCTGCTCTAGAGATGTATTTACGGGAAGCGGAGATAAAAGAAGAATTATTAAGCTCAAAGAAAAACGACTTAATCCCTCTAATAGAAAAGGTTACAAGGTTGTTAATCTTCGAAAAGATAATAAAACCCTTACCATTGGTGTTCATCAACTTGTTTTGTGGGCTTTCGTTGGCGTGCAACAAAAAGGAATAGAAGTTAGACACCTTAATAGCAATCCATCTGACGATCGTCTTGAAAATTTGCGATATGGCACTAAATCGGAAAATATGCAAGATGCTGTTGAACTTGGTACTTTGGTTTTTTCTCGTTCCAAACTTTCTCGAAAAGATGTTGAAGAAATTGCTAAAGCAAAAGGAAGTTTGAAAGAGATTGCTCTTGCTTTTAATTGTCATCCCGGAACTGTTCAAGCAATCAAAACAAGAAAAAGTTTCAAAAATTTTGTTAAAGAAATTAACTATACGCCCAGAAAAAAGATTGAACTTTCTTCTGATGCTTTGGAAAAAATCAGAGATAAGAACATTCCCAGACAAGAAGTTGCAAAAATTTTTAACCTTAGTATTAACCAAGATCGGAAGAGCGTCGTGTAGGGAAAGAGTGTAGATCTCGGTGGTCGCCG
>OGMF01001878.1_pt1 | contig 19167 bp, 9 predicted proteins | sample 1572921 | NCBI WGS metagenome assembly OGMF01 (sample SAMEA2581919, study PRJEB24529) | metagenome | biome: Human gut stool | place: China | collected 2011 | reverse complement strand
TGCGACTTATCAATGACATTCTGGATCTTTCGAAGATTGAGTCGGGAATTATTGACCGGAAGCGGGAACGGTTCAACTTGACTAAACTGTGCAATGAACTCTATGTGATGATGCGGTCGAAGATTCCGAATGCTGACGTGGAGTTGGTTCAGGATAATCCTTGTCCGGAATGTTGGATTTTCCTCGACAGTAACCGGCTTAAGCAGGTATGGATGAACTTCCTGACTAATGCGGTAAAATATACCAGATCGGGATATATCAGAATGGGATACTCGGTTGAAAAAGACGGAATTCGGTTTTATGTGGAGGATACGGGGACGGGTATCCCTAAAGAACTACAGGATCGGGTTTTCGGTCGTTTCCAGAAGTTGAATGAATTTGTTCAAGGTACAGGACTTGGATTGGCAATCTCCCGGGCAATTGTTGAAGCTGCGGGTGGAGAGATCGGATTCACTTCTGAACAGGGGATTGGATCGACCTTTTGGGCATGGGTTCCGTGTGAGATTTTTCAGCATGGAGACGTCGGTTGCCCGGAAACAACTCTTCCAAACCATCGTCCGGTGTTTAGCGAAGGCAGTGACAGGAAACTCAAAATTCTGGTGGCTGAAGATAACGACAGCAATTTCTTGTTAGTGCGGAATATTCTTAAGGATTACGACTTGTTACGGGTGACCAATGGTGTAGAGGCTGTTGAGGAGATTCGCAATGGGAAGTTTGATTTCGTACTTATGGATTTGAAAATGCCTGTCATGGACGGTTTAGTAGCTACTCGGAAGATTCGGGAGTTCAATAGTGACATCCCGATTGTAGCACTTACAGCGAATGCTTTCGATACTGACCGTGCCAGTGCTATGGATGCCGGATGTAATGCTTTCTTGCCTAAGCCGGTAAAACGGAAGCAACTGTTTGAACTCCTTTCAGGGGTCTGTCGGTAAGTTTGAGATAAATAGTAACTCGTTTGTTTAGTGTGCTTCGGTAGCAGCTCTTGGAATAACTTCTACCTTATTCTAACTCTGTTGCGCAGATATCGATTGTACTCAGTGCGTCCGAGATATCAGTCGGGGTTATCCCTTGACATTCAATTCTCAGTATTTTCTCCCAATCTTCAAAGTCTACGTTCCATACGTGGATCTGCGGATATTGGGTGAATAACTTTTCTATTTTCTTTATTTCCTGCTTCTTTTCTATAGAAGTCCGGAAGATTAAAATATTGTCTGTCATTGCGATAACTTATTTAATACCACTTATGTTATTTAGTCTGTTTAGTCTTTCTGGAAGCACTTCGTTTGATGCAAAGATAAGCCGAATAATCTTTCCGTAAAAAGTTTGTAGACCAACCTACAGATTCCTTATGACGAAATTAAGAATATGAGTGACCAACTTCTTTTCCTGTATATTCATACCGCTTCATTGGGTTTGCAAAAATAGCGTTTGGATTTTGCATACGCTTGTAAAAAAACGCCATTTTGCTATACGGTTCTGAAACGTTGTCTGTAATCTGATGGAGTAATTCAATCAGTGCTAATGTAGATTGTCTCTTAATCCATGATAGTGTTTTGGCATCGACCATATCCGTGAGGCTTTCGGGAATACCCGGAATGAATAGGGTATCTATTTCATAATCCAGAGATTTTTATTATTGGAAAAACTGACTTCCTATCATGAAATGTGCTTAGTGAAAGAGGCGATGGCTTTTTGAAGAATAGACGTTTTTCTTCCAAATGTACTTTTATGCTTGCATAATTTATATATTTGCAGCATAAAAATCTTGTATTATGTTAAGAAAAGCACCTTTTTTCTCATATGTTGTAAGAATGGTAACATTCTTTGGTTTTCTTGGGCTATCTCTTTATATGAATGCCCGGAATATACAGATTAAGGATATTCCCCATATAGATAAATTGTCCACGAATGCCATCAATACCATTTTTCAGGATTCTGAAGGGTATATATGGTATGGTACAGCGGAAGGATTATGTCGTGATGATGGTTATAATATCCATACATTCAGGTCTGACTTTAAAGATCCGGATATGATGCCAAGTAATGTGATCACTTGTCTGGGAGAAGACAGTATCACACACAATATCTGGATTGGAACTGATAAGGGGTTATATATCTTAAATAAACAAACTTACACTATTGCATCTGCGGATATCGCAGAGCTTAAGGATATCAATATAGAGGGAATCATAGTGACCTCAGATCACTCTATATGGATAAATGTCTATAGAAGAATGTTCCGACTTTCGCCAGAAGGAGAGATTCAGAAAATGTACCCATTGCAATGTTCTACCGGTCCGGGAGAGGAGTATGTACTGTATGAAGATAGAAAACATCAACTGTTGCTCTCTATATCTGGTAAAGGATTACATAAATGGAATAAGCAAAAGGATGAATTTGAACTATTCTTCCCTTATACTGATAGGATAAGTGATCTTATACAAGATAGAGAGAAAGACTATTATTGGCTGGCTTCCTGGCAACAGGGGATTATTCGTTTGGATCCCTTGAATTCTGTTAAGGAATTGCAATATGTTCCTCAACCATTACCTATGAATTCTGCCGGGCAAATAGCCAAGACGGCTTTACATCTTGTGCAAGATGATGTGAACAACTATATTTGGGCAATATCATGGAGTGACTTGTTTGCCTATCAGGTCACAACGGGTGGACTGTTGAAGCAGGTAGATACCTCAACGTTTTTGCCGCAATACAACAAAGCATTAAAGCGTATTATTAAAGATAGGGATGGCAATCTTTGGGTGACTTCTCTGGATAATCACAACTTTATCATCTATTTTGATGAGGATAATTTGCATGAATACAATATCGCCCCATTGGAAAAACAAATAAAGTGGACACCAATTTTTGAAAATCTGTGTAAGGATGAGAAAGGAATATTTTGGGTTTTCCAAAGGCGTCTCGGACTTTGTATTTATCAACCGGAGAAAGATAAAATCGAATGTTATACCAGTTCGAAAGCAGTCAGTGACAGTCCATTTCTGGTACTTTCTTATTTGCTGAAATCAAAAAAACAAGGGCTGGTATGGATAGTACCGCAAAGTAGCTGTGAATTATATGGCTTGAGCCAGAATAATATGGAGATAGAAATAGAACGTAGGGTGAATTTGTTTTCGGTATCAAAGACCTATGATGTTATCAATTATTTATTTGAAGATAATGACGGTAACCTTTGGATTGCAGCAGGTAATCATTTGTTTATCTACCAGATAGAAAGTGAGAAGTTGGAGCTTGCTTCTGATAATATAGGTGTTATCAAAGGTTTGGCTCAAACAGAGGATGGTATTATCTGGGGTATTGTAAAAAATAAAGGTCTCATCAGGATTGACAGGGAAAGGCATATGACAGAATATTCTGCCCCTTATTCTTTTCTATGTGTAGCTGCAGATCATAATAAATTATGGCTGGGGACTGATAAAGGAGGTATTATGTTATTTGATTCTGAAACCGGCTCTTTTGAAGATTATAATACGGCATGTGGAGTAAACGGAGACAAAATTAGCAATATCATAGTGGATCGTTTTCATCATGTATGGATAACAACCAGTAGGGAGGTCAAGGAATTTAATCCTAAGAATGGAGCCTACAGAAGTTTCTATGCATCCAGTAAAAATATTGGTTTCAACCGTTTTCTTCCCCAGTCTGTGTTTGAAGATGCTGACGGGCAACTTTACTTTGGTGGTATTCCTGGTATATTATCTATTTCTCCTTCTCAACGTCTGGACAATATTTCCCAACCCAAAGATATTCTTATAACTGATATACGGATTATGGGACGGAGTATTCTACTGGATAATAAACGGCCGGGTAAATCATTGAAAGTTGTTGATATATATCCGGAAGAACAAAATATTGAGATACAGTTTTCATCTTTAGACTATCAGAATAGTTCGCGGATACGATATGCATATCGCTTATCCGGAATAGATAAAGAGTGGATATATTTGTCGGCAGGAAAAAACTCAGCTTTCTATAATAAGTTGAGTAAAGGTAAATATGTGTTTCAGGTAAAGGCTACAGATGGAAATGGTTTGTGGAGTGACCATGTGGTTGAGATCAGCCTTAACCGCCTTCCGGCCTGGTATGAAAGTTGGTATGCTTATACGGTATACGTATTGTGCATACTGGCGATTACCTACTATTTCTATAGAATGGTACGTAATCGCATTCGTATGAGACAAGCCATAGCAATGGGGAAAATTGAGCGCCAGAAGATAGAAGAAATCAATCACGCCAAACTGCAATTCTTTACTAATATCACACATGAACTACTCACTCCTTTATCTATAATTTCAGCCTCTGTGGATGAACTAAAGGAAGAAATACCAAGTAGTTCGCGGCTTCTTCAGGTTATGGAGAACAACACTTCCCGCTTAATCTGACTGATCCAGCAGATTCTTGAATTCAGAAAGGTAGAAAACGGAAAGTTGAAGTTGAAAGTTTCTTGTGGTAATATCAGCTTATTCCTGAAAAACTCCGTTTTGGCTTTTGCTCCTTTGGTAAAGAAGAAAAAATTATCTATTTCTTTGGAGGCGACCGAAGAGTGTTCTGGATATTTCGATGTAGATAAGTTGGATAAGATTATATATAACCTGCTTTCTAATGCTGCTAAATATACTCCTGAAGGAGGTGCCATAACCCTATGTCAGTCTTATGATGAAGAAACCGGATTACTGAAAATCACTGTCAACAATCCGGGAGAATGTATTCCGGAAGAAAAACTGGCGCATTTGTTCGAACGGTTCTATGAAGGTGAATATCGGAAGTTCCATACTATTGGTACCGGCATCGGCCTTTCATTGACAAAAGATCTGGTGGCATTGCATCATGGCACTATCCATGCCTTTAGCAATAAAGAGGAAGGCAATACATTTGTGGTACAAATACCTGTGCGGCGGGAGGCATTCAAAGAAGAGGAAATTGATGAAAGTATGGAGTATGCAGCTTATAATGTTCTGCCTATTGGTGAAGTAGAAGAAGCAGTTGCTACGGATATGGCTGAAAGAGAACCGGGTAGTTCCTCTTTATTGCTGGTAGAAGATAATGAGGATCTTTTGTCGTCTATGGTCCGTTTGTTGCAGGGCAGATATCATATCTTACAGGCAAGAAACGGGGTAGAGGCATTGGCTGTGCTTGAAAAAGAAGAAGTGAATCTGATTGTTTCGGATATCATGATGCCTGAAATGGATGGAATAGAATTATGTCGCAGGATTAAAGAGAAATTTGAAACTTGCCATATTCCAGTCATCTTGTTGACGGCCAAGATAACTGATGAGGATCAGGTAATGGGGTATGAATCGGGGGCAGACGGTTATATCTGCAAACCACTCCGCTTGTCTGTTTTATTAGCCAAGATAGACAATTTGTTGAAGAAGAGTAACCGTATGGGAATAGATTTTCGTAAGCAATTAGTGTTCGAAGCTAAAGAGTTGAATTTTACTTCTATGGATGAGGCTTTTATCCAAAAAGCAGTGGATTGTGTGAATGCACATTTGGATGATTGTAATTTTGAACATGCACAATTCTTGGCAGAGATGGGAATGGCGAGAACTACTCTGGCTGATAAGTTGAAGTTATTGACGGGGCTTACTCCTTCTGGATTTATCAATAATGTTCGTCTGCAAGCTGCATGTCGTTTGATAGATGAAAAGAAGAAAATCCGTATTTCAGATCTGGCTTATGCAGTGGGATTCAATGATCCTAAATATTTCAGTCTTTGTTTCAGGAAGAAGTTCGGACTGTCTCCTACAGAATACATGATGAAGTATGAGAATTGAATTTATTAGCGAGAAAGTACCTTTTTGAACCATCAGTCTCTCTTTTCCGGTAATAGTTCTCCTTCTTTTTATTTATATTCCTCTACTTTTGAGGACGTGAATTAATTCTAAATATAAATATGAATTTAAAGAAGGAAACTATGATTAAACTAAAAATGGCAACATTGCTGCTTGTCTTTGCATGCACCTTTTTCTGTGTTTGTGATAGCAGTGCCAAGACTGGAAAAAATTATTATGTAGATGCCTTGCAAGGTAACGACGATGCTAATGGATTGAGTAAACAAACAGCTTGGAAAAGTCTGGAGAGGTTGAAAGATATTCAGCTTCGTGCAGGAGATTCGTTACTATTTCGAAGAGGGTCTGTTTTTATCGGCATTTTGGAACTCTCAGCGAAGGGGAAGGCTGAGAAACGGGTTATTATAGATGCTTACGGTATCGGTAGAAAACCATGTATCAAAGCACCGGACGCTTCACTATATACAATATTAGTACGGAACTCGGACTACCTTACACTACAGAACCTTGAAGTGGTAAATACTGGTACAGAACGGCTAGCACACCGTACGGGTGTAAAAGTGCTGTGTGAGAATTACGGTGTATCTCATAACATCATACTCAATGCATTGGAAATCCATGATGTAAATGGTAGCTTAATCAAGCAGAAAGGAGGTGGTTCTGGCATTTTAATTGTGAATAAAGGGCAAGATGTAATATCGACCTTTGATGGATTGACCATTGAGAATTGCATCATTCGCCGTTGTGAGAGGAATGGCATGATTTGGTCTTCCTATAGCAGCCGTAATAATTGGCATCCCAGTACCAATACTGTTGTTCGTAAAAACCTGATAGAAGAAGTTCCCGGTGACGGTATTGTTCCGATAGGCTGTGAAGGAGCACTGATAGAATATAACTTGATGCGTAATTGTCCGGGAACACTACCGCATAGCGAAGCTGCTGCCGGTTTCTGGCCATGGAGTTGCGACAACACTGTTCTTCAGTTTAATGAAGTGAGTGACCATAAAGCCCCTTGGGATGCACAAGGCTTTGATTCCGATTATAATTGCCATAATACGACCATTCAATATAATTTTAGTCATGATAATGATGGGGGGATGGTTTTAATTTGTAATTCCGGGACAGACGGTGGAGTAGGCAATCAGGGTACGGTAGTACAGTACAATGTGAGCATTAATGATGCTATTCGTCCACGTGCCACACGCAGTGGTATATTTTCTGCTACTATTCATATCGGTGGACCTTGTGAGAATACGCTGATAAACAATAATATCCTGCATGTTAATCCTAAGACGGCTTCGTTCATAGACCGTAGTATCATTACATCTGATTCATGGGATGGATATGCTAATAACACTATATTTAAAGAAAATATCTTTTTTGCTCCTCAGGAATCGGAGATTCGTCTTACCAAATCCACAAATAACATCTTTGATGGCAATTACTATCTAGGAAATTTCATAGGAAAACCTGCCGATAAAAGTGCCAAGGATGCTTCCGCTTATTACTATTCATGTATAAGTAAAGACCCAATGGGATTTGATAGTTTGTCTTTCCTTTTCGATATGGTAATTGTTGGGGATGGGGCTGCTGTACTGAAGGTAGTCAGTAAGGATGCCATTCATCGATTCTTTGAAGATATGAAGAATTGATTTTTTATCTGAAACAAAATATAGCGATAGTATTACCGGATAATAACGGTAGTGCTATCGCTATATTATTATTCCGCACCGTCTGAAGGTAGAGGGGGCTTTACCGAATTTCTTTTTGAAACATTGGCTGAAATATCTCGGATCGTTAAAGCCAACCTTATAAGCTACTTCTGATATATTGTATTGCCTTTCCGACAATAGGCTGCATGCTTTCTTCATGCGGACATTACAAATAAATTCACTGGGTGACAATCCGGTCAATGCTTTCACTCTTCGATAGAGCATGGATCTGGATATATGGATTTCTGCTTGCAGGAGTGGCATGGATAAATCCGGATTATCCATATGTTTCTCGATAGCAGCAAGTATTTGTTTAAGGAATGCTTGCTCGGATGGATTGGGCGCAATTCTTGGATACTTCGATTGGTTCTGCATTTGTGCAGACAATGCATTTGTTTTTGATAGCAATTGGGTAATATAGCCTGTAATATCTTCGTAAAGAGTCGAAGGAAGTATTATGACTTCCAGTTTTTCTGTAACCGGATTCATGAATGGATTGTCAATAAGGTATGCTCTCATATGTTTTTAGAATTAATGAAATAATATATGGAGCAAACTTCCGAAAAAGTGAGTAATAGGAGGGTGAATTATTACCGGAAACCTGCTTATAAGGCGTTTATAACCCTTTCCCGGTAATGATTCATCCTCTTATTCCTTATATCCACCTACTTTTGGCTAACGATTTAGAACAAAGAACATATATGCATCTTGTTGAATTAGTCACCTTAATTATCTAATAAATTTTAAAAGACGATGAAAAAGAATTCGTTTAGATTCAAAAGAAATCGAAAGGCGATAACAGCCTTGCTAATCTGTGTAGGTTTCGTCGGTATTCATCCTTTGGCGGTATTTGCCGAAGATGATGTTAATGTCGTACAGACAGTGCAACAACAGAAACAGACCATTACTGGTATTGTGAAAGACGCAACGGGGGAACCTGTGATTGGAGCCAGCGTGAAAGAAAAAGGAGATCCATCCAATGGTGTGATAACCGATATTGATGGAAACTTCAGATTGAGTGTTCCTGCTAATGCAACTATTGAAATCTCATTTATCGGTTATCAGACGGCCAGTGTGAAAGCCATTTCAGGAAAACCTTTAAATATAGTATTGCAGGAGAATACTGAGATGTTGGACGAAGTGGTTGTAGTGGGTTATGGTACGATGCGTAAAAAGGATTTGACAGGTTCTGTCATTCAGATTCGTCCGGACAATCTTGCTAACGAGGCACCCAAGACAGTACAGGATGTACTACGTGGTACACCGGGTTTGAATGTGGGTATGGATGCTTCTGCGAAAGGTGGTGGTTCTCTTCAAATTCGTGGTCAACGTTCACTTTATACAGACGGTGGGCATAATGATCCGCTGATTATTCTTGATGGCATGATGTTTTATGGAGAACTTTCCGAACTCAATCCGGATGACATTGCGCAAATTGATGTATTGAAAGATGCTTCTGCCGCTGCTGTGTATGGGGCAAAAGCTGCTAATGGTGTTATTATTGTTTCTACCAAGAAAGGAAAAAATGGTAAACCGATGATTAATTTTAGTACCAACTGGAGCTTTTCTACAATGGGAGCTAACCGTGATGTTTATGATGGGGAAGGTTATTTGAAGTATCGCCGCGATTGGTATGTTGCAGGTACATACGGTGTAAACCCTGAAACTGGTGCTTATGAAGAGTATCAGGCGGATAAGAAAAAATACCCTGCAGGATATTATGATGCTCCCACACAGGAAAATCTGAATAAATACGGTATTACCCTTGACCAATGGCGTGCATATACCAATGCGGGTTCGGACATTTCCGACCAAGAAGTATGGGGAGCCACTAGGCTTGGTTTACAGGGAAATAGCCTTGCCAATTTTCTCTTGGGACAAACTTTTGATTGGTACGATCATTCTTTTCGTACAGGTCTCAACCAGAATTACAACGTGAGCATGTCTGGCGCTACCGATCGTGTGAATTACTATTTCTCTCTGGGATATATGGATAATGAAGGAGTGGCAGTAGGTAATGATTATACCACTTTCCGTTCTAACATGAAAGTGAATGCAAAAGTTACCAACTGGTTTGAAGTAGGCGCTAATGTCAACTTCCAAGAGCGTACCGATGGGGATACTACGGTAGACTGGGGCAAGCAGATCACTGAAAACAGCCCATTTGCTTCTTATCGGAATGAAAATGGAGAATTGGAGCGCTTTCCGATGGGAAATGTTTCAGGAAATACGGGGTACAACTATGATTACAGACAACAATTTAAGGAACGTGAGTCGGGTTATACAGTACTTAATACTATTTTGAATGCCAAATTGACGTTACCGTTCGGCATCACTTATGCCTTCAATATAGCACCGCGTTACCAGTGGTACTATTACCGTTCTTTTCAGTCTTCAAAAGATCCTGATGTAACGGCAGGGTCGAAAAGCCGTAACAATGGTAAGCGTTTTGACTGGTCACTGAACAACACTTTGACTTGGGATAAAACTTTTCTTGAGAAGCACCATTTTACAGTGACACTAGTACAGGAAGCTGAAGAACGACGTTCATGGGGTGACAATTTGAGTGCCAACAACTTACAACCGACTGATGCCTTGGGCTTCCATTATGTAAAAGCAGGTGACAAAGAATCCAGTGCTTTCAGTTCGGATGATGGACATGAAACCGCTGACGGTATGCTTGCACGCCTGTTCTACTCGTATGATGACCGATATATGTTTACCGGCTCTATACGCCGCGACGGTTATTCAGCTTTTGGTACTTCCAATCCGCGTGCAACTTTCTATTCAACCGCCTTCGGATGGACTTTCACAAATGAGAAATTTTTCAATTGGGAACCGATGAGTTTCGGTAAGCTGAGATTTTCTTGGGGACAGAATGGTAACCGTTCATTGGCTAATCCCTATATTGCTCTTGCCGACCTGGGCTCAGGTACCGGAGGTACTTATGGTTATGTAGACGCAAGTGGTAATACGACAGAATATCGTTACTTTACAATGAACCGTCTGGCCAATACGCATCTGCAATGGGAAAAGACCACTGCCTGGAACATTGGTTTAGATTTTGGCTTTCTGAATAACCGTATCAGTGGTAGTGTTGAGTATTATCACATGCCTACTACACAGATGATTATGAATCAGTCCTTACCCGGATTTTCCGGTTTTGGTTCAGTCACTACCAACTTGGGAGAGGTGCAGAACCGTGGTGTGGAAATCTCATTAAGTACAACAAATATTAAAAATGATGTGCTGGAATGGAATACTACGATAGGCTTTTCATTCAATAAGAATGAAATCAAGCATCTGTATTATGAGTATGAAAATGTGCTTAATGCTCAAGGTGAAGTAATAGGTACTAAAGAAAGAGATGATATTTCCAATAAATGGTTTATCGGACAGCCTATTGGGGCTATCTGGGATTATAAAGTAACCGGTATCTGGCAGAAAGATGAAGTGGAAGAAGCTGCCAAGTATGGACAGCGTCCGGGTGACCCTAAGGTATGGAACAATCCTGATAATGATAAAGTAAATGCAGACGGTAGTGTTACTATCGTGTATGACAATGATGACAAGCAATTCCTGGGACAAAGCAGTCCGAAAGTGAATTGGTCTATGCGTAATGAATTTACTTTCTTCAAAGATCTAACTTTCTCATTCAATATTTATTCAAAGATGGGGCATAAGAGTCTAGAAACAGATTACCTGAATAAAGATAATGCAGGCTCAAAAGTGACGAATGGTCAGAATGTATATGCTAAGAAGGGATATTGGACTGTAGATAATCCGACCAATGAATATGGACGCTTAGATGCACAAGGTCCGTCGGGAGTGACTACACCGGGCAAATTACATAACCGTTCATTCATTCGTCTGGATAACATTTCACTTGCCTATAAACTGCCCAAGAAGTTCATTTCACGCTGGAGTATAGAAAAGGCGATTATTAGCGGAAGCATCAAGAATGTTGCAGTCTGGGCTAAAGACTGGAAATACTGGGACCCTGAAACCGGTGGTTTGGCTCCGAGAACCTTTAATATTGGATTAACTTTAACTCTTTAATTACATAACGGATATGAAAAAGATAAAAAATATAGCATTGATAGGTATGATTGCTGCCGGTGCGTTGTGTTCTTCTTGTTCAGAAGACTTCCTAAAACCGGACCCGCTTTCATTCTATGAACCTGAACAAACCTTTACTACTGAAGCCGGATTGCGCTCTGTTGTAGCTACGCTGGATAGACACTTGCGCAATTACTGGACCTATTATCAAGCTGCCAATCTGGTAACTCCTTTCTATACATTGTTTATGCATACCGATTTAGCTGTTGCCGGAAAAACAGATCAGAGTACTATCTGGGCAGATCCATCCGAACGCCTGACTCCTTCGGACGGAATGGGCGGCGGAGGTAGCGAAGTGAATCAGTTCTCGTATTTCTGGGGTGAAACTTATACAGGTATAAAATCAGCTAATACAATAACCAGCTATATCGGCAAAATTAAGGATATGGACGAAGCTTCCAGAAATAAATACATTGGTTGGGCTTATTTTCATCGGGCATATCGTTATTTGTCATTGGTCTTTATGTTTAAGGATGTCCCATTGGTGACAAAGATTATAGAAGGTCCGAAGTTCGACTATAAAACAACTTCCCGTGAGGCCATTCTTGCGAAGATGGTTGAGGATATGGAATTTGCCGTACAGTGGGTTCCGGAACAAAAGGATATGAAAGAGATCGGTCTGGTCAATAAGGGAGCTTGCCGCATGTTACTTTCTAAACTTTATCTGGCAACCGGACAGTGGGAGAAGGCTATTCAGCAGCTGAATGAAGTGATAGATAACTCCGGTTATTCGTTTGATGACGAATACCTTTGGTACTTTTGTCACTCCTTTCAATACAGAAACGTGGCCTATTCAACGCAATGTGATCTGGGATTTGCACCGACCTGAAAATAAGTTGATAGCAGAAAATAAAGAAGTGATACTGGGTATGCCTAATCGCGGTATCGGTTCATCGAATTCTTTTGTTGCTTTCAATACAATGCGTGCTCTGGGTCCATTGTGGGATGACAAGAGTAATCTGTTGGACCCTAATGGAGTACAAGCTGTGAAAAGTTTTGCTCGTAGTGATAAGAATTATGACTCTAAATATGACTATAATCGCTCTATAGGTCGTGGTACAGGTTATTTGCACCCTACTTATTACTCTCAATATGGTATGTGGGAAGTGAATGGAGTAGATGATGAGGGAGATTTGAGACGCAGTACAAAGAGTGGAAACTGGATGATGATGGATTCTGTCAGGGTCAATAATCCTTCTTCCAAATATTATGGTCAGTATCTTCAGAAGTCTTGGTGTAAGGATACAATCCGTGATTGGTTCGGATGGCCTCACTATAAAATCTATTTAATGGACCAGAATGCCGAGGCGAAAGAAAGTAGTACACAGTTCAATGGTGCTTCTAGCAGCTCCACTACAAGTGGCATAGCCGACTGGTATTGCTACCGTCTGGCAGAGGCTTATTTGCTGCGTGCTGAAGCAAAATTTTATAATGGCGATCCTGCCGGTGCTGCTCTGGATGTAAACAAAGTGAGGGAGAGAGCTCAGTGCAAACAGCTTTACACAACTGTAACCATTGGAGATATCATGGATGAGCGTGCACGTGAATTGTATCTGGAAGAATGGCGCTATCTTGAATTGAGTCGTGTGTCTTATTGCCTTGCCCTAAGCGGAAAACCGGATGAATGGGGAAATACGTATGATGTGAATACTTATGATAAACAGGAAGGTACAGACCCGAATGGTGGAAGTTATTGGTATCAACGCATTATGCATTACAATGAATTCTATAATAAAAATCCGGAGTTGATTGTGAAGAACCATAAATATACCATTGACAAGCGTAATCTGTATTTGCCTATTCCACAATCAGCTATTGATGCCAATCGTTTGGGAAAACTACGCCAGAATTATGGCTATGACAAATATGATGACAGTGTGCCGATGTGGGGAAACTGGCAGGAGGCTGTAGCCGACGAAGATAACCTGTCTAACTAAATTGGGCTTCGGCTCTTCTGAGTAGTAAATTCGCATTTTTTCAATAGGTATTATAAGGAACGGGGTGATCGTTCTTTTCTTGAGATCACCCCGTTTTCATTTGTATCAATCAATATAGAATCAAGTATGAATAGAATAACAATGAAAGGACTGTTTTTTGCTTTTCTGACTCTTATTTTTTGTTCCGGATATTTTCCGTGTGCAGCAACCGAACTTCCGAAGGTGTCCGATGTGTCCGGTATTATCCATAAAGTGAACAGATACTGGCAAACTACGCATCCTAAACATAGTTGGTCATTCTGGGATCATGCTGCCTATCATACCGGAAACATGGAAGCTTATTTCCTGACAGGGGATACCGCTTACTACAATTATTCTGAAGCATGGGCTGGGCATAATCAGTGGATGGGAGCCAGAAACAAAGATAAGTCTAAATGGAAATCCGGTTATGGTGAAAGTAATGAATATGTTCTGTTTGGCGATTATCAGGTATGTTTTCAGACATATATCGACCTTTATACTGTGGAGCCTGACGAACGGAAAATAGCCCGTGCCCGCGAGGTTATGGAATATGAAATGAGTACCGATCGCTCCGATTATTGGTGGTGGGCTGATGGACTCTATATGGTGATGCCTGTTATGACTAAACTGTATAAGGTGACCGGAAATCCGCTTTATTTGGAGAAGCTGCATGAGTACTGGGAATATGCCAATAGCATTATGTATGACGCAGAGGCTGGTCTGTATTATCGTGATGCGAAGTATGTCTATCCTAAACATAAAAGTGTAAATGGTAAAAAGGACTTTTGGGCGCGTGGTGATGGCTGGGTACTGGCTGCATTAGCCAAAGTGCTGAAAGACTTGCCTCAAAATGATAAATATCGGTCAGAATATGTCGACCGTTTTCGGACAATGGCTAAAGCCGTAGTCGCCTGTCAGCAACCGGAAGGCTATTGGACCCGAAGCATGCTCGATCCGCAACATGCTCCCGGGCCGGAAACCAGTGGAACAGCTTTCTTCACCTATGGTCTGCTGTGGGGCGTCAATAATGATTTATTGGATAGAGAAACTTATGAACCGGTAGTATTGAAAGCATGGGAATATCTTGCTACAGTGGCTTTGCAACCGAATGGGCATGTAGGCTATGTACAACCTATTGGTGAGAAAGCTATCCCCGGACAAGTGGTGGATGCTAATTCTACTGCCAATTTTGGTGTAGGTGCTTTCTTATTGGCTGCTTGTGAAATGGTACGTTTCATCGAAGATGCGCCTATCGTCAATGAAGGATATCAGGTGACGGATAAAGGTGCCTGGTGTTGGTTTGCCGATCCTCGTGCCTTGCATTATAAAAGTAAAGATGGCAGTATAGACCGAACCTATATCGGCTACATTGATACTCATGGAAATATAAAAGCCATGCAATATGATTTTCATAAAAAGCAGCAGAAAGAAGTCCTTATCCGTTCCTGCTTCCAGCCGGATGATCATGATAACCCGACTTTCCTGATACTGCCTGATGAGCGTGTCATGATATTCTATTCGCGCCATACGGATGAACGTTGTTTTTACTATCGCATCTCGCGGGAACCGGGTGACATTACAACTTTAGGAGAAGAGAAGAAAATTATCACTGAGAATAACACCACCTATCCTTCTCCCTTTATTCTTTCCGATGATCCGGATCACATCTATCTTTGCTGGCGTGGAATAGGCTGGCATCCTACGATTGCCAAGTTATCCCTACCGGATAAAAAAGATAATATAAACGTGGAGTGGGGACCTTACCAATTGGTACAGTCTACCGGAGCGCGTCCCTATGCCAAATATACGTCGAATGGAAAAGATAAGATTCTTTTCACTTATACTACAGGACATCCTGATCAGGAGAGTCCAAATTTCTTATATTTCAATTATATCGATATACACACTTTGCAACTGGAAGATGTGAAGGGAAATGTGCTTTCGACCATAGCCGATGGCCCGTTTCAGATAAATAAAAGAAGTGAGTATGTAGAACAGTATCCTTATACGGTGGTAGATAGTCCTGAAGAGCGTGACTGGGTATGGCAGATAGCCATCGACAAACCGGGGAATCCTGTTATTGCCATGGTTCGTATCAGTGAAGACAAAACCTCACACAATTATTATTATGCCCACTGGACAGGAAAAGAATGGAAAAAGAACTTTCTGGCTCATGCCGGCGGACATTTTCATCAAAGTTCTTATATCGAGAAGTGCTACAGTGGCGGAATGACTATTGATCCTACACAGACAAATGTGATTTATTGTTCTGTTCCCGTAGAAGGCAAATATGGACGGAAATATGAGATACAGAAATATATGCTGAATGATGGGGGAGATGTGGTTGCCGTTGAGGCTGTTACCCGTAATTCCCGGTACAATAATGTGCGTCCCTATATTATTCCTGATTCGGAAGATACTCCGTTACGGCTGACATGGATGCATGGCAATTACTATGACTGGATTGTAAGTACCACACATCCGTTGGGGTATTGTACTGCGATTCATTCCGATTTTCGAGGTTTCCCTGTTAAGACTGAAACTGAGAATATTGAGATGACAGTTGAACAGGCTAAGGATTTTAAATTTGATCTTAAGGAAGACTTTGTAATTTCCGTAACCCTAAAGCCTGATACGGTAAAATATCGTGGCTGTCTGTTGCAACTTGGAAAACTGGGGTATTATCTGAATGCCAATACTATGAAACCAGAGGTACGTTATCAAAGAAAAGTATATACCAGTACCAATATGCTGGGAACAGCTGATACTTGGGCAATCATGCCACGTGGTACGAATGGTAAATGGTATGTTCCGCAGAAATACTCCGAGTTACGTTTAAAGTTGGAATATAAGAACGGTATTTTGCGTACTTATGTTAACGGTCTGCTTGATCAGACCATTGAACTATTGCCATTTGTCAGGTGATATTAACGCCCCCATGTTAATTCAATATTGGTCTTTACGATAAAAACAGTCAAGGATACTATATAACCATAATTTAAGTATACACATCAATGAAATCAAATATACTAATTCTCTTTTGTTGTTTCTTGTTTTTGGCGTCCTGCCAAGCTTCTTTTATTGAAGAGTACACTCTGCTTCCTCACCCAGTGGATATCAAATATATACCGGGAATGGTGAAACTAAAAACGCAACCGACACTTGTTTATCCGGGTGAACTGGCAAATGAAGCATTACTGCTCCAATGTTACTTGTCTTCTGATTTCTCTGTCCAGGCCACATTAAAGAAAAATAAGAAAAAGGGAGATATTATATTACAGTTAGATCCGGCAGTATTACCAGAACAGGCGGAAGGTTATATCTTAGATGCTACTTCTGGGAATATAGTACTTAAAGCCAATTCTCCTGCGGGTATATTAAATGCTATCCAGACATTCCGACAGGTTCTCAAAGTAAAAGACGGCAGGCTGATTGTACAGAAATCAACTCTTACGGATTATCCCGTTTTCTCATGGCGTGCTTTCATGTTGGACGAAGGACGCTATTTTAAAGGGAAGGAGGTCGTTTTTGATTTGCTGGATGAGATGGCGGCATTGAAGATGAATGTCTTTCACTGGCACTTGACAGACGACCAGGGCTGGCGCATAGAGATAAAGAAATACCCCAAACTAACGGAGATTGGTGCATGGCGTGACTCTTCAGAAATAGACCATTTTGGCAGCAATCGATATGATGGTAGACGTCATGGAGGTTTTTATACCCAGGAAGAGATTAAAGAAGTAGTAGATTATGCAGCGAAAAGGAATATTACTGTTATCCCGGAAATAGAGATGCCCGGGCATGCCAGTGCCGCCATTGCCGCTTACCCTTGGCTGGGGACAAGTGGAAAACAAATCAAAGTTCCTGGTAAGTTCGGAGTGCAATATGATATCTTTAATGTGGCTGATCCACGTGTGATACACTTCTTGAACGATGTAATGGATGAAGTGATAAGTTTGTTTCCGGCTCCTATATTCCATGTTGGAGGTGATGAAGTGAGATACGATCAATGGAAAGAGTCCACACTTGTTCGGGAATATATGAGGAAGAATGATTTGAGGACTCCTGCCGAATTACAAGTGTTCTTCACAAACAATGTGTCTAATATATTGGCTTCTAAAGGTCGTCGGATGATGGGTTGGAATGAAATAACCGGTGATAAACTGCATGAGTTTCAAACGGAAACAGATACGAAAGGAAAGCAAAAGTTGGCTCCGGGAACAATCGTGCATTGCTGGAAAGGAGATCCTAAATTAATCAAGGAAGCTATAGAGAAAGGATATGACGTGGTAAATTCCTATCATTCGTATACTTATCTGGACTATACTTATGAAGCTATTCCACTGGAGAAAGCTTATAATTTTAATCCTGTGCCGGAAGGTCTGACAGAGAAACAAAAGGGTAAGGTACTTGGGCTGGGCTGTCAGATGTGGGGAGAGTTTATCCCGACGGTGAACAGTATGAACTTGAAAATCTATCCGCGCTTGGCTGCCTATGCTGAAGCCGGTTGGACTCAATCTTCTAATAAGGATTACAATCGTTTTCTGAATGTATTGGATGCATTCTTGAAGAAATGGAAACAGGAAGGGATTATTATCGAAGAGAATAGTGCATGGTAAGAAATACCAGAAAGGGGCATATTGGGTTAATGCCCCTTTTTCTTTATCGGCAATCGTGGGAACAACTTCCTGAACCGTACCAAATGTGTCGTAATATTGCTTCCGGCTATAATAAATGTCACAGCCAGGATAATCAATACAATTCCGCAACACAATCTGGGTGTCAGACTTTCCCCGAAAATTGTTACTCCGAAGAATACAGCCGTTACAGGTTCCAAAGCTCCGAGGATGGCTGTAGGGGTAGAACCTATATATTGCACAGCTTGCGTAGTGCAGAGGAAGGATATGGCTGTGGGGAAGATTGCCAATGCAATCAGGTTCCCCCATAAATACCATTTATCGACAACATGCAGGCTTTGCCCGAAATCTACACGGACTAAAAAGAGTGATAGGCCGAAAAGCAATACATAAAAAGTAACTTTAAGCGTTGCCACATTCTTTAATATAGGTCGGTTTACCCCTACGATATAAATAGCATAGGAGAGGGCCGATGCCATGACTAACCCAACACCAACCAGACTAAGCGTTGTACCGTCTCCTCCTTTATATAGTAACCCAATACCACTTAAAGCCAGGAAGATACATAAGACTGTTTGTAATGTGATTTTTTCCTTGAAAGCGACAGCCATAATCAGTGCCACCAAAATAGGATAGACAAACAGTATTGTTGAGGCAATACCGGCTTCCATATAGTTATAGCTTTGAAACAGGGTAAGAGAAGAAATGGCGACCAACCATCCCAGTATGACTAACGGCAATATTTCTTTCCGCTTTAGACTAAAACTTCTACCTCTCGCTTTGAGCATAATCCCCAGGATGGGAATGGCAAACAGATATCTGAAGAAAAGAACAGAATCCGGATTCATACCTTCCTTATATAGCGGAAGAGTAAAGAGGGGATTCATACCATAAGTGGCGGCAGCAACGGCTCCCAATATATATC
>OGMF01001875.1_pt1 | contig 19195 bp, 17 predicted proteins | sample 1572921 | NCBI WGS metagenome assembly OGMF01 (sample SAMEA2581919, study PRJEB24529) | metagenome | biome: Human gut stool | place: China | collected 2011 | reverse complement strand
CAGACATACTGACGTATATCAAGCCCGACAACACAGAAAAAGACGATTTTCAGGCTTTTTGAGCGGGTTCGGATATTAACACATCTGCCTAACAAAATGCACCGCGCGAAAATTTTCGCGCGGTGCATTTTGTTAAAGTCCGTATCAGTCGAGGATAATTGCTGCTGAATCCTCATGCTTTTCAATTACTTTGTTCTGTGAACCGCTCTGCGACGGCTGACTTCCCTGCGATGTGCTGCCGGAATGACCGCTGCCCGATTGCGACGGCTGCTGTGATGCAGATGTGCTGCCGTTTGAACCTGCATGTGTGCCGCCTGACGCCGCGCTTCCGCTGCCCGAACCGTTTGTTTCGTGGCTGCCGGAATGTGATGAGCTGCCTGTTCCCGCTGAAGCTGACGGCGACTGCGTTGTTCTGCCGCTTGCGCCCGGTTTTTGCGATGAAGCGGTTGATTGCGTGCTTTGCCCGGCTCTCCGTGCCGCAACCTTATTGCTCTGTTGGGTGGTTGTTTTCCGCTTCACTGTGTTGCTCTTTGCGGAGGACTGCTGCGACCCTGAGGACGGAGCGGATGTCTTTGTATCGCTTTTTACCTCGGTTGTTGTTTCCGTATCCGTCTTTTCGTCAGCCGCGCTGTCTATGTAGTCCGTATCGGGTACATTGACCTTTTCATCGGAAACCTCCGCAGACTTTTCGTTATCCGTCTTATCGGATGCCTTCGCCGCGGTGTTTGAAGCGTCGGCAATTTTATCGGGCTTCTGATTTCCCGTAAAGTACACATACGATCCTACAAAAAATACTGCGAAAATCAGCACAAAGCTTAAAACCAGAATCAGCGATTTGAGCCCCTTTTTGCTTTTCTTTTTGCTTGTTCTTCTCTGCGGCATTTCGTCACCCTCCTCCTTTACAAATCTGTTTTCAACGAGCTGTTCAACATCCTCCTCGCGGCGTACGCGCTCGCTTACATCCCTTATATCTTCAGACATAAAATCAAAACTCCCTTGCTGCCCGGCTGTTCATCATCGGCGGAACACCCGACATAATTCTTATATAGATATTATATCATCTTTATGCAGTAAGTAAAGATATTTTTCTATTAATTTATTATTAAATTTTGATTGCAAAGCGCGCTCGTAGTACGAGAGCTGCTTTTTATATTTTTCGGCAATTTCGGACGGGTTCTCGTATGCATCCGTTTTATAGTCAACAAGCACAACGCGGTCGTTTTCCTCAAACCAGCAATCGATAACGCCCTGAACGCAGATTGTTTCGTTTTCGGGAAGCGACGGCTCAATTTCCGCCGCCGGGATGCTGATGACAAACGGGGATTCACGGTTGAGCTTCTTTGCCGCGCCCATGCGGCTGCCGAGCGGACTGCTGACAAATTTTTCGATTTTACCGGCATCCGTAATATCATATTCCTCATCGGAGAGAATGCCGCGGCTGTGCAATTCCTCAAGCTGAGCTTTTACAGGGGTTCCGTCAAACAGGAGATGCTCCAGCATTTTATGGTGCGCCGTACCGAAAAATGCCCCCGTAATTTCCCGTTTTGTTTTCAGCTTTTTCAGCTTAAGTCTTGTGTGATCGGCGCGGTTCAGCGAATGAAGCGTGCCGTCCGCCTCGTAAAGCAGATTGAACGCTTCCTCCTTGAGCTGAGAAACCGAGGCCTTGTTCGGAAGCGTTACGGCAGCACTGTACGGATAGGAATAATCAAGCAGTCTGCTTACTCTTTCATCGGCAGTGAATGATATTTCCTGCTTTTTCTCAAAAGCTTCCGACCCCTCCGCCGTGCCGGCTTCAATATACCTGACGTTCCAGCGGTTATTTACCGAGAGCTTCAAAAGCTTTTGATAGCTGTCGGCAAAAAGGATTTCGTATGACGCAGGCGCGTAGCCGAGAGGCGAAAAGCTTTCGGGCTTTTTCACTGCGCAGACGGCGTGCAGCTCCTCACGCGCACGGGTGAGCGCAACGTACAGCAGGCGCATCTCCTCTGCCGCCGCGGATGTTTTTTCCGTTAAAGCCGCAATGCGCTGCATCGGTGAGCGGAAGCGAAAACGCAAATCGGGGTCGGTCACGTTTATGCTCACGCCCGTGCTTCGGCTGATAATCATGCCGCCGGGCATATTGTCCGCCCCGTGATACGCCTTTTCGCAGCCGACAAGATACACAATCGGAAATTCAAGCCCCTTTGATTTGTGAATACTTGTTATTCTCACAACATCCATTTTTTCTGACATTGACTTTGCTTCGGCAGCGCTGCCGCCGCTTTGCTGAATTCCCGTAACATAGTTCACGAAATTGAAAAGTCCGCGCAGATTTGTGCTTTCAAACTCCGCCGCACGCTCTAAAAGCAAATCAAGATTCGCACGCCGTTTTTCCCCGTCGGGGAAAGCGAGCGCCGCCGCTGCAATGTTGGTTTCGGCATATATTCTTCGAATCAGCTCCTCAACGCTGACAAAGCCTGCGGCGCGGCGCCACCTGCCGACCGATTGCATAAACGAAACGCATTTGTCACGGAGTGCGGAGCTCACATCGGTCTCACCGCCGCACACCTTATCGAGTGCGCTTTTAAAGCTGCCGCCGCCGCAAAGGCGGATTGCCAGCAGCTCGTTCTCACCGAACATAAACATCGGACTGCGCATGGCTGAAGCAAGCGGAACATCGCACTCCGAATTATCGATAAGCTTCAGAAGCTCAAGCACCGCGCCGACCTCACCCGAAGTGTAAAGGCTGCCGCCGTCCTCATAATACGACGGGATTCCGTGCGATGAAAGCGCCTGTTCATACACTTCGGCAGCGCTGCCCGGAGCGCGCATGAGTATGGCAAAATCACAATATCGCGCAGGGCGCAGCACACCCTCGTCCTTATCCCATACAAGCCTTTTTTCCGCAACCGTTTTTTCGATTTCAGCGGCTGTAAATTCAGCTTCGGCGCGGCAAAGCTCCGCTGCGTTTCCTGCGCAGTGCACAACATCGATTTCCGCCTTGCGCTCGTTTTCCGCGCCCTGCATGAAGTCCGCGCCGAAATCGAGGCGGTGCTCCTTTATATAATCGATTCCGCACACATCCGTGCGCATGATTATGTCGAAAACGCTGTTCACAGCCGAAATAACATTCCTGCGTGAGCGGAAATTGCGCGAAAGAAAAATTTTGCGTTTTTCAGCGTCCTTATCCTCGGATGACGAATCGCATTTCTCCGTAAATATCGACGGGTCGGCGCTGCGGAAGCCGTAAATACTCTGCTTGACATCGCCCACCATAAACATGGCGCCGCTTGAAATTGCAGAGAAAAGCGTGTCCTGCAAATCGTTTGAATCCTGCATTTCATCAATATAAATTTCATCGAACGAATCGCGGATAACCGCGCCCGCTTCGGTGAGCGTTTTTCCGTCCGCAGTTATTATTTCAAGCGCAAGATGCTCGCATGCCGGGAAATCAAGGATTTTCCGCTCCATCATTTTATCGGAATATATTCTTCCGAGCGCTTTTGCCGCTGCGCAGAGCGCTTTTATCATCGGATAAAGCTTTTTTTGCACCGCCGCACACTCATCATAAGAAAGCTCCAGAAGCTCCGCACACCTTTCGCCGATTTTATCCATTTTTGCGCGGATTGCTTTAACAACGTCAGCATCTTCGGCGGCGCTTCCGCTTTTTCTGCGCGGAAGCTTAACGGAAGAATAAGCTGAAAAACAGGCGCGGAGCGAATCATAATCGGTTTTTTCGGCAGCGGCGCGGAAGCTTTCGCAAGCCTCGCGGAAAACCGTTTCATACCCAAGTCCGCACGATTCCGAGAAATCGGCGGCGTTTTCCGCCATCTGTGCCAGACTTTCCGCCATGGCGCGGCATTCGCGCACTGTCAGCGAATAAAAAGGGGTTTCGGCATAATCGCGGCTGTAAGCGTCCGCAATTTCTCCGAGCCATTTATCGGGGAATGCTGCCGACTGCGCTTTTTTGTACAGCTCGGAAATCATTTTCGTGTAATCTCCGCCCTTTTTTTTACCCGAAAAATCAGAGTCCGACTTATCGGAGCTGTAGCAGCGTTCGAGCATTTCAAAGCCCTCAAGAATAATTCCGCGCTCCGCTTCATCGGGGAACATTTCCTTTATTATATCTCCGTCCGCAGCGGCGCTTTCCGAAAGCTCTTCCCCCCTGTAAGCTGCAAGCGCACTGTAAAATGCGTCTGCCGTTTTTTCAAGCGCGTCAATTTGCAAAAGCGCGGTTTCGCCCGTGTCACCGATGCGGACATCGGCAGGGAGATTAACGCGGTAGTAGTTCTGCCGCACAATATTAAAGCAAAACGCGTCAATCGTGCAAATGCTTGCTCCCGACAGAAGCGTGAGCTGACGTGACAAGCGGCGGCGCTTTTTATCATCGGTTTCGCTTTTCACTGCAGCGGCAAGCGCTTTTCCGATTCGCTCGCGCATTTCGGCGGCGGCGGCCTTTGTGAAGGTTACTATCAGCAGACGGTCCACCGAAACGGGGTTTTCATCGGACTTGATTCTTTCGATTATTCTCGTTGTGAGCACCTGCGTTTTTCCGCTGCCTGCTGCGGCGCTTACGATAATTTCCGCCGGCGGCGCGTATATTGCGTTTCTCTGGTCATCAGTCCACTGCATTTTCCTCAGCCTCCGTTCTCTGCCAGATTTCTTCATCCTTTATTTTTTCAAAGGTTTTCACGCGGCAGCCGCCGAACCGTCCGTCAAAGCGGCAAACTGCCGCATAATCGCAGCGGTCGCATGCATCCTCGGTGCGTTCGAGCGGAAATTCTCCGCCGCTGATTTTTTCCGCCGTTTTTGCGATAACCTTTTTAAGATGGCGGAACATTGAATTGAAATTTTTATATGTTGCCTGTTTTTTTCCGCTGAGCGTTTCATCGCCGCCCATGTGCAGGCGCATATCGTCCTCTGCGAGCACAATTCCGCTCATTCTGCGCCGCTCCGTGTGCAGCCGCGTTATTTCTTCCCTGTCCGTGCCGAACGGCGCGTCTATAATAGGGTCGGACAGATTACAATACAGTATTCCTGCCGGCTTATACCCGTTTTCACACAGGTTGGACAGATATACGAACAGCTGAAGCGAAAGTCCGTGATAAACGTCGTCAAGCTTAAGCGCTCTGTCACTGCTTTTATAGTCCACAATGCGCGCAAAGGTACTTTTTCCATCGGGCGAAAAAACGTCCGCGCGGTCAATTCGTCCGCGGAGGGTTATGCGCTTGCCGTCGGAAAGGGTGAGCCGCATCGGCGCAAAGCTGCCGTCGTCGTCAAAGCTTATCTCATAACCGAGCGGAACGAAATCTCCGTTCACAATATGGCTTCTCACTGCGTAAACACATTTGAGCGCCACACGCCGCAGTCTGTTATAAAGAGCTTTTATGCGCGGAATCTCAAGCGCAGAACCGTTTACCGCGCTGAGCGACTGCTTCAGAATCAGATCCGTGTTTTCCTTTATAAATGCATCGTCAATCGCGTTCCATGAAAGCTTTTCGCCGTCTGCATCGTATGCCGAAGCAACCCTTTCCGAAAACAGGTTCAGAAAATCGTGCAGAAACGAGCCGCTGTCGGCATTGTTTATTTCAAAAACCTCACGCGGACGAAGCTTAAGCACATATTTTGCGAAATATGAAAACGGGCAGTTGTTGTAAAGCTCCAGCTGTGAAACGCTTGTTTTCATCTCTCCGCCGAATGCACGCGCAGCAAGCCGGGGATTAATCTTCTGCGGTTCGTTGGCATATTCCGCGAATCCGAGCATTGATTTAAGCAGCGGCGCAAAGAGCGCGTCCTTCTCAAAATATGCCCCTGCGGCGCTGAGCTCATGCGGAAGCGGCTCACCGCGCATTGCACCGCGCAGCGCCGCAGCAAGCAGCTCAAACGCTTCCCTGCAAGACGCAACGCTCTCATCTCCGTATTTTTCTTTCGTGATATTATCATCGTACTCAATATCGGGAAAAAGCGCGTGAATCCGTGTTACGATTTCCGAGCAAAGGAGCGCGCCGCCGCTTGAATCGGCAATCGCATAGCTTATATTCAGCCTTTTATCCGCGCAGGTCAGCGCGTCATAAATAAGAAGCTGTTCACTTTCAGCCTTCGCAAGCATTCCGGGCGGCAGCTCAATTCCGAGCGCCTCGAGCTCCTGTTTGTCGCTTTCGGAAAAGATTCCGTTATCCGATGCAGGAGCAGGGAATTTGCCGCTGTTCACGCCGATAAGGAAAACCGCGCGCGCACCGTGCCCCTTGATTCTGTCAATGCTTCCAACGCTCACACAGTCGGACGCGGACGGAATCGTTCCTATTTCAACAGCCGAAAGCCCCGTGTTCAAAGCTGCATAAAACGTTTTGATATCGGTTGTTTTATCTCCGGCAATTTCACACAGAGAGCTGAGGATTTCGGTCAGCAGATTATAAACCTGCTTTGTCTGCAAGGCATACACGTTTTCGGCATCGGCAGCAAGCATATCGGCATATTTAAGAATTTTTTCCTCCAGCCCGACAGCTTCGAAAAAATCCCGGAGCAGCTCGCAGATTTCGCGCACGGTGTGCTTTTTCCGCAGCTTTTCGGCAAGCTCCGAAACGGGAATTGCCGCCCTTTCGCGAAGAGCGTTCATTTGCTCAAGCTCCGCGCCGCTTTTCGCATATTTGAACGGTTTTTTCCACATGTACGGGCGGATTCCGCCTGCAAGGCAGTAGTTTTCCAATATATCCGCCTCGGTCTGCTCAAGCGGAGAAAACGGGCTTTTTATATATCTGAATATATTTTCATATGTAAAGCCGCCGATTGCCAAATCCAGAATCGACGTTACAAACAGGGTTACGGCGTGACCGGAAAGCGGCGTTTTTCTGTCGATAAACACCGGAAGCCCGTATATCGGGAAAATACGTTCTATAAAGCACTTATAATCATCGATATTGCGCGCAACGACTGAAATATCGCGGAAGCGGAAGCCCTCATCGCGCACAAGGGCAACAATTCTGCGCGCCGCGTCATGAATCTCCGCCGCCATTGTTTTTCCGCAGAAAATGCGAAGGCTTCCGTCAGCGCCTGCGAACGGAGCGCTTTGCTCCGAAAAATACATTTTTTCAAGGCAGCCGAGCATAGGAGAAGCCGTTTTCATCGCTCCCATGACATACTCCTCCGCTTCAACCGCCGTGCCGAGCCTTTCCGCAAGGCGCATAAGGGCGGCCCGGGTGCGGCGCGTTGGGGAAAATGGGTCGTCTTCGTCGAGGCACAGACCAACGCACACGCGCTGCGCTTTTTCAAGCATTTTTCCGATAAAAGCGTATTGCTGCGGGTCAAAATCGGAAAACTGATCTATATAAATGCTTTTCCCGTCAAAAACGGCGCTGCCGCAAGCAAGCTCAGCGGCAAGCGTTATGATATCCTCGGGGTCGGAAGCTCCGCACTCCGCAAGGCGCGTATTATATGCATCAAGAATGGTTTTGCAGTCGGCAAGCTTTTTTTCAAGCACGGGGTTATCGGTATCGGTGCGCGCCTTTTCAAGCATTTCCGCCGTGATGTTATAACGCCTGAACGTTGTTATCAGCCCGGACGCCGTCGGCGCAAGCATTTTTTTTCTGACAAGCCCGTCAAACAGGCGCATTTTTTCAGGCGGCAAGTCCGATGTGCAGAAGCTTATCAGCATTTCGCGGACGGCGTTATCCGAAATGATTCCGTTTCCGGCGCCGCTTTCCGAAACGATTTTCCGCGCAAGCTTCCGAAAGCTCATAACCTCGGGGCAGCCGAGGCCGCACATTCCGAACCTTTCGATTATTTTCTTTTCGGCAGAAAACGAATACTGCTCCGGAACAAGATATATTGCGTCCGAAACGCCTGCCATGTCGTCAAGCATGAAGCTTGTTTTGCCGCTTCCGGCGCGGCCGCTTACTATCTTCAGTGACAATGCACTCACCTCTTATATTTAAGTATACAATTTTTTACGGGACATTTCAAGGACATAAAAAAATTTATCCGCCCAAATTTGAACAGAATGTTTCATAAAGATGAATTTTGGAAAAAAGCCTTTACAATCTTATGGTTTTTATGCTAAAATGTATGAGAATATTTAAAGTTCGGAAAAAAAATCGGATTGGAGATTATCATATTGGATACGGAAAATAAAAAAACCATATTTTCGGGCATTCAGCCGTCAAGCGACTCGATCACGCTCGGAAATTATCTCGGCGCGCTTAAGCACTGGGTCACGCTTCAGGATGAATACAACTGCATTTTCAGCATTATGGACATGCACGCGATAACCGTTCGGCAGGAAGCTGCAAAGCTCCGCAAAAACACGGTTTCGCTTTTGGCGCAGTATATCGCCTGCGGCTTGGACGCGGAGAAAAACATAATGTTCATTCAAAGCCATATTCCGGCTCATGCAGAGCTTTCATGGATTCTCTGCTGCTTCACGCAAATGGGCGAGCTCAGCCGCATGACGCAGTTTAAGGACAAATCGCAGAAGCATCCCGAAAATATCAACGCAGGGCTTTTCACATATCCCGTGCTGATGGCGGCAGACATTCTGCTTTACCAAACGGATCTTGTGCCTGTCGGCGCAGACCAGAAGCAGCATCTTGAAATTGCGCGCGACATTGCGCACCGCTTCAACACGCTTTACGGAGATGTGTTCACACTTCCCGAAGCTTACATTCCCTCAAAGGGAACGGGCGCGAAAATCATGAGCCTTCAGAACCCGTCGGCAAAAATGTCGAAAAGCGACCCGAACCCCAACGGCTGCATTGCGCTTTTGGATAAGCCGGAGGACATTCTCCGCAAGGTAAAGCGCGCCGTTACCGATTCCGACGCGGAGGTTGCATACCGCGAGGGGAAGGATGGGGTGAACAATCTGCTTACGGTTTACGCCTCCGTTACAGGCAAAACCATCAACGAAGCTGTAAACGAATTTTCCGGAAAAGGGTACGGAGATTTCAAGGCGGCTGTCGGCGAAGCGGTTTGCGAGCATCTTATTCCGATTCAGAAGCGTTACGATGACCTTATGAAAAACCGCGACTATCTCGAAAGCATATACAAAAAGGGCGCCGAAGCCGCGTACTCGTTAAGCAGGCGTACCCTCACCAAGGTAAAGAAAAAAGTCGGTTTTGTTGTCGGCTGAGGGAGAGAAAAAAATGAATAACAGCAGAATTTTGATTTCATTTATCGCAGCTTTTATACTGACATTTGTCACAACTCCGTTTGTGAAAAAGCTTGCCTTTAAAATAGGCGCCGTTGATGTTCCGCGCGACAACAGAAGAATGCACAAAAAGCCGACCGCGCGGCTCGGCGGACTTGCAATTTTTATCGGATTTATCATAAGTGCGCTTGTATATGCCGATATGACGCGCGCACTCGGAGGAATCCTTGCAGGCTGCGCCGTGATTGTTGTTCTCGGAATATTTGACGATATTTACGCGCTCAGCGCCAAGCTGAAATTCGGCGTGCAGCTTATTGCCGCGCTTATGCCTGTGTTCTGCGGCGTTCGGATTGACTTTATCAAGGTTCCAGAGTTTATTTCGCAGTACGGTTACATCGGGCTCGGCTGGTTTTCAATTCCGCTGACGGTTTTATGGATTGTGGGAATCACAAATGCCATCAACCTGCTTGACGGACTTGACGGACTTGCCTGCGGCGTTTCCACGATTGCCGCGCTCACGCTGCTTTGCATTGCGCTGATTGTCGGCGAACCCGAGGTGGCATTTATAACAAGCGCGCTTGCAGGCGCATGCTTCGGCTTTCTTCCGTACAATTTTAACCCGGCAAAGCTTTTCATGGGTGACACGGGAGCGCTTCTGCTCGGGTTTGTGCTGTCAACCATATCCGTCCAGGGGCTTTTCAAGGGTTACGCGGTTATCAGCATTGCAGCGCCGTTTCTGATTCTCGGACTGCCAATTTTCGATACCGCCTCGGCAATACTTCGCAGACTTAAAAGCGGCAGACCGATAATGTCGCCCGACCGCGGACATCTTCACCACAGACTTGTGGACGCAGGCTTTTCTCAGAAGCAGGCGGTTACGATTATTTACCTTTTATCGCTTGTGCTTTGCATAACGGCTGTTGCGCTGATTGCGACGGGCGCCGTTTCATGGTGGGCGTTTGTGATTGTGCTTTTTGCATTCACGCTGTTTTTATGGCTTTCACCCAAAATAATAGAATGTCTTTCGGATAAGGACGAAAACAAGGAGGAAAAACATGCTTAAGATATTTACTGTTTTCGGGACGCGTCCCGAAGCGATTAAAATGGCGCCGCTCATTTACGAGCTGCAAAGCCGCCCTTCAATCGACTGCAAGGTGTGCGTTACGGCACAGCACCGCGAAATGCTTGACATGGTTATGAATCTTTTCGGTATAAAGCCCGATTTTGACCTTAATATTATGACGCCCAGGCAGACGCTTGCAACGATAACAACAAAGGCGCTTACAGGGCTTGAGGAGGTTTTCCGCGAGGAAAAGCCCGACATGGTGCTTGTTCACGGCGACACAACCACAACCTTTGCAGGTGCGCTTGCCGCGTACTACAATCAGATTAAGGTCGGACACGTTGAGGCAGGTCTTCGGACATACGACAAATATTTCCCGTTTCCCGAGGAAATGAACCGCCGCCTTACAGGCTCGATTGCCGATCTTCATTTTGCGCCGACAAAAAATAATAGGGCAAATCTTATCAATGAGGGAATAAATCCCGATAATATTTTTATAACCGGGAATACTGTTATCGATGCATTCAAAACAACGATTAAAAAGGACTTTTCATTTGAGGGAACTCCGCTTGAGGGCATTGATATGTCCAAGAGGATTATTCTCATGACGGCGCACCGCCGCGAAAACTTAGGCGCGCCGCTTGAAAACATATGCCGCGCCGTTCAGCGCATAATCCGCGATTTCCCCGATGTTGAGCTTATTTACCCCGTGCACCTTAACCCTGCCGTGCGCGACACGGTGTTCTCGATTCTCGGAAACACGAACCGCGTTCACCTTGTTGATCCGCTCGATGTTGACGTGCTGCACAATGCAATGAGCAGAGCATATATTATTCTTACCGATTCCGGCGGACTTCAGGAGGAGGCGCCGGCGCTCGGAAAGCCCGTTCTGGTTCTCCGCGGCGAAACGGAGCGCCCGGAGGCTGCCGAGGCAGGTACGGTTAAAATAGCAGGCACACGGGAGGATATTATATATTCTCTGACGGCGCAGCTGCTGACAGACGAAAAGGAGTATCACAGAATGAGCGTTGCGGTAAATCCCTACGGCGACGGGAACGCATCGCGCAGAATCGCCGATGCAATACTCTATCATTTCGGAATCACAAGCTGCCGTCCCGTGGAATGGCTTTGATTTGATATATGAGTAAAAATACCGCGCGAAAAGAATTTATGGAAGCGCTTTCCGCCGTTACACAACTCGGAATCCACGTTGCAGTTTCCTTCCTTTTATGGATTTTTGCGGCACAATGGGTGCGCCGCACGTTCGGGCTCGGGAATTATGTTTCTGTTTTGGGAGTGATTCTGGGGGCAGGCAGCGGCGCGCTTTCCTTTTGGAAATTCTGCACCAAAACTGCGCGCCGCGCATCGCACAATGCGCCGGACGGCGGCGAAGCCGCGCACAAGGATGATGACAGCCGCGGCTGAATCCGCGCTGCGAAAAATAATTTCTCCGTATTTATTGAAGGAGGCGGACATATTGGAAAACGAAAATGAAAAAAGCTCCGTTTACCGTGAAGCGGCGAAAGTGAGCGGGGTAATTTTCCTGTTCGGATTGATTGAATTTATTATTTTCTCAATTTTCATGTCGTTTCGCCGCGATGTGCTCATTGGAGCGCTTTACGGCTGCGCGTTTGCATCGCTCAATTTTTTTTACCTTGCCTTTTGCGTTAAGCAAAGCGTTAAAAGAACCGAGGGCGCGGCAAAGGCATTTATGGGCGCAACATACACGACGAGGATTATCCTCTGCGGAGCAATGATTGTTATCGCCGCAAAGGTTGCCGCAATAAACCTATGGGCGGCGATAATTCCGCTGTTCTTTCAGCGGTTTGCCGTTTTTGCAGTAAATTTTTTCGGAAAAAGGGGGAATAACGCATGAATGTTTCCGTTTCAGGACCTAAAATCATGTTTACAATCCCTGTTTTCGGCGGAATCGGCGTGAGCGAAACGATAGTGAACAGCTGGATTATCATGGCTGTTATCACGCTTCTGTGCCTTTGGCTGACGCACGGAATGAACAGAAAAAATCCGCCGCGCAGGCAAATTGTTGCCGAAAAGCTTGTTTCAATGGTTTACAACATGGTACGTGAGGTTATGGGCGAGCGTAACATGAGGTTTGCACCGTATATCGGAACACTTTTCTCTTTTTCGATAGTCGGAAGCCTTTCGAGCCTGACGGGACTTCGTCCTCTGACGGGCGATCTTAACACAACGCTCGGCTGGGCGCTTGTAACCTTTCTTATGGTTCAAGTTGTCAGCATCCGTCACAACGGATTTTTCGGCTGGCTTAAGGGATTCACTCAGCCGGTTGCGCTTATGACGCCGCTGAACATAATCAGTGAGGTTGCAAACCCGATTTCGATGGCTTTCCGTCATTTCGGAAACATTGCCTCGGGGCTTGTTATAACAACACTTGTGTACGGAGCTTTGGCAGCGCTGAGCGGCGCAATTCTTCACTGGGTGCCGTTTCTTGCGTCCGTGCCGCTGTTCCAGGTCGGTCTCCCGGCATTTTTATCGGTTTATTTTGATGTTTTCACAAGCTTTTTACAGGCTTACATTATATCCATGCTGACAATGGTTTTCGTCAGCAGCGCAAACGAATAATAATTGCAGACAAGAATATTTTAATAAAAAATTTGGAGGTAACTATTATGGAAATGACAGAAGCTATCATCCGCGCGGCGTCGGCTGTGGGAGCAGGACTTGCAATGATTGCCGGTATAGGACCCGGTATCGGTCAGGGTTATGCGGCAGGTAAGGCAGCGGAGGCTGTCGGCAGACAGCCCGAGGCAAAGGGTGACATCACAACGACAATGCTTTTCGGCTGCGCCGTTGCGGAGTCCACGGGTATTTACGGTCTTGTTGTCGCAATGATACTTCTCTTTGCAAATCCCCTTGTATAAGTTAAGGAGGGATTGCCATGGAGTTCGTATCGATAGATACATGGTCGCTCATCTTTACCTGGGTCAATCTTTTTATTCTTTTTCTCATCATGAAAAAGCTGCTCTTTAAGCCTGTTATGAACATGATTGAAAGCCGCGAAAAGGAAGTCGGCGAAATGTATGAAAAGGCTGAAGCTGCTCAAAAGGACGCGGAATCCATGAAAGATGAATACACTAAGCGCTTGCAGGACGCTCAAAACGAAGCGGGGCGGATTGTGAACGACGCAAAGAGCACCGCCAAGCAGCGCGGCGATGAAATCATCAGCGCGGCGCAAACGGAAGCGGCGGCAGCGCGCAGCAAGGCGGAGCGCGAAATCGAGCATGAAAGAAAGGCAGCGGCGGCGGAGCTTCAGAGCGATATTGCCGACATTGCCGTTTCAATTGCAAAAAAGGTCATTGAAAAGGATATTGACGGAAAGGACTGCGAAAGGCTCGTTGAGGAGTACATCTCGGGTGAGGACAAATGACAGCGCAGGAATACATGCTTTACGCCTCGTCGCTCTTTTCTCTTGCCGATGATGAAGGGCGGATTGACGCGGTTTTCGAATCGCTTGAAGCAATCGGGCGCGCACTTTCCGAAAATTCGGAGTTTATCACTGTGCTTGACGCACCGAATATTGAGCGGAGCGAGCGGCTCGCCGTTTTGGACGAGGTGTTCGGAACGCTTGACCCTTATGCGGTCAATTTTCTGAAAATTCTCTGCGAAAAGCGCAGCGCCGGCTCCTTTGAGAACTGCCGCGTATATTATTCAAAGCTCCGCGACAGGAAAAACAACATTGAGCATATTACCGTGACAACGGCTTTTCCGCTTTCGGACGAGCTCCGTGCGCGGCTTACGGAAAAACTTGAAGCGGAACGCGGCAAGCACATTGTTCCTGCCTTTAAGGTTGACAAATCGATTCTCGGCGGTCTTGTCATCGAGGGCGAAGGCTCGCGGACGGATGCCAGCGTTCTTTCAAGACTGAACGCGATTAAAGACCGGCTTTTATCCGGGAACAAGGATTGAGGGTGAAAAAATGCAGCTTAAATCGGAAGAAATCAGCAAAATAATTAAGGATAAAATTAAAAACTATTCAAATAAAACCGAGCAGAAGGAAACGGGCTACGTTATTGAGGTCGGCGACGGCATTGCAAAGGTCAGCGGACTTGATAACTGCATGAGCAACGAGCTTGTTGAATTTGAGAGCGGTGAAACGGCAATGGCGCTCAATCTTGAGGAAAACATCGTCAGCCTTGTTATTCTCGGAAGCGATGCGTCCATCCGCGAGGGGGACGTTGTAAAGCGGACGGGGCGCGTTGTGAGCGTTCCTGTCGGGGATGCGCTTTTGGGCAGAGTTGTCAATGCGCTCGGCGAACCGATTGACGGAAAGGGTGAAATAAAGGCGGAGGAATACAAGCCGATTGAATCCCCTGCGCCCGGAATTATCGAAAGAAAATCGGTAAGCGTTCCGCTGCAAACAGGAATTAAGGCAATTGACTCAATGATTCCCATCGGACGCGGCCAGCGTGAGCTTATCATCGGCGACCGCCAGACGGGTAAATCCACAATTGCCGTCGATACAATCATAAATCAAAAGGGTCAGGGCGTGAAATGCGTTTACGTTGCAATCGGGCAGAAAAAATCAACGGTTGCGCAAATTGTTGACACGCTTGAAAAAAGCGGCGCCATGGAATACACAACAGTTGTTGCCGCAACTGCAAGCGAGCTTTCGCCGCTTCAGTATATTGCGCCGTACTCCGGCTGCACCATGGGCGAATATTTCATGAACAAGGGTGAGGACGCACTCATCGTTTACGACGATTTGTCAAAGCATGCGGTTGCTTACCGTGCACTTTCGCTTCTCATCCGCCGTCCGCCGGGACGTGAGGCTTATCCCGGAGACGTTTTCTATCTTCATTCGCGTTTGCTTGAGCGCGCGGCAAGGCTCTCCCCCGAATACGGCGGAGGATCGCTCACCGCGCTGCCGATAATCGAAACGCAGGCGGGCGATGTTTCGGCATATATCCCCACGAACGTTATTTCGATTACGGACGGGCAGATTTTCCTTGAAACGGAGCTGTTCCACTCGGGAATCATGCCTGCCGTGAACCCCGGAATCAGCGTCAGCCGCGTTGGCGGAAGCGCGCAGATAAAGGCAATGAAAAAGGTTTCGGGAACGCTGAAGCTTGCATATTCGCAGTACCGCGAGCTGCAGGCATTCGCGCAGTTCGGCAGCGACCTTGACAGCGACACCAAGGCGCGCCTTGCACAGGGCGAGCGCATTGTTGAGGTTTTAAAGCAGGACAAAAACTCTCCCGTTCCCGTTTACAAGCAGGTTGTGATTATTTACGCGGTTGTAAATAATCTTCTTGAGGATGTCGACGTGCATGCAATCGGAGAATTTGAGCAGGAGCTTTATTCGTATATCGATTCGAATTATCCGCGCATAGCGGACAGCATTAACGAAACGGGAGCGCTTTCGGATGAAACGGAAGCCTTGATTAAAAAAGCCGTTTCCGAGTGCAAGGAAAAATTTTCTGCGGCGAAATGAGGTTGAAAACAGATGGCTTCAATGAAAAAAATAAAAAGCCGCATCAAAAGCGTTGAAAACACGCGGCAGATAACAAAGGCGATGGAGCTTGTTGCAACAAGCAAGCTTCGCCGCGCCAAGGAGCACATTGAGGCAAGCCGCCCGTATTTTGAAACGCTGCTTGCGGCGCTTGATGAAATCAGCGCTTCAAACAAGGATTTTTCATCGCCGTTTACGCATCCGTGCCCCGAAAACGCAGTGCGCTGCCATATTGTTATAGCAGGCGACCGCGGTCTTGCCGGCGGCTACAATTCTAATCTGTTCAAATCGCTCAGCGTTTCCCCGGGGGATATTATTTTCCCGATAGGAAAAAAGGCTGTTGAATATTTTGAAAAGAAAGACGTTCGGATATTCACAAGGATTTACGAGGTTGCGGACGATGTGAGCATATCGGACTGCCACGCAATCGGGCGCGAGCTTTCCAAAGCATTTTTGAAGGGCGAATTTGCGGCGCTTGACATTTCATACACGGGGTTTGTGAACGTTCTGACGCAGATTCCGAAAACGCGTTCCGTTCTGCCGATAACGGGAACGGAGGGCGGTTCGTCAAAGAAAAGCCTGATAATATACGACCCTTCGCCCGAGGCGCTGTTTGAGCAGATTGTTCCGCACTATATAAGCGGTGCGGTTTACGGCGCATTGTGCGAATCGCTGACGTCCGAGCTGAGCGCGCGGCGTACGGCAATGGAAGCGGCAACGGACAATGCAGGCGAAATTATAGACAAGCTCAGCCTTAAATACAATCGTGCGCGCCAGGCGGCAATAACGCAGGAGCTCACGGAAATTGTTGCCGGCTCGCAGTCATAAAAGGAGTGAAACCGATGGAGAATATGAATAAGGGAAAGGTAACGGCAGTTATCGGACCCGTTCTCGATATAAAATTTGAAAACGGAGAGCTTCCGAAGCTTCTTAACGCAATTGAAATCACGCATGGCAGCGGCAAAATAGTTGCGGAGGTTGCGCAGCACATCGGCGATGATGTTGTGCGCTGTATTGCCATGAGCTCCACGGACGGACTTGTCCGCGGTGCGGAGGCTGTGGACACGGGGCACAAAATCAGCGTGCCCGTCGGCGATTGCACGCTCGGAAGAATCTTTAACCTTCTGGGCGAACCCGTTGACAACCTCCCTGCTCCGGAAAACGCGGAAAGATGGGAAATTCACCGCAATCCGCCGAGCTACGATGAGCAGGAAAGCACCACCGAAATACTTGAAACCGGCATTAAGGTTGTCGACCTTATCTGCCCGTACGCAAAGGGCGGAAAAATCGGTCTTTTCGGCGGTGCGGGCGTTGGCAAAACAGTGCTTATTATGGAGCTTATCAATAACGTTGCCAAGCAGCACGGCGGTCTGAGCGTGTTCACGGGCGTCGGCGAAAGAACTCGTGAGGGCAACGATTTGTATAACGAAATGAAGGAATCGGGCGTTATTGAAAAAACGGCGCTTGTTTACGGACAGATGAACGAGCCGCCGGGAGCGAGAATGAGAGTTGCGCTTTCGGGGCTTACGATGGCGGAATACTTCCGCGACCGTGAAAACCAGGATGTGCTTTTATTCATCGACAATATATTCCGTTTCACGCAGGCAGGCAGCGAGGTTTCGGCGCTTCTCGGAAGAATGCCCTCCGCCGTCGGCTATCAGCCGACGCTTGCAACTGAAATGGGAGCGCTTCAGGAGCGCATAACATCAACAAAAAAGGGCTCGATAACATCCGTTCAGGCAGTTTACGTGCCTGCCGACGACCTTACCGACCCCGCGCCTGCAACGACATTCGCGCATCTTGACGCAACGACCGTGCTTTCGCGTGAAATATCCTCGCAGGGTATTTATCCGGCTGTTGATCCGCTTGATTCCACATCGAGAATCCTTTCGCCCGACACTGTCGGCACGGAGCATTACGAAACTGCGCGCGCTGTGCAGAAAATGCTGCAAAGATACAATGAGCTTCAGGATATAATTGCAATTATGGGCATGGACGAGCTGAGCGAAGAGGACAAGCTCACCGTCAGCCGTGCGAGAAAAATTCAGAGATTTCTGTCGCAGCCGTTCTCGGTTGCGGAGCAGTTCACGGGCATGAAAGGAAAATATGTTCCTATTAAGGAAACTGTCCGCGGATTTAAGGAAATAATAGAGGGCAAGCATGACGATCTCCCCGAGTCGGCGTTCCTGTTCGTCGGAACAATTGACGAGGCGGTTGAAAAAGCAAAAAAAGGATGATAAGCTATGAGTGAATTCCGGCTTCAGATAGTAACACCCGACGGGCTTATGTTCGACGGGGAGGCGCAGCGGATAATTGTCCGCACAACCGAGGGCGATGTCGGCATACTTCCGCACCACAGCGATTATGCCGCTCCCGTTTCCATAGGGGTGGCACGTGTACTGACGGCGGACGGAGAGCGCAAAGCCTCCTGCGCCGGAGGGCTGCTCTCCGTTTCGGACGGCGCTGTGCGCCTTATCGCCTCCACGTTTGAGTGGGCTGAGGATATCGACGTTGAACGTGCAAATTCCGCGCGTGAGCGCGCAGAAAAAAAGCTCGGAATTTCGGGCAGCCGTTCCGATTACGAATACAAGCTTGCACAGGTCAAGCTGAAAAAGGCGCTGGCGCGGATAAGCGCCTCCGAAAACAGATGAGAAACGGCTGCTGAGCGCGCTGAACGGAGGTTATGGATATGGCTGAAAAATACGGAGTTGTTCCCAAGCGCTTCACGCGCGAATGGTGGGATTATTTTTGGATGTACTACAAATGGCACACAATAGCAATTGCGTTTGTTATAATTGCCGTCACCGTTACAATTGTGCAGAAAATCAATGCCCCGAAATATGACCTTACGCTGACATATGCCGGCACGGGATATATTTCGGAGCAAAGCGGCAATGAGCTCCGGAAAGCGCTCTCTCCCCTCTGCGATGATGTTGACGGGAACGGGAAAAAACAGCTTTCCTTTTTGCAGATAAATCTTTCGGAGGACAGCAAGGACGCGCAGTACACAATGGCTATGTCAATGAAGCTTCAGCTTTCGCTTTCGGAGGATGAAACATACATCTTTATTATGGATGAAAACCAGGTAAAAACATATTCGGGCGACAACGAGCAAAGCGGCGTTTTCGCCCCCGTGAAGGACTGGCTTACGGCTGAGGTTTCCGATGACAGGCTTTATGCGGCAAACGGCAGCGATTACGTTGCGGTTAAGCTTGATGGCAACAAATACCTTGAAGATGCGGGAATCGATACAAACGGAAAATATCTTGTGATGCGCTTTTATCCGCGCCAGGATCAGCAAAAGCAGATTAAGGGCTACAAGGCGGCAGTTAAGCTTGCAAACAAAATCTTATCAAAATAATGGGGCTTCAGCAAAATGCGCAGAACGCATAAAGCAAAGAGAAAATCAGAATAAACAGTCAAAGAATCCAAATGTAGAAATTCGTTATGCAACGAATTCCTATAAAAAACGCTTTATGCTACGAACAAACTTCACCTCTCGGGCGTCGAAACAAGCGTTGTATCA
>OGMF01001870.1_pt1 | contig 19237 bp, 13 predicted proteins | sample 1572921 | NCBI WGS metagenome assembly OGMF01 (sample SAMEA2581919, study PRJEB24529) | metagenome | biome: Human gut stool | place: China | collected 2011 | reverse complement strand
CGGGCTGGTGGCTCTGCTGGTCGTTACGCTGATCCAGACGATGGACCGCATCCGCGAGCTGGAGCTGGCACGACAGAAAGAGGCCCGGGAAACCTTGGATTACCTGACAGGACTTCCCATGCGTCATAAAGGTGAGACACTGATTATTGAAAAAATGCAGGAGCATGATGGCTGTCTGGGATTTGTGGATATGGATAATCTCAAGAAGATCAATGATGTCTATGGACATAAGGCAGGGGATCATGCTCTCAGGCTGGTAGGAGCAATGCTCACAGCGTGCATGGAGAATGCGGTGGTCTGCCGGCTGGGAGGAGATGAGTTCCTCTTCTATCTGTCTGAGGTATCAGAAGTTGAGATGAACACGCAGATGAGAAAGCTGTTTGACAGCTTTGAAGCGGCAAAAAATGCCACGACGGAGACTTCACCGGCATCCTTATCCTGCGGTCTGTGCATGTGCAGACATGGAGAAAGCTTTGAAGAATACTATATAAGAGCGGACAAGGCATTGTATTATGTCAAACAGAACGGCAAGAACAATTACCGGTTTTATGAGGAGCTGGCGGAACAGTAAGCATCGATATTCCATGCCATTTTAGAATGCCTGATGCCGGATGATGTATTGCCACTGGAATAAATCGTGGCAGAAATCCCAGATAAAAGCAGGAATTTAGGAGAAATAAGATAATGTCAAAAGATGAATACCTGATCACAGATGCCCCGCTCAAAGCGTTGACTGTTTTTGCAATGCCTATGATTCTGGGCAGTTTTTTCCAACAGGTTTATAATATGGCGGATTCCATTATTGTCGGCCAGTATGTTGGTTCCTCTGCACTTGCGGCTGTCGGTGCATGCGCGGCACTTACGAATGTGTTTATTTGTGTGGCACTTGGTGCCGGTGTCGGTGCAGGCGTACTGGTGAGCCGCTATTTTGGTGCCAGAGATTACGGCAAAATGAAAACGATTGTGTCGACATCTTTGATCAGCTTTCTGATCCTAAGCGTGCTTCTTGGTGTATTCGGCTTTCGTTTTTCCCATCCGATGATGAGCCTTTTACAAACGCCCACTGACATACTGGAGGAAGCTGTACTGTATCTGCGGGTATATTTTGTGGGATTTCCGTTTCTGTTTATGTACAATATCCTTTCAACGATGTTCACCTCAATCGGGGAATCAAAGATTCCGTTGGGTCTGCTGATATTTTCTTCTGTTTTGAATATTATTATGGATCTTTGGATGGTGGCAGGGCTTGGTCTGGGTGTATTTGGTGCAGCCCTTGCAACTCTGATCGCACAGGGCATTTCTGCAGTATTTTCATTCCTGATCTTTTTTTACCGGATGCGCCAATATAAGAGTCCCTTTCACTGGTTTGACGGACAGGAGTTACATTATATGCTCCGGATTGCCATACCGTCAGTTCTCCAGCAGTCCACAGTATCAATAGGCATGATGATCGTGCAGGCAGTTGTAAACCCATTTGGTACACAGGCACTTGCGGGTTATTCGGCAACAATGAGAGTAGAGAATGTTTTCTCACTGATATTTGTGTCCATCGGCAATGCAGTTTCGCCGTATGTGTCCCAGAACCTTGGTGCTCAGAAAATCGGGCGTATCAAAAAAGGCTATTACGCTGCACTGGTGTTAGATCTGTGCTTTGCAGTTCTGGCTTTTATAATTATTGAAACACTGCACACCCAGATTTCTTCATTGTTTCTGGGAAAAGACGGAACTGCTTTTGCATATCAGGTATCCGGGGATTACATGAGATGGCTTGGCTATTTCTTTATTTTCATGGGTATTAAGATGGCAACGGATGGAGTTTTGCGTGGACTTGGAATCATGCGTCCATTTCTTATAGCTAATATGGTAAACCTTGCGATCCGTCTGTCGGTTGCTTTGATTTTTGCACCGTGCTTTGGTATTGCATTTGTCTGGCTTGCCGTACCGGCGGGCTGGTTGGCAAACTTCCTGATTTCCTATGCGGCGCTTAGAAAATCGTGGCCGGATGATAGAATCGCTGCATCCTGCAACGGTTGTATGGATTCTGCAGAAACGAAGAAGTAGCTGCAGCTGCCAATGGAACCGCACGGATTTACTGCAACAAAAACTTCCAGAGAGGCGGGGAGAAAGCAGGAGCTGCTGCGGTTGAATCCATATCGGAAAATATCTATAGTCGAAAAGCAAAAAGGCGGGAGTCTCTGTGAGAGGCTTCCGTCTTTTTAGCTACAGCAGGAAGAATGAGTTTTCTAATCGATCTTTAAAATCAGATCAAGTACGCGCTTGGCACAGCGCTCCAGATCGCTTCGATCGAGAGCACCGAGTTCCATCGCCTTTTTCACGCGTTCCGGGAAACCGCACGCCATTTTCACATCATTTCCGGCTTTGATCTCTTTGTAATGTTCCCCTCTCGTCCACCAGTCGGAGGTTACCATTCCGTGAAAATGCCACTCGTCACGCAGGATGCCTTCGAGCAGATCGTGATTTTCCGAAGCGCGGTGGCCGTTGATCATATTGTAAGCGGACATGATAACCCACGGATCGGCTTCCTTCACGATGATCTCAAACGCCTTTAAGTAGATCTCGCGGAGTGCGCGCTCGGAGACGCGGGAGTCGCTGTGCTTGCGGTTGGTCTCCTTGTTGTTGCAGGCAAAATGCTTCACGGCTGCGGCGATGTGCTGCGACTGGATGCCGCGTACCATGGCTGCGCCCATTTTGCCGGCGAGCAGCGGATCTTCCGAATAGTATTCAAAATTTCTTCCGCAGAGAGGATTGCGGTGAATATTGACCGCCGGTGTCAGCCATACGGCGATGTTGTTCTCTTTTACTTCCTCTGCGCCTGCGGTTCCGACCCGCTCAACCAGGGCAGGATTCCAGGTGGAGGCGAGCAGTGTGGCGCATGGCCATGCCGTTGTGCAGACCTCGCACTGCGGTGTGATGCGCAGACCGGCAGGACCGTCGGCGGTCATGATGTTTGGAACGCCGTATTCCGGAAGATTGCCGTAGCCGTAGGTATTCGCGACAGAGGTATTCGGCTGACCGCCGAGCAGATGAATTAGGTCATCATTATCGAGCTGGGCGGTAAATTCATCCAGGGAAATCTTTCCCTCGTAAACGTCGATCAGCGGATGCGCGTTTTCCTTATAGAAATTCAGCAGAAGGTAGGAGCCGCGTCTGCGTGTTGCCGGGGCGAGAGCCTCCTCGGTGCCCGGTACCATTTTTTCAAAAACACAGGCATTCGGATCGTTGGCAGTTCCCTGCGGAAGCTCTTCGTAGCTTCCGTCTGCGAGCAGACGCTTCTTCAAGCTTGTAGGTGCGGCTTTGGAGGAAAGCTGTTCTACCAGCAGGTTGGCGTTAAGCGTCATGACATAATCCAGCGCAATGACATCCCGGACGGAAGTTCCGATGTAAAAATGATAGTCTCCCTTTTCCAGTATGTAGGAGGATTTGAAAATTTTTCCCAGATCATCGTAGGAAGCCATGGAATCCTTTGCTGTCTCGAGCGTCAGAAGCTGGCTTTCGCCCGGGAGGAGTGTTCTTGTCTTGCAAAAAGCGGAGAGTTCGCGCGCCGGTTTCTGCAAAAGTCCCTGCGGCGCACTGTAATACATCTGCACGACTTCTTTTCCACTGTAATCTCCGGTGTTTGTGACAAGGACAAAAGCGCGAATGGCCTGCTCGGTTTCGGTCACACTCTGCACCGCAAGGGAGAACTGTGTGTAGGAAAGTCCGAATCCGAACGGGTAGCATACGCGTTTTGCCGCATCCCCAAAAGTCTCAAAATAGCGGTAGCCCACATAGATATCCTCGGTATAGTCCACGTAGTCAACCGATTCGTGGAAATTCGCGGTGGAAGGATAGTCGTCCACGGAAGCGGCGAAGGTGTCCGGAAGCTTGCCGGACGGGGATACCTTTCCACACAGCAGTTCCGCCATGGCAAGTCCGCCCTCCATGCCGCCCTGCCATGCGATGAGCGCGGAGGAGATCTGATCGTCATTTTTGATCCAGGAGGTATCGATGATGCCGCCGATATTTAGGACGACTGCAATTCTGGAAAAATGCTGCTTTACCTGCGCGATCATGGCGGATTCTTCCTTTGTGAGATAGAAGTCGCCGTCCGGGAAGATCTCTCCGGAGATTTTCGGCATGCTGGTCTCTGTCTCCCACGGATTGTATTCTCCGTTGTATTCGATGCTGGAGCGGTCCCAGCCCTCTCCGGAAAAACGGCTCAATACGATCACAGCCGTGTCGGTATAGGCACTGGCGCCGGTGAGAAGCTCGGCGGAGAGCGCCGGCTCTGTCGTCATGCCGGGAACGGAACCCTGATCGTACTGTTCGTTCACATTGGCGCGGTAGAAATCGCACAGCGGCTCGTAGAGGGAGACGGCATCGTGGAGCATCTGAAAGCCATCGTAGAGATTGTGCACATACGATACGGTCACATCGCCGCTGCCGCCGCCTCCCTTGACATAATCAAAACTGCCTTTTCCAAAGAGTGCAATCCGGCTGCCTGCTTTTAACGGCAGCAGATTGTGCTCGTTCTTTAAGAGAACCATACCCTCTGCTGCAGCTTCCCTGGAAAGTGCGATGTGTTCTTTGGAAGCAGTCACGTAACAGCCCTCTTTTAACGGACGGTTTGGCTGATACATCACTCTGGTCCATTTCTTCATTTTGACCTCTTTTCCGGCTTATGCCTGATATTATTTTGATATTTTTCATCATGGAACATTGTCTATGTTCGTATTATAAGCAGATAATTCCGTTTGTTATAGATCGAATTTTGGCAGAAATATGGGTCGATATTGATATTTTTTCCTTCTGAAGGTATGATGGTAGAAAGAGAAACCGTGCATGTGAAAAACACGGGGAGAACAGGAAAGAGAGGGAGCGGGAGTGCAGCAGGGGGAACATGAGATTATATCCGATGACGGGCTGATGCAGCTCTATTTTACGCAGGTCGACGCGTCCAATGAATTGCTGCCGGCACACTGGCATGAGCATCTGGAAATGATCTGTATGCAGCACGGGGCAATGACAGCGTACATCAATGAGACGTCGTATGAACTGCAGCAGGGAGATATTCTGGTCGTCAATCCGAGAGACATTCACTACACGCATGTTCACGGGGACGGGCATTACTATCTGCTGCAGATTCCGCCGGAGCATTTAAAGCGCGTCAGTGAGGACTGGCGGGGACTGCATTTCGGGGAATATGTTCCGCATTCGGAGGAGACCGCATCCGTGAATTGCCGGATGTCACAGAAGCTGGAAGAAATGAAGTGCCTGCAGGAGCAGGCGGCGGACGGTACGCATCTGCTATTTCTTGCAGCGGTTTATAAGCTGCTGTATCTGCTGTATACAAAGGATGCGGCCACGGTCGATCATGTGCTGCGCCACCGCTCCAGGAGAGATTTTGAGCGGATCGAGCAGAGCATGCAGTATGTGAAAAGAAATTACACGAACCCGATTACATTAAAAGAGACGGCAGATGAACTGTCGCTTACGCCGGAATATTTTTGCCGTCTGTTTAAAAAGTACACCGGCCAGACATTTTTGACTTACGTAAACCAAATCCGCCTGCAGTATTTTCACAGTGATCTGCTGCAGACGGACGAGAGTATTACTTATTTAATGAATAAAAATGGAATTACCAACTATAAGGTGTTTCTGCGCAGCTTTAAGGAAACCTACGGCATGCCGCCCGGTCAGCTTCGCAAAAAGCAGAGAGAAGTAAGAGATGCCGGAGCAATCAGTGCGCGGTCAGCTTTTTCATCCGGAAATGATAGTAAAACAGAAACAGAACGGATGTTAAAACCCAGGACACCGGATAATTGAGGAGCGTTACGGTGAGCGTCGGGAAGAGGGCAACCACTCCGAAAATCCATACCACACGGAACAGGCAGATACCGCCGGTTGTGATGAGCATTGGAACGACGACATCACCCATGCCGCGCAGCGCACCGGAGAAGACCTCGGTAAAGACGAACAGCCAGTAAAATGGAGCCATGGTCGCCATCATTTTCAGTCCGATCTCCACGACATTTTCATCGGTCACAAAAATGTGGAAGAGCGGAATGCGGAAGCATACGAGCACCAGCATCAGAAGGATGGCGGCGGCAAAGTCCATGCCGATACACACGCGGATACTTTTTCTGACGCGGTCATACTTCCCGGCGCCGTAGTTCTGACCGACGAAAGTTGTGATGGCAATACCGAAAGCACCGCTGACCATCCAGACGATCGCGTCCAGTTTTCCGTAAGCCGCCCATGCGGCAACCGTGTCGGTTCCGAATTTGTTGAGCGCGGACTGGATAATCATGTTGGAAATGCTGTACATGGCATACTGAAATCCACCCGGCAGTCCCAAAAGCAGCTCTGATTTGAGAAGTCTCGGGTGGATACGGATGTCTTTTAAGGAAAAATCGCAGAGATCTTTCTGGCGCATCAGAAAAACGGTAACGATCACGGCGCTGATCCCCTGCGAGAGAAGCGTGGCGATCGCCGCACCGGCAACACCGAGTCCCAGCCCGACGATCAGGAGCAGGTCGAGAACAATATTGATGACGCAGCAGATCATCAGACAGTACAGGGGACGTCTGGAATCTCCAAGTGCGCGGAGCAGCCCTGCTCCGGTATTGTAAATAAACACGAAGAAGATACCGGCAAAATAGATGCGCAGATAGAGAATGGAATCACTCATCAGTTCTTCCGGCGTATTCATCAGTCGAAGAAGCGCCGGGGCAGCAGTGATGCCGATCAGTGTCATGATGACGCTGCCGATGATGGAGAAGGCATAGATCGTATGAATACTGTCGTCCACCTTTTTGCGGTCCCCGGATCCGAAGAACTGGGAGACGATGACGGAAGCACCGGCAGTCAGCCCGGTAAAAAAGTTGACCAGCAGGTTGATGACCATTCCGGAGGAACCGGCGACCGCGGCAAGTGCATTTTTCCCGACAAAGCGTCCCACAATGACGGCGTCGATCGTGTTGTAAAGCTGTTGAAAAAAAGAACCCAGTAAAATAGGAAAGAAAAATAAAAGAAGTTGTTTCCAGATGATACCGGATGTGATTTCGTTCTTGGAAGAGGTTTCGTTCATGCTATAATCTCCATATCTGTTGTAAAGGTATAAAAAATGTGAAAATAAGTCCGAAATATATTATAAAATCTGCAGCATAAAATAACAAGAAAATCCGTTTATGTTTTTTGCGTTCTGTGATAATATAACACTATAAAATGCCTGTTGCCAGGGATGGACAGGAAAGCCACGGAGGACACACTATGGATAAGAAAGAGAATCAGCCACGTGAGAAAAAGGGTATGCCGCTTGCGCCGGTCTTTTTGCTGGGAGCAACGGTGCTGCTGTTGATTGAAATGTATTTTATCGTCAACCTGCCCCGGGTATATCTGGTGCAGATCATTCTGGGAGCAGCAATTCTCGCCTGTACTTATGTATTCATCGCTGCCTTATTAAAGGAGATACATAAGACCGGGGAGCAGGTAAAAGACGAATATGAGAGGATGCTTCGCGGGGAAAAGGCGTCATATCTGATGCTCAAGAAAATCTCGGAGCAGCTGGAGGCGGTTGACCGCAATACCAGGGAGCCGGGCGAAGAGATCATCACAGCGCAGAAGGCGATCGCCAAGGTGACCATTACCAGAAGCAGGGAAAATGCAGATGCACTTATGAATTCCAACGACCGCGTAGTGGACAATCTCTTACAGTTAAAGGAGAGCATGGATGCTGGATTCGAGCAGTTTGCCGGAAAGCAGCAGAACATGATGGATGATTCCGTTAAGGAACTCGTCTTAAAGCAGCAGGAATTTGCTGAGAAATTAAAGGAGATTACCGCAGGGCTTAAGGAGATTACTGAGGGACTTCAGGCAGTGAAGGAGACGGTTGCCGAGGAAAAGGCACAGACGCTTGCCGCTATTGAGAGCCGGATGGACGAACTGGTAAGCCAGAATGCGGCGTTGGAGAGCAGAATTGCAGAAAGCACGGCAGCTGCAGCAGCGCAGAAGCCAGAGCCTGACATGGAGCCGGAGCGGGCAGAATCAGAGCCGGATATGGAAGCGGAGCCGGAGCTGGTCATGGAACCACAGCCGGAAGAGGTCATGGAGCCGCAGCCGGAAGCGGTCATGGAGCCGGAAGCGGATTTTAGCATGCCGGATACACCGGAGGAGGAACTGCCGGTTGTAGATGCAGAGACGGTGACGGATGACACCCCGGTGATGGAAGAGTATGAGGAACCGATCGTAGATTCCGACGCGATTGTGGAAGAGGAAGATGCGGCAGCTGCCACAGACGATCAGAATGAGGCTGAGGCAGAGAGTGCGGCGATAGACAGTTTCGATTTTGGAGCAGATGGTCTCGATTTCGGAGGAGACAGCTTAGACCTTGGAGTGGACGGTCTTGATCTCGGGACAGAGAACCTTGACCTAGGAGCAGATAACTTAGATGCCGGAGCAGGCGGACTTGATCTTGGGGCAGACAGCTTAGACCTCGGAGGAGACAGCCTTGATTTAGGAGCAGATAGTCTCGATCTTGGAGCAGAGAACCTTGACCTTGGAACGGAGAACCTTGATCTCGGAGTGGATAGCTTAGATTTAGGAGCAGATGGCTCCGATCTCGGAGGAGAAAGTCTCGATCTTGGAGCAGATCTGAAAGAGGAAGCCGCGCCGGAGAATGAAGCACCGGACGAGCCAGAGCCAGTAGCCGCGCCGGAGAACGAAATACCGGACGAGCCGAAGGTGGCGGAACCGCAGAAAGAGCCTGAGACAAAGGCAGAGGAAGCTGCACCGATGGATTTTTCCGATCCACACAAGCTTATGACTCCGGAAGAAATTGCCGCATTGATTGCAAAAATGTAAGAGCAGGTTCCGGGATAAGAAATGAAGTTATTAGCAGTTTCAGAATAAAAATGAGCGTGGAAGATTCTCTGAAGTAAAATGTGAGAATTTCTTCCACGCTATTTTTGTATCTAATTCCGTGTCTTTCCAGTCTTTGACACGCCGAGGACTATGTCCGTCACGCCAAAGACAATGAGCGGACTTTCTGGCAGCACTAAGCGTGCTCCCTCATAAACAATATAAAACCGCGCGAACCGAAACTCGTTGGCATCTGCTATTGAAAACAGGGCAGATGCCGACTCAGACATCGGCTTCGCGCGGTTATGTTTTATTCGGGAGCAACACTAAGTGCTGCACGAAAGTCCTTAAATTGTCTTATGGCCTGCGGACATGACCCCAGTGTGTTCAAAGCATGGAAAACACGGATCAGCGCAGATACAAAAGTGGCGTGATTAGAAATTCCGCTCCCAAGCTTCTCTTACAGATCAGACTCCGCGACGATCGTCACGATATTCTTGATGACGGAGACCGCTGTCTGCATGCCCTCCACGCTGATATGCTCATACGGACCGTGGAAGCCGTAGCCGCCGGTGCCAAGATTCGGGCACGGAAGACCCATAAAACTTAATCTGGCGCCGTCTGTACCGCCGCGGACCGGACGTGAGAGCGGTGTGAGACCGGTCATCGAGATTGCCTTTTTTGCAATGTCCACGACATAAGGATGCTGTTCGATGATCTCAAGCATATTGGAGTAGGAATCCGTGATGGTAAGAGAGACGGTTCCGGTGCCGTATTTCTGGTTGATCTCCACTTCCAGTGTGCGGAGTCTGTTCAGGCGTGATTCAAAAGAAGCCCTGTCGTGGTCACGCACGATATAGGAAAGTTCTGCAAAAGCGACATCACCCTTCATGTCGGTCAGATGATAGAAGCCCTGTCTGCCCTCGGTGTGCGCTGGTGTCTCCTCCGGCGGAAGCTGCGACTGGATATCGCACGCCACAAGAGCGGCATTTACCATAATATCCTTTGCCTCGCCCGGATGCACATTGACGCCTTTAATGGAAAATTTTGCGCTCGCGGCGTTGAAATTTTCATAGGCGACCTCGCCCTCGTAATCGCCGTCTACCGTATAGGCGAAAGCAGCCTTAAAATAATCCAGGTCAAATAAATCTGCACCGCAGCCGATTTCTTCGTCCGGGGTAAATCCCACCCAGATATCTCCGTGAGGCATTCCGGAAGAAATGATCTCTTCGAGCGCTGTGACGATTTCTGCCACACCGGCCTTGTCATCCGCGCCGAGCAGTGTCGTGCCGTCGGTGGTAATCAGGGTTCTTCCCTTCAAATCCTTCAGCGTTGGAAAATCAGAAATCTTTAACATTGCCCCAGTACCGTTTAAACGGATGTCACCGCCGTCATAATCCGGAATGATCTGTGGTTTGACGTCCTTGCCGGAGTAGTCCGGTGCGGTATCCATATGTGAGATAAAACCGACGGCCTTGCGTCCCTCACAGCCGGCAGTCGCCGGAAGCAGACCGTATACATAGCAGTGGTCGGTCAGAACCACATTTTTAAGGCCGAGATCCCGTAATTCCTGCTCTAGTACCTTTCCGAGATCAAACTGACGCCCGGTAGACGGAATCTGTATCTTGCCGTCTGTCATGTTATTCTCATCCGATGTCGTCCAATAGGACACATATTTCAATAATCGCTGTTCAACTTGCATAAGAAACCTCCTTGATCTATGCCATTCTATCTATAAAATAACACAATTGAAAAAAAATTTGAAGTTTTTTAAAAAAAATGTTGCATTTCTAAAATTTCTGTTATATAATAATTTTCGTGCTCGGGTGATACAGAACACGAGATACAAAATAAGCGCCACTAGCTCAGCTGGCAGAGCACCTGACTCTTAATCAGGGTGTCCAGGGTTCGAACCCCTGATCGCGCACTCGCAAAGCTTATTTTGATTGAATCAAATGGCAAAAGAACTCTTGACGAACAATGTGATTCGTTGGGGGTTTTTTTATTATATAAAATGCAAATAATTATAGAAAGAAACCATAGGGGGAAATATGGAGAAAGTATATGAGTATGCAGCCGCGGTTCTGGCAGAGGTCAAACGCGCGATTGCGGGGAAGGATGCCTGTATTACCAAAGCTTTTGCTACAATTCTTGCGGGAGGGCATATTCTGATTGAGGATGTGCCGGGAGTGGGAAAGACAACACTTGCCATCGCCTTTTCGCGCGTCATGGGACTTTTGGATCACCGTGTACAGTTTACACCGGACGTGCTTCCGGCAGATATTGTAGGATTTAACATGTACCAGAAAGAGACGGGACAGTTTGTGTACCATCCGGGAACGATCATGTGTAATCTGTTTCTTGCGGATGAGATCAACCGGACTTCGCCAAAGACACAGTCCGCGCTTCTTGAGGGGATGGAGGAGGGCAAAGTAACGGTGGATGGTGTGAGCCGAAAAGTGCCGCAGCCGTTTGTTGTCATTGCAACACAGAATCCCAAAGGCAGTGCGGGAACGCAGCTTCTTCCGGAATCACAGCTGGATCGGTTCATGACCTGCATGAGCATGGGGTACCCGGATCTGCAGAGTGAGATGGAAATTGCCCAGGGAAAAACGATGACGAAAGCGGAGGATCTGCAGCCGGTTCTTCTTCCGGAGCAGCTGTGGGAGATGCAGCAGTATGTGGAACAGATTTATGTGCATGATCATGTTGCAAAATATATCGTACAGCTGATGGAGGCTACCAGAAAAAATGCTTACATTGAGCTGGGGGTAAGTCCCCGTGGCACGATCGCATGCGTGCGGCTGGCAAAAGCATGGGCATTTTTGCAGGGAAGAAATTATGTGATTCCGGATGATGTGACGGACATTTTTGCGGATGTGGCAAAACACCGTATTGTGCTCAACACAAAGGCACGGATCGGACATGTAACTGTCGATGCCACCCTGCAGGAAATTCTGTCGGATGTGGACAAACCAACAACATACAAAAGACTTAGGGGATAAATGTGGGCAGTTTTCTGATTGGAACAGGGGTGACGCTTGTCACATTTTATATAGCGCTGATCTATGGAAGCATTGCGATTGGGCTGATTGGGTTTGCAGAACTGGTACTGATGCTGCTTGCATGTTTGTATCTGCTGATTTATTGCAGACATATCACGGCAGATATCAGGATTCCGCTTACCGTGGCGGAAAAAGGGAAAAAAGTTACGGTACAGCTTACCGTGGATCAGACCATGTTGTTTCCGGCAACAAAAGTGCGTTACCGTGTGCGCTGTAGAAATACATTTGCCGGGTATGCCAGAAATTTCTGGTGGAACGGTGCCGGACTGATGCGCGGAATGCAGTGCATGGAAAAGCGTGTCGTGCTTTCTCATGTGGGAAGTTATGAGTATGAACTTGTAAAAGTACGGATTTATGATCTGACCGGTCTGTTTTATGTGCATAAAAAAATAAAGAGATTTGCAGATATACAGGTGCTGCCGGAACTGGATGCTGTGGCAGTACAGGTGTCGGAGCGGGTACGCAGATATTTCGGAGAAGCGGAAAGCTACGATGATTTTCAGCCGGGAACAGATGTCAGCCAGATCTTTGATGTGCGGGAATATCGTCCGGGGGATCGCCTGCAGCGCATACACTGGAAACTCTCCGCCAAATCGGACGGGCTTCTGGTGCGGGAGGACAGTCAGCCGCTTGCCTGTGCGGTGGTATTTTTGCTGGACATGCTGCCACAGATGGCAGGAAAAGGCCGGCATATGAGGCGCAGCAGGGAAGCCTATGCGGAAACCTTTCTCACAATTGCGGCAGATCTGGTGTATTCGATGATGGATGCCGGCTGCCCGCATTATGTGGCATGGCAGGAGGAAACAGAAATCAAACGGTTGCGCGTCGAGGATGAGGAAAGCGTGTATCTGTTTTTGATGCAGTTTATGGAATGTCAGAAGGAAACGGCCGGTTTACTGCGACAGAGATATGAGCAGCAGTATCGTTGCGAGCACCCGGTACACAGGCTGGAACTGACACCGGAGCTTTTTCTTGTGCTGGATGGACAGACACTTGCGGATTTTGGTGGAGATAACTGGAGACAGAAGCTGGAAGAAATGGAGCTGGTATTGTGAACAGGAAGGACAGGAGAGGGAATAAAACCACATATTTGTCTGGCAATACCGGTATCCGGCTGATCTGTGAGGCGGTTGCTGTGGAACTGCTGTTTTATGCAATGCTTGCGATTTTCCGGAGTGCATTCGGATGGCAGCTGCCGATCCGTGCGCTTGGTAAACTGCAGGTGGTCATGCTGGTAAGTCTTGTGCTGTTTATCGTGGGAGTTCCTGTGACCGGAAAATATCAGAGGGTCTGCAAGGTTGTGCTTGAAATCGGATATCCGGCGGCACTCGTACTGTTTGGAATTTTTCATCGGAGAAAACTGACAGAGAGCGGAAAAATGCTGTTTCAGGCATATCTGTCATATTGGAATAAACAGTATGGAACAAATTATATGACCGGGGCCGGGACGGAGATGCGGTATACTTATATGCTGGCTTTTTTATTGGCAGTTGTTGTGCTGTTAAGTCTGATGTTTCGATATGTGACCGGTGTGCGGCTGGTTTTGCTGCTTCCGGATATAACAGCGTTGTCGGTTGCTCTTCTGGTCAATGCCAGACTGGGCTGGAGTGGAATTGCACTCTTTTTCGTGGGAACCGTGCTGGTGTCTGCGGCACCATGGACGCACATGCATGTATGGATGCAGCTACTGTCTTATGCTGCAGCCGGTGTGTTTGCCGTGATTCTTGTCTCGGTGAGCAGCTATGCGTTTTCCGGTGTGGCAAAGCAGATTCCGAAAAAGTCACCGAAGTTTTATGCGTTTCAGAGACAGGTGGAAGAACGTGTGAAAAACCTGACGTTTTCGGGGATAACTTTGCAGGGATCGCGGGAACATGTGGATAATACAACACCGGACTATACTGGAAAAACCGTATTTTCGATAGAAGCATCGAAAGCCCCGGCGGGCAAACTGTATCTGAAATCATTTGCCAGTGGCACATATCAGAACGGTACATGGGTAAATGAAGGGAAAACGTTTGCGCACGAAGTGGATAAGGCGGGATACAATCGCAATGATGTTGCAATGTTAATGCAGCAGAATGCCGGTGAACTTGTAAAATACATCCGTTCGAGTGAGCTAGCAGAGGATGAAACACAGACGGTTTCGTATCAGATTTCCTATCGGGCACTGGGGTTAAAAAACGCGTATATGCCTTATTTTTCAGATTTGCAGACAGCCGGTGGGAAGGTCTGGCTCAGGGATGATACGGTGGTACGTAAAAAGAGGGCAACGGGAAAGGTTTCTTTTGAGGGACTGGATGAAAATACGGATCTGCGCGATGTTTTTGACAGGTTTTGTATGGTCCACGAAGAAACAGATACGGATCTGCAGCAATGGTATGATGCCTATGCTGACAGCAGATACCGTAAATTTGCCACGGATGTTCCGGCAGTGGGAGATTTTATTACACGAAGGCTGGCTCTGGAAAGTATCGGATATGGCGTGTATGAGGAAAACGGCACCTATGTGGCGGATCAGATGGAAACAGGCGGGTTATACGATGAGGATTGGCTGGCAGATACGGATGGAAACAATTCCGGACGGGCAGAAAGACAGATAACTACCAACAACATCCGGCAGAATCTTGCGACACAGGTTGCCAACTGGCTGGGGAACGAAAATACCTATAACTTATATCTGAATCACATCCCACAGGGGAAAGATACCATTGCTTATTTTCTGGAAACCGGACATGAGGGATATTGTATGCATTTTGCCAGCGCGGGTGCGCTGATTTTACAAAGTCTGGGAGTTCCGGCGCGTTATGCATCGGGATATGTGGTGGAACCATCGGCATTTCATAAAGAAAAGAAAGGCTATCAGGCAGATGTGCCGGACTACAATGCGCATGCATGGGTGGAAATTTATCTGGAAAATATCGGATGGGTGCCGGTGGAAATGACTCCGGGCTATACGAATGACAGTGCAAAGCTGCCGACGACTCCGGAATTGCGCGATACGTGGAAACAGCGGCATGAAGAGCACAAAGATGTGGCGGAGCAGAATCCGCAGACGAAAAACGAATCGCCGTCAGAAACACAGATGGAAACACAGCAGCAGACAGAAAGTCAGATGACGGAGAAGGAGACAAAGCGGCCGGTAAAAAATAATGAGAAAAAGAACAACAGGCGAAATCTGCAGGTATTTTCTGCGGTGAGTCTGACGCTGCTTGCTGTTGTTCTGATGCTGGTTCTGGTGACAAAATCGTTGCGCATTTACCGGGAACAATTGCTTATGGAGTTGCGCAACCGGCAGAATCGTCATGCGGTATACCGGATCAACCGGCGGATTTACCGGGGATTACATCAGCGAAGTTTTGGCATGAAGACCGATGCGGACTATCTGGAAAAGCTGATGACAACCTATCCGTCCGTTCCGGCGGAGGATTGGAAGAAGTATCTGTGCATTGTGCAGAAAGCGGTCTTTTCCGAAGAAGAGATTTCACAGGAAGAAGCACGGTTTTGTTACCGGCTGTACCGGAAGTACAGAAACCGGCGGATTTTGGAAAAATAGGATAACGGAAAAACCGCCTCCTTAGCGGGAGGCGATCAGTTTACATATCGGGTTGCCCTTAGAAGAAAATTTTTCTTCGTATTCGGTCATGATATTTCCTTCATTCATGGATGGATCATGGTGCAGGTCACGGGTGGAGGCATTAAGATGCCAGCGGTCGGAATTTTCGATTTCTTCCAGAGAAAACGTAAACAGGTCCTGATTGTCTGTTTTAAATTCCAGCCGTCCGTCGGCTGCAAGAAACTGGTCATAGCGGTCTAAAAATTCATGGGAAGTCAGTCGGCGTCTGGCATGGCGGTCCTTTGGCCACGGGTCGGAAAAATTCAGATAGATCTGGTCAACTTCTTCCGGTGCAAAAATTTCCGGAAGTTTTGCGGCGTCTTCACACAGAAAATGAACATTTGGAAGCTGCAGGGTATCCATTTTCTGGACTGCGCGCAGCAGTACACTGGTGTAACGTTCGATGCCGATATAATTGATTTCGGGATGTAACGCAGCAAGATCCATCAGAAATCTGCCTTTTCCCATGCCGATTTCGATATGGATCGGATGGTTATTTTCAAAAAAGGCATGCCATTGTCCGCGGTGTTCTGCCGCATTCTGTATACAATATGGGCTGGCTGCCACAGCTTCATTGGCACCCGGTATATTTCTTAGTCTCATAGTAATTTCTCCTTGGAAAAGATAAATTCAGTTTTGCTAACTGTAAGAATACTATTACTATATACAAATTTCGTCCGTTCGGCAAATAAAAATTGAACGATTATGGAAATAATGGTATTATAAATATAAGAAAATCAAGAATTGGGGAGCCTTATGAAAATAAAAAAATACACCCGTGTAACAGCATTTTTTCTTGCCGTATGCACGGTTTTACTCATGTTACCGTTGTCTGTGCGTGCAGATGAGTACTGGCCGGACGGGGTAAAAACGCAGTCCAAAAGTGCCATTGTGATGGAAGTCAATACCGGCACCGTTTTATATGAAAAGAAGAGTCACGAGAAACATTATCCGGCGAGTATCACAAAGATCATGACGGTTCTTCTGGCAATCGAAAACTGTGATATGGATGAGGTCGTTACGTTTTCTGCGGATGCGGTATTTAAAAATGAGGGAGATACTTCCCATATTGCCCGGAATCTTGGAGAAAAACTGACGATGGAGCAGTGTCTGTATGCGGTTATGCTGGAGTCTGCCAATGAATGTGCTTATGCGGTTGCGGAGCATGTGGGGCAGAAACTGGGTGGTGATTACCGGACGTTTATTGACCTGATGAATAAGCGTGCAAAGGAATTGGGATGTACGGATACGCATTTCAATAACTGTAATGGTCTGCCGGATGAAGATCACTGGGTCAGCGCGTATGATATGGCACTGATTTCCGCAGAGGCATACAAAAACGAGACGTTCCGGATGATTGCAGGCAGTCCAAGCTATACACTTCCGAAGACCAATAAATGCAAGGCGGAATATCCGTGTCACAATCACCATAAAATGATCTACCCGTTTCGCGGGGACAGCTCTCATTTGTACAAATACTGTACTGGCGGAAAAACCGGCTACACGACAGTGGCGAATAATACTCTGGTGTCTTTTGCGGAGAAAGACGGAATTACTCTGGTGTGTGTGGTGATGGATGCGGCAACACCGGATCATTATACGGATACCAGAAAATTATTTGATTACTGTTTTGAAAATTTCCAGGCGCTGAATATTTCGGAAAACGATGCGGGTCTGGCAAAGGACAACGGAAAAAATTACGGGGTTTTGAACAACAGTGAACCTTATGTAAAGCTGGATGAGGATGCTTATATCATTATGCCAAAAGGAGCACAGTTTTCCGATGCATCCTATAAAAAGACAGAATCTGCAAAAGGGAAAAAGAAAGTTGCAAGGCTTGCATACACATATGCCGGTCATGAGGTCGGCAGTGTGGATATAGTAAAAACCGGAGCAAAGGTAAAAGATAATTATTACGTCAATACCGATAGCGGGCAGAAGAAAAATGAACGTGTCATACGGATCGATCCTGCATGGCTCATTGTTGCGGGAGTGGTTATTGTCGCAGCAGTGGTTCTGTTGTTTCTGGCAAAACGGGCATATGATAATTTTTATGTGATCCGTCATCAGAGAAAAACGAAAAAAAATGATAAAATGCGTTTTCGTGAGAAGAAACGAAAGAAATACAATCGCAGGAAGGACAGGTTTTTTTAAATCGTTCAAATAAAGCGAAAATGCTTGCGTATTTGCCGCAAACAGGTATAATTACAATTGATGGATTTCATTTTAATAATGAAATTGGAGGTTACCATGTCACAATCTGTTACGATAAAAAGTAATAAATACGGAATTAATCTTGTCTTAGACCCGGAGATTGGGTTTGATGAGTTATTGAAGGATGTTGTCGAAAAGTTCAAAGCATCCAGTACATTTTTTAAAAATGCAAAACTGGCATTGTCCTTTGAAGGAAGAAAACTTTCGGAAGAGGAAGAACAGCAGATCATCTCAGCAATTGAAAGCAACACATCGATTGAAATCCTGTGTATCGTTGAAAATGGAACAAGACAGGAAGCTGTCATGAAAGAACAGGTCGAGGCGTTTTACGATGCCGTACAGCAGCAGTATGAGAATGCCGCAGCAGGAAACGGGCCGGAGCAGTTTTATCGTGGCACTTTAAGGTCGGGACAGGTGATTTCGAGTGAATCGAGTGTCACGATCATTGGCGATGTCAATCCGGGAGCCAAAATTATTTCCCAGGGAAACATTGTGATTCTTGGGGCATTAAAAGGTAACGCACAGGCAGGATGTATGGGTGATCGTAACTGCTTTATTTTTGCGCTGGATATGCAGCCGATTCAGATTCAGATTGGGGATCTGATCGCAAAGAGTCCGGACAAGCCGGAACCGAAACGTCGTACACTCCGCCGGTCAAAGACACCGGAAGTGGAAGCACAGATCGCCATTGCAAGAGATGGAAATATCTATATTGAGCCAATCACCAAAAATATATTAAATAACATATAGGGACGTAGGAGGAATAAGTTTCATGAGCGAAGTAATCGTTATCACATCAGGAAAGGGTGGTGTAGGTAAGACCACAACCACAGCAAACATTGGTACAGGTCTTGCACAGTTAAACAAGAAAGTTGTAATGATTGATACCGATATCGGACTGCGTAACCTGGATGTGGTTATGGGTCTGGAGAATCGTATTGTATACAATCTGGTAGATGTTGTGGAAGGAAAATGCCGTATCCGTCAGGCACTGATTAAGGATAAGAGATATCCGGAATTATGTCTTCTTCCGTCTGCACAGACCAGAGATAAGGATGCAGTGACACCAGAGCAGATGGTTGCACTGATCAATGAACTTCGTGAAGAATTTGATTATATTTTACTGGACTGCCCGGCCGGTATCGAGCAGGGATTTAAGAATGCGGTAGCAGGTGCGGATCGTGCACTGGTTGTTACGACACCGGAAGTATCTGCCATCCGTGATGCAGACCGTATTGTAGGACTTTTGGAAGCCAATGAAATGAAGAAAATTGACCTGATCGTCAATCGTCTGCGTGTGGATATGGTAAAGCGCGGAGAAATGATGACCGTGGATGATGTAACAGATATCCTGGCTGTGAACCTGATCGGTGCTGTACCGGATGCTGAGCAGATCGTTATTTCCACAAACCGTGGTGAGCCACTGGTTGGAACCAACTGTCTGGCAGGAAAAGCATATTCTAATATCTGTCATTGTATTATGGGA
>OGMF01001861.1_pt1 | contig 19314 bp, 24 predicted proteins | sample 1572921 | NCBI WGS metagenome assembly OGMF01 (sample SAMEA2581919, study PRJEB24529) | metagenome | biome: Human gut stool | place: China | collected 2011 | reverse complement strand
TTTCAACGAAATGTATAGTAAGCAGGCATTTGCCTCCCACACGTCCGATAACACTGTCCATCTGTACAACAGTAGATTCCGGATTGGCTTCAAGAAACTTCTGGAAATCAGTATAGCTTCTACCAATACGACAGCCTCTGTCTACCTTGAATTCCGGCTGTTTGTAACGAGGACGATATTTTACTTTACGAGGCAGATCAATGTTCCGTATGTCAAAAAGCTGAGCATCAACATAGTTATACAATGTTTTTTCGCTGCACATGATTTCATCGACATGCTCTATATAAATCTGATGAAGCGACTGACCATTTTTGACCAACGGGCTTATGATTCCATTTATCCTTGCTATATCATCCTCATTGGATAAAATGCCTGTTCTGGATTCTGAAATAGATTGATGTGCCATTTCATGAGCATCTGCCGGATCATAAATGCGTTTTAATAAGGTGCATTTGGGAAGCTGACTGCAACCATTACATACATATGGAGGTTTTGTTTTAACGGAGCAGATATCCTCTGCAAAATCCGGGCAATGCAATGTACACTCGGAACATAGACTACATTTATACGCTGATTGATGCGTACAACCGTTTCCGCACAGCTTTTTAGCTTTGCATGTACTGCGATGTTTACATGGATTGTAAGGATATCCCGGACGACCACTTTTCTTATCATAGGAATGCTTTTTTATTTCCTTTGCAATCGTGGTACGATCTTTGCCTAATTTCTTTCCTATAACTCCAAAGGAGGCATTCTCCTGAAGGAGTTGTACAATAACTAATCGATCTTCATATGTTAAAAACTTTGACATGGTAGCTCCTTTCCAGCCGCCAGAAATCAAAGCATAACAAAAAAGAGACCAACAATCCAGTCAGTCTCTTGAATTTGTAAAGGAAAATCCATACCCTTCCTTTGCACTCATTACTATTAACTTTTTAAATCAGTCTGAGATGATGGGTATGGAATCTCAGGTTACAATTGACGATGGGGATTACGACTACGACAGATATGATAGAGACAGTGATTATGCAGATGGCGTGGATGATGCGATGGATGAGTACGGAGAAGACTGGTAATGCTGATAAAGATTTGCAGAAAGGAGACCACTATGGAAGAACTTTATTTTACAATAGCAGGTTGCAGTCATTATTTTGGCAGTGATTTTATGGAAAAAGGGATGAAAGTAAAACTTGAAAAAGAGCCGGATAATGAGTACGACAAGGAAGCAATACAGGTAAAGGTGAAGGGACTTGGAAAGATAGGATATGTGGCTAACAGTCCTTTTACTGTAAAGGGCGAGTCAATGAGTGCTGGAAGATTGTATGATAGGATTGGAGATAAGGCAAAGGGAAAAGTAGTGTTTGCAACGGATGCAGGAGTAATATGTAGGATTACTGATACTTGCAAAAGGCAGAATAGGGATATAATGGAGAATGAAAACATAATAACTGTGGATACTTGCGATTGATAGCCGAAAATGATAGCATGACAGTAAGATGTATAATTCGATGTAGCAGAAAACAGGGAGAATGCAAATGGATGAGTATAATTCTGCCAAAGAAATGGAAGAAATAGAATATTCGTATTCCACAGATGTTATGACAGGTGGAAATGATAAAAGAATGTACTTGTATTATCAGCTTATAAGCAGTTTAAAAAAAGCTGACAGTGTGGATATAATTGTGTCATTTTTGATGGAATCCGGTGTGAAAATGTTAATCAAAGAGCTTGAAAATGCATTGAACCGTGGTGCTAAAATACGAATATTAACAGGAAATTATCTTGGAATTACTCAGCCATCAGCATTGTACCTTATAAAAAATAAATTGGGAAAAAGAGTGGATTTACGCTTTTATAACGAGCCGGGAAGATCATTTCATCCTAAATCTTATATATTTCATTACAAGAATCATAGTGAGATATACATAGGTTCTTCAAACATTTCAAAGAGTGCATTAACTTCCGGAGTTGAGTGGAACTATAGATTCAGCAATCAGACAGATGAAAAAAATTACGATAAATTTTATCAGGCATTTGAGGATTTGTTTGAAAATCACTCAACAGTAATAGATGACGAAGAGTTAAAAAGGTATTCAAAAGAATGGCACAGGCCAGCTGTTACGAAGGACATTGAAAAGTATGATGCTTTTGATTCAGAAGATAATAATAGTGTTATCAATATTTTTGAGCCAAGAGGCGCACAGATAGAAGCGTTGTGTGCATTGGAAAATACGAGGGCTGAAGGAGCTAATAAGGCTCTTATTTTGGCGGCTACAGGAGTCGGGAAAACATATCTGGCAGCATTTGATTCAAAGAGTTATAAAAAAGTATTGTTTGTAGCACATCGTGAAGAAATATTAAAACAGGCAGCAGAGTCTTTTTATAATGTACGTAGATCAGATGATTATGGCTTTTTTAACAGTAATGATAAGGCGACTGATAAAGCGGTTATTTTTGCTTCTGTATACACGCTGGGTAAGAAGGATTATCTGAATAAACAATATTTTGAAGAAGATTATTTTGACTACTTGATTATTGACGAATTTCATCATGCGGTTAATGAACAGTATAGAAATATTGTGAAATATTTTAAGCCTAAATTCATGCTTGGACTTACAGCAACTCCGGAGCGTATGGATGGTAAAAATATATATGAAATTTGTGATTATAATGTACCGTATGAAATCACGCTAAAAGACGCAATCAATAAAGGAATGCTTGTTCCATTTCATTATTATGGTATCTTTGATTCTACCGATTACTCAAAGCTGCATATGGTCAAAGGAAGATATGATGAAAAGGAACTAAACGAGACTTATATTGGAAATGTTAAAAGATATGATTTGATATATAAATACTATTGTAAATATGGTTCTAAAAGAGCTTTAGGTTTTTGCTGTTCAAGAGTTCATGCGAATGATATGGCAAGGGAGTTTTGCAAAAGAGGAATTCCAGCAGTGGCAGTTTATAGTAATTCAGATGGAGGTTTTTCAGAGAATAGGGAGACGGCTATCGGTAAATTAAAAACAGGAGAAATAAGAGTGATTTTTTCTGTAGATATGTTTAACGAAGGTGTGGACATTACATCTATAGATATGGTTATGTTTTTGCGACCTACGGAATCACCAGTTGTATTTTTACAGCAGCTTGGACGAGGCCTTAGAAAGAGCAGAGGCAAAGAATATCTGAATGTGTTGGATTTTATTGGAAATTATGAAAAAGCCGGACGTGTAAGATATCTGCTTACGGGAAATACAAAGAAAGAGAATGGTTTATATAATCCAGCAGATCATTCTGATTTTCCAGATGACTGTATGATAGATTTTGATATGAAGCTGATAGATCTTTTTACAGAGATGGATAGAAAAAGTCTTAAAATAAAAGATCAGATTGATAATGAATTTTTACGAATAAAGGATTTGCTTGATAAAATACCAACAAGAATTGAATTTTTTACATATGCGGATGACAGGATTTATGAATTAATGATAGGATATGTTAAGGATAATCCGTTAAAGAACTATTTAGAATATCTTAAAAGATATGAGTTTCTATCAGAGGACGAAAAGACACTATATCATGGAATTGGTAGAGAGTTTATAAATTATATTGAGACAACAAATATGTCAAAGGTCTATAAGATGCCAGTTCTGATGGCTTTCTATAATCATGGAAGAATTTTAAAAAGTGTGACGGAAGAACAGCTTTTAATGAGCTGGAAAGAGTTTTTTGACACAGGTACAAACTGGAAAGATTTACAGGAGGGAATGACATATGAGAAATATAAAAATCTTTCAGATAAAGAGCACTTAAAGAAAATTATTCAGATGCCGGTAAGATATTTATTGAAATCAGGGGTAGGTTTCTTTGTTCAAAAAGAAGAAACAGCATTATCATTGAGTGATGAGTTGAGCAAAGTAATAGATAATAATGCATTCATTTATCATATGAAAGATGCTATAGAGTATAGGATTATGGATTACTATCAGCGTAGATACAGGAATAGTATAGTAGAAAACGAGGTTGGAAACTATGATTAATAAAAACAATAATCAAAGCGTAGGTGGGCAATTGACGATTGATTATTATAATAAAAACTATTATGCGTTTGTAGAATCAACGCAAAACGTAGACTTTTCAGATACACAAAATATATTTATGGATTTGTTGCCAGAAGAAGCTGATATATTGGATTTTGGTTGTGGTTCTGGACGCGACACCAAGTATTTTCTGGAACATGGCTATCATGTGGAGGCTATAGATGGCTCAATAGAATTATGTCGATTGGCATCAGCATATACAGGAATTAAGGCAAGACATATGTTGTTTCAAGAACTGTCTGAAAGAGAGAGGTATGATGGAATATGGGCGTGTGCATCTATTTTACATTTGAACAAAGCAGAGCTTTCAGATGTTTTTGAAAAGATGTCACAAGCTTTAAAGAAGAATGGAATCATCTATACATCTTTTAAATATGGTGATTTTGAAGGAATGAGAAATGGGAGATATTTTACAGATTTTACAGAAGAATCATTTGCAGCGTTATTGAATAATACACCATTGCTGACAATTGAAAAGCAGTGGATTACAGGAGATGCAAGGCAGGGACGGGAAGACGAGAAATGGTATAATATTATTTTGAAAAGAGGATAGATCATTATTGAGTATCGAAAACAATATTCAAAAACAATTAAAAAATAATCGGATTAAATTTGTTTTATATGTTTGGATTAAACCGATTATTAAGCCAATTAATGCTAGAAATTGTTATAAATTAATACTTTTAATTGGTTTAATTTGGTCAAATTTAATTAATTTAAACCGATAATTCAACCAATTAAATCAGTGATAGTTGTTTTTGCTATTTGAAAATAAATAGAGCAGGATGTGAGGGAGGATAAGCCAATGGAACGAGTAGAAAAATTTTTAAAAGAAGCAGAAACATATTGTTTAGCAACAGTAGAAGGCGACCAGCCAAGAGTAAGACCTTTTGGAACAGCCCATATTTTTGAGGGAAAGTTGTATATCCAGACAGGTAAGGTTAAGGATGTTTCAAAGCAGATTCACAATAATCCGAAGGTAGAAATCTGTGCTTTTAAGAATGATGAGTGGCTCCGTGTAGCGGGTGAGCTTGTAGAAGATGGCCGCAGGGAAGCAAGACAGTCTATGCTTGATGCTTATCCTTCATTACAGAAGATGTATTCTGCAGATGATGGTAATACAGAGGTGTTCTATTTTAAAAATGCAACAGCTACATTCTCATCATATACTCATGAGCCGGAAGTAGTGAAATTCTAATGACAAAAGAAGAATGGTATAAGCAGCTGTTTGAGAGACTGGGTAATTCCAAATTCCGTAGCAGTTTTCATTTGAAGCAGAAAGATATAGATTACATAAATGAAAAGGGAATGAATACTATTCGGCAACATGCAAGGGATTTTATTGCAAAGAGAGAAGCATCGGCAGTAATTCCCAACGATGGTAAACAGACACCGACGAAGGGACATCCTGTATTTATAGCACAGCACGCCACTGCTACATGCTGCAGGGAGTGTATCAGAAAATGGCACAAGATACAGCCAGGCAGAGAACTAAGTGAAGTGCAGCAGGAGTATCTTGTAGATGTAATTATGACATGGATACAGAAAGAAATGGAGGCATATGAGCACCGAACCAGTAGAAATTGAAAAACTTGAAGTGTCATCCAGGTTTAAAAATTGTATGAGATGAAGTGGTGTTTCAGATTTGCGAGATATTGTAAGGATACCGAAGGAATCAATCTTTAGAATCCGCAATATGGGTGGTGCAACATATAAAGAATTGCAGGAGCAGTGTGATAAATATGGCATTGTGATTCGCAGTGAGAAAGATGTGATAGACAGAAGCAGAGAATTAAATGGTCCTGGCAACAATGTGGCAGACTCTTTGAAATGGGAATTAGGAGTATTGAAGATATAAAAACATTTGCAATGGAAGAAAGCGAAAAAATGAAATTCTCAATGCCAGAAATTTATGGACGGTTAAAGGATGCAAAAAGAAAGCTTGAGCGTGAAGCATGAGATTAAAGAACATATTGATCATCGTAGATGATATAGAAGAATCTGTCAGATTCTATAAGGATTTATTTGGATTACAGGTCATATTGCAACAGGAAGGTAATGTAATAATGTCCGAGGGACTTGTATTGCAGGATGTGAATGTATGGTATGACAGTACCCAAATACATACAACACCTCATAACAATATGACTGAGCTGTACTTTGAAGAAAATGATATGGAAGGTTTCGTCAGGAAACTTGAATCATATGATTCCTGTTTGAATTATGTTACTGAACTGACTGAACTCGAAGGTGGACAGAAGCTTGTGAGATTTTATGATCCAAGTGGAAACCTTATCGAGGTACGGACTCCGATAAATCACAATTAAAATTGAATGAATTTGAGAAAGATATGCAGATATTTGTAGATGCAGATGCATGTCCAGTAGTGGGCATTGTAGAGGAGATTGCTGAAAAATATAATATCCCCACCACATTGCTGTGTGATACTAATCATGTGCTGTATTCCGATTACAGTGAAGTAATTGTGGTTGGCGCTGGAGCTGATGCAGTAGATTATAAGCTGATCAGTATCTGCCATAAGGGAGATATTGTGGTAACTCAGGATTATGGTGTTGCTGCAATGGCACTTGGCAAGGGTGCATATGCAATTCATCAATCCGGCAAGTGGTACACAGATGAGAATATTGACCGGATGCTTATGGAAAGACACCTTAATAAGAAAGCAAGACGAGGTTCGACTAAGAATCATATTAAGGGGCGCACGATGTCCGGTGGACATCGGCTTTGCGCGGACCGAAGCGGAAGCGGAGACCTAAGGAAGAGGACAAATGAAGATGATGAGCGTTTTGCACAGTCATTTGAGAAGCTTGTGCTGATGGCACAGGCAAAGGAAGGTGAGCAAAATGGGACTGTTTAAGAAGAAAAAAGTGGGGCAGTCATATGATAAGGAAAACAAAAAGCCTATAATTAAAGCGAGCATTTGTAATGGTGAGCAGGTTGCAGGCTTTAAGGATATACATACAGGTAAGATGGAAGAGGTAATGCTGATAAAAAGTCCGGCAGACCTCGAACATTTTAAGGCTATGTATGGAATAGATGAAGAGATAGCAAAGGAATACTGACATGGTAAAGAAAATAGTAAAAGATCCATTGTTTCTTGCACAGAAATCTGTGGATGCGACAGAGGCAGATAAACAGGTGGTAACAGATTTGCTCGATACGCTGCGTGCTAATCTTGACCATTGCGTAGGTATGGCGGCAAACATGATAGGTGTTAAGAAGAATATTATTGTCGTGGCAGCAGGCCCATTTCAGTTTGCCATGATTAATCCGGTGATTACAAAGAAATCCGGAGCATATCAGACAGAGGAAGGATGTCTGTCTCTGGAAGGTGTCCGTCCATGCACCAGATATCAGGAGATAGAGTTGGATTACCTTGACCAGAGCTTTAAGAAACAGCATGGAAAATATTCTGTCTGGACAGCGCAGATAATCCAGCATGAGATTGATCATTGTAATGGTATTGTGATATAGAACAGGAGTATCAGATGGGAAACGAATCTGGCACATGGGTTATGTATGGTGTGGATTGGAATGATCCAGAATGCATACATACTGTGGAAGAAGCGACAGAATATATTAACAGAATAGGTTTCTTGCCGTTATTCAAGAATGACATACCAGGGTTTTCGTTGGAAGAGCGAACAGTCCCTGAATATTGGTGGTGCGATGATGTTGACAAAGATCCATGGCTTTGGAGAACTGTAATTGCAAGAGATAGAGATATAGTATATGGTAAATTTTTTGACAAGAAAGCTGGATTTATCTCAAAGAAATGGCTTCCTGTATTTGCCAATTATCGCAGGGATGGTTATGATTTTGATGCTTTGTATGAAGATGGAAAAGCACCTCACAAGCATAAGAAAATCATGGATAACTTTATGGAAGAAAAAGTTGATGCAAAAATGCTTTCTAACGAACTCAAAATAAAAGCTGGGTTCGGAAAAGATGGAGAAAAAGGGTTTGATGGAGCAATTACCAATCTTTGTATGCAGACATACCTGTGCAACTGTGATTTTAGGAAGCGTAAGAATAAAAAAGGCATAGAGTATGGATGGGATGTGGCGGTTTATTCATCTGTAGAGCATATATATGGATATGATTATGTGACAAGCTGTTACAAGGAAGAACCGGCAGAATCGTGGAATCGTCTTGTGGAATACATGCATGAGACATATCCGATAGCAACTGATAAGCAGATTAGAAAGCTGTTACGATAGGAGAGCATATAAAATGATTAGCTGCATTAAAGTGCTATAAATTATATGAAATCGTGTGAGGAATACTTCTATGGGAAGAACAGATAGAAGCTATAAAGATTTAAAGCAAAAACAGAAGAGTGCTATCGCTGATAAAACTTATAGCATGTATATAAGGTTTTATCTTGAGAATCATAGAATGCCGAATGCAGATGAAAAGAGTAGCATTTGCAGAAAGCTGTTTGCAACAGTACAAGCGGTTGCTCCTAAAACAGACTATGAAGAATTTTGCAGAATTGTAGATAAGCGAGAAGCAGGCTATGAGGATCGTATATTACGGGATATTCAGAATGGTAGTACTCTTGAAAAGCTGGATATGAAAAAGCGAAAGAAAACTCCAGAAGAAAAGGCAGCTGTTTTGAAAATGAAAAGAAAACAGCGGAGAGCAAAAAGGATGGCTATGAAGAATCAAGCTGTAGAAAATAATATTTGTCAGAATGACACATTTTTTTATATTGCAGGATATACTTCGGGTGGAGCACCATATGGAGTAACATGGCAAGAAATGGGACTGGAACCTAGGCAGGATTTAGAAGAGGAGCAATAAGATGTATATAATAAAAACGATAAGAGGCAACATAACAAAGATAACAGATGTGCAGGCAATCGTTAATGCAGCCAATAATTCTCTTTTGGGAGGTGGCGGAGTTGATGGTGCCATTCATCGTGCAGCAGGACCGGAACTTTTAGCCGAGTGCAGAACACTTCATGGATGTGAGACAGGAGAGGCAAAGATTACAAAGGCATATAATCTGCCATGTGATTATGTAATTCATACTGTTGGACCGGTATGGAATGGTGGCAGGGATAAAGAGGAAGAACTTCTTGCAAACTGCTATTTTAATTCTATGAAGTTGGCAATGGAGAATGGTATCAGAACAATCGCATTTCCATCTATATCGACAGGAGTATATAGTTTTCTAGTAGAATTGGCAGCGAAAGTTGCAGTTCATACAGTTAATAGATTCCTGCAGGATAATCCAGACAGTTTTGACTTGGTGGAATGGGTGTTGTTTGATGCACATACTGAGGCGGTATATGAAGCTGAAGTTGATCAACTGTATAAAATGATATAATAAAAGAGTAAATGTATGGCAGGTAAAGTAAGGAGGATAAGGTATGAGCGAGATTGAAATTACGGGAGTATTTGAGGACGTACTTGGAATGATTTATTCGGCAAAACAGAAAGCTGAGTATCAGGTTAATTCTACAATTATTGATTTATATTGGTGTATTGGTGAGTATGTTTCAAAACAAATTGATGTAAATGGTTGGGGCAAGTCTACTGTGAAGGCTTTGTCTGAATATATATTGAGTAAAGAACCTGGAATTAGAGGATACTCATCACAAAATATTTGGAGAATGAAACAGTTTTATGAAACTTACAAGGATAAACCAGAACTCTCAAAGCTGTTGAGAGAAAATACATGGTCTAATAATCTGCATATTATCTCTAAAACAAAAAGCTATGAAGAAAAAGAATTTTATCTAAAACTTGCGTCAAAGGAAAAATATAAGGCAAAAGAATTGGCGAGACAGATTGATAGTGGATATTATGAGAGGTTACTTTTATCTAATGGAAAAGCCACATCTGCAATCGAAAGTAAAGATATGACAGGTGTTCTTAGGGATATGTACATGTTAGAGTTTCTTGATTTGCCAGAACCATATAAAGAATATGACTTAAAGAAAGCAATTTTGAAAAATATGAAAAAATTTCTTCTTGAATTTGGAGGAGATTTTATTTTCATGGATGAAGAACATCATGTTCAAGTGGGAAATAATGATTACTATGTAGATCTTCTTTTTTTTCACAGAGAGTTACAGTGCTTAGTTGCAATCGATTTAAAAATTGATGATTTTAAACCTGAATATATGGGAAAAATGGACTTTTATTTAGAGGCATTGGATAGAGATATTAAGAAGCCTCATGAAAATCCGAGTGTAGGAATGATTCTTTGTAAAAATGCTGATACGGATGTCGTTGAATATTCTTTGAGCAGAAGTTTATCTCAGACAATGATTGCTGAATATAAAACTAAGTTGATTGATAAAAGTATTCTGCAGAGAAAACTAGCTGAGTTATATGATATTGCAGAGGAAGAAGTGAAAAACTCTCAACAGGATTGAGAGTTTTGAAAATGTGAGAAATAGGAGTGTGATGTGATTGGAGAGATTGTTCAATTATTAGACAATAGATGAATTTTTATTAGACATTACAGAAACTACTGAGTATAAAAGCATTGAATATCTTATTTTTTCAATACGGATGAATTATTTACATTATATGGCAATTTCTCGCATTGTAAAATTTGAGATTCCCAGGTATTTAGAAAATTTAATAGATATAGTTATAGATAAATTTAATGAATCAGGGATTAGCCCAGTCGATATGCTTCAATACATGCTGGATAATGATATTAATAATTGGATACATTATTATGCTTATACATTCATAATACCAGTAGCAAAAGAAGAAGAAAATGGAGCCGTAAATGATTTAAGTGAATTATATGCTTTTGTCTTGACGGGTTACATTTTAGACGCATTCCGTGAGAAGAGAATAGATATAAAGAATCTTGTTGAAGGGCAAGTTTTGGCACACAAAACAAATCAGTATGATTTGACGGTGGTTGATGGGGTTGAATTTAAGCGAGATTATTTTGTGTTTGAAGGAAAAGCCTATCTGTACAGTATATTAACCAATATAAATACAATGCAGTTTGGGGATACAATGCCAGGGTTTGCAAGAATAATCACTGAGCAGATAAAAGATGGGAATATTTTATTAAGGTTAGATGAAAGATTGGCTTTGCCCGTGGATCAGGCAATATCATATTCAACTTTGAATTTTGAAAAGTATAGAGGACCACAGTTCCATTTTAAAGATTCTATATTAAAAAATCTCAAAACTATAACAATTCATATAAATGAAAACACGTCAGATAAACTTTTATTAGTGGTAAAGAAAAAAGTCGATAATAACAGTAAAAAGGACTTTTGGCATATTGAATTGGAGACACTTCCATACAGAGATGCAGCGTCAAAGGGAAAGTATTGTATAACTACTTTTTTACATAAGTTTAAAAGCAAATAATCAGTTTGAGGCGCTGCTGGATAAGAGAGAAGTCAACGGGGAAACAGAGATTTACTGGACACAGCCGCCGCTGGCATTCCTGAACGATAATTTTGACAAGATCGTGAAAGATTATATGGGGAATCTCAGCCTGTGCGATTATGATCCGCAGGAGGTTGGAAAAGCACTTAAGGTCTATGAGGGTGCGGTTAAGACATATAAGATGGCAAAAGCCGGATGCAGCCTCTTCCACGGAGGAGGAGAGAAGAGAATATATAAAAGAGACGTTTCCGTGTATCGCCGACTGTGATATGTGTGGGCTTTGTGCGGTTTTTAAGGGAAAAGACCCGGAACTGGCATATGCCGATTACATCAGTGGGAAGCGGGAATACATGGAAGTGTCGGAAGATTACAGATAAAAAGTATGGACAGCCGGAACATGGCGTACCGGACATAAGACAGAGCGCGGCAGGGACAGACGGGCATGGCAGATGGTAAGAGAAGGGAAGACCGCCGGCGGAACATGCAGAGAGGACAGGGATACGGGATGAACAGTATTTTTCACAGAATCAGCGTTAGAAAATATCAGAACAGGGATGTGGAGCAGGAGAAAATCGAGCTGATGTTAAAGGCGGCGATGGCGGCTCCGTCCGCGTGTAATCAGCAGCCGTGGGAATTTTATGTGGTGAAGGACAAGGCGGTGATCGGGCGGCTGTCAGAGGCTTCGCCTTATGCAAAATGTGCGAAGGACGCGCCGGTCGTGTTTGTGCCGTGCTTCCGGTCTAAGGGGATTGCACCGGAATATTTTAATATCGATATGAGTGCGGCGGTGGAGAACCTTCTGCTGGAGGCGGACGAGCTTGGGCTTGGCGCGGTCTGGATGGGAATTTCGCCGGATGAAGGCAGAATGAAAGCGGTGCGGGAAGTGCTGGATATTCCCGAGGATCTTCATGCGTTCGCGCTGGTTCCCTGCGGGTACCCGGCAGAGGAAAGAGCGCAGGAAGACCGGTATGAGGAGAGCAGAGTGCACTATATTATGAACTGATATGCAAATATTCCAATGGCAGAAGAATTGCAGGCACAGCTGCCACGCTATAAAAACGGGGCTGCAGGGAACCGTTTCCCTGCAGCCCCATTTTCGTGTATTTATGAAAAATAAGAAGGAAAAGAAGCCTCGGATTGATGACGCGTCAGCGGTGCAGCTCTTGACAGCGTTTCCGGTACTCGGACGGTGTAACATCCGCGACTTCCCGAAAGACCCGGTTAAAATGCGTCAGGTTGGAAAAACCGGTCTCCCTGGCAACTTCGGTGACATTCCGGTCCGTTTCCATAAAGAGCCGCTTGGCATTCATGATGCGGGTCTGCCTGATATATTCCACGATCGTGCGCTTGGTACTTTTCTTGAATTCCCGGCAGAGATAATATTCACTGACGTAAAAACGCTCGGAGAGATCTTTGAGCGAGATATCTTCTGCGTAATGGTTGTGGATATACTGAATTACTTTGGTAACCCGGGTCTCGCGGAGGATGCCGGTGCTCTCTTGATTCATGCGCAGAAGCTGCACCATAACCAGGTTCAAAAGAGACTGCATACATTCGTCATGGCAGTCCAGATGCGAATTCTGCTCCTCTTCCATGGCATAGATGATACGCCGCAGCTGGTGAAGCTCCTGGTTGTCGGGGCGGTAAACCACCTGCGAGTGGAGAAGCTTATGAAGAAGCTCCGCCGAGGTGATCGTCTCCGGGCGGAAATACAGCACCACCCGCGAAAATGCCATATCCTGGTCACCGTAGGAACGGTGCATCGTCTGCGGCGGGAAGAGAATACAGTCCCCGGCCTGAAGCTTGAAGAGCTTGTCATCCATCAGATGATAGCGTTCTCCGCTGTCGAGAAAATACAGCTCAAAATAATCGTGATAATGAGACTGCGACATATTGTCATTGACGCCGGTTACCTGGGCGATGGCGCAGGCTGCACCGGCTGCCATACTTGTCTGTGCAACATCAATCATAAGGCACCTCATAGAAAATAAAAAACTCTGTTTCTATGGAAATTATAAAGCAAAAACGCAACAAGTGCAAGATATGTAAAAAAAAGTGCGATTTTGAACAAAGTCTGTATAGTTATTGAACCTGAGGTTCTGTAAGATGATGACAGAAGGAAAACAGATCTGAATGAACCGGATATAGACAATAAGAAAAAGAGTTACAAAACCAAAGGAGGAAAACTCGTGAAAGTATGTTACAAAGCAGGTGCTGTCACAGCACAGAATCATTATTATTCGATTGCTGCAGACGCAGTGGAGATTCGTGTATGGTTCCTTACGGATGACATCATCCGTATCCGGGCGGGCTTTGACGGAGACTGGGATGAAGCGTCCTACAGTCTGGTAACAACCGCGTGGGAATCCCGCACAGACGAATTGATGAAGGATTACCGGAAGCGGATTCCCGTGGCGGAATCTACACTGGTCGATGGTGAGACCAAGGCAGTGATTACTGGAAAAAAGCTCCGTGTGGAAGTGGAGAAGGATCCATTCCGCATCTGTGTCTATGATGCAGAAGGAACCATGCTTCATGCGGATATTCCGGAGCTTGCGTACCGCGAGGATTCCAACAGGCGCCGCATTCATACCAGCCAGATCGAGGATGACGATTATTTTTACGGATTTGGTGAAAAAGGCGGCGAGATCAATAAAGCAGAAAAATATATGAACATGGCTCCCGGAGATGCGATGGGATACAATGCGAAGGAGACAGATTCCCTGTACAAGCATATTCCGTTCTATATCAAGCTGCAGCGCAGCACGAAAAAAGCTGTAGGATATTTCTATCACAGCACGGCAGAATGTGACTTCAATATGGGACGCGAGAAGCGGAATTACTGGCATCGTTATTCTTCCTTCCGTGCGGATGCCGGCGATGTGGATTTATTCCTGATCGCGGGACCGTCGATCGGTGAGGTTGTTGAGCGCTACACCGATCTGACAGGAAAGTCCGTACTTCTTCCGAAGGCTGCATTCGGATATCTGGGATCGTCGATGTACTATCCGGAACTACCGGAAAACTGTGACGATGCAATCCTGGAATTCATTGACACCACCAAGGAAGAGGGCATTCCGGTGGATGGGTTCCAGCTTTCTTCTGGATATTGTGCCGTCGAGACAGAGCAGGGCATCAAGAGATGCAGCTTTACCTGGAATTATAAAAGATTCAAGGATCCGGCGGACTGGTTTGCAAAGATGAAGCAGGCGGGCATCGTTGTCTCCCCGAATGTAAAGCCGGGAATGCTTCTCGTTCATCCGCTATTGGAGGAGATGAAGGAAAAGAAGATGTTCGTCCTCGACAGCACAAAGGATGAGCCGGGAATTGGTACCTGGTGGGGCGGAACCGGAATTTTCGTTGACTTTACCAAAGAAGAAAACCGCAAGAACTGGAAGGAGTATCTGAAGCAGGGGCTGATCCAGTATGGCTGCGAGTCTGTATGGAACGATAACTGTGAATACGATTCCATGGTAGACAAGGATGCCAGAGTATATTTTGAGGGAAAAGGCAGCACGATTGGTACGATGAAGCCGGTTATGAGCAACCTGATGTGCCAGCTGTCCAATGAAGCGGTGACGGAGTACAATCCATCGGTTCGCCCGTTTTCCGTGTGCCGGTCCGGACATGCCGGAATCCAGCGATACGCACAGGTGTGGGCAGGCGATAACCTGACCTGCTGGGATACGTTAAAATACAATATCGCAACCATTCTCGGAATGGGACTCTCCGGAGTCGCAAACCACGGCTGCGATGTCGGAGGTTTCTATGGTGTTTCTCCGGAACCGGAGCTTTTCGTCCGCTGGGTGCAGAACGGTATCTTTATGCCGAGATTTTCCATCCACTCGACCAACACCGACAATACGGTAACGGAACCGTGGATGTACACGGACAAGAAGCAGTATATCCGGGACGCAATCAAGTTCCGCTACCGCATGATTCCGTATCTGTATTCTCTGGAGAGCAGAGCGCATGAGACCGGTCTTCCGATTATGGAGCCGATGTTTATGGCATTTCAGAATGACCCGAAGACCTACAATGAAGGCGTAGATTTTATGTGGGGCGATTCACTCCTGGTAGCTAATGTTGTGGAAAAAGGAGCAAAGACCAGAAGCATTTACCTGCCGCAGACGGGGGATGAGAACGTTCGCTTCTATGATTTTTATACCAGAGAAGAGTATGCGCCGGGACAGACAATCGAGGTGCCGGTCGATATCAGTTCCATTCCGCTTTACATCAAGAGCGGTGCGATTATTCCGATGGCGGAGAATCAGATCTACAACCTGATGCATGAGACGGTAACCGGACTTCATATTCTTATGGCGCCGGACGTAGATTCTGAATTTACCGTATATGACGATGACGGAAAGACCAATGAGTACCAGAACGGGGCATATCTTAAGACCAATATTAAAGTGACGGCAGGAGTCAGAACCTGTGTGGACTTCACTTATGAAGGAAATTATGAGAATACCGTGGACACGATGTATCTGGATGTGGTACACAGGGAAAAAGCGCCGTTCTATGTTCAGATTGACGGTGTGGAAGTTCCGCATTTTCTTCACAGACGCAAATTTGAAGAGGCGCAGACCGGCTGGTATTACAGCCAGAGCTTAAAGTCGGTACAGGTGAAGTACCCGAATCCGAAAAAGGATCATCATGTGATGATTTCGTTTGAGGTATTCGATATGATTGGAATGTAATTTAAATTAAAATAAAAAAGGAAAAGGAGAACAAAAGCAATGAAAAAGAACATCGCCCTCATTTTGGCGGCAGCGCTCGTTCTGCCGACCGTAATTGCGGCAGGCGGCTGTGGAGCAAACTCCGGAGTTCCCAACAGTGCAGAGGCAACGGCGGAGAATCCGATGGTATTGACCCTGGCACACGGTCTTTCCGAGACGCACACCGTACATATTGCCATGACGCAGTTTGCGGATGAGGTAAAAGAGAAGACCGACGGACGTATCATTATCAACATTTTCCCGAACGGACAGCTCGGTTCTGAGACAGAGAACTTAGAGCAGCTGCAGGCAGGCGTAATCGCAATGACCAAGGTTTCCGCACCGGGTCTTGCCACCTACAACGAAGCCTACAATACGTTCGGCCTTCCGTACATTTTCAATGATACCGAAGACTTCTACGACATTATGGATTCGGAGGACATGCAGGATTTCTTCCTTTCTTCCGAGGAAGACGGATTTGTGACGATCACCTACTTCACATCCGGCGCCCGTTCCTTCTATACAAAGGACAAGGCAATCCGTGTACCGGAAGACTTAAAGGGATTAAAAATCCGTGTACAGGATATGAAGTCGCAGACGGATATGCTGACAGCGCTTGGCGGAACTCCGGTGGCAATGTCCTATGGTGATGTTTATACGGCTCTTTCCACCGGCATTATCGATGGTACCGAGAACAACGAGACGGCATTGACCACAGGTAAGCACGGCGAGGTCTGCAAGGTGTACTCTGTTGACCAGCACGCGATGATTCCTGACGTGATGGTCATGTCAGCAAAAGTATGGAGCAATATTGCTCCGGAGGATCAGGAAATCATCCTGCAGTGTGCGCACGATGCGACCGAATGGCACAAAGAGGCATGGGATGAGGCCGTGAACGAAGCAATTACGGAAGCGGAAGATATGGGTGTGGAATTTGTCTACGATGTAGATAAGGAAGCTTTCCGTGAAGCGACGGCGGGAATGATCGATGAATACCGCGAAGAATATCCGGGAGTTGCGGATTTGCTGGATAGAATTGATGGAATCAGAGAAGAGGAGGAGTAAAAAATGGCTAAGACCTTAGGCACGATTAAGAAATATATGAACAAAGTTCTCGCGGCTTGCTGCGCAGTCCTTCTGACGTTCATGACCTTCCTGGTATTGTGGCAGGTATTCACCAGATACGTCCTCAACAGCCCGGCGGCATTTACCGAAGAACTGGTAAAGTACTCGCTGATCTGGACCGGATTTATCGGCGCAGCCTATGCATTTTCCACCAGAGAGCACATGGCGCTGACCCTGGTAAGAGATAAACTGACCGGAAGACCACATCAGATTCTGGTTATCTTCATTGATGCGCTGATTCTTCTCCTTGCAATCTTTGTAATCACGATCGGCGGTTATAAGCTGGCAGTGTCTGCAAGGGCGGAATTCTCCGCACTTCTCGGAGTTCCGAGAACGCTGGTATATTCCATCGCACCGATTTCCGGTATCTTTATCATCATCGCACAGATTATTAATCTCTACGAAGACATTACCGGAAACAAAGTAGAAGAATAAGGAGGGAAAAAATGAATATCGTACTAACAACTATCATTTTGTTTGTCGTTTTCGGCGTACTGCTGTTCATGGGTGTTCCGATTTCTGTAAGTATTATTGTATCTTCCATCGTAACCGCAATGTCTACCCTTTCCTGGGATCAGATTACGTTTATTACCATGCAGAAGATGAATTCCGGTATCGAAAGTTTTTCCCTGCTGGCGGTTCCTCTGTTCATCCTCGCCGGTAACATCATGAATAATGGCGGTATCGCAAAGAGACTTGTCAATTTTGCACAGCTTTTCGTAGGAAAACTTCCGGGAAACCTGGCACAGGCCAATATCCTTGGAAACATGCTCTTTGGAGCGCTCTCTGGTTCTTCCGTAGCGGCTGCATCTGCAATGGGTGGATGTATCAGTCCGATTGAAAAAGAGCAGGAGTATGATCCGGCTTACTCGGCGGCAGCCAACATTGCTTCCGCACCGACCGGACTTCTGATTCCTCCGACCTCTGCATTCATTGTTTACTCTACCGTAGCCGGCGGCGTATCCATTTCCACGCTGTTCATGGCTGGATATGTTCCGGGTATCCTCATGGGACTCGGCTGTATGGTGGTTGCGTTCATCTATGCGAAAAAAATGGGCATCAAGGCGACCGGCCGTGACAAATCCATCAGTGTTGCAAAGACGATCTGGGATGCCATTCCGTCCCTGCTGCTGATCATTATCGTTATCGGCGGTATCGTATCCGGTATCTTTACTGCAACGGAAGGTGCAGGTATTGCAGTTCTTTACTGCCTCATCCTGTCCATCATCTACAAGAGTATCGATTTCAAGGGATTTATGGAGATTCTCCTGAACTCTGCCAAGACTTCCGGAATCATCCTGTTTTTGATTTCTGCTTCTTCCGCGATGTCATTCGTGATGGCTTATTCCGGAATTCCGGCAGCAATCAGCAGCGCGCTGCTCTCGGTATCCACAAACAAATATGTCATCTTCATTCTGATGAACGTTATTCTGCTGATCATCGGTATGTTCATGGACATCACTCCGGCAATCCTGATTTTTACACCGATCTTCCTGCCGATTGCACAGAGCTTTGGCATGAGTGACATCCAGTTTGGTGTAATGTTAATTTTCAATATGTGCCTTGGAAATATCACACCGCCGGTAGGCTCCGTACTTTTTGTCGGATGCGGTATCGGACATGTATCGATTGAGGAAGTAACTCCGAAGCTTATTCCATACTTCCTGGTACTGATTGTGATGCTTCTTCTGGTAACCTTTGTACCGGGACTCTCCCTCGGGGTTCCGAGCCTCATGGGATTAGTTTAAGGATAGACCTGTGGAATTGCCGCAATAAGCATAGACCTCTTTTGGGTTGATAAGTAATATTATTAGAAGATCACACCGTGGGATTTCAGCTGGAAATTCAGATGGATATTCGGTTCAAAAAATGTGGCATTTCTAACCAGCCGAATGTTTGCATCCTCGATGATCCGTGTCTTTCCAAGTTTGGAGCACTCCACGGACTGTGTCCGCAAATCATGAGACAAT
>OGMF01001857.1_pt1 | contig 19323 bp, 18 predicted proteins | sample 1572921 | NCBI WGS metagenome assembly OGMF01 (sample SAMEA2581919, study PRJEB24529) | metagenome | biome: Human gut stool | place: China | collected 2011 | reverse complement strand
TCTGCCGCTGATTGGCCGCGCCGACTGGAACGACTGCCTGAACCTGAACTGCTTCTCCGATGAACCGAGCGAATCCTTCCAGACGTTCTCCAACCCGAACGCGCCGGATGACCGCGTGGCGGAATCTGTGCTGATTGCAGGCATGTTCGTCGCCATCGGGCCGGAACTGATCGCGATTCTGCGCCGCCGTGGTCTGGACGACAAGGCAGATGCCTGCCAGAAGGAAATCGACGCAATGAACGAAGCCATCCTGCGCGACGGCTGGGACGGCGAGTGGTTCGTCCGCGCGTACGACGCTTTCGGCCGCAAAATCGGCTCGAAGGAATGCGAGGACGGCAAGATTTACATCGAAAGCCAAGGCTACTGCATCATGGGCGGTGTCGGCGTGAAGGACGGCAAGGCGGAAAAGGCGCTCGAATCCGTCCACAAGTATCTGGAAACCAAGCACGGCATCGTGCTGCTCCAGCCCGCCTACAAGGAGTACCACCTCGAGCTGGGTGAAGTTTCCTCTTATCCGCCGGGATACAAGGAAAACGCGGGCATCTTCTGCCACAACAACCCGTGGATTGTCGCCGCGGAAACCGTTGTCGGCCACGGCGACCGCGCCTTCGACCTGTACAGCCGCATTGCCCCCGCCTACCGCGAGGAAATCAGCGACCTGCACAAGATGGAGCCGTATGTATACAGCCAGATGATCGCCGGCAAGGACGCAAAAAACTTCGGTCAGGCAAAGAACAGCTGGCTGACAGGCACAGCGGCATGGAACTTCTACGTCATCAGCAACTACATTCTGGGCATCAAGCCGGACTGGGAAGGTTTGAAGGTTGACCCGTGCATTCCGCACACTTGGGACGCCTATCAGGTGAGCCGCCGTTTCCGCGGGGCGACGTATGCGATCGCGATTGAGAATCCGTCGCATGTGTGCCGCGGCGTGAAGCAGGTGACGGTGGATGGACAGGCGATTGCGGGCAATGTCCTGCCGGTATTTGCGGATGGCAAGACGCATCAGGTCACGGTAACATTGGGCTAAGGATAAAAACTTTCGGAAAAAGCTAATTGGGGGTAACGCGCTCAAGCCGGGCTGCCCAAAACGGGTCAAGGGGCAATGCCCCTTGCAGGGTCAAGGGACAGCGTCCCTTGTAGGGTTTGGGGCAACGCCCCAACTGTTCCGCGGGCGACCAGCATCTTAAACGCGCTCAACAAAGGTGCAGGCAGCGAAGCGTCCCTGCCAGTAACTTTGCGCGTCCGCAGACGCGCCCCCAAGCTGCTCTTCCCCCAAGATTCCGTGAAGAACCGAAAAATGCCCGGCTGGCGGTGGGGCGCAGTCGGGCGAAGATTATTCGGTTTCGCTGTTGTACTTCTTGCACCACGGGCGCAGCGTGCATTCGCCGCACAGGGGGTGCTGAGCCTTGCACACCCTTCGACCGTGGAAAATCAGCCAGTGGTGCGCGTCGCTCCACCTGTCCTGCGGAATCAACGCGCGCAGCTGCATCTCCGTCTTCAGCACGTCGGGCGCATCCACCAGCCCAAGGCGGTTGCTGACGCGAAAAACGTGCGTATCCACCGCAATTGCCGGAATATGGAACGCCGTGGACATAACGACGTTCGCCGTTTTGCGCCCGACGCCCGGCAGGCGGGTCAGCGCTTCCATGGTGTGCGGAACTTCGCCGCCGTCCTCCGCCAGAATCATCCGGCACGCAGCGATGATGTTGCTTGCCTTGCTCTTGAAGCCGCAGCTTTTCACCAGCGGGTACAGCTCGGCAGCATCCGCCTCCGCCATGCTCTTCACGTCGGGGAAACGCGCGAACACAGCGGGCGTGACCTTGTTGACCTGCTTGTCGGTGCACTGCGCGGACAGCATGACCGCCACCAGCGTCTCGTAGGGGTTGGTGAAATGCAGTTCGGGTTTGGGCTGGGGATAGAGACGGTCAAGCTCGGCGAGGATTAACTGTTTGTTTTCTTCAGGTGTCATTCAGAGGGATTCTCCTTCACAGGTGCGTTACTGCGTTCGGCATCCGCTGCACGCCGCGCAGCATCAGCAGCAGCATCGCGACATTGACCGGGTAGACGACGACCTGCTTGATGAAACGGTTGCAGACGCTGATCCACGCGGGCATCGTTGCGCCTTCGCCGTAAATCGGGCGGACAAGCGCGCGGACAAACGCGGGATAATCCGCGCCGTCGGACACCGCGGTGAAGCCCGCCATCGCCAGAAAGTAGGTGTTCAGCAGGAAGTGGCACACCAGCGACACGACGAGCAGGCACGCCATCGTCCGCCAAATCGTAACCGGACGTTTATGCAGCATCAGCCCGTAGAAGAAGCCGCCAAGCGCCGCCGTGACGGACAGACCGGGGTTAATCGCCTGCCCGGTGAGGATGGTGCCGAGGGCGTCGCTCCCCCACGCAACGAGCGTGCCGCCGATGGGGCCGAGCAGGTACCCTGCGATGGCGTTGGGCAGAAAGCCGAAGCTGATGCGCAGCCAGTTGCCGAGGTTGATGGCGGTGATGCGGCTGAGGATGATTTGCAGCGCCATCAGCACGCCCATCACGCAGAGCTTCTGGGTGGTCAGACGGGCGCAGTCCCGCCAGTAGTGGGCATGGAAAACGGATTGTGACATCACAAAAAGCGCCTCCTAAGCGAATTTTTGCGCGCAACTCGCAGGAGGCAGCACCAAGACAGCGGGATGCGCCGAACCCACCGCGCCGCCGTGCGGCTTCGTTTCATGACAACTCCCCGTTCATGAACACTTAACGCGGATTCAGCTACTCTGCCCGATGCGAATCACAGGCAAGGTTATTGTACGCCATTTTGCCCAAAAGTGCAAGGCTTTTTCGGGATTCCTGCTGTTTTTTCAGGGGGATTGAGGGCTTTCCCATGTGTAGTACGGCGCGTCCCAGAAACCGGGATGCTCCGTCACGGTGACGGCGTCCCCCTCGGACACGCGGTTGTAGCTCCCCGCCCCAATCTGGAAGGTCAGCGATTCCGTCTTCCCCGACGCCGCGACCCGAAGATGATAATCCCAGCTAAATTTATGCTTTTCCCGCCATTTTTCGGTGATATACGCCGTTTGCGCACTGCCTGCGCTTTGGTCAAACGCAGCGTTGCTCAAACACGCCCAGCTATGAGCGGAAAGCAGCACCACCAGCGCCAGAATCACCGCGCGCCCCCAGTATTTTTCATCGTCCGCGCGCTCGTCCGGCACTTGCTTCTCCGCCGCAAGCAGCATCGGCAACGTCAGCAGCATGAAGCACGCCGTGACAAGCCAAATCGTCGCCGCAGGCTGCATGGTCATGCGGATTTTGCGTTGGAAGAGCAGCAGCGTGGAGATAAACAGCGGCAGAATCATCCCCGGTCGGATAATTAGCGTCTGCTTGCGCTTCGTCAGCGTTGCCGCAATGGCGAGCGCGAGCCAATCGACCGCGTAGAGAATCAGCGTGGCGGCGCGGAACGATGGAATGTGGTCGAACGCAGTTGCCAGCGCGAGCAGCCCCCACGCCAGCAGCGTGACGGTGCTGATGGGCTTTCGCGTCTTGATTTTGGCGGATTTCGCCACGTTAGTCCGCCTCTTCCTGCGGATAGTCCCATGTGTAGTACGGCGCGCCCCAGAAACCGTCGTACTCCGTCACCAGCACCTTGTCCCCCGCGGCTATTTCGCTGAAATCCTCCTTGCTGACCGGAAAATCCAGCGTTCTGCCGTCCCAAACCACGTCCATGCAGCAATAGCGGCTTGTCGCGCGCGTCTGCGAGACGGTGCTGATGTGCGACATGCCGACGTCCGCGTCAAACACCGAGTTCGTCGCAATCAGCCAGAACGCGCAGCTTATCCACACTGTTCCGACGACGACGAACACCCGCGCGGCAAATCTGCCCCGGTCAATGTCGGCAGCGGCTTGCTTCTCCGAAATCATCAGCGGAATCAGCAGAATCAGCGCAAGCAGGATGCTCCGCCACACCAGCGGCGATTCGTCCGGACGCATCCCGATTTGGCAACCGACAATCAGAAACGCCGCCGCCAGCATCGGCAGGAACACGCGCGGAACGGCGATTGTCCCCTTCTTCGGGGCGGTCAGGGCAAGGAAGCAGAGCGCAATCAGCCCGACCGCGTACAGCACCAGCGCGACGGTTTCCAGCGCCGGGACGAAGTGCGCCACCAGCGCCGCCGCCAGAAGTCCCCACGCGGCATAAACCACGGTTTTCGGCGTGAACAGTTTTCTTCTGGCTTCTCTTGCTCTATTGACCATGTCAATCCTCCCCCTGCGTCTTCGGCAGCGTCACATCGTAGTACGGCGCGCCCCAGAAGCCGGGATGCTCCGTCACGGTGACAACCCGCTGTTCGTCATATCGGTTATAATCACTCTTGCTGACGGAAAACGTGTTTGTTTCGTTCGTCAAAGGCTTCGACACTTCCAGATAATAGCTCATCCGGTGCTTCGTCCCCTTTTCCATCCGCTTCCGCGTGATGACGCCCGTCGTCGCCGTACCTTCGCTCGTGTCAAAAGCAACGTTGGTCGCGTAGACCCAGTTGAAGCAGCTGAGGACAATCAGGAACACAATCGTGATGGCGCGCATCCAGTATTTGTTGTTCCCCGCCTTTCCGGACGGAACGCGGCGCTCCGCAAGCAGCATCGGCAACGCCAGCAGCAGCGAAATGATGATAATCCACAGCCACAGCTTGCCCTCTTCGCCGAAATCATAGCGGCGAACCTCTATCGCCAGAAGCCCCGCGCCGAACAGGAACGGCATAAAGTCGTTCTCGTTCACTGCCAGCCCCTTGATTTTGCGGCGCAGCGTCATCGCGTACATCGTCAGCATCCCGGCAGCGTACAGAATCAGCCCGACACGCTGGAAATTGGGGACATGGCGGATGCCGACGGCTTCCAGCATCAGGACGCAGGACAGAATCAGCAGGGCTTTCCGCTTGATTTTCTCTCCCATTTTCCTTCCTCCAGTACGTCAAAAGCGCCCGCCGGAAGTGTTTCCAGCGGACGCCGATAGCAGCCCTTACTTCAGCAGGATAATCGTCGCGATTTCCAGCCCGGCTTCGAGGATGATGGACACGCCCATGAAACCCCAGACGATGTTCATCGCGGTATTCGGGTTGAGCAGGATGAACAGCGCCAGCACAACCGCCAGCGCCGCAGAAATCGCCGGGAAGTACCAGCGGATGCCGCTCAGGCGGAGGATGTCCACCGTGCACTGCACCTTATACGCCGCCAGAATCAGCATGGCGATGGCGTACACCCACGTTACGAACGGCAGCGCCGCCAGCAGTACACCGTACTGCGTCACGCACAGAACGCCGAGGATGATGAGCAGCAAGCCCTTGAAGAGCAGCTGCTTGATGACCATTTTTTCTGCTTCGCCGACAAAATACAGCGTGCAGAAGACGATGCCCGTAAGAATCATGACAGCGCCCGCGCCGATGATGAAGGCGGAGGTGACGGCGTCGGGGTTGACGAGCAGCAGCACGCCGACGATGATTTCAGCGATGCACAGCAGGATGTTGCCAATCTTGCTGGTCAGAAATTTCTTCATGGTTGATTTTCGCTCCCTATTCTCCGATTGGTTATTTACTTGTTGGTTTGGATTACAGGCGCAATCAGGCTTCCTTCTTGTTCAGGATGTTCATGAACTCTTCGCCGGTGATGGTTTCCTTTTCGTACAGGTACTTCGCCAGCTCATCGAGTTTCGCGCGGTTTTCGGTCAGAATCTGCGTCGCCTTCTGGTACTGCTCCTTGACGATGGAGACGACCAGCGCGTCAATGCGCGCCTGCGTTTCCGCCGAGCAGGACAGGGACGTGTCGCCGCCCAGATAGGCGTTTTCGACGGTCTCCATTGCCACCATGCCGAACTCGTCGCTCATGCCGTAGCGGGTAATCATCGCGCGGGCGAGCTTCGTGGCCTGCTCAATGTCGTTGGACGCGCCGGTCGTAATTGAGCCGAACACAATCTCTTCTGCAACACGACCCGCCGTCAGCGTCGCAATCTTGTTGATGATTTCGTCCTTGGTCATCAGGTAGTGGTTGCCCTCTTCGACCTGCATCGTGTAGCCCAGCGCGCCGGAGGTGCGCGGCACAATGGTGATTTTCTGCACGGGCGCGGAGTGGCTCTGCAGCGCCGCGACGAGCGCGTGACCGATTTCGTGGTAGGACACGATGCTCTTTTCCTTGTCGGTGAGAATCGCGTTTTTCTTCTGATAGCCGGCGATAACGACCTCGATGGATTCCTCCATGTCCGCCTGAGACGCGGCGGTGCGGTGGTTGCGAACAGCGCGCAGGGCGGCTTCATTGACGATGTTCGCCAGTTCCGCGCCGGATGCGCCGGACGCCATGCGCGCAATCTGCGCATAGTTGATGTTCGGCTCGGGCTTAATCTTCTTCGCATGGACGCGGAGGATGGCTTCACGACCCTGCAAATCCGGCAGCTCCACGGGCACGCGGCGGTCAAAACGGCCGGGGCGGGTCAGCGCGGGGTCAAGGGATTCGGGGCGGTTCGTTGCGGCGAGGATGATAACGCCGTTGCTGCCCTCGAAGCCGTCCATCTCGGTCAGCAGCTGGTTGAGCGTCTGTTCGCGCTCGTCGTTGCCGCCGCCGAACTTGCCGCCGTCGCGCTTCTTGCCGATGGCGTCGATTTCGTCAATAAACACGATGCAGGGCGCTTTCTCCTTCGCCTGCTTGAACAGGTCACGCACCTTGCTGGCGCCCATGCCGACGAACATCTCCACAAATTCCGAGCCGGAAATGGAGAAGAACGGCACGTTCGCTTCGCCCGCGACTGCCTTGGCGAGCATGGTTTTGCCCGTGCCGGGCGGGCCGACGAGCAGAATGCCCTTGGGCATCGACGCGCCGATATCGCGGTACTTCGACGGGTCATGCAGGTAGTTGACGATTTCGCTCAGGTTCTCCTTCGCTTCGTCCTCGCCCGCCACATCGTCGAACTTAATGCTGCCCGCGCTGTCCTTCACATATACCTTGGCATTGGAATTGCCCATGCCGAAGGACATCGCGTCCTTGCCGCCGCCCATGCGCTTCATCATCTGGCGTGTGAGCAGCTGCCCCAGCGCGATAAAGAGCACAATCGGGAAGACGAAGGAAAGCAGGAACGACAGCAGCGGCGACGTTTCCTCCACAATTTCCTTGTCGAACCTCACGCCGTGTTCGGACAGGCGGCTGGTCAGCTCCGGGTCATCCATCTTGCCTGTGCGGTAATAAACAGCGTTCTTATTGGCTTCGTCCTCCTTGGTGATGAAGACGATCTGATTGTCCTGCACTTGAACTTCAGAAATCTTGTCCTCTTCGGTCATCTGGATGAACGTGCCGTAATCGACATACTTCACGCGCGCTTGACTCACCATCGGCACGAGCAGCGTGTTAATCAGCAGCACGACCAGAATCGCGATTGCATAATAGACAATCAACGGTTTTTTCGGGGTTTTGACTTCATTCATGCGTTGGTATCCCTCCCATCAATGTTGATTCTACCACGGCTTTATGAACTCAGTTTGTCCTTTTCAGCGAAAAGAAACAACTGTTTTCATGTTTTTTTGCGAGAATACCGAAAATGGGACGGCGGAAATTTTCCGTCATCCCACTAACTGGTTACAGTTGTCCCACCACGTCGTCCATGCTGTACATGCCGGGCTGCTGATTCATCAGGAACGCCGCCGCACGCAAAGCGCCCGCAGCAAACACGCCGCGGTTCTCCGCGCTATGGCTGATGCGGATTCTCTCGCCCGTGCCGAAGAAGCAGACTTCATGCTCGCCCGTGACCGTGCCGCCGCGCAGGGAGTGCATCCCGATTTCCTGATGCTGGCGCTTGCAGTCGCGTCCGTGGCGGCCGAAAACGGCTTCGCGCTCATCCGGATAGGCAGATTTGACCGCGTCCAGGAGCATCAGCGCCGTGCCGGAGGGCGCGTCGAGCTTGCGGTTATGGTGCGCTTCGACAATTTCCACGTCAAAGGCATCGCCAAGGACGCCTGCCGCCTTCTTGGCGAGGGCGCGCAGCAGGGCAATGCCGAGGCTCATGTTGCCGGAGCGGAAAATCGGCACGACCTTCGACGCTTCGGCGATTTGGTGAAGCTGCTCGTCGGTCAGACCCGTCGAGGCAATGACGACCGGGACGCGGTACTTCATGGCGTAATCCAGCACGTTCGCGCCGGGCTTCCAGTTGGAGAAGTCAATCACCACATCCGCCTTGGGGGCGTCGGCATAGTTCGCATAGAGGGGGAAATCCGGCTGATACGGGGCGACCCCGGCGGCAATGTCCACGCCGCACACCACGTCAATGCCGGAGGATTTTGCTTGCGCGGCGACCTCGCGGCCCATGAAGCCGCACGCGCCGCTGATGAGGATGGTCATTGTTTTGCTTTGCTCCTTGTGAGTGGAAAAGGTAGTAGTCTTTTTTGTTGCAGGGGAAATCGCCACTGCGGTGGCGACCAAAGGGCTTTCCGATCGCCCTTTGGAAACCTTCGGTTCGCACCCATGTTTATTGAGCTTTACCGTTGCATGGGGAACCGTTTTCTAAGTTAGTTGGTTTTTATTGCTGCTTTTAGGCGCATTTGCAGGTGCAAATCCGCTATTAAATCAGCTTCCAGCCGCGCATAATGTCGGCGAGCTTCTGCTGGTTAGCTTCCTGCATGGGAATCAGCGGCAGGCGCAGTTCGTTGCGGCACATGCCCATCATGCTCATGGCTGCCTTGCAGGGAATCGGGCTGGTTTCGCAGAACAGCGCCTTCACCATCGGCAGCAGGTCGCGCTGCATCTTGGACGCTTCCGCCCAGTTGCCGGAGAGCGCGAGGGACGTCATCTTGCTCGTTTCGGCGGGCATGACGTTGCTCAGCACGGAAATCACGCCCTGGAAGCCCAGCACCATCAGCGGAATCGTCAGGTCGTCGTTGCCGCAGTAGAAGGTTGCGTCGTCGCCGACGAGGTTGATTTTCTCCATCGCCTGCGCCACGTCCGCGTTCGCTTCCTTCACGGCGACGACCTGCGGCAGGCGGCAGATTTTCTGCAGCGTCGCGGGCTGGATGTTCACGCCCGTGCGGGAGGGAACGTTGTAGACGACAATCGGCAGGCTGGTCTTTTCGGCAATCTCCGTGTAGTGCGCCACCAGACCCTCCTGCGTGGACTTGTTGTAGTAGGGGGTGACGACCAGCTGCGCCGCCACGCCGAAGTCCTTGACGACATTCGCCGCGTGGATGACCTCGCGCGTGCAGTTGCTGCCCGTGCCGGCAATGACGCAGGCGCGGTCTTTCGCGCGCTCGGCGACGAAGCGGATGACCTCAATGTGCTCATCCCACGTCATCGTCGATGGTTCGCCCGTCGTGCCCGCGGCAATCAGCGCGCTCACGCCGCCCGCAATCTGGCTTTCTACGAGGTTGTCCAGCGCATCCCAGTCGATTTCGCCGTTCTTGAAAGGCGTAATCAGCGCCGTACCAGTGCCTGTGAACAATGGCTTCATTGTTATACTTCCTTCCAGATATTTATACGATTTTTGCATTACACCCGGTGCGGAATGTACCCCTTGCGGCAGAGCAGCTCCGCCGTCAGGATGCCGCCGCCCGCCGCGCCGCGCACCGTGTTGTGGCTCAGGCAGACAAAGCGGTAGTCAAACAGCTTATCCTCGCGCAGACGGCCGATGGACACGCCGAAGCCGTTCTGGAAATCGCGGTCAAGGCGGGTCTGCGGGCGGGAGGGGTCTTCAAAATACTGCAGGAAAGGCTTGGGCGCGCTCGGCAGCTCCAGGCGCTGCGCTTCCGTCTCATAGTTCGCCCAGCGTTCCTTAATCTGCTCGATGGTCGGCTTTTTCTTGAAGCTGACGGACACCGCCGCCATATGGCCGTCGGAGCAGGCGACACGTAGGCACTGCGCGGAGATGACGGGCAGCGCGGCGTTGACAATCTTGCCATCCTCCACATGACCCCACAGCTTCAGCGGCTCGTTTTCGCTCTTTTCGTCCTCGCCGCCGATGTAGGGAATCACGTTATCCACCATTTCGGGCCACGTCTTGAACGTCTTGCCCGCGCCAGAAATCGCCTGATAGGTGCACACGCTGACCTTCTCCGGCTCAAAATCAAGCAGGGGGGTCAGAGCGGGCACATAGCTCTGGATGGAGCAGTTCGGCTTGACGGCGATGAAGCCATTCTTCGTGCCAAGGCGCTTTTTCTGCGCTTCAATGACGGCAAGGTGATCGGCGTTGATTTCCGGCACGACCATCGGCACGTCCTCGATGCCGCGGCAGGCGCTGTTGTTGCTCACGACCGGGATTTCGTGCTTCGCGTAGGCTTCCTCCAGCGCGCGGATTTCGTCCTTCTTCATGTCCACGGCGCAGAAAACGAAGTCCACATGCTTGCTTACTTCGTCAATATCCGCCGCGTCGACGACGGTCATGCCCGCCACCTTTTCCGGAATCTCCCACGAGAACGCCCAGCGCTCCCCGACCGCCTCGCGGTACGTCTTTCCGGCACTGCGCGCCGACGCCGCCACACAGTTCACCTCAAACCACGGATGATCCTTCAGCAGCGAAATAAAGCGCTGACCGACCATGCCCGTTGCGCCAACAATGCCTACACGATACTTCTCCATTGGCTGTATCCTCCATCCATGTGTTTCTGCTGATTTTTTTGCGGTATCCTGTCCATTCGGATTGAAAAAAAAGCCACCACAAGCCATCCTGCTCGCGGTGCGCCAAAGACCCCCGATTTTCCATGCAGTCGCCCGCATGATGCCCTGCCCATAAGGAACAGGCGGTGTCTCAGTGAATCAGCGCTCCGCCGGGGATTTTTTTGCCCCGATGACAGTCACGAACCTGTCCGGCCCGCGCCCAAGCACAGGGTCTGCGGCTTCGTTTGCCCTGCCTTTCGGCGCACCACCCCTTCCCGCGGCCTCTGCGGAAGCCATCCTCCGCCGCGGTACACGATGCGTGCGCACCTCTGATTCCGTTCCTATGCAATTATCGGATACCAATGCTATCATAGCACGCTTTTGCTTATCTGTCAATCACTTATACTATTTCCTGATGAAAATGCGCCAAGATGCGCCGCGAATTTTTGTATTCTGGCTAACACGAATGAAACGCAGCGTAGCAGCGCTACGCTAAGTGGAATGAGTGGACGCCAGAATCAAAAAGGCGCAAGCAGATGGCGCAGGTAAATCAGGAAATAGTATCATGAAGATTTCCGCCGTTTCTTCACCAGAAACCGCACAACCCCGCGCAGGGGCTTCGGCACCTTCACGCACACCATCCGCACCCGCATTTCTGTCACCTCCTCCCCACACAGATCAGCACCAGCCCGGCGATTGCCAGCGCCACGCCAAGCAGCGCCGCCCACGCCCACGCCGGGATGCACAGCAGCAGCACAATCAGCCCCGCCGCCACCAGCACGATGCCCGCAATCATCAGCGCGCGCTGACCCGTGCAGATGACCCATTGCCGCTCGCCGCAGGAGCGTTTGCGCATTCGTCTCCCTCCCCGCTCGGTTGATTCGGTTGAGGGTATGCGGGGGATGCGCCGCTTATGCCAGCAAGCCGAAATCCGCGAACGCCTTCGCCAGCCCGTCGTCATCTACCGAATTGCAGACCGCGTCCGCGGATTGCTTTGCCGCATCCCCGCCATTGCCCATGCAGACGGAAAAGCCCGCCGCGGCAAACATCGGCAGGTCATTCAGGCTGTCGCCGAAGCAAATGCTGTCCGCCGGGTCAACGCCGATTGCCGCGCACACCTGCTTGACGCCGCTGCCCTTGTCATAGCGGCGGTTGGCGGTTTCCGCGTTCACAAGGTCGTGCTGGCGGTCGTCCATCAGTACGAAGTCGAACTCGCTGCATTCCGCCATGGCGCGCTCCAGCTGCGCCCGCGTCGGGGACATGCACACGACGGAATAGACGGGTTCGCCGCCGTAATCGCGCATGGGCTGCATCTGCAATCGCTGCTCGATGGCCTCGCGCCAGCGGAGCAGCTCGCTGCTGCCGTTTTGCACGTCACGGGCGCGGAGAAAATCACGGAAGCCCTCGTCGCAGTACGCGCCCATGCGGGTCTGCACGGTGCGGAACACGCCGTTATCCGACAGCGCCGTCAGCACATGCGCCTGCTCCTGCGGGGTCATGGGGCAGTCAAAGACGTCGCGGCTGCCGACGACCACCAATCCGCCGGAGGACGCAACGTAGCCGTCAAAATCAGCGCAATGGAGAAGCGGCTTGAGCATCGCTTCGCAGCGGCCGGTGCAGAGGAAAACGCGGCGTCCAGCGCGGCGGGCGGATTCGATGGCAGCGACGGCGGATACGGGCGGCGCGGAATGCCCCGGCTGGGTGAGCGTGCCGTCGATGTCGAGGAAGATGGCGCGGTAATCGTGCATAGCGGATTTTTGCCTTCTTTCTTGGTGCAGTTCTTTCCTTATAAAGAATATTCTCTGTCAACCTTCGTTTTTCCTCTTGCCAGTTTCGTTTTTCCGGTGTATAATCAGCGGCGGAAGATTTCGCAAAGGAGCAAAATCATGGCATCCAAATCGCACGACCTGACGCATGGGCCGCTCGCCCGGCAGATCATCCTGTTTTCCCTGCCGCTGATGGCAACGAACGTGCTGCAAGTGCTGTTCAACATGTCCGACGTGGCGGTGGTTGGGCAGTTTGCAGGGCCGGAAGCGCTGGGGTCAGTCGGGTCTACCTCGATTCTTGTCTCGCTGTTCACCGGCTTCCTGATTGGCATGGGCAGCGGGGTCAACGTCGTCGTCGCCCGGTATATCGGCGCGCGGCATGACCAGGACGTGCACGAGGCGGTGCATACCTCGCTGATTCTCTCGCTGATTGTCGGCGTCATCATCATGGCGCTGGGTTTCCTTTTCACGCCCGCAATGCTCTCCATGCTCGGCACGAAGCCGGTGCTGATGGCGGGCGCGGTCAGCTACCTGCGCATCTACTGCCTCGGTATGCCCGCTATGGCGGTGTTCAACTTTGGCAACGCGGTGCTTTCCGCCGCCGGCGACACGAAAAAACCGCTCTACTTCCTCTCGATGGCGGGCGTCATCAACATCCTGCTGAACCTGTTCTTCGTCATCGTCTGCCATTTGGCGGCGGCGGGCGTGGCGCTGGCAAGCATCATCTCCCAGTATATTTCGGCGGCGCTGGTGATTTTGTCCCTGCGTCGTTCAGGGAGCGTGGTGCGGCTGGAACGGTCGATGCTGCGGATTGAGCCGCACAAGGCAAGGCAGGTGCTGTCGCTGAGCATTCCCGCCGGTTTGCAGAACGCGATTTTCGCAATAGCGAACCTGTTCATTCAGGCGGGCGTGAACTCCTTTGACGAGGTGATGGTGGAAGGCAACGCCGCCGCCGCGAACGCCGACGCGCTGGTTTACGACGTGATGGCTGCCATTTACACCGCCTGCTCGTCCTTCATGAGCCAGAATTACGGCGCGGGCAAGCGCAAGCGCATCATCCACAGCTACTTCATCTCGATGGTGTTCTCCTTCGGCATTGCCCTTGTCATGAGTGCGCTGCTGGTCATCTTCGGGCGGCAGTTCCTCGGCATTTTCACAAACGTCGAGGAAGTGGCGCAAGCAGGGATGATCCGCCTGCGCATCATGGGCTGCTCCTACGCCTTCTCCGCCTTCATGGACTGCACCATTGCCGCGAACCGCGGGCTGGGCAAGAGCTTTGTGCCCACGGTTATCGTGATTATGGGTTCGTGCGTGTTCCGCATTATCTGGGTGTACACGGTGTTCGCGTACTTCCACACCATTGAGAGCTTGTACCTGCTCTACATCGTTTCGTGGGTGATTACGGCGGCGGCGGAGATGATCTGCCTGCGCCGCGTCTACCGCGAGCAGATGCAGAAGCTGCCGCCGGACATTGACAGCGTGAAAGCAGCCGCCTGAAAGGAGCGATTTTTCCCGATGACCAGCATTCTGATTAAGGACACGACCCGCGAGGAACGCCAGCAGATTGTCGATGACGCGATTGGCAACATTTCCGCGTCCTGCGACGGCTGCTCGGAGGGCATCATCGAGATGTACCAAGCGTATATTGACGGCGAGATGGAACTGCGGGAAGTAAACGCGGCGTTTAACGCACGGTACGTTTCCGGCGAGCAGGGCGCGGCACGGCGCAGCTGCTTCGGGCGCGGGTGGTAATTGTGCGCAAAGGAATCCCCCTCGGATGAATGGCATCGGAGGGGGATTTTTGTTTACTTTTGTGGGCGTGCGCTTTATCAGATTCGATGCGCATCCAGAAATTGCTGAAACTCCTCGTCCGTCATCTGCCCGAAGTCCACGTCCATCGGCTCGTACCCTTCCTGCGACGCATATTCGCGCACATCCGCCAGCGTCGGGAAAACCTCGTCCTGCTCGTCGTTTTCCCACGCGCCCGTCTTTTCGTCGAGAACGCCCAGCTGCACGCGGTAGCCGCTGCCCTCGCGATAAACCGCCACGCGCGCTTCGGCGCAGAGCCACACGCCGACGAGGTTCGCGCGCAGGAGGTTATCCATCCGGTGGATTTGCTGGTACTTCGCCCAGTACGCGGGCAGCCGCTTCTCGTCGCCCCTGCCGGAAATGAAGCCCAGCACCATCAGCGCAAGCGAAAGGACAAAGACAATGTCGCCCAGCGCTTCGCTGGATTCCCGCAGCGCATAGCCGGCAAACAGCGGAATCAGCAGTGCCACCGTCAGGAGGTCGTGCCTTCTGACGCGCTTCTGGATTGCCTGAATGTCCGCCATTTCGACGTTTTCCGGCACGACCACTTCGTATTTTCGCATTGTCTTCTCCCCCTCTGCATCGTTTGGGGCGATTGCCCCCGTCTCCCTCATTGTACCACCGCCTCCGCCGCTTGTCAATCGAATCACAATTCCCCTTGCGCGGCGCGAAAATGCGTGATAAAATAATACTATTTCCAAATTCACTTCGCATCTTGGCGCATTCTCATTTGGAAATAGCATAAAAACAGACCGAGAGCCGGCAAAAACCGACCAACATCTCATAAAAACCGACCCAAAGTCGAAAAAACAGACAGAAAGGGAAGCAAATGGCAGGAAAGATTCAGCTCCTGTCCGATGAGGTCATTGGCAAAATCGCGGCAGGCGAAGTGGTGGAGCGTCCTGCCGCCGCCATCAAGGAATTGGTGGAGAACTCGCTGGACGCGGGGGCCAGCGCGGTTACGGTGGAAATCCGCGACGGCGGCATCAGCTATTTCCGCGTGACGGACAACGGCAGCGGCATCCGCGGCGAGGACATCCGCATGGCGTTTGAGCGCCACGCGACGAGCAAAATCCGCCGCACGGATGATTTGTTCAGCATCCAGACGCTCGGCTTCCGCGGCGAAGCGCTGGCGTCCATCGCGGCGGTGGCGCATGTCACCTGCACAACACGCACGAAGGCAGACCAAAGCGGCATCAAGGTGCAGAACAACGGCGGAACGATTGAGTCCATCGAAGAAGCCGCCTGCCCCGAAGGCACGACGTTTGTCGTCCGCGACCTCTTTTTTAACACCCCGGTGCGCCTGAAATTCCTCAAAAAGCCGGTCACGGAGGCAGGCTATGTGTCCGACCTGATGATGCGGCTGATTTTGTCCCGCCCGGACGTGTCCTTCCGCTACATCAGTCAGGGCAAAACGCTCTACCACTCCGCGGGCGACGGCAAGCTGTCCTCCGCCGTGTTCAGCATCTACGGGCGCGAAATGCTCCGCTCCATGCACGAGGTGGACGGGCATCAGGCAGGGCTGATATTGAAGGGCTTCGTCGGCGTGGGCGAAAGCGGGCGCGGCAGCCGAAACCACCAGTCGTTCTTCATTAACGGGCGATATATGAAGTCGTCGATTTTGTCCGCGGCGGTGGAAGCAGCGTGCCGGGAGCGCGTATTGTCCGGCAAGTACCCGACGTGTGTGCTGCATCTGACCATGCCGTATGACACGGTGGATGTCAACGTGCATCCGAACAAGCTTGAAGTTCGCTTCCAGAACGAAGCGGCGGTCGCGGAGGCGGTCGAGGCGATTGTGGCGGATGCGCTGGCGGACAAAGCGCCCGTCGAGCAGCCAGATGTGCTGCGCCTGACGCCTGAACCGCCGCCGACGGTGCCCGTGACGGTCGTTCGGCAGCCCGTGACGGCGAGTGAGACTGCGCAGCCGGAAGCGGCTGTTCCGCCGAAGGCAGAGAAAAAACCGACCGTCGGTATGGAAATTCCGCAAAAGGCGGCAATCCCCGCGAAAAACCCGCCGATTCCGACACCAGGCACCCCGCCGGAAAAGCCGTCCGAGCCGCCGAAACCCGCGCCGGACGATGCCATTCCCGCGTGGAAGCAGCCGCTGGTGATGCGCAGCCCGTCAGCACTGGCGCAGCATTACAACGCCGAACCCGCGCCGCCGCCTGCGAATCTGCTGAAACCGACCGCAAGTCTGGTTTCGCCGATACCGGTGCAGCAGACGATTCTGCCGAATGAACAGACGAACATGCGCATGATCGGCACGCTGTTTGACAGCTACATTCTGGTGGAATATGCGGACAATTTGATGCTGATTGACCAGCAGGCGGTGCATGAACGCGTGATGTTCGACCGCATGATGAAGGCGCTCGACCAGCACCGCTGCGGGCAGGAAATGCTCGTGCCGATGATTGTCAGCCTGACGCGCCGGGAGCAGCAGCTGCTCGACGAGCACGCGCGGGAATTGGCGGACATCGGGCTGGTGGTCGAGCCGTTCGGGGAGAATGAGGTGTCGATTCGGTCGATTCCGATGATCCTCGGTCAGCCGCAGGCGGCGGGGCTGCTGCGCGACATCATCGACCAGCTGGAGAATGAGCGCGGCGTGGTGTCGCTGGAAAAGCGACGCGCGGCGATTTTGGCGCTGGCGTGCAAGCGCAGCGTCCGCTCCGGCGAACGCCTGAACGGCGCCGACATCCGCGAACTGGTCAGCCGCGTGGCGGACAAGCGCGTCATCCCAGCGAGCCCGCGCGGCACGCCGCTGGTCGTTGCGCTGAACAAAACGGACATCGACCGGCGATTCCGGCGGATGCAGTGAGGTGACAATATCATGAAGGAAACGTGTTGGGTGCTGACAGGTCCGACCGCGAGCGGCAAAACCGCGCTGTCGCTCCGTCTGGCGCGGACGCATGACTGCGAGATTGTCTGCATGGATTCGATGCAGATTTATCGCGGCATGGACATCGGCACGGCGAAACCGACGGCGGATGAGTGCGCGCAGGCGGTGCATCACATGGTAGACGTCGCCGACCCGACGGAAGATTTTTCCGTCGCGCGCTATCAGGAGATGGCGGAAAGCTGCATCGCGGACATTCAAGCGCGCGGGCACCGGGCGCTGCTTGTCGGCGGCACGGGGCTGTATCTCCGGGCGCTCCGGCAGCCGATGGCGATGGGCGAAGCGGCGGCGGATGAAAGCATCCGGCAGGAATTGCAGCAGATTGCGGACGCGCCCGGCGGCAAAGAGCAGCTTCATCAGCAATTGGCGGCGGTTGACCCGGACACGGCGCAGCGCCTGCACTTGAACGACGTCCGCCGCGTGATTCGCGCCTTGGAGGTCTACCGCCTGACAGGCCGTCCGTTCTCGCAGCAGCCGCAAATAAAAACCGACAGTCGGTTTTCTTACCGCGTTGCATCGCTGACGATGCCGCGAGACATCCTCTATACGCGGATTGAGCAGCGAATCGACCAGATGCTGGCGGACGGGCTGGCGGAGGAAGTCAGCAGACTGCTGAAAAGCGGCGTTCCGCGCGACGCGAAGGCGATGAAAGCCATCGGCTACAAGGAAATGATACCGTATGCTTTGGGCGAAACGACGCTGGATGAGGCGGTTTACGCGCTGAAGCTCAACACGCGGCACTACGCCAAGCGCCAGCTGACGTGGATGCGCCGGGAGGAGGACGTCCTGTGGGTGGACGCGCTCGAACCGGATGCGTATGACAAATTGGAAGCGTATTACACGCAAGGAGAAGCAAAATGACCATTGAAGAATTGATTGCACAGGCGGAAAGCGGCTTGACGGCGCAGTTCGCCCGCATTGACCGCATGGAGGAAATTGGGACACGCCGCGTGCTGGACGCCTTCCGGGAGCATCAGGTGGCGTACCGGCATTTCGCGCCGACGACGGGCTACGGCTATGACGACGTGGGGCGTGATACGCTCGAAAAGATTTTTGCGGAGCTGCAGGCGGCGATTGTCCGCCCGCAGATTGCCAGCGGCACGCACGCCATCAGCCTGTGTCTGTTCGGGCTGGTGCTGCCGGGGGACGACATCGTGTCCGCGACGGGGATGCCCTACGACACCTTGCAGGACATCATCGGCTGGGGCGAGGGCGACGCGCCGGTCGGCTCACTGCGGGAAATGGGTGTGAGCTTCCATCCCGTGGCGCTGCGTGGCGGCAAAATCGACCTTGACGCGGTGGAAAACGCCATCACCCCGAAGACGAAGCTCGTCATCGCCCAGCGCAGCCGCGGTTATGACTGGCGGCCGTCGCTGATGCCGGAGGAGTTTGCGCCCTTGGCGAAGATGCTGCACGAGAAGCACCCCGGCGTCCGCCTGATGGTGGACAACTGCTACGGCGAGTTTGTGTGCGAGAAGGAGCCGAGTCACTACGGCGCGGACGTGTGCGTTGGCAGCCTCATCAAGAATCCGGGCGGCGGACTTGCCCCCACGGGCGGCTACATCGTCGGCACGCAGGATGCCGTCGAGCGCATCGCCTACCGCCTGACCGCGCCGGGCATCGGGCTGGAAGTTGGTTCGTATGCCGCAAGCTACCAGCCATTCTATCAGGGATTGTTCATGGCGCCCCACACCGTTGCGCAGGCCATTAAGACAGCGTGTTTGGCAGCACGCGTGTTTGAAATCCTTGGCATGACGACGACGCCCGCGGCGGATGAGCCCCGCGCCGACATCATTCAGGCGATTCAAATGCGCACGCCGGAGCGCCTCGTCGCGTTCTGTCAGGGGATTCAGATGGCTTCCCCGATTGACTCGATGGCGCTGCCCGAACCGTGGGACATGCCCGGCTACAATGACCAAGTCGTCATGGCGGCGGGCACGTTTGTCGCGGGCGCGTCGATTGAGCTGTCGGCGGATGCCCCCATGCGCGAGCCATATACCGCCTACATGCAGGGCGGTCTGACCTACACGCACGGGCGAATCGCGCTGCAAATGGCGCTGAACCGCATGGTGGAACAGGGCGCGCTGACACTGAAATAATGCGGAATTCGGAATTCGGAATGCGGAATTCAAGACAGCGACGCAAACCGTCCCCTCAGAACGCATGATAAAGAACATAAGGGCTAACGCGCTCAACTCCGTAAGCGCCCGCCGCTCTTTCCCGAAACAAACATGAGCGGCGGGGGGAGTCCAG
>OGMF01001854.1_pt1 | contig 19331 bp, 12 predicted proteins | sample 1572921 | NCBI WGS metagenome assembly OGMF01 (sample SAMEA2581919, study PRJEB24529) | metagenome | biome: Human gut stool | place: China | collected 2011 | reverse complement strand
GATTGCCGGGATTGCCTTGTGTCGCAATGCTTTTTGGGTTGGTCAGTAGACATTATTTAGTCCATCACACGCCATAATCCGCAGGTGAATCGGCATACCGTCGCTGCGCTTGTAATGTTCGTCAATTGTGCCTTCCTTCGCAAGGCGCTCCCGCACAATCTTCGCGCATGTCAGCGACTCAAACTCTTCCTGATCCTCCGGGGCTATATAGAGCCGGATATATTCCAGCATCGCGCGGCGGAACGAGCCGTTGCACTTGTCCAGCATGTCGCGGAAGAAATCTGGAATCAGGATTTTGCGGAAGGAATCCTGCACAAAGTTGATGAGGTACACCGCAATGTATTCCGGCGCAATGACGCGGATGAACTGGTCTGCATCCTGCTTTTCCTGCATCAGGCGATCCAGCTTTTCGTTCAGTGAGCGCATCCGGCGTTCCTGACCGTTCTGCTGATAATACGCTTCTTTGTCGCGGCGCATAGCATCCTCGGCACGGTTGACGATGTTCTGCACATTCTCTTGCCCCGTGCCTTGCTGCACACCAACGGAAATCTCGTACTCCGCGCCTCGAAGCGTCATGCGCAGTTTTTCCACTGCCAGCAACACTTCGTCGTGCTTGCGGTTGCAGCAGAGAATGACGAACTCGTCGCCGCCGATACGGTAAAGCCGGTCGTTCGGGAAGAAGCTCCGCGCTGTGCCTGCCACCATGCACAGCATACTGTCGCCTGTCTGATGCCCCAAATGGTTGTTGATTTCGTGCAGCCCAACGACGTCGATGTAAACGCATTCGATGGTGTCCGGATGTTCCTCGTTCAGCAACGAAACATCCTTCTCAAACTTCATGCGGTTGAACAGCCCCGTCAGTGCGTCGCAGTTGCAGTAATATTCCAATTCACGCTGATAGTGACGGTCGGCTTCCATGTTCACCATGTCGTCCGTCCGGCGGATGCACAGCAGTGTCCACGGCTCCTGCTGCGTGTAGCCGCGGCTGGCCAGGACAGACAGCTCCACCCAGTTGAAGCGCTTGCCATCAGACAAGCGGAAGCGGAAGTCCATGTGCCGCCGCCCGCTGAATATCTCCGTCTGCAGGTGTGACAGCGCCATAAACCGCTGGTAGTCGTCCAAATCCTCCGGGTGAATCAGCTGATGACGCACCAAATCGTTGCTGAAGCGTGAAAACAGCATCTGCGTATCCGGCAGCGGCGGCATACGCTTGAGCAGCTGGCATTCGCCCGTGTTGAGATTCAGTCGGGCAAGCAGCAGATACGCACTGTCCAGCGTCGCAATCACATCGCGCTCAATTTCCGGCGTTGTGTTCCACTGTTGACTGGGCACAGCAGGCATCGGCGATACGCCGGAGAAACGCTGAATATCTCGGTAATCCTCCGGCACAATGATGCTCAGCAGGCGCTCGGCATCTTTCACCGGGAGCGGGCGATAGAAATAGTAGCCCTGCCCGTAGATGCAGTTCATCGTTTTGAGCATATCGACCTGTTCCTTCGTCTCCACGCCCTCGGCGATAATCGTCATATTCAGCTTGTGCGCCATATTGACAACGGAATCCACAATTTGGATGCCCTTCTGCCGGTTCTCCACGTTCATCTCGATGAACTTCATATCCAGCTTCAGCACATCTACGTTCGTATCTTTGAGCATATTGAGCGATGAATAGCCGCTGCCGAAGTCGTCCATCAGCACAGTAAATCCATACTGGTGGAGGCGGTCGATGGCTTCGCGCACGAGATTGCTGTTCTCCGCGAACGCCGTCTCGGTGATTTCCACGCGAATCAGCTCCGATTTGAGGTCATAGCGTCTGACCATCTCGCGGAAGTGCGCAGGAACGTCCATTGCCTTCATATCCGTGATGGACACGTTGACCGAAATCGGCACGACATGCTTTCCGCCGCGAATCCAGCCGCTCATTGTGCGGCAGACGCTCTCCCAAATGTAGCGGTCTAAATCCGTCACCAGCCCGGTTTCTTCCAGCAATGGGATGAAGCTGCTTGGCGACACAAGCCCCATTTCCGGGTGATTCCAGCGGACAAGCGCCTCCATGCTGACGATGTTGCCCGTCAGGCTGTTGCACTTCGGCTGCAGATAGAACGTAAATTCGCCGCGCTGGATGCCGATGCGCACGTCGCTGAGCAGGCGCTGATGTTTTTCCAGCTGCTGCATAATCTGCTCGGAAAAGCGGCAGATGCGGTGATTCAGCTTGCCCCTGACCGCCCCGGACGCAATCTGCGCATTGTTGCACAGCACGCTGATATCGTCGGAGTGCTCCTCTACCGGGCAGATGCCCAGCAGCGGCAGAAAGCCGTCAAGCTGCTGATAATCCTCGATGCAGTGGAAAATCAGGTCATATACCGCCTGCGCCCGCTTGTCATCATCCGGCATACACAGGAAAAAGTCATCGCCGCCAAAATACCCGGCGATATAGTCGTTCTCCTTCGCAAGCTGCGCCAGCTGATGCCCGATTGTGTGCAGCAGCTCGTCCCCCTGCACCTGCCCATACCAGTTATTGAACAGTTTGAAATGTTCTATGTCGATGGACAGCACGCACCAGCCGTTCAGCTTCTTTTCCGTCAGCAGCTGCTGCACCTGACGCAGGAAGTCCAGCCTCTCTGGCAGTCCCGTCAAGGAATTCAGGTTCGACGTCCGACGCACGGAGGTCAACTGCCGTGCCGACGGCAGGAGCTTTTGTTCGCGATTCGTCATACCTGCAAGACCTCTTCTCTGTATTGTCATAAAAGGCGGCGCCGCACCCTTGCCGGTGAATTCTCTTCACACATTGTTCAATTTATTCTATCATCTTTCGTAAATTTTCGCAATAGCCAGAAACGAGGACGGCGAATATTTTATACTATTTCCAAATGAAAATGCGCCAAGATGCGCGGCGAATTTTTCGTTCTGGCTAACGGGAACGAAATGCAGCGTAGCAGCGCTACGCTAAATGGAGTGAGCGGACGCCAGAACGAAAAAGGCGCAAGCAGATGGCGCAGTTGAATCTGGAAATAGTATTAGGTGTTTTCCACACTACTTTTCGCCGAATCTTCCATTTTTGATGCTTCTTCCGTGCGTGCGACATTCTCTGTCACGGAAACGTGGATGTGTCCTTCCGCGATTGCTTTCGCCATGTCGAAATGAATGTTGTCTTTCTTCTCTTCGGCGTTTTCGGGGCGATCCATATAAATCACGCGGACGTCTTCTTTCTCCGCGGCAGTCTTGCTCCACGAGCGAACTGTCCACGCCGCCAGCAGAATCAGGAACGGAATCATGTTGTAATGATAGCGCACCTGCGTTTCCAGCAGCATATGGCTCAGCGCCGTGCCAAGGAAGAAGAGCATACAAATGAGAATCATGGCGTTCGGGGCAAGCCGCCGCCGCCACGCCTCCATTGCGCCCAGCGCTGCGAACAAGAGCACCGCCATGTACATCACGCGCCCAATGGGACGGATGCTCTCCAGCAGGCTGCGCAGTTCAGGCGTCAGCGTCCCCTGCTGCTCCGTCCAGAGCAGATTCCAGTCAATGCCGAAATCATCCGTTCGCCACAGGTCGCGGAACTTGTAGACCATCAGGTTCAGCACATTTTCCGGCTCCGACTGAATGCGCTGCGCCGCCACTTCCATACACGCCTGATGCGCCCCCGTCGCGGACTTCGTTGCGTCATACGCCTGCGCGAAGAATTCGCTGTCCGTCTCGTTCCACAAGCCATTCGACTGCGTGTTCAAGCCGACCATGAGGTTGTAGCCGGACGCGTACAGCCCCGACGCGGGCTGCTCGCCGATGATGTCAGAAATTGCGCGGTTGATGACGCTGCCCGTGACGAGATAGCACACCAGCACCAGCACAATGCAGACGATTGGCTGACTCGTGGCGTAGCGCGCGCCCTCCACACGGATTTCGTTCATCGGGTCGCCCGTGACGCACAGCTGCGCCACGCAGTACGCCGCGAGCAGGATGACCGCCATCGGGCGAATTGCGCCCGCAATCGCCAGTACGATACCCAGCAGCGCCATCACGCCCAGCATCCGAGAAGGTGCGACGTCGTAGAGGCTGCCCTTTCGACGGTCAAGAATACTCGTCATCATGTCCGCAGCGAGCAGAATCAGCATCGTGAAGGACGGTTCGGTGGCAACCATGTTGCTGAACAGGATGTGCGACGGCCACAGGCTCATCAGCGCCACCGCCACCAGCGCGCCCGTGCGCCCCGCGATTCGCCGTGCGATATGACCCGCCAAGAGGATGGAAATCACACTGCACACAAGGTTTGCGTACAGCGCGTTGCGCACCGACGCGCCGAAAATAGCAAACGTCGGCCACAGAATGAGCATCGGGAAGCCGATGGTGTGCGGGTAGAGCGCGATATAGCGGCGGTCGACCGCTCCTTCGGCGGACATCAGCGTATCATTCAGCAGGTGATTCGCCATGCGGTAGTACGTCTCAAAGTCCGAATCCGGCTCAACGGGGATGTTCCAAATCACCCACAGGCGCAGATACACGCCAACGCCCACCAGCACCGCGCCGAACACAATCATCACGATGTTTTTGGGAAGCGGCTGCATCTTCTGCCCGCACTTGCGCGAAATCCGCCCCAGCAGCAGCGCAAGGAGCGACAGCCCCGCCATACTCAGCACCCAGATTCCCTGTCCGAGATATTCCCGCTCCGTCGCGCGCGTCACATATTCGAGGCTGGCACTCAGCGCCAAGCCCATGCACATGATAAACAGCGTCAGCGCGAGATAATCAAGCAGATTCTTCTTGCGGCTCATGGTCTGCTTCCTCCCTGAATGCATTTTCCGCTGTGCGCCGCGCCGAAATCAGCCGCCGCACAAGCACCACGCCTGCCGCCACAACAAGCAGGTCGTGGCAGAGCATAAAGTTATACATCTGTTTATTGTTGTCTGCAAAGCCGTTGCCGATGACCGACAGCGGATATTGCATTACGCCCACGAACATCACGCACAGGAACAGCATTGCCAGCAGCTTTGTCTGCTTCTGCGTCTTTTTGCGGCAAATCAGCGTCAGGCAGAACACGCCCGCCGTGCCGTAGAGCAGCACATATACCCAGAACGCGCGCGCCGCAAAGATGCTGCGCAGATTACACCAGAGGTTCATGCGGTGCAGCGGACGATTGTCACTGTACAGCGCGTCCGTGTAGGTCATGAACGACGTGCTCAATGTGACGGATTCCTGTGCCGCGCGGTTCATCATTGTCAGCATGTCCTTCGGATGGCGCAGATAGTAGCGCACAAGCGTCATCGTCGTCACATGGTCATAGAATTTCTCCTGCAGCTCGTCCGACTCAATGGGATAAACGTACTCGCTGTTCGGATAGTACGCATGTTTGCCGATGTCCGCCTTCATTTCCGCCGGAATGCCCAGTTCTTCCATGGCTGCGTCCGGGTCGTCGGCAATCATCAGCGCGCCGTAAAACACGCTCTGCCAGATGGTCTGCTTTTCGGACACCCCCTGATTTTTGCGGTACACGCCGAGCGTGTCGTAGCTGACCAGCCCGCACAGCAGCGCGCCCATCAGCGAAAACGCAATCAGCGGCTTTTTTGTCTGCGGATGATGATAGACGGTAAAGACAATCAGCAGAACAATCGCCGCCGGGAGCGCCAGCGCCATCTGCGCCTTGGCAGTGCAGAGAAATCGCACGCTGATGGCAAGCAGAATCATCCACAGCCAGCTTTTCCGGCTGCCGCGCGGCATCAGCGCCAGATGCACCGTACAGGCAATCGTCAGCATCAAGCCGACGGGAATCATCGTTTCGCCGAAGAGCGAGTTGTACCATGCGAGGTAATTTTCGCCCAGCAGCATACACGCAACAATCAGCCCTGCCGGAAGCGTCAGCTTGCCCAGCAGCGGATACAGGTCGTGCACGAGCAGCAGCAGCGCCGCCATCACCAGCGACAGGAGGATGAACGCCTGCACCTGCGTGGAGTAATTGCCGCCCGTCAGCAGGGTGATGAAGCGCACGAGCATCGACGGGAAAATCAGCGAGTAGGTGGGGTCTATGGAGGTCAAGCGCGCCGGATGGAACGGCTCACGGTAGGAGTAATCCTCGACGACACCCCACTCAAACTGCGTCGATTCGTCATCGAGCTGCAGCTGTGCCCAGTACAGGTCGATTTGCTCCATCATGCGCCCGAAGTCGCCGTTGTTCACGCCGCCGATGTGCTCTGCCGGAAGCAGCTGCCAGCAGCAGAGTGCCACGCAAACCAATGCAACAAGGACGACCGTCCCTTTTTGCGTCACGCGGATTTTACGGAGATACGCCAGCAGTCCGCCGGACGCGCCCGCCGAGCAGGGCGGCAGCGCCAATTTCGCGTCCTTCACGCTCAGCCACACCATCAGGCGGCGAAGGAGCACCGCGCCGGAGGCGAAACTCATCAGCACCATCAAACCGCCCAGCAGGAACGCCAGCGGCTTCACGGTCAACAAGTCAATGCCGCCCGTCAGCACGAGGGTCAGCGGCAGATAGCCAATCGTGCCAAGCAGTACCACCAACAGAAACGTGCAGAGCATCACGGATGCGCTCTGCCGCCGCACAATGGGCAGCAGCAGCATGAGGAGCGCCGCGCAAATCAAGCACCAGCAGGAAATGGCGTGATGGTCACGCCCGAAAATGGTTTCCAGCACGGTATGCAGCGGTGAACGTGACGAAACGGCATTCCCGGCATCGTCTGCCAAATACCAGCTGTCTGCGTTCCGCAAAGCGCTTTCGTTTTTGTCCATCATGGCGCGAACGACTGCCGGATGCTGAATCGCAAATTTCACCCGTTTCCCCAGCGAAATATTTTCGTTCAGCAGGACGGCATTTTCCTCGTCCCGCGGATCGTTCACAAAATTTTCGGAAGGTTCATAGTAGCTTTTGCCGATGTCCGCGAGGTAGCTTTCGGGCAAGCCGAGTGCTTCCAGCGTCTCCTCCGGCTTCTCCGATGCGGGCAGATAGCCTTGAAAGACCGCCAAGTAGTTCGCAGCGGCGGAATGCACCGTGTCGTCCGCCTGCCAGCCTGTGACCAGGCCGCTCACGCACATCAGGCTCGCAATCAGCACACACGCCGCATGAAGCGGACGTTCTGCCCGTCCGGGGCAGCTATGCACGGCGCACAGCACAACCGCCAGCACCGCCGCGGGCAGCAGCACCATCATCTGCGCCATGGTACGCAGCATCAGCTGCGCCGCAAAAAGCACCAGCAGCGCCCATTGAACGCCGCATCCCTTTTCCCGGCACAGGCAATAAACCGTCGCGCCGAGGAAAAGAAGCAAATATGCCATGGAAGCGCCGACCGCATACAGGCTGTTCAAATAGCCGATGACGGCGGGATTCGCCAGCACAAGCGGCAGTCCGCCGCGCCAGCCCGTTCGCCAGCAGGTACGCGCCCCAGCCCATCAGCAGCGCATACACGACCGCCAAATAACGCGTGCTGAAACCCAGACCGAACGGGTGTGTCGCCAGCCGGACGAGCGCAACCGCCGCGCCGACGGAGGTTCGGGACGCAAACAGCAGCGTGGAATACGCCGTGTCCTCATAGGCGAAGTCCTCCACGCGCTGCCCGGTCGGGATGCTCTCTTCCGCATAGCACAGCGCAAGCGTCTCCGCCGCCGAAGCATAGCTGCCATCCGCCACCACCCCGATGGATGGCGAAGCAAACAGCGTCCACAGAATCGCCGCTACGGTCAGCAGAGCCGCCATCAATCCGGTCAGCCTCGCCCGTCGTGTCTGTTCCATGCGCAAGATTCCTCTCTTTCGATATGGGTTAGAATCGGCTGTTGTCCTTCACAGGGGCGGAAAGCGCCGCCGCGTCCGTGTCAGACAGTGCGCCGTCCGTAATGTTCAGCGTCCGGATGCCCGCGTTCGAGAAGCGAAACAGGTTTCCGTCCGCATCGCGCTGTGCGCCTAGGATGAGCGTCGCGTCGTAGTTATCGCAGGCGCTTTCGACGCGCTGGACAAGCTCGCCGTCCTGCCAAATCGTGTACAGACTGCCGGATTTGACGACCACGAGGTGCATCAGCGACGCGCCCTGCGGCAAATCCACCGTGACGCCGACGCTATTGCCGACATAGGCCGTGAGCGTATCAGCATTATCTTGCCGGAGCATGAAGCCGCGGTAATGCCCGGTTTCCTCGCTGAAGCAGGACATGTAGACGCCGTTATTCACGCCCTTACGCACGTCGATGACGGTGTCGAGCGTCCAGTCCTTCGTCGCGACGTCGTAGAGCTTCACGCCCGTGTCGAGCGCACGGTCACTGCCGTTGCCGACGAATGCGCCGGGCATGGTGTACGCGGCGGATTCCGCAACCAGTTCCGGCGGCAGCGGCGCGGCGGCGAAGTCATATGCCGCAATGTCCGCTTCTGCCATCACGCCCGCGTAGACAGACAGGTGATTCACCTGCGTCTGGCTAATGCGGAAGATATTGCCGTCCGCGTCGCGCTGGGCGCCGATGAGCAGCGTGCCGTCATAGCTATCCGCAGGCGATTCGGCTTCGGCGACGAGCAGACCGTCCGCATAGATGCGGTAGCTTGCGCCGTCCTTGACGATGGCAAGGTGCATTTCACGGTCAAATTCGCCCGGCACGGTTACGCCGACGTTCTGACCGAAAACGATGTTGATCTGCGCGTTGTCCAGCTGGCGGATCAGCAGACCGCGATAGTTCTTGGCATTCTCGTCGAAGCAGGACAGGAACACGCCATTGCCGGGATTTTCACTCGGCGTGACGCTGGTCAGCAGGGTAAAGCGCGTCGCAGTGGAGGCAAACAGCTGTGTCTGCGTATCGAGATACGACGCCTGACGATACGTTTCGTCGCCGCCGACGAACTGCTCCGGAAGCGTGTAGACTTCCGCCGCGTCCTTCACGCCGATGCCGAGCGGCTTGGGTGCTTCGGGCAGGTCTTCCGGCTGCCACGCAAGGATTTCGCTTTCCGTCAGCACGCTGTCATAGACTTCGAGGTTCAGCACGCGCGTGGGCGAGAAGCGGAACTTCTCCCCGCCGGGGGCAAGTTCTTCGCAGCCGAGGAGGAGCGTGCCGGAATAGGCGTCGCAGGGAAGCTGCTCATTCTCATAGAGTTTTTCACCATTTAGATAAATAGAATATCGTTCATTGTCCTTGGTGATAGCAAGCGTAGCGGAATCACCATGCAAAAGTGGCAGCATGAATGTACGAATGTTCCCCAATATCACTTGGAGCGCATTGCCTTCACCGCGAATCAGCAACCCACGATAATTTTCGCCATTTTGCTCATCAAAGCAAGCCATAACGACCTGCCCTTCATCCGTGTCTGGCAAGGGCAGACCAATTTGGGTCAATATTGTCCATGAACTATAACGATTTTCATAGAGTTTAATCTTTGTATCATAGTATTCAGAAACACCATCACCAGAGAACTGATTGCTTAAGATAAACTCTGCTTTGTTTTTATCAGCAGTTGTCTGCGAAGCATTCCATATAAATCCTTCAATTTTTCTACAATCACGCAAAGAATAATTCTGTGATAAATACTGTCCCACAATGCGGGAAAACTTAACAATACCTTGATTATTGAAGTGACCGCCATCATAAAAGTCAGTGTTTGCGTCCATCCCAAGGCTATCCCATTCCTTCACATAGTTGAGGAACGGGACGCCTTCTTCTTTGGCAATTTCTGCAACAGTGTTCAGCCGCATAGCAGCTTCTTCTGTCGCTTCAAACGGCGCAGCCATCAATATTAGCGTAATGTTCTTTTGCTTGCACAAATCAATAATTTTTCGCAAATAATGTTCGTTTTTTTCAGTAATCGGAAGTTTATCTGTAATGGAAGCATAATCCAGCATTTTTAGGATAGCCACGCCACCCTCCGGGCGTCTCGGCGCAGGAAGCGACAAATCATTTTCCTGCACAAAATCCGCAATAGTTAAATCATCATACCGTTCATGATAGTACGGCAATCCCCACAAGGCTTCTACGGCATCCGTCCACTTTTCATAAGATGCGAAAGCAGCTTGAACTTTGTTGATACCCAAATTCAGCAATTCAACATTTTTTATTGCCGTTTCTTTCGGCGAATAGTCCATTGTTGTCGTGCTTAAGTACACTTCAGCAATCACAATCTGTGGGCTTTGTGCTGACAGCGCTTCTTTCAAGCAATAGTAAGTATTCCAGATCGGTTGCATGCCAACCCACAAATTGTAACTTGAAATACCATATTCATCGAAAATCTGCTGATTATCAACATTTGTCCCGATATGCGACGATCCAACAAGCAGCACATCCACTGTGTCCGGCGGCAGCTGACGCAGCTTGACCATCGACACCATGTCGTCCGTCTTGATTTTCAGCACCTGATCCATCAGTCCATAGCACAGCGCCAGCACCAGAAGGAAGGCGAGAACCTTGACGGCTTTTTGAATCAGCTTTTTCATTCTTTCCGCGCTCCCTTCGTCAGAATTGGAAGTAGATGAACGACGATGCCGCGAAGCCGGGGCCGTAGATGCCTGTCAGCAGGACGACGAAAATCGCCGCGAGGTAAATCAGCCAGCGGAACCAGAGCTGCTGCCGCTTGACTGCTTCCAGCACGGACACGCCCTTTTCCTGCATCAGGCTGACCGCCAGCAGAATCAGCAGCGCGCCCAGCAGCACAAGCCACTCCGTCTGGTCAAGCCCCAGTTTCAGCAGGCTGCCGTCGAAGAAGATGCTGGTACTCCAGCCGCGGAAGAGGCTCGACAGGAGGTGCATGGCGTCACCGAGGCTGTTCGCGCGGAAGAAAATCCATGACAGGTCAATCAGCACAAACGTCGTCAGCACCTGCCCGATGCGCCAGCTCAGCGTGTTCGTGTGCGCGCCGGTTTTCTGCTGGATGCGGCGGCGGAAGGGCTTCGTGATGCCGCCCGCCACCTGATACAGCCCATTGATACCCCCCCCAGATGACGTAATTCCACGCCGCGCCGTGCCACAAGCCCGACACGAGCATGACAATCATCTGGTTGATGTACTTGCGCACCGTCCCCTTGCGGTTGCCGCCCAGCGGAATGTATAAGTAATCGCGGAACCATGTGCTGAGCGAGATATGCCAGCGCCGCCAGAAGTCCGATACGGACACAGCGAGATACGGGCGCTCAAAGTTCTTCATCAGCTTAAAGCCCATGACCTGCGCCGCACCGATGGCGATATTGGAATAGCCCGCGAAGTCACCGTAAACCTGAAACGCGAAGAGAACCGCCGCAATCAGCACGGTCGGGCCTTCGTAGTAATTGCAGTAATTGAACACCTGATTGACCAGAATCGCCGCGCGGTCAGCAATGACAATTTTGAGGAAGAAGCCCCACACCATCCGAAGCAGACCGTCGCGGACGTTATCGTATTCCAGCTTATGCGGCGTGTCGAACTGCGTCAGGAGGTTGGTCGAACGTTCAATCGGCCCGGCGACCAGCTGCGGGAAGAAGCTGACAAACGCCGCGTACTTGATGAAATTCGTCTCCATGCGCACGTCGCCGCGGTAAACATCAACGACATACGACAGCGCCTGAAAGATGTAGAACGAGATGCCGACAGGCAGCAGCACGTCAAAACCGGGTGTGACAGGCGCAAGACCCATCCACCCGCGAATAACGTTGAGGTTATCAACGGTAAAGTCGAAATACTTGTAGAAGAAAAGAATCGCGAGGTTGACAGCGAAGGACACGCCGACCCAGACCTTGGAAAGCTGGTGAATCGGGCGTCCTGCCTCTGCCGCTGCTTTCTCCTTGGTACGCCGTTTCCCGATCAGCAAGCCGAAAAGGAACGTGACTGCCGTGGAGAAAAGCAGCAGAAGCGCATACGCCGGATTCCAGTTCATGTAGAACAGGTAGGACATCAGAAGAATCCAAAAGACGCGCAGTTTGCCCGGAATCGCGTAGTACAAGAGCACGACTGCCGGGAAAAACAGCAGAAATTCGATGGAGTTGAACAGCATGAGCCTTTGTCTCCTTCCTCCGCCTCGCCGAAAATCAGGTTACTTATCGTCGTACTTTCTGCGGTGGTGAATACGCACGAGCAGCAGCACCGCAGAAAGCAGCAGCACCAACATGCAGCCCATGCCGACCAGCAGCAGTGTCATCGGCTCACGATTCTGCACGATAACATCCGCGAACGACGGCTTTTCCGCGTTCTGCGTCAGCGCTGTGGACACGGTGAACTGATAGCTGGATGCGCCGCCGTAGCTGTCCACCACCAGCGCTTCCTTGCCCAGCGACCAGCGGTTCTTTTCCGTGCTCAAGCGCGCCATCAGGTTCTGCAAGCCTGCTTCGGTCGCGGCGGAAGCAGTCAGCAGCGCCATCGCCTCATTGTAGGGGGATTTCATCAGCTGGAGCACGCTGGCTTCGTGGGCATAATCCGTCGTCATCACCAGTTTCGTGCTTTCAGCAAGGCTGGTCATATCGTCCGTGTACTGGAAATGCAGGTAAGGATTGATCTGCTTGAGGACGCTGTTTCGGTCGGACAGACCGACGACAATCAGGTTGCTGTTGCCGTAGGCGGCTGCTTGGAAATTCTCCGCGCGGATGACTTTCAGCAAGCCATAGGGCGTGCTGCCCGCGCCGAGCATCGCCATGATGCGCCCCGCGAGCGTCAATTCCGTCTGCGTCGCGTCGTCGCTGAGGATCATCACGACGTTGTTCATGCGGCTTGCGCGCTGGAACGGCGCCGGCAGATTTGCCAGATTCAGCGTTGTGTTTTCGCCCGCCGGCAGGTACAGTGACGAGTTCGCCGCGATATACGCCCACGGCGTGTTCATCGACCGCACGGTGCAGTCCAAATCCTTGATTTCGAGGTCAAACACAACGGTAATGCTGCTGCCTGCCTCCCCGATGGCGTCCGCCGGGACGGAGAAGGTCAGCGTTTCGCCCGTTGCGCCTTCTTTGGTCAGCTTGTGGGAATACAGCGGGATGTTCGTGCCCCAGTAGAACGTGACGAGGCTGCGGTCGAAGTCCAGATTCTCACTGTACCGGATGTCGAAGGAGAAGCGGCTTTCGCTGGACAGCACATAGTCCTTCGCGACGGGCAGATAAATCGTCATCTTCTGCGTGAAGGGGCCGGAGAAGCTGATGCCGTTGCCGGAAATGTCCTTAATGGTGTACTGCCCCGCAAGTGTCAGCCCGGACGTTTCCGACGCGAGGGCATACTGCTGCGCTTCGCCGACGGAAACGTAGGTCTGCGATGTGTGGAGCTGCGCCACGCGGGATGTGTCGCTGAGCAGCGCGGCGGCTTCGCTGAGCGCGGCTTCTTCCTCCGCGACAATCAGCAGATACGATGTGTCGCCATCCGTCGCGCGCTGCACCAGTGCGCCCGTTGCAGGAACGCTTTGCGTCAGCAGAGACAGCAGATACTCCGGTGTGTTCTTCTTCAGTCCCACATACAGCACGTTTTCGCTTTTCGCGTCCGACAGGCGGCACAGCGTCATGGCGTTTTTGGCAGACAGACTGTTGCCCATGCCCGCCATCAGCATCATGGCGGCGGTCAGCTCGGCTTCGTCCGCCGCGTCGCTGACGGCAACCACACTCTCTGCACCGTCGGGATTCATCAGCGAAATGAAGGGGTACGGGTACATGTACAGTTCATCCGCATCGTCGGAAATCTCGTAGTAGATACGCAGGCAGGTCGTGTCCGCGATTTTGACCCAGTTCGCGCCATTGTAGTCGTCGCGGCAGCCTTCGTCGTCCGTCAGACGGACATACGAGAGAATTTCGAGCAGATTATAGCCCGTCGTAAGCAGTTCCACCGGGACGCTCACATACAGCACGGTCTGCGCGCCGTCGGAACGCGCGACAATCTTCGACGAGCCGAACGGCGTGCCGTTCATATAGTACGTCAGGGAGGAAATGTCCGTCAGAATCAGGTCGGATGCGGTGTAGCTCAGGCGCAGCACGGCGCTGACGGGCTTGGCGTACTTCGGCAGATTTGCGTACAGGCTCAGCGTCGTCGTAATGCCGCTGAGTGTCTGCACGCCGCCGAAGGTGAAATCAGCATAATATTCCCCTGCCGCCGCGCCTGCCTCAAATGCCGTTGCGTCACTGGCAGATTGCTGCTTTTCAATTTCACTCTGGACAAAATTGTCCACCACACCGCTGGGAATTTCGGTTTCCTCCGCCGCAGCGCAGGAGAAAACCAGCAGCGCTGCGAGCATCAAAGCCAGCAGACGGCTTGTGAAATAGCGTGTGTTCATCGTTCTCTGTCCATCCCTTCTGATTAGTCTGCGGAACGTTCGGTCTTATACCAAGTGTAATCCGTTTTGCTGACGATTTTCTTCACCGTCATCCACATGGCGCGGAGGACGACAACCACCCACAGTTTCGAGTAGGTAAACAGCATCAGCAGAACCAGCGCCGCCGATTGCAGATTGAACTCATTCTTCTCCTGTGCCAGCGTCAGCATGACGTTGCACTCAAACAGCGCGCACGCCATCACCCACACCATCGTGGACAAGCCGCCCAGCGACACATGGCTGTACCCCAGCACACCCAGAACGAACATGGTGTCCGAGCAGACGAGCGTGAACGCCATCAGGATATAAACCAGCGCGTAGTACAGCACATCCATGCGCATTTTGCCGCCGGACGGATCAAAGATATACTTGAAATTGTTGATCAGCACATACAGGTTACCCATCGCCCAGCGGGTACGCTGCTTGAACCAAATCCCCAGGCGAAACGGCTCCTGCTCCCACGTCACCGCCTGCGGCACAAGTTTGATTTTGTAGCCCATGCGGTAGATGCGGAAGCTGATTTCCGTGTCCTCCGACAGCGCGTCCGGATCCCAGCCGCCGATTTCCTCAATGATGTGGCGGTGCATGACGAAGTTCGTGCCCGGAATGGTGCACAGCCCGAAGTAGAACCATCGCCCCGCCTGATTCATGCACTGGTGCGCCAGCGTCTCGATGTTGACAAAGCGCGTGAGCAGCGAAGCGTTTCGATTGCGTGTGCGGAATTTGCCGATGACCGCGCCCAGCGACGAATCGCTCATCAGATTCTCCACCAGAATGCGCAGCGCCTGCGGTTCGGGCGTGTTGTCCGCGTCGTAAATCGCAAACACGCTGCCTTTTGCTACCGAATAGCCGATGTTCAGCGCGTTAGACTTCCCTTTCCCGCCGACAACGTTATCCGTATTGACGACAATCAGGTTGCGGCTGGGATTCGCCGCCTGAATCTGCTTGAGCACATTTGCGGTGTCATCAGTGGAGTTGTCGTTGATGACGATGATTTCGTAGCGGTCGTGCGGGTAGTCGAAGTTGAGCAGGGCGCGGACGGTGCGCCGAATGACGACGCTCTCGTTGTGCGCCGGCACCATTATCGACACGAACGGGTACTCATCAATCGGCACATGCCCGTCCGTTTTGCTGCACTGATGGTAATACAGGAATCCGCCGACGGACAGAAAGACGTTAATCGCCATCAGCGCCCAGATGCAGACCATCGAAATCAGCATCAAATAATCAGCCGCCGTCATGCAGATTCACCCCCTCCTGCTCGTCTTTCGCGTGCGGATGGTTGCCCAGCAGCTGCCGCCGCGTCGTCCGCCGGGAAATAATCATCCCGACAATGAAAATCGTGCACGCCACAGCCACGAACACCAGAATCAGCTTGTTGCTCGCCTGAATCTGCTCGGTCATGTACTGCACAAAGCCGCGGTCGTAGACGTAGTCCTCATCGTAATTGAAGCGCGATAGGCAAGCGACGCTGCCTGTCCGTTGACATACAGCCCATCCGCCGGATAGAAATGCACATACAGGTCGCCCGCATAGACGATACCTTCCACATCTGAAAGTTTCTTGAGCGCTGTGCGGGAGTTCTTCAGCCGATTGACCTGCGTCCGGAGCGTCTCGATATCCTCTGACGGGTCAAGGTAAATCGCCTGTGCGTAGGCGCTGGTGAAGGCGGTCGTGTCAGCGTAGGCAGGCGCGACGATTTGGTGGCCATCGCGCAACGCCGTGTTCTCCGCCTGCTTCTCGCCGAAGAGCGCTTCATCCGAGCGGAAGAGGAACACTGTCCGCCAGCCGCGCAGGACATTCTGCCCTTTTTCGCTCATCAGCCACACATCCGGCGCTTCAATCGCCAGCGGGTAGACGCCATAGCGCGAATAGGCGGAATACGCATTGGCGATATTCTTCTGCAAGTCCTCCACCGTCACGTTCGCCAGCGTCACCTGCGGAACGTGCATCACAATGCCCGCGCCGCGACTCTGCGCATACCGCAGCACCTCGCAGAAACGCTTCATTGCCGGATAATCGGCGTTGGCGTAAATCGGCATGACACACAGGACGTACGGCACATTTTCCGTCTCAAGCATCTCCACCAGCGACAGCAGCCGCTCCGGGTCGGTAAACGGATAAATGCGGTCAAGCACGAGATACTGCCCGTACGCGGTCGGGGAATTCTTGTAGGGCCACAGCCATGTTTGCAGCAGCGTTGAGAGGAACGCGCACTGCGCTTCCTGCGACGGGTCAAAATACGCCAAATGGGTGATGTTTCCCGCCGTTTGGCAAAGCGGAAATGCCTGCGCACCGACGAAAATCTGTCCGCCGAGCGATTCGCCGCTTTTCTTCATCAGCAGAAGCGAATTGCCGGAAAGCAGCATATCGTTCGCGGCATTTGCCTGCGTCTGCAAGCGCAATGTCAGCGAACCTTCATATACCTGCGTTTTCGTCAGCTCCGCCAAGCCGCCCGCGCCGATGACAAACACAGGCAGTTTGCTCTCTTGAATCGCCAGCGCCACCGACGCATTCAGCGCCCGATTCAGGTCGGTGCAGATGATGACGGCGGTGTACCCGTCGGTGTCCGGCACATCCTCGCTGCTGGCAAACGTGCATGTCCAGCTGGAATAGAGCGCGAATCGCCGCAGGACGTCCGTCGCCGCTGCGCTCGTCTCACTTGTCTGCTCGTCGTTCAAAATCAGCAGACGGGTCACATCCGCGCGCGCCTGTGCGGGTATCAGCAGAAGCAGCAGCCCCGCCGTCAGCGCCAGTACCCACGCTTTCGCCTTACACATCATACGCCAGCTCGCTCTCAACAGCTTTCTTGAACACCATCATGTCCTTGCCGAAATGCTCGTCGTACTCCTTGCAGGCAAAGCGCAGATCCATGTGCGTCCCGCGCTCCAGAATGCCGTCAAAAGCATCCTCCTTCGTCACCGCTGCAATAATACGGCTGCGAACATAGGCGCTGTTTGCCTCATTGGAGGTCAGCAAAATCGCCATCGTGCCATGCTCGTCAATGCAATAGACCTTATCCTCTACGCGCACGCTGTCCATCACCAGCTCCGCCAGCCGCTTGCGCAGTTGGATATAGCGGCTGTGGGACAGCATCCCGCGCAGTTCACTTTCGTAGCGCATCTGGATAATCATCAGCGAAATCGGCAGATGGTTGCGGACGCAGTAGCCTGTCATCATCTGCGCATCGCGATACATGGCGCGCAGGTTGTACAGCTCCGTCACATCGTCCACCAGCACCTGCTCATCCACCTGACGGCGCAGCAGCTTGTTCTCAGCATTGACGTGGCGCATACTGCGGGAGAAAAGCGCCGCCGCGCCCGATCCCAGCAGCGGCAGTACAGTCACAAAATAATCTGTCAAGTACACCGTTTCGCCCACGGCATAAAAAGAATACAGCTTATACGCCACCCAGCCGCAGGTAATCGTCGCCGCAAGCGCCGTGCCGGTGTTGACGCGATCCATAAAGCCGCACAGCACAGCAATATCCATCAGGAACAACAGCAGCAAATACGTCGTCTGCGTATCCGCAGGTGCCCAAATCATCAGCAGCGCCTGCATAAACGCCCAGATCAGCAGCAAAATGATAGCCGCGTCCCGCGCTACCAGTGCCGATTGCGTTTCGTTTTTCATGGCAGCCTCCTTTATTGCCCGTCCGTTTCAATAATTTTCAGTCGGTGGAGTCCCTCAGTGCACGCCATAATCGCCAGCAGGTCAATCAGACAGCCCATCAAGAAGCTCTGGCGCAGCAGCAGACTATCGCCGCTGAGGATGACGACCGTCATCAGCTCGACAGTGACCGCCGCGAAAAGCAGCACGCTGAGCATGGTGTAGACACTGGCGGCTTCCCTGCCGGATTCCAGCTTTTCGTCCGCTTTACGGCGGAAGAAGAGGAAGGCGACGACCAGCAGGAGCAGCGACGCCGCCGTTTGCGGGGCGGAACGCTCCTTGAACGTTGACCAGATAGAGAGGAACAGGGCCTTTGCCCGCGCGGGCATTCCGCTGGACTGCTCGTAGTTGCCGGAATAATCCGTTCGCGTGAAGAACGCGTTGCGCACGCCGACCTCAAACAGCCCCAGCAATTGAATCGGATGGCGCAGGTAATACAGCGTCACGTCCGACGTCGTGTACTGATCAAGGAAGCCCTCATCCAGCGCGCCGCTTTGCGGCAGCACAACGGGGTAACTCTGCGTGGAATACGTGTCCGTCAGCACGGAATACCGCGCCTCAATGCCGAACTGCGCCAGTGCTTTTTCCGGGTCAGTCGCCTCAAAGAGAACGCCGCGCGTCATTTGGTCGTACTTCTCGTTAACCGTCTGATTGTTGACCATATCGCCCGTCTGCATGACGCTGACGACGCACAGCAGCACTGCAAGGAGCGAATACAGCCCCTTATGAAGCGCATCCGCTTTGTGACGCATGAGCATCCAGTACGCAACAGAAAAGACGACGCCCATCAGCGCGCAGTACTGGTTGACCGCCATCATCAGGATGACTGTGACGGCAAGCCCAATCTGCGGCAGAAAGCGGTTCAGGCTATCCGGAATCTGCAGGACGCAGTTCGCCAAGGCAACCATCAAAATCAGCTCAATGGGCTGTGTGTAGAAGGATGCAAAGCGGGTTATCATGGCGGTATCGCCGAAAATCAGCACAGCAAAAACCGCGATAAACAGCCCCTCGGAGTAGACTTTGACGCGTCCCAGCAGCTTGGAGAGCATCGGGATGAGAAGCAGGATGTAAATCAGCAGATAGATTGCTGCGAGGAAGCGCATGTCAAACAGCCCGTCATGCGTCACCAGTTCGTCGATGACGACCGCTGTGCGCACCAGTATCCGCTGAACCAGCGGCGTTGTACCGTTCGGAAGCGCGGACGAGCCGACATTATAGACACGCTCATAATAGTTGAAGAAAGCGCTTGTATCAGACGGGTCAAGCCGGGACAGCCCGGTATCCGCCAGCACAGCGGCAAAGCTGCCGTCGTTGGACAGCCCCAGATACGGCGGAACAAAAAGTGTAATCGACGCTGTAATCGCAATCACCAGCACCACAATCAGCGCAAGGTGCTTCGGACGGTAGCGCTTGCGCATCGCGCGGTCAAACCGGCGGATGGCGTTCA
>OGMF01001845.1_pt1 | contig 19410 bp, 18 predicted proteins | sample 1572921 | NCBI WGS metagenome assembly OGMF01 (sample SAMEA2581919, study PRJEB24529) | metagenome | biome: Human gut stool | place: China | collected 2011 | reverse complement strand
TCCGTCGACATAGACGTCGTCGGGATACTTGCCGTAGCCCTGCACCTTTTCGGCAACGTCGATGCGGTGCACGCGCTGGCCGATGCGGAAATCCTGCTCCTGCGCTTCCGGGAGCTTTCCCTCGCGGAAGATCTTCGCGGCAAGCAAAATGCCGTCGATGATCTTGACATAGCCTGTGCAGCGGCAGATATTGTTGCGAATGGCGAAGGCCGCCTCCTCGCGCGTGGGGCTTGGATTCTGGTCGAGAAGGCCCTTGGCCGAAATGACCATGCCGGGGATGCAGAAGCCGCACTGGACCGCGCCCGCCTCGCCGAAGGCATAGGTGTAGACTTCCTTTTCAAAGTCGGAAAGGCCCTCGACGGTGACGATGGTCTTGCCCTCCAGCTTGTCCGTCTGCGGGATGCAGGCCTTCGTCGGCTTGCCGTCGATGAGCACGTGGCACGTGCCGCACGCGCCCTCGCTGCAGCCGTCCTTCACGCTCGTCAGATGCAGCTCATCGCGCAGAAAGCGAATGAGCTTCTGGTTTTTCTCCGCCGTGACCGGCTTTCCGTTGACAACAAACTCTGCCATCTCCGCACCTCTGTCGATCATAGTCACAATAATGACAATTATTTTGGTCTCCTAACTAATTTTATTGTACTACAAGCACAAGCAAGATGCAACACAAATTATAAATCCCGATATTCTATTTTGAAAATCACGCTTTTTCCCATCAAAGCTTGACAAATTTCACCGCCCGCGCTAAGATATCGCCGTACCTGCAAGGGGCGCTGGCGCAAGCCGGCTGTGATGCGGCGTATTGCCGTCGCGGTCCCTCAGACCTGATCCGGGTAATGCCGGCGTAGGAATGCAAAGCGTATCTTGCCTGAACTTTGCACCGTGACGTCGACGCCGCGGTGCTTCTTTCATGCCGCGGCGCGGACAGGGGCACATTTCACTTCAATAGGAGGAATCTCACATGAGCAACACGTCCACCCACTCCAGCACCCGCCGCCTGGCTGAAGGCGGCATCTGCATCGCCCTCGCGCTCGTTCTGAGCTACATCAAGATCCCCATCGGCCTTTCGTTCGGCGGCTTCGGCGGCTCGATCAACCTCGTGATGATCCCGCTGATCCTCTTCGCTGTGCGTTGGGGCGCACCCTGGGGTCTGCTCGCCGGTCTTGCCTTCGGTACGCTCAAGTATTTCTTTGCCGAGGGCTTCGCTGTGAGCTGGGTCTCCATCATCTTCGACTATTCTCTTGCTTACGCCGCTGTTGGCTTCGCGGGTCTTCTGCGCGCCAAGAACAACAACTATTCCAAGCTTCCCATCGCGGCGCTCGTTGGCTGCTTCGGCCGCTTTATCATTCACTTCATCTCCGGCGTGACGGTCTACGCACAGTATATGCCCGAGGAATTCATGGGCATGACCATGACCTCCCCCGTCACCTATTCCATTCTGTATAACGGCACCTATATGCTGCCCAACACCATTCTCGCTGTCATCATCTGCGCACTGCTGATGAAGCCGGCTGCAAAGCTGCCGAGTGCAGAGTAAAGAACGCTCCTACCTCAAAATACGCAAAAAGGGTGCTCTCTTATCAAGGAGAGCACCCTTTTTTTACTTTTTTCGTTCCAGTAATTTCTGATACTGCTCAGAGATCTTTCTGCGGATATTCTCGATCTCGCGGCTGCTCTCCTCCTGCGTGTCGAGAACAAAGCTCTTTGTGCTCAGGCGGAAAAAGAGCATCAGCGCCTCCGTGACCATGCGCCGGGTCTCGCGGTCGAGATTTTTGTAGGTCTTGAGCATCGCCGCAGCACTTTTGAGCTTTTCCTCGTTGAGGTCACTGAGCGTCTTTGCACCCGAGGCGGTGAATACACTGTAAAGCGCGTCGGCCAGCGCCTCGCGCTGCTGGGTGTTGAGCGAATCCGCCCAGGCAGAGAGCGCTTCATCGACGAGTTTCCCCTCGCGGGAGACATCATCGAGATGCACAAACTGCGTCCCCAGCACCTGCCAGGAAAAGCCGTCGTGCTGATAGAGCCCGTCGTAGGTCGAATGCACGACCTGATAGTGTTTTTCATGCTCCATGAGCATGCCGACGACCGACGTCTGCGGCAGTACCGTGTGGATACGGCTTGCAATGCGCTTGTGTCCCGCCGTCTCGCTGATGTCCCAGGCAAAGCCGGGACCGTCGTTGTTGTGGACGGCAACAATGCGTTCCTGGATCGCACCGTCGCTCTTGACGGCGCTGTAAACGGCAAGGTTGCCGCCCTTGGAGTGTCCTCCGATGCGGATCGTCTTGTCCGGGTACTGGCGCGCCATACGCGCAACATACGCAACGGACTGCTTCTGCGAGGGGATCTCCTCCAAAAAGCCCATATTGAGATCCTCCTTCCACCCAACGATCGTATCGTCTGTGCCGCGGAATGAAATATAGATGCTGCCGTTGCCAAGGTCGATCGTCAGCGCTGCAAACTGCTGCTCGACTGCGTCATCCAAAAGCGCTGTGTAGCCGTTCAGCGTCATATTGCGAAAGCGCGGGCTCGCCATCAGCTTTCGCAGCATTTGCGAGATCCCGTCCGGCACCAGAACGCCCATGTCGACATCGCGTCCGCCATGGCGGGCAAAGAACGCCTCCGCCGCCTCGCACAGCGGAAGACCGCGCCCGATCTCGGGCGGCGGCACGATGCCGTCAAAATCGACGAAGCTCAGCTCTGCCAGAATCAGCGCGTCCACCTCGTTGAAGGGAGAGACCGCGAGCGTCAGATCGCCGCGCCAGTCCAGATAATCCATTAGATTCGCCATGCTTTACCTCCGTGGTCAGTGTTTCTTATTTTCTATGGTATGGCGCGCAAAGCCGCTGCGCCACAGGCGCTGCGCGCGCCTTTCGAGCGCTTCGCGCGTATTTTCGAGTTTTTCTGCCGCGACCTCGTCGAGCAGCCGCGCAAGCACCGCGCCGATCTCGCGCCCGCGATAGCCGAGGGCGGCAAGCGCCTCTCCGCCGAGTGCAAGCTCGCGCACCGAGCAGCAGGCGTTTTCAGCAACGAGCACATCGAAGACCGCCTGCGCTTCCTGCCACGGCTGCCGCGCGAGGCTTGGCCCGTCCGGCGTCTTGGCGGCGTTGTCGGCGTACTTGGTCAAAAGGAGATCCGCCGTTACTTCCCTGCCGCGTTTCGCCATCTCGCGGTGGATCGCCGTGCGCTCGGGCGGGAAGAGATCGTCAAAGCACGCAAGCCTTGCGCGCACGCCGTCGCGCAGCGTCTTTTCAAAGTGCAGCCGCACCATGATCTCATCCGCCAGCTGCGCCGAGCGCGCCGTGTGACCGTAGAAATGGCCAATGAGCTGCGCATCGAGCGTCATGCACTGCGGCTTTCCAAGGTCGTGAAAGAGCATCGTCCAACGCAGTTCCCGCGTCGGCGGCACGGCAGCGACAGCGCGCGCCGTATGCTCCCAGACATCAAAGCAGTGATGCGGATTGCGCTGGTCAAAGCCCACGCAGGGCAAGATCTCGGGAATCGGCACCCCAAGAATATCAGGAAATGCAAGCAGCGTTGCCCCCACGTTCTCACCAAGCAGGAGCTTGTTCATCTCCGCATACACGCGCTCGTGCGCGACATGGGCGAGTAGGCCGCGCGCCTCATGCGCGGCGCGGGCGGTCTCCTTCTCCGCCGAAAAACCGAGCACAGAGCAGAAGCGCACGAGCCGTAAAATGCGCAGCGCGTCTTCCTCAAACCGCCGCTTCGGCTCGCCGACGCAACGCAGGACGCCTGCTTTCAGGTCTTCCTGCCCGCCGTAGGGGTCGACGAGCGTGCCGTCCGGCGACAAAGCGATGGCGTTGACCGTGAAGTCACGGCGGGCAAGGTCCTCTTCAATGCTCGTGCCGAACGTGACGGAATCGGGGTGGCGGTTATCCCTGTACGCGCCGTCGCGGCGCATCGTCGTGAGCTCAATGGGCAGTCCCCCGCTCACGACCGTCACCGTGCCGTGCTGCAAGCCCGTCGGATGCGCGCTTTCGCTGAAAAGGCGCAGCACCTCCTGCGGTGGAGCGTCGGACGTCATGTCGTAGTCGGACGGCGCTTTGCCTCGCAGCATTTCGCGCACGCAGCCGCCAACCAGGTACGGCGAATAACCCGCGCTTTGCAGCGTGGTGATGACCGTTTCGACTTCCTTCGGTAAAAAGAGCATGGAACCCTCACAAAAAATCAAATTTTTAGCATTGCACTCCGTTCGCCGCTATATTATAATAGAAAATCCATAAAAAGTAAATCTCCTGTGCTCCGCACAAGGAAAGGATTTGATACAATGACTAATCAGAAGGATATTTTCTCCTATCTCGTCCCCGGCAAGTGCGCGCATCTGGCCGGCATCGGCGGCGTTTCGATGAGCCCGCTGGCAGAGGTGCTGCACGGCATGGGCCTCAAGGTCCAGGGCAGCGACATGAACGACGGCCCGTCCGTCGAGCATCTGCGCTCGCTCGGCATCCCCGTGGCCATCGGCCATGCGGCGGACAACCTTGGCGAGTGCGACTTTGTTATCCGCACCGCCGCCATCCACGACGATAATCCCGAGATCTCCGGCGCGGTGACGCGCGGCATCCCCGTTTTCGAGCGCGCGCAGGCTTGGGGCGCTATTATGAAGGGCTACAAAAACGCCCTCTGCATCTCCGGCACGCACGGCAAGACGACGACCACTTCGATGGCGACGCACATCTTCATGGCCGCGCAGAAGGATCCGACTGTCATGATTGGCGGCACGCTTCAGCTTCTCCATTCCGGTTATCGCGTCGGCAAGGGCGACACGATCATCGCCGAGAGCTGCGAATACTGCAACTCGTTTTTGAGCTTCTTCCCCACCGTCGCGGTCATTTTGAACGTGGAGGCCGACCATCTCGATTTCTTCAAGGACTTAGCGGATGTGGAGCACTCGTTCCGCCGCTTTGCAGAGCTCGTCCCCATCGGCGGACACGTCGTCGCCAATATGGACGATCAGGGCGCGCGCGATGCGCTCAGGGGCATTTCCCAGCCGATCTTCTGGTTCAGCTATGACGATCCCGCCGCGCAGTGCCGCGCGGAAAACGTCGTCTGGACGGACGGGCTTCCGAGCTTTGACATCTATATCCGCGGCAGTTACTACGCTCATGTTTCCCTGCGCGTGGGCGGCAAGCACAACGTGATGAACGCACTGGCCGCGGCGAGCGCCGCATATCTTCTCGGCGTCAGCGGCGAGGCCGTCGGTCTCGGCCTTGCAACGTTCACCGGCGCGGGCCGCCGCTTTGAGTACAAGGGAAGCTTCCACGGCGCGGACGTCTACGACGACTACGCCCACCACCCCGGCGAGCTGCACGCGCTGCTCGAAATGGCGAAGACGCTTCCCTACAAGCGCATCATCTGCGCATTCCAGCCGCACACCTACACGCGCACGAAGGCGCTGTTTAACGATTTTGTCAAGGAGCTGCGCGTGCCCGACGTCGTGGTGCTGGCGGAAATTTACGCCGCGCGCGAGCAGAATGACATCGGCATTTCGTCTATGGACCTGAGCCGCGAGATCCCCGGATCCGTTTACTGCCCTACGCTCGACAAGGTGACTGCCGCGCTCGCGCGCATCGCCTGCCCGGGCGACCTTATTTTGACCGTCGGCGCGGGCGATATATTCAAGGCCGGCGAAAAACTGCTGAAAGAAGAGAAATAAAGCAACATGGAAATCTCCCCGATCTATCACAATTCCCGCCCCGAGGGTAAGCTGCCCGCGCAGGAAGCGACAGCGTTCGACTTTCTGGATTCCCTCGGCATCGACTATGAGCGCGTGACCCACGAGCTGGCCGACACGATGGAAAAGTGCGACGATGTCTCCGCTGTGCTCGGCGTGGACGTGTGCAAGAACCTCTTCCTCTGCAACCGGCAGAAGACGCAGTTTTACCTGCTGATGCTGGAAGGGGAGAAGGTCTTCAAGACGAAAGACCTTTCCAAGCAGCTTGGCGTGGCGCGGCTGTCGTTCGCGGATGCGGCAGATATGGAGCGCTATCTCGACATCACGCCTGTCGTTCGCGCCGGAAGAGCAGCTTTGGGACTTGCTGCACTGCACGCCGGGTTCAGCGACGATCCTCGGCCTGATGAACGATGATGAAAACCGCGTGCAGCTGCTCATCGACAAGGAGACCTATGAGGCGGAGTACTTCTCCTGCCACCCGTGCCTCTGCACCTCGACCATCAAGCTCAAAACGAGCGACGTCAAAAATATGCTGCTGCCGAAAGTGCACCACGAGCCCATCGTCGTGGAGCTGTAAGAGGAAAAATCAAGCAAAAAAGGTTCCGAAGAGACTTCTTCGGAACCTTTTATATGAGCTCTTTTACTGTAAGGTATATCAGCTTGTCAACGTCCGCGTCAGAGCAGGTACAGACGCTGGCGGTGTAGTCGGGGAACGGTTCGAGCGCGAAAACGCGCTCATTCGGGAAGCTCGGCACTTCCCTGTCCCGCAATGCGACGGCGCTGATCCCCGCGCGCTTGCAGCGGCTCTCCCGCTGCACCCAGAGGCGCCAGAAATCGGCGTCATTTGCCGCGTGAAAGCGCGTGCGCATCGCGCCGCTCACAGGGCGAAGACACTCGATATCCGCGCCGATTGGCTCGTTGTGAACAGCCAGCAGTGCAGCGCCGCGCGTGTGGCTCAGGCTGAAATGAACGTCCGGATGCGAAGCAAAGTACGGCTTGCCGTGCTCGCCGTAGGAAAGCTGCGGTAAGTCCTCCAAGCCGTAAAGTTCATGCAGTGCACGGCAGAGCAGCGCGTAGGCGCAGAGGGGTTCCGATGTTTTGATGCGGTCTTGCCGCTCAGGTGGCAGAAAACGCGCGAGCGTGGACCGTTCCGCTTCTGAGAGCGGTCGATCTAATTTTACCGCATACAACCGGATATTCACGATGTTCCGCCCCCTTTGCGCAGCGATTCCTGCGGAAATTATAGGAGAAATGGCACAGTCTGTCAAATTTTCTCCGCACAGGGAAAAATTTTTTGAAATTTTTCCGTCAAAAAAGAGGAAAGCAACCATTTTCGGCGTATATATACCATAGACAGAAAAATGTTCCGTGCGCAGAAGTGAGAAAGGAGGACGCCATGGCCTTTGACCGTCAGTTTTTGGACGAGCTCATCGCCCGCAACGACATTGTCGACGTTGTCAGCAATTATGTCTCGCTCCAGCCGCGCGGCGGGAGCCTGTGGGGCTGCTGCCCCTTTCACAGCGAAAAGACGCCTTCGTTCCACGTGCTGCCGGACAAGCAGCTGTGCTACTGCTTCGGCTGCAAAAAAGGCGGCGGCGTCATCAACTTCATCATGGAGGAGGAGAACCTTTCCTTCCCCGATGCGGTGCGCTTTCTCGCACGGCGCGCGAACATGCCCGTGCCGGAAGAAGAGCACAGCGACGAGAGCCGGCTGCGTTCGCGCATCCTGTCGCTCAACCGCGACGCGGCGCGCTTTTACTACGATCAGCTCTACTCGCCCAAGGGTGTGCCGGTGCTCGAGTATATGAAAAACCGCAAGATCACGCGGCGCAATGCAACGAACTTCGGCCTCGGTGCATCGGCGGACGAGTGGGACGGCTTACTGACCGCGATGCGGAAAAAGGGCTATGGCGACGGCGAGCTGCTTGCCTCGGGTCTTGCCATTCGCGGCAAGAACGGCGGGTTGTACGACAAATTCCGCAAGCGCCTCATCTTCCCCATCATCGACGTGCGCGGCGATGTGCTGGGCTTTGGCGGGCGCATCATCAGCAAGGACGATCCTGGCGCGAAGTATATGAACACGCCCGAGACCATCGTTTACAGCAAGCGGCGCGTTTTATACGGGCTGAACCTGGCCAAAAAGAGCAAGCGCAGCAACATTATTTTGGTCGAGGGCAACATCGACGTCGTGATGCTGCATCAGGCGGGATTCGACAATGCTTGCGCCTCGATGGGCACAGCGCTGACGACGGAGCAGCTGCAATTACTCAGTCGCTACACGAAGGAGATCGTGCTCTGCTACGACAACGATGACGCGGGCAAGGTCGCGACGCAGAAGGCGCTGACGCTTCTCAATAACACCGACTTTCAGGTCAAGGTGCTCGAGCTCCCCAAGCGGCTCGTCGACGGAGAGTACATCAAACAGGACGCGGACGACTTCATCAAGTTCCAGGGTAAGGACGCCTTTGAGCATCTGCTTTCCGGCAGCGAGAGCGGGATGGACTTCCGCATGGCGCATCTCAAGTCAAAGTTCGACCTCAAAAGCGACGAGGGACGTATCGGCTTTGCCGAAGCGGCAGCAGGATTGCTCTCCACAGTGCCGAACGCGGTTGAGCGCGAAATTTACACCGTGCGCGCGTCCGAGGCCGCAGGCATCACGCCCGACGCGATGAAGCTCGAGGTCGAGCGCGCGCGAAAACGCGCCCGCTACAAGGAAAAGCGCGAGCAGGAGCGGCGGGACCTGAATCCCGCGGCGTCCGCCCAGCCGCGCGAGCGGTCGATCCGCTACACCGACCTTCGCTCGGCGCTTGCCGAAGAAGGCGTGCTGCGGCTTTTGACGCTGGACGATTCCCTCTTTGGCGAGAATCCGCCGATCCGGGAAGAGGACTTCTCCTCTCCCCTCCTGGGCCGGTTCTTCACGGCGCTGCGCGCGCAGCTGCGCGAGAGCGGGCAGGTGAACATCCCAGCGCTGGCGGAATTTTTCACGTCGGAGGAGATCAGCCACTTGATCGGTATCCTGCAAAAGCCGGAATCGCTCAAAAACGGCGCACAGGCGCTGAAGGACTACTGCACTATCATTTTAGACGAAGCGCACAAGCGCGCGGCCGTCAACGAAGATCCCCTGATGGCCGCGATGGAAAAGAATAAATATAAGGGTAACGGAGGAAAGCAAACATGGAAGAAAAACAGCTGACCAGCAGAGAGCTGGAGGAACAGGCCAACGCGCTGCTCGCCGAGGCGGATTTTGAGGAGATCAATCTGCCGAAGAAAGCGAAAAAGGCCGCAGCGGCCAAGAAAGCGAACGAGGATACCGCGCAGGCGGAAAAGCCCGCGGAGAAGTATCCCCCGCTGGATGAAAAGCTGGTCGCCTCCCTGCCCGCGGCGGCGCTGCTGCAGGGCAGCGAAAAGCTCATGGAGATCTTTGCCAAGGGCAAGGCCAAGGGCAAGCTCAGCTCCAGCGACCTGATGGAGACCATCGACGAGATGAACCTTGAGAGCGAGCAGCTCGACCAGATCTACGACTCGCTCGAAACGCTCGGCATCGACATCGGCACCGCCGAGGCCATCGACAGCAGCATCGACGATGTGGAGCCACCGATGGAGGAGATCGCCGAGATCGAAGAGGAAGAGCTTGTCGACCCGAACGAGCTGGTCGACAGCTTCTCGACTGACGACCCCGTGCGCATGTACCTCAAGGAGATCGGTAAGGTGTCGCTGCTGTCGGCGGACGAGGAAATTTCGCTCGCGACCGCGATGTCCGCGGGCGTGGAGGCCAAGCAGAAGCTCGAAGAGGCCGAAAAGAACGGCACGGAGCTGAGCGAAGAGGAAATGAAGGCACTCAAATCTGCCGTCAAGAAGGGCGAGCGCTCCAAGCAGCGCCTGGCCGAGGCAAACCTGCGTCTCGTCGTCTCCATCGCCAAGCGCTATGTGGGCCGCGGTATGCTGTTCCTCGACCTCATTCAGGAGGGCAATCTGGGTCTTATCAAGGCCGTTGAAAAGTTCGACTACACCAAGGGCTACAAGTTCTCGACCTACGCGACGTGGTGGATCCGTCAGGCCATCACTCGCGCCATTGCTGACCAGGCGCGCACCATCCGTATCCCCGTTCATATGGTCGAGACCATCAACAAGGTCATCCGCGTGTCCCGTCAGCTCTTGCAGGAGCTCGGCCACGACCCCTCTCCCGAAGAGATCGCCGCCGAGATGGACATGCCCGTCGACAAGGTGCGCGAGATCCTGAAGATCGCGCAGGAGCCCGTCTCCCTCGAAACGCCGATCGGCGAAGAGGAAGACAGCCACCTTGGCGACTTCATCCCCGACGAGGGTGCGAGCGAGCCGAGCGAGGCCGCGTCGTTCACACTGCTGCAGGAGCAGCTCGTCGACGTGCTCTCCACCCTCACCCCGCGTGAGGAGAAAGTCTTGAAGCTGCGCTTCGGCATCGAGGACGGCCGTCCCCGCACGCTCGAAGAGGTCGGCAAGGAGTTCAACGTCACGCGCGAGCGCATCCGCCAGATCGAGGCCAAGGCGCTGCGCAAGCTCCGCCACCCCAGCCGCAGCAAAAAGCTCAAGGATTTCCTGAACTGAGCATGATACCGTACACAGAAAAAGGACTCCCGTATGGGAGTCCTTTTTCTCGTTTGATATGTTATTTTTGCTTTGCGCCGGGAGATCAGTCATAAAGATGGCACGCAACGCGATGCCCGGGCGCGATCTCCTTCAGCTCCGGCTTGCTCTCGCGGCAGCGGTCGCAGGCGCGCGGGCAGCGGCCGGCAAAGCGGCAGCCCGCAGGCGGGTCGATCGGGCTGGGCACCTGACCTTCGAGCACGATGCGCTGGCGCGCACGCTCGATCTTCGGGTCCGGGATAGGGATGGCGGAGATCAGCGCCTTCGTGTACGGGTGAAGCGGCTGCGCGTACAGCTCGTCCGCACCGCTCTCCTCCACGACCTCACCGAGATACATGACGAGAATGCGGTCCGACACGTGCTTGACCATGGAAAGGTCGTGCGAGATGAGAAGATAGGTCAGCCCGTTCTGCTCGCGCAGATCCATCAGGAGATTCACGATCTGCGCCTGAATGGACACGTCAAGTGCCGAAATGGGCTCGTCACACAAAAGGAGCTTCGGGTCCACCGCAAGGGCGCGCGCGATACCGATGCGCTGGCGCATACCGCCGGAGAACTCATAAGGATAGCGGTCGACCCACAGCGGGCTCAGCCCCACCTGCTCCATCAGATGCTCCACGCGCTCGCGGCGCTCGGCGGCAGAGGCGCAGAGCTTATGAATATCCATTCCCTCGGCAATGAGGTCGATGACCTTGTTTTTCGGGTCGAGCGAGGCATAGGGGTCCTGAAAGATGGTCTGTACCTCGCAGCAGAACTGTCTGCGCGCCGCACCGTGCAGCGCGTGCACGCTCTTGCCCTTATAGAGCGAGCTGCCGCCGGTTTTGCTGTAAAGGCCTATGGCTGTACGGCCGCAGGTCGTCTTACCGCAGCCGGATTCACCCACGATGCCTAAAATTTCTCCCTCGGCGACGGAAAAGCTCACATCGTCTACCGCCTTGAGCTGTTTTTTGCCCACGCGGAAATACTTTTTAAGATGCTTGACCTCCAAGATCGGCTGGTCCATCACATCGCCTCCTTTGCGTGGTGGCAGGCCACCGAATGAGTCGCGGAAATGCTCCTGTGCTGCGGCATTTCACGGCGGCACTGCTCCGTTGCCTCCGGGCAGCGGTCGGCAAAGGGACAGCCCGGCGCGGGATCAATGAGCTCGGGCGGCGTGCCGTTGATGGTGTAGAGCCTCCCCTCACCCATCTCGTCGAGGCGGGGCGAGGCCTTCTGCAATCCCCGCGTGTAAGGGTGCTCGGCCTCATAGAATATCTCGTCTGTCGTGCCGGTCTCGACGACGCAGCCGGCATACATGATGACGATGCGCTGGGCAAGGCCCGCGACCACGCCCATATCGTGCGTGATGAGCAGCACTGCCGCCTTCTCCCGCTCCTTCATCTGCCCGATGAGCTCAAGGATCTGCGCCTGAATGGTCACATCCAGCGCCGTGGTCGGCTCATCGGCGATGAGCAGCGACGGCTTGCACGCGAGCGCCGAGGCGATCATCACGCGCTGGCGCATACCGCCGGAAAGCTCGTGCGGATAGCGCCGGGCGGCATCCTCAGGGCTGGCAATACCGACCTCACGCAGCATCTCAACTGCGCGGTCCATCGCCTCCCTGCGGCTGATCTTCTGATGAAAGGTATAGCACTCGGCGATCTGCTTGCCGATGCGCATGGTGGGATTCAGGGCCGTCATCGCATCCTGAAAGATCATCGCGGCGGAGCGGCCGCGGTAATCGCGCCACTGCTTTTCACTGAAGGCGAGGATGTTTTCACCCTGATAGCGGATCTCGCTGCCGGGCAGACAGCTGCCGCCCGTGACCTGCGTCAATCCCATCAGCGAGCGTGCGGTGACGGATTTTCCACAGCCCGACTCTCCCACGAGCGCCACACATTCATTTTCATTGATGTCGAACGTTACGCCCCGCACTGCCTCCACCATGCCGCGTCTGGTCGGGAAATGGATGCGCAGATTTTCGATCTCATATAAGCTCATCTTTTACCTCCCTGAACCGTAGCTGCGGCGAATGGCATTGCCGAGCACGTTGAACGACAAAACAATGATGAGGATGCACGCGCCGGGATAGACAGCGAGCATCGGGTGCGTCAGGATATAGGTCTGTGCACCCTCGAGCATACCGCCCCACGAGGCGTTCGGAATCGTAATGCCGAATCCGAGATAGCTCAGCGAGGACTCCGTCAGGATCGCCGAGGCGATGCTGTTCGTCGATGCCACGAGCACCGACGAAAGCACGTTTTTGATGAAATGCCTGGAGATGACCCATAGCTTTCCGGCGCCGAGGCCTTCAGACGCAAGGATAAAGTCGCGCTCGCGCAGACTCAGCACCTCTGCGCGCACGATGCGCGCAACACCCATCCACGAAAAAAGGCCGATGGTGACGACGAGCGTTTTGATGCCCGCGTTCATATAGATATTGAGCGTGATGATGATGAGAAAGCTCGGAACGGACATCAGAATATCGACAATGCGCATCATGATGCCGTCAACGACCTTGCCCGAAATGCCGCTGACGATCCCGTAGACCGTACCGAAGATGATGGAAACGAGCATCGACAGAAAGCCGACCAGCAGCGACACGCGCCCGCCATAGAGGATACGGGTGAAGGTATCGCGGCCAAAGTTATCGGTCCCCAGCCAGTGGGCGGCCGAGGGGGACAGAAATTTTTCAATGGTGTTGATGGCGTTGGGGTCATACGGCGAGAGCGGCGCCAGAAGTGACGCGATGATGATGAGCAGCAGCACGGCGCAACTGAAAAGGAGCGTGCGTTTGCTTTTGTTCGTCTTTTTCATCGTTTCTCACCTCGCATGGCCTTGATGCGCGGATCGGCAAACGAGTAGCACACGTCGGCGATCAGGTTGCCCAGCACCAGCATCAGGCACGAGAGCATCGTCGTGCCCATGATCATATTGTAGTCGCGCGAGTAGATGGCGCTCATGCCCGTCGTGCCGAGACCGGGCCAGCCGAAGATGGATTCGACGATGTAAGCGCCGGAGACAAGGCTGCCGAGGTTCATGCCGACAAGCGTGATGACCGGCAGCAGGCAGTTTTTGAGCACATGGCGGAAGAGGATATATGCCCGGCTCGCGCCCTTGGAGATGGCAAAGAGGACATAGTCCTCAGACATCTGCTGGATGGTCGCGGCGCGCACATAGCGGGCATAGATAGAAATTTTGCCGATGCTGAGGACCACGACCGGCATGATCGCGTGCTTGGTGAGGTCCCAGAGCGTGTGCACGCCCGTCGTACGCATCCCGGAGCTTGGCAGCCAGCCCAGCTTGAGGGAAAACAGAATGATCAGCATAATGGCAAACCAGAACGACGGCACGGAGATCGCTGCGTAGTGGAGGGCGTTGGTCGCCTTGTCGAAAACAGAGTCTTCAAAGCAGCCCGCGAGCATCCCCAGCGGGATAGCTACCACAAGGGAAAAGACGATGGAGGCAAGCATCAGGCCGATGGTCGCAGGCAGCTTCGCCTTGATGAGCGGCCAGACCTTCGTATGGCTGCTGGAGGATACGCCGAAATCGCCATGCGCCACCTTGTTGAGCCAGCGGCCGTACTGTACGATCACGGGATCGTTGTAGCCCAGCTCTGTTTTGAGCTGCTCATACTCTTCATCCGTCATTTCCAGTGTGCGGTACTGGGAGGCCGGGTCGCCGGGGGCCAGAAACACCAGCAGGAACGACAGCACCGACACCAGCAAAATGACCGGCAGCGCAACGGCGACGCGAGTCAAAAGATATTTTTTCATGGATCACTGCTCCTCATCGCGGCGAACATGGTCGCAGCGGAAATCGCGGAGGCGTCCCCCGCCGCACACGGCGGGATAGAACAACGGCGTGGAGAAACTCTCCACGCCATTGCCTGTCGCTTCCAGAATTCGATCAGCCGATGAAGTAGATCTGAGTGAGATCGGTCAGGCGATCGGTGTTCTCAAAGCCGCCGATGTTGGCCTGGGCGGCGCAGACATAATTGGTGTCCAGCACGGGGACGCAGGACCAGCAATCCTTCAGCGCAAGGATAGCGTTGTCCATGATGGTCTGTCGGACGGCGGGGTCCATCTCGCTGTCAAGCTCGACCCACATATTGTCCACCTCATCGGTGGTGTACATATTGGCGCCCGAGCGGGTGTGGGCGAAGAGGCCGACAAAGCCGCTGGGGTCATCGAGCATACCGTTGCCCATGATGGCGATATCATAGGAATCGGTCGCATAGAAGTAGGACTTGAAGTAAGCAGCGGTCTCCATGGAGTCGATCTGAACGTTCAGACCCACGGCGTCGAGCTGGCTCTTGATCATGGTGGCGAGCTCTTCCTGGCCGACACGGGCGGAGTTGTAGATGATCTTGATGGTCTTGTCCTTCAGACCGGTGGCCTCGATCAGCTCGTTGGCCTTGTCGAGATCCTGCTGATAGTTGGTGATCTCGGGGTTATAGAACATGGAAACGGTGGAGAGGATGCTCGTGGCGGTGCGGCAGAGCGTCTCGTCGCCATAGGTGCCGTAGACCAGCTCGTCAAGATTCAGCGCGCTGATGACAGCCTCGCGAGCCTCCATGGTGGACATGGCCTCGCTGTTGGGGTTGATCTCAAGGAAGGTGATGCGGCCGTCAGGATAGGAAACGACCTGATAGTTCTCGTTATCCTTGTAGTTGGCAAGGGTCTCGGCGTTGCTGATGGTGAAGATGGAGAGCTCGCCGTTCTGGAAGGCGATCTCCTGCGTGCCGGCGTCGGAGACGCAGCGGACCTCGAAGCCGTCGATATGAGCGGGCGTGCGATAATACTTGTCGTTCTTGACGCACACGAGCTTCTCGCCGACGCTGAAGGAGTCGACGACAAAGGCGCCGGAGGTAGCGATGGTGTCGTTCTGCTCGCAGGTCAGGACCTCGGTGGCGGGAACGCCCTCAAAGCAGTGCGCGGGCAGGACATACAGTGCGCCAAGGGCCTTCTTGAAGAGGTTGGAGGCACGGCCGATGGTAAAGACGATCTCGGTATCGCTCACCTTTTCATAGGTGCAGAACTCGCCGTCGACCTTGTAGCCGGTAGCGGTGCTGGGCGCGACCTCGGGCTCGGCAAGGGTGTCGAGCGTGAAGACGATATCATCGGTGGTGATCTTCTCGCCGTCGCTCCAGTAAATGTCATCGCGGAGGGTCAGGGTGTAGGTGGTGCCGTCCTCGCTGATGTCGACATTCTTGGCCAGGCGGTAGTCGAGAGAGCCGTCGGCATTATTCTTCCACATCGGGTCATACATGTTCGATAAAACCTGCTTGCCGAGGTCGGTGAAGTTGTTGTTGTACCAGTTCAGGGACGTGATGGGCTCTTCGATCGCATAGACGAAGGTGCCGCCCTCGATGGGCTGGCCGGCAGTCTCCTGCGCGTCGTTGGTGTTGTCCTGGGCATCGTCGCTCTTGCTGCCGCAGGCTGCCAGGCTCAGGACCATGATGAGGGCCAGAGCAAGGCAAAGGAACTTGCGAATGTTCTTCATGCTGTTTCTCCTTGTATTTTGGATTTCTTTATCGAAACATTTGCCCATGGGGGCAAACAGTCTCTACTCTTACACGAACACATAGTCCTTGAGCCGCTGCATCGCTTCCTCCACGCGCGCGGTAGGCAGCGCGAGATTCATGCGGATGTGGTGCGGCCCGTGGAAGGGGCGGCCATCCTGCCAGACGACACCGACCTCATAGCCCGCCTTTTTGACCTCGTCGAGCGAGCGGCCACTCCGCTTGCAGTACTCCTCGCAGTCAAGGAAGAGCATATAGGTCCCCTCCGGCTGCTGAACGTTCACGCTCTTGAAGTTCTTGCGGATGAATTTGCAGGCGTACTTTACATTGGCGGTAAGCACCTCTCTCAGCTCGTCCACCCACTGAGCGCCCTCATCGCTGTAAGCGCCGATCAGCGCGTGCATGGAGAGCACGTTCATGCTGTTATAATGGCAGGTGCTCGCTTCCTTTTTGACGCGCTTGTGCAGCGCTTCATTGTAGATGATGTGGTAGCTGCCGATCAGTCCTGCAAGGTTAAAGGTCTTCGACGGCGCATAGAGCGCGATGGTGCGGTTTCTCGCGTCCTCGGAGACGGACTGGAGCGGGATGTGCTTGTAGCCGCGCAGCGTAAGATCGGACCAGATCTCGTCGGAAATGACCGTGACGTTCAGCCGCTGCGCCATATCCATAAACTGCTCGAGCTCCTCCCTCTCCCACACGCGGCCCGTGGGGTTGTGCGGCGAACAGAAGACGACGGCACGGATGTCGTTCTTTTTGATCTTCATCTCCATGTCGAAAAAGTCCATGCGCCACACGCCGTAGCGGTCCTGCTTGAGCTCGCTCGTGACGATGTGATAGCCCGCGTTTTCGATCGAGCCGGTAAAGCCGATGTATGTCGGCGAATGCACAAGCACCTTGTCGCCGCGGGCGCAGACCGCGTTCAATGCGCTCATCACGCCGCCGAGCACGCCGTTTTCATAACCGATGTGCTCTTTTTCAAGGCCTGTCACGCCGTTGCGCGTCTCGTGCCAGTGAATGATGGAATCGTAATACTCGTCCGGCGTCATGTAGTAGCCGTAGAGCGGATGCTCGATGCGCTTGGCGATCTCTGCGTTGACCGACGGGGCCGTGGCAAAGTTCATGTCCGCGACCCACATGGGGATGGCGTCAAAGCCCTCGTTCGGCTGAAAGGTCGGGATCTTCTCCACGGCGTCGACAGCCATGGCATCCTTTCCGCGGCGGTCGTAGATGGTCGTAAAGTCAAATTTCATGTCTCTCCCACCCTCTTCAGGCTCAGAGCATTTCGATAAACGCAGCCATACGGGTCTTGATCTGGCCGACGTCGGCCTGGGAATAGTCGGTCTCGACCACGGCATAGGGAATCCCCTTCTTTTCCTTGACGAGCTTGCCGACAAGTCCCGTTTCCACATTGTAGGTGTGGCAGGCCTGCAGAATAACATCGACCACGCCGTCGACCTTGAACTAGATCGGAAGAGCGTCGTGTAGGGAAAGAGTGTAGATCTCGGCGATCAGACGGTCGAGCATCGCAAGGCGGTTGGGGTTGGGCGACATACAGGAGCAGCCGATGCTCATGTAGCGGCGCGCGAGCGCATCATAGACATCGGGGTTCTCCTCGTCGGTCAGGATCATGGACTTCAGACCGCTGCAGTTTTCAAACGCGACAACGACCGCGCCGCTGTCCTCGATGGCGCGGATGACCTTGAGCGCCGCGCCGCCGGAGGGAGAGCCGGTGACAAGGATACGGGGCTTCTTGCCAATATTCTTGCCCGCGGCATAGTCGGCTTCGATCATGTCGGCCATCTCGTTGATGCGGCCGGGCAGGGACTCAACATCCATATTGAAGCCGCTGCCGTAGGAGGTGTTGACGATATCAAGGCCGCTGACGGGCGCGGGATCGTTCGTCATCAGATACTGCAGGCGTAGCAGGGACTTGGTCACCTCGTTGCGCAGGTGGATCTGGTGGCGGATGGCCTCTTCGGTGATAGTGGTCTCAAACTGCTGCTCGAGCTTTTCCTTGAAGCGGATGATCTCGCGGCGGTACATCGCGATGCCCTCCTCCGACTGGCGGTTGGGCAGCTCAATGACGTAGACGGGCTTGAACTCGGCGAGCAGCTCATACATTTTCTTCTTGCCGTCGCAGGTCGTCTCGCCGACAACGAGATCGGAGAAGTAGAAGAACGGGCACTTGTCGGTCTTGGCGAAACCGTAGCTCGACTTGATGAGCGGGCAGAGGTTGCGCGGCAGGTCCTTTTCCGCGTCGGGGATGGTCTCGTCGGAAACGGAGCACAGTCCCACCACGGCGGCACCCATCGCGTTGGCGATCTCCTTGGGCAGATACGTGCAGAACACGCCGACGACCGGCGTTCCCTCGTCCTTGAGCTTCTTGATGGCCAGGAAGGAGTTGCGGCGCTGATCCGCGAATTCCTCAAACATAGCCGGTAAATCTTTCTTGAGTTCTACCATGGTGAAACGATTCCTTTCTAATCCGGTTGATCCGAAGGTTCTTTATCTTCTCCGCGAAAATGCGGGGCTGACCTTATCTTTTTGCTTTGCGGTAGCCGAGCACCGCCGCGCCGATGGCGCCGTTGTACTGGCTGAGCGGATGGGTCTGCACGTCCTGCGTGCCGAGGTACTGCGCAAGCGCGGCGCGGATGGTCTCCGACTGCGCGAGGCCGCCGGAGAAAAAGACGTGCGGCTTCTGCGGCGCGAGCTTCTGCGCAAAGACCGCCGTGCGGCGGCAGATGGAGTGGATGCAGCCGAGGACGATATCGCCCGGCGGCGTTTCCTGCGCGAGAAGGCCGATGATCTCGCTCTCGGCAAAGACGGCGCACATACTGTTGATGGTCACAGGCTTCGCGCCCGCGATGAATTCGTCGATCTTTGCAATGTCGCTGCCGACGCGCGCCATCGTCATTTCCAGGAAGCGGCCCGTACCGGCCGCACATTTGTCGTTCATCAGAAAATCGCAGACCTGCCCCGCTTCATTGAGCAGGATGACCTTGCTGTCCTGACCGCCGATATCGATGACCGTATCGCAGCCGGGACAAAGGAACGCCGCGCCCGCGCCGTGGCAGGTGATCTCGGTGATGACCTTGTCCGCCTCGGGCAGCAGCTCGCGTCCGTAACCGGTCGCGACGACAAAGGCAGTGTCCTCCGTCTTCATTTCTTCATATAATCGGTGCATCACCTGGCCCGGGTTGGTGCCGCTCGGCTCCATACGGCAGGAGATAATTTGTTCGCCGTCAAACAGCGCCGCCTTGGTCATGGCAGAGCCGGAGTCGATGCCCATTGTGATCATAGCAGTGCTCCTTTTTTTGAATTTACGTACAGGGCTGACTATAACACTGAAGCATTCTTGATATCAAATCGATTTTTCTTTTGCTTCTTTTCTGTCAAATCATTTTTCTCGATAACATTTTTTCTTTTTTACCTTTCCATTTTAGAAAGTATGATTTTTCTGTCATTTATCTCATGATTTCTGTAATTTTTAGCATTTTCAAGTGAAAAATCAATTTTATTTACAATTAATAAATTTATTATTGATTTTTCGCCGACAGAAAGCAAAAAACGACGCCGCCTGTCAATAAGGCGGCGTCGTTTC
>OGMF01001824.1_pt1 | contig 19585 bp, 15 predicted proteins | sample 1572921 | NCBI WGS metagenome assembly OGMF01 (sample SAMEA2581919, study PRJEB24529) | metagenome | biome: Human gut stool | place: China | collected 2011 | reverse complement strand
AGCTTCTGCCCTTTCAGGGCGTGTGGGGCTTACTTGCAAAGAAAGGTTAAGTACTCATAAAGAGGAACTTACTTGCAAAGAAAGATTAAGTACTCATAAAGTTGAATGTTAACATTTAAAAATTAAAAGGACAAAGATGGAATTTTTTATAATCGATCGTAATGGACAGCAGGCAGGTCCTTTCAGTTTCGATCAACTTGTACAGAAGGGTATCAGTCCCGAAACACTGGTGTGGAAACAGGGAATGGCAGACTGGACTCCTGCCTGGAAGGTAGAGGAACTGAAAGCCGTACTGGAAGCTGTAGAAGCCAACCAAAGCAACCAGAAAGCCCAGAGCAACCAGAAAGCCCAGCAGCAGGATTATCAGAAAGCCCAGCAGGAAGCCTATCAGCAGGGATTCCAGCAGGGAGCAGCGATGCATTCGAATTTCCAGCAGCAGCCTAAGAAGAAGACGAGCCATTTCGCCATAAAGATGGTGATAGGTCTCATCATTTTCATCCTTGCCATATTTGCCATAACCAATCCGAGCGCAGATGCTCATAAAGAGAAGGTTCGCACGGAGGCAAGCAAGGCAGTAGAAAAGGCGGTAGGATCTACCGACAACAATTTCTTCTCGCAGGCGCTCCGCTCTGTAGCCAAGATGATGGCTGGCAGCATGATGGACGAAGCGATGAACCAGCTTTTCGAATACCACAACTATATCGTTTGCTCTACGGGTTCTGTGGAGTTCAACGGCAAGCAGCATACCGTGAGTTTCGGTATTCTCGGCAACGTCTATACGATGAATGCCGACGATATGGTGAAAGCACTGGAATCAGCCGATAATCTCCATATCGAGGAGTCAGAATCAAATGTATCCTCTGATACTCCTAATATGGATGGATCAGATTCAGAAGCCAATGTCAATGAGGACCAGGCTGACAGCGATGAAGGCAGCCTCAGCACAAGAATGCAGAAGAAACTGGAAGAGAAAGCCAATCAGGCTTTCGATAAGGCAGCGGATAAAGTGAGCAAGAAGGTAGAAGAGAAAATCAACCAGAAGCTCGACGAAACCACCGATTCTTCCAGCATCGAAAAGATAATCGATAAGATCCTGGAGTTATTTTAAGGGCATATAATTTGCCAGGATTTCATAGCACAACAGCTGATGGGCATCTGCACAACAGCTGATGGACAACCGCACAACAGCTGATATGCAAGCGCACAACAGCTGTTGTGCGGTTTTAGATATAGCCAATCCCAACGACAGAGATTATATCTTCCAACAACTATCCCTATTAACTTCGAAGACTTTTCATATTACTTACGACAGCTAATCATATCACTTACGACAGCTAATCATATCACTTACGATGGCTAATCATATTACTTACGATAGCCATCAATACTAGTTATCATCATTACACATATTTTACAGCATCAGGTACAAAAAAAGCTGCGTAACCACAAAGTAACGCAGCCTTTTTCATATTTCATTCTTATCCCTTTAAAACTTTAAAAACTAACGGGATAAGATATTTGATCTTTACCAAAGCTCCAGACGCTCGCTCTTAGGAATGAACATCTTGTCGCCCTGCTTGACACCGAATGCCTCATACCAGGCATCAATGTGAGGAAGAGCACCATCTACACGCCACTTGCCAAGTGCATGAGGATCGTTCTTCACACGGTTGCGAATCTCCTTCTCGGTGATGTTCTGACCCCATACACCTGCGTAGGCAAGGAAGAAGCGCTGATCAGCAGTAAAGCCATCCTTGTTCTTCAAAGGCTTCTTGGCTGTCGCATTCTTGAATGCATTGAAAGATACCATCAAACCACCGTGGTCGGCAAGGTTCTCACCCAATGTAAAGCGACCGTTGGCATTCAGATCAGGCAATACCTTGATGTTGCTGAAGAAATCAGCATACATATCTGCACGCTTGTTGAAGCCCTCAGCATCAGCAGCGGTCCACCAATCCTTCAGGTTACCGCTGGCATCATACTGGCGACCCTGATCGTCGAATCCGTGAGTCATCTCATGACCAATCACTACACCGATAGCACCATAGTTGAATGCCGCGTCTGCCTTGGCATCAAAGAATGGATACTGAAGGATACCTGCTGGGAAGCAGATTTCATTGGTGGTAGGATTATAGTATGCATTCACAGTCTGAGGAGTCATATACCACTCATCTCTGTTGACTGGCTTACCAGCCTTCTCTGCAATCTCCTTATTGTTGCGGAACTGACGGCAAGCCATCACGTTCTCATAGAAACTCTTAGATGGATCGATGGTAAGTTTGCTATAGTCAGTCCACTGGTTAGGATAACCAATCTTGACATAGAACTTATCGAGCTTATTGTGGGCAGCCGCCTTGGTCTCTGCACTCATCCACTCCTGAGCATCGATACGCTGGCCGAGACTCACCTGGAGATTCTTGACCAAAGTCTCCATCATCTTCTTGGAAGACTCAGGGAAGAATTTCTTGCAGTAGATTCTGCCGAGTGCCTCACCCATCTGAGCATCTACCTGAGAGGTGGCACGCTTCCACAATGGATGGTCTTCCTTTCTGCCACTCATGGTCTTGCCGAAGAAATCGAAGTTTGCCTCACGGATCTCATCGGTGAGATAAGCAGAAGAACTGCCGATGACACTCCACTCCATCAAAGCCTTCAAGGTCTCAGCATCCTCAGCAGCAGTAATCTTATCGTAACCAGCCATGAATGCAGGCTGACCCACAATCATCTCCTGGATATATTCGCTCTTGATACCCTCGCCGTTAGCCAATGCTTCGAGAGGAATGTTTGGATAATTCTCCTTAAACTGCTTCAGGCTCATCTTGTTGTAGTTAGCCTGTGGGTCACGGAGTTCGGTACGGCTCTTGGAGATAGTAGCAAGACTGGTCTCGTGGAGGAATACCTTCTGTGCCTTCTTGGCAGCATCGGCAGCAGAGAAGCCATAGAGCTGGAACATCTTTGCCACGTAGGTCTTGAATGCCTCACGGATAGCTACGGTAGCAGCATCGTTGTTGAGGTAGTAATCCTTGGAACCGAGAGTCAAACCACCCTGCATCACATTGTAGATGTTCATGGTAACGTTCTTCTCATCAGCACCGAAACCGGTACCGAAACCTACGCCCAAGCCCTGCATGGCATACTTCACCTGCAAGTTCTGGAGATCTGCCTTGGTCTTGGCAGCAGCAATCTCGTCGAGGAGAGGCTTTACGGGAGCAATGCCCTCCTTGTTGCGGCGGTCGATGTCGAGCGCCAACTTATAGAAGTCGGAAAGCTTCTGCTCGATGGTTCCAGCCTTGTAGGTCTTCTTCTTGAGCTCATCAAGGATAGAGTTGATACGCTTGTTGCTGTTCTCAGCCAACTGATCGAAACTACCATAACGGCTGTAGGCAGCAGGCAGCGGATTGTTCTTCTGCCAGCCACCGGTAGCAAACTGATAGAAATCATCAGCAGGCTTTGCTGTCTTGTCAAGATTACTCATGACAAGTCCCGACTTGTTCTGAGCATCAGCAGCCAAAGGCATGGCTGCGAGCATCATCATCGGAAGGATAAACTTCATTTTCATTTTCTCGTTATTTATTATTGTTTTAACTATGAATTCTTGATTTCCTCCAGTTCTTCGGAGAGCATCATCCAGTTCTCGTTTTCCTCATCCAGGCTCTTCATCAGCTCGGTATATTCGGTAACGAGTTCCATATTCGTAGCATTCTCAGGCTTCATCAGGAGGGCATCAATCTCAGCCTTGCGGGTTTCGAGCTTTTCTATCTTCGTCTCGCATTCCTTCACCGCCTTCTCAGCCTTGCGAATCTTCTTCTGCTGCTCCTTGTGCTCGGCATAGCTAAGCTTGGCTGGAGTGGTTACATCAGAAGCTGAAAGAGATGCATCGGATAAACCTTTGGATGAAGAAGAACTATTGGATTCTTCACTCTTCACTCTTCTCTCTTCACTTAACGAAAGCGCCTGACTGATGCTCTCGGCATTGTGGGCACGGAGGTAATCGTAGATACCGCCCAGATGCTCACGTACCTTGCCACCGGCAAACTCATATACCTTATCTACCAGTCCGTCAAGGAACTCACGGTCGTGGCTCACGATAATGGCGGTGCCGTCGAATGCCTTGATGGCTTCCTTCAATACATCCTTCGACTGCATATCGAGATGGTTGGTAGGCTCATCGAGAATCAGGAGATTCACCGGTTCGAGCAGGAGCTTGATCATCGCCAGACGACTGCGCTCGCCACCGCTCAGCACCTTGACATACTTTTCGGAAGTTTCGCCACCAAACATAAAGGCACCCAGCAGATCGTTCACCTTGAGACGCATCTCGCCGGTAGCCACATTGTCGATGGTCTGGAAAATGGTAAGATTCTCGTCGAGGAGCTGTGCCTGATTCTGTGCGAAATAACCAATCTGCACGTTATGACCTATCTTGAGATTGCCCGTAAAAGGAATCTCGCCCATGATACACTTCACCAGAGTAGATTTACCCTCACCGTTCTTACCTACGAACGCCACTTTCTCGCCACGCTTGATGGTAAGGGTCACATGGTCGAAGACGGTATGATCGCCATAATCCTTTCTCACCTCATCGCAGATAACCGGATAATCGCCGCTGCGGAGACAAGGAGGGAACTTGAGATGCATCTGTTTGGTATCCACCTCATCCACCTCGATAGGAACGATTTTCTCCAACTGCTTGATGCGGCTCTGCACCTGTACAGCTTTGGTAGGCTTATAGCGGAAACGCTCGATGAAATCCTTGATATCGGCTATTTCCTTCTGCTGGTTTTCGTAGGCGCGGAGCTGCTGCTCACGGCGCTCGGCACGAAGAACCACATACTCATCGTATTTCACCTTGTAATCCTCTACCCTTCCGCAGGTAATCTCCAGGGTGCGGTTGGTTACATTATTGATAAAGGCACGGTCGTGACTTACCAGCACCACCGCCTTGGCACTCTGCGCCAGGAACTGCTCCAGCCACTGGATACTCTCGATATCAAGATGGTTGGTAGGCTCATCGAGGAGAAGTACATCCGGCTTCTGGAGCAGGATCTTTGCCAACTCGATACGCATACGCCATCCACCGGAGAACTCCCGGGTAGGACGGTCGAAATCTTCACGGGTGAAACCCAGACCGCTCAACGTGCGCTCTATTTCCGCCTCGTAGTTTTCACCGCCCATCATCATATAGCGATCATGTTCCTGGGTGAATTTCTCCACGAGCTGGGCATAGCTCTCGCTCTCGTAGTCGGTGCGGTCAGCCATTTCCTGCTGCATCTTGTCGAGGCGCGCCTTCATCTCGGTATTGTGGGCGAAAGCCTTGCGGGTTTCCTGCTTCACGGTGGTATCATCCTGCAGTTTCATCACCTGAGGCAGATAGCCGATGGTGGTTTCATTAGGGATAGCCACTACGCCGGAGGTTGGCTTCTGCAAGCCACAGAGAATCTTCAGCATCGTAGATTTACCGGCACCGTTCTTACCTACCAGGGCAATGCGGTCGCGGTCGTTGATTACGAAGCTTACATCATTGAAAAGTGGCTTTACGCCAAACTCTACTTTCAGTCCTTCTACTGAAATCATCTATTTGTTTTTTTATATTATTGAAGCTTTTGCCCTTTCAGGGCGACATTACATTTTCATTTAATACCCAGGGTGTTACCCTGGGCTAGGGGCTTTTGCCCTTTCAGGGCGTATTGATGCAAACACGATACATCAAGAATAACTTTTAAATCAAGTTACGGAATGAGCAGGGAGGAATCTCCGTAGCTCAGGAAGCGGAAATCATGAGAGAGGGCATAATCATATACCTTCTTCCAATCACCATGCAGGAAGGCACTCACCAGGAGAAGCAGGGTGCTCTGAGGCTGATGGAAATTGGTTACCAGCATCTTCACAATCTTATAGGTATAACCTGGAGCGATGATGATCTGCGTGCTGGAGTGCAGGGCTTCCAATCCGTTGCGGTCGAGGTAATCGACGATTGCCTGGATAGCCTGCACCGGAGTGATGTCATCCACCAGATTGCCATCTGCCGACAGCTCGTATGGATCCCACTGGTTTACATGCAGGTCCTCTTCACTTGCCTCAGGATGCTTGATGAGATGCACGCCCATATAGTAGAGACTCTCGATGGTGCGCACACTGGTGGTTCCCACGGCAATGACCTGGCACTCGTGCTTGATGAGCTTCTCCAGACTGCGACGATGAACCACGATATATTCGGTATGCATCTGATGACCTTCTATCTCAAGACTCTTCACCGGCTTGAAGGTTCCCGCTCCTACATGAAGGGTTACCTCTTCACGGTCGATGCCATGCGCATCCAGGTCCTGGAGCACCGCATCGGTGAAATGCAGACCGGCTGTTGGGGCAGCCACACTACCCTTGATCTTGGAATATACGGTCTGATAAGTGGTCTTGTCACTTTCTTCAGTCTTGCGGTTCAGATATGGAGGGATAGGCAACTCTCCCACTGCTTCGAGAATCTCGGCAAAGGAAACATGCTCGTTGTCCCAGTCGAAATCCACCCAGTAGTTGGTGCCGCCACCTTTAGCCACCATCTCAGAAGCCTCTGCGCTGAGCGCATCTCCACGGCGCATGGTAGCAGAGAGGGTAAGCTGATGACCCTTGATCTCGAAGTCGCGCTTCAGGCTTCCCTCTTTCCATTTCTTCAGGTTACCAATCATACAGAGCCATGAGCAGTGACCCGAAGTCTGGAACATCAGCTCATAGTCGGTAGGTGCAGCAGGTTCCATCAGGAACACCTCGATGAGTGCTCCCGTCTCCTTGCGGAAATGCATGCGCGCCTGGATTACCTTGGTATTATTGAATACCATCATGGCACCCTTTGGCAGATAGTCGGGAAGATGGAAGAACACATCATCGCTTACCTCGCCATGCTTATAGACCAGCAGTTTACTGTGGTCGCGCTGTGAGATAGGAAACTTGGCGATGCGCTCATCTGGCAAATCGTAATTATAATCACTTATCTTAATATGTTTTGTATCCATTATTTTACTTTGAACTTTGAGCTTTGAACTTTGAACTTTATGATTTGCCTTTTTTCAGAAAAGGCTATTATACTACTATAATCCCATCATCAGAACGACGGCACGCAGGATGACATATACGAGGGTGAGCATCAGAACGGTCATAATCATATCGATGTCATCGCAATCATATCCCGTACTGGTATATTGATTCGAAACATACTTGATTTCCGGTGACATACGCCGGTACATACGATGGAAGAAAAGATATACCAGCGTACCAACCACCATGCCCAACAGCATGCCGCAAACGATGTCCAGCGGATAATGAACGCCCAGATAGAGGCGGGTCCAGCAGTTCACCAGCGACCATGCTACCAGGGTGAAGGTGAGCATCCTGCTCCTTACAAGCAGCGAGAAGAACACGGCTATCGCCATGGTGTTGGCTGCATGCGCCGAACAGAAACTGTAGTCCTTCAGACGAAGATTATCCACTACCTGTACGGAATATTTTACCAGCGGATCGTTGGAAGGTCGCCATCTGGCCGCAAGCGGTTTGATGATTCCCTCGGCAATGCCATCGGCAAAAAGAATGCACAGGAATGCGCAGCCTACAATAAGACCAATCTGCCCGATCGTCTCATTATTGCGCATCACGATGATAAAGAGTACAAGATAGAGCGGTATCCAGGTGAAACCCGAAGTAAGTGCCATCACCAACTGGTCGAGAATCACATTGTTACTGCCGTTGAACCACTGCAGTATCTGAAAGTCAATATCCTGTATCGAACTAAAATCCATTTACTTATTGTTTTATATTTAATGTTGAATGTAGAATGATATCAGTGTCTGACGCTCCATCCACTTCATTCTCCTAAATTTCCTCGAGGTGCTTGGTCTCAATCCATCCTTCTCTTCCATCGCCTACGCGGATGCCACGCCAGTCGGTCATACCCTTGTCGATGATATCTACACGGGTACCCTCGTGGAGTACAAACTGATCGGTACTGGTCTTGGCAGGCGTCTTCTTGATGTTCACGGAAGGTGAGATGATGATGGCACCCTTGCGGTTGTCGAGCGCCTGCTTCTGCTGATAGGCAAAGAGATTGCTCAGCAGGAAGACGAGGAAGAAGCCGATACCGCCAAAGAAGCCGATCTTGCGCATCAGGATGTGCGGACCGAAGAGATAGAGCAGCACAAGCAGCAGCGCCATGATGATGGAGATGATGCCAGTCTTCGCCCAGTTATCTACACTCGTGAAGTTGACCAGCGCCTTATACCAGGTAACGAAGAACATTTCGCTTACCGGGGTAATCTTGTCGATGGTCTTGCTGCGTGCAAACTGGAGATTGAAGTTGATGTCCTCATCTCCAGGCGAGAGCAGACGGGCACGTTCATAGTTGAGCACCGCCTTGGTGATATTGTCTGTACGATAGTAGGCATTGCCGAGATTGTAGTAAATCTCGGCAGAGGCACCATTCTTGAGCAGCTCTTCGTAGTCGCGGATAGCCTGCTGGTAGTTGCCCTTCTGGTATTCCGTATCGGCATTGTTCTTGGTGATTGCCGATACCGGAGAAGCGCCGAAGCCCAGCATCGCCAGGAGCAGCCATACGAAGGAATATCCGGCAGGATGCTTCTTGGCGTTCTTGCGAGTCGCATTGATTGCATTTTCTATTTCCATAATCGCTGTCATTGCCGATTCGAAGGTACGGTTCATATTGCCGGCAGGATCGCCTGGAGCATAACGCTCGAACTCGCACTCATCGAGAGCGGAAGTAAACTTCTGTATTGTAACATCGTCCACATCGTGGGCGAAGAGTTTCTCACGGATATTCTCACGAGAGAGCTGCTCTACCGGCATGTTCAGCTTGTAGCTCATATATCCCCAGAGGGCACGCATCACCTCATCGTAGAACTCGCCCTGCTTGCCCTGCAGCATCAGCTTGTTGGCCATGCGCAGACGCTTGGTGGCTATCTTTCCCGCCTTGTTGGAGCGCTTCTTCACGATGTCGGCATTCTCGATGGCTCTACGGTGGAATACCACCAGCAGCACGAAGAAGGCGATGAGCGGAATGAGCAGACAGATCCAGTAGCCGAAGCTTCCGAAGAACATATCATCTGCCTGATGCTGTGAGGTCTTGCCCAACTTGATGGTATGGATATCCTTGTCCTTGCTGGTATAGTCAGCCGACTCGGATGTTGAACCATCTCCCTTCTCCACGTTCAGAGTGAAAGGTTGGGTCTTGATGGTCTTATACGCATTCTTGCTGGTATCATAATAGGTGAACTCCACGGCTGGAATGGTATAGCTGCCCTGATTGCGAGGAACAGCCAGGAAATCGTAGATCATATTACCCTCCACTCCATTGGCGGTGAGTCGGGTCTTATCTGTTACCTTGGCATCATACTTGTCGAAATCCTTCGGGAAATTCACTACTGGCTGCTTCAGCAGCTTGAGGTTTCCGATACCTCCCACAATCACACGGAGCGTAATCGGTTCGCCAGCCTTGATTTCCTTCTTGTCAAGACAAGCAGAGATATTGAACTTACCTACTCCACCCGAGAAGTTGGCAGGGCGCTGAGGCAACGGATCTACCTGCAGGGTGATACCCGGAGCCTTGATGTCCTTCTTTACCTCTACATATCCGGATCCGCCATTGAAGAAGGCCTCCATAGGATCGACATTGCGGTTCTGCTGTACCACGATGCCCTTGAAGGTGATGGAAGGAATCTCCAGCTTACCGGTCATCTGAGGATACATCACATACTGGCTCCAGGTGACACACTTGTAAGGACGACCATTCACCATCTCGGTATGAAAGGTTTTCTGCTGTGGCAGAGGCACTTCCTGGTTGTGGAATCCCTTCAGGTCTGGCATCTTACCTTCCAGCTGGGTGAGTTCCACCTGTGTATATACCTTGTAGGTAAGCAGGATAGGTTCCTGCTCGTGTACTCTCTTCTTGTTGGCAGACACCTTGATGAAGAGGTCGCTGCCTGAGATGGCAGAGCCTGCGGTACGCATACGAGGTTGGTCGTAGCTATCCTGTCCGTGCATGCTAGGAGCGCCGTTGGTACGCTGAGCGTGACCCGACACCGTAATCTTCACGGCGTGAGAAGCCAGGCTCCTGCCCCCCACGATGGCGTGGGAAGCACCAATGTTGAAGGTACCATTCTTTGCCGCATAAAGGGTGTAGGTGATGGTTACAGATGAAGAGGACGAGGTATGTCCGTTGATCATCTGATAACTGGATTGCGAGGATGTGTAAGGGCCTGCGATGACTTCGAGTCCATCCTGCACCGCACCCATTCTGAATTCCTCTACATCACGGGTGTTGATGGTATAGGCGACACGGAAGTTTTCTCCAGCCGCTACGTGCGATGGAGCCGACACGGATATATGCTGGGCCACCGCATGCACCTGGTAGCCTAGCAAGCATATCAGCAATATCAAATACCAACCTATTCTTTTCATATCGTATCTTAAATAATAGCTAAATATTATATGTAAACCGTATTTTTATCTCATCTAATCTTTTACCAATTCTTGTCGTAAGCCTTTCTGCGTGGCTGGCTCATCGCCTTCTGCAACTTGCGCTTGGTGGCTTGCTCCTGCTGAACGGCGGCATTCAGGAGCTGCTCGGCATTCTCGCGGCTCATCTTGTCCTGGTTCGGCTGGTTTTGGTTCTGATTATTCTTGTTATTCTTATTCTTGTTCTTGTCGTTCTTGTTCTTATCGTCGTTTTTATCCTTGTTGTCTTTGTTCTTGTCCTTATTCTGATCTTTCTTGTTCTTGTCCTTGTTCTTATCCTTGTTGTTCTTGTTCTTATCCTTGTTTTGCGGATTGTTCTTGAGCAACTTCTTGCAGAGGGCAAGATTATAACGGGTCTCATTGTCCTGTGGATTGCATCTCAGCGCCATCTTGTAGTATTCGATGGCCTGGGCATATTCACGGTGGTTCTGCATGATCACGCCCATGTTGTGATAGCTGGCAGCACGGCGGAGGCGGTTGGTTTCCAACTGGGCAGCATTGGTAAACTGCTGTATCGCCATGGAGTCTTTCTGCTGCGCCATGAGCGCACAACCAAGATTGTATATCGCCTGTGGATTCTTCTGATTCTTGGAGATAGCCTTGCGATATTGGGTTTCTGCCAATGCCCATTTCTGGGATTTGAAGGCACGATTGCCCTGACGGATCAGGTTGCGATCAGTCTGGGCTCCGGCTTGTGCCGTACCCACCAGCAACATTGCCACAGTTACTATTATATAATGTATATACTTCATTTTTACATCTATATTTTAAAGCTTCTGCCTGCATTATTTCGGCAGCTTCAAGGAATCCCTTTTGAAGAACTTGATGTTCCTGAGCAACGGATTCTTTACTTCCAGCATGCAGACCTCGATGATGAGCAGGAGGATGATGAGAATGCCAACAGCCTGAAACTGTTCATCGTAGGCACTGTATATCACGCTGGTCATATCTCCCTTCTGCAACTTGGTAAGGTCATCATTCAATGCCTTTTCTGCATCACTTGTATTATCCACATGGATATACTGACCCTTGCCAGCCTGCGCCAGTTCGCGGCACATCTGCTCGTTGAGGGCAGTCATCACGGTATTGCCTGCGTGATCCTTCAGATAAGAGCCATCGCCCATCGGGATAGGAGCACCCTTGGTATTACCGATACCGAGGATAAACACATTGATGCCCTTCTTCTGGGCAATCTCGGCTGCCTCCTTGGCACCATCCTCATGGTTCTCACCATCGGTAATCACGATGATGGCTCTACCCACATTGTCCTGCTGGGTAAAACTCTTGGTGGCAAGCGAGATGGCATCGCCGATATTGGTACCCTGAGTCTGGATCAGCCCCGGTGTAATATTCTGCAGGAACATCTTTGCCGATACATAATCGCTGGTGATAGGCAACTGCACGAAGGCATCGCCTGCAAAGACAATCAGTCCGATCTTGTCGTTGCTGAAGTTATCTACCAGATTCTCTATCAGCATCTTGCTCTTGTCGAGACGGGAAGGAGCCACATCCTCGGCAAGCATGGAATTGGAGATATCGAGACAGATCATCGTCTCGATGCCATTACGCTTGTCGTGAGAAATCTTGCTTCCCATCTGAGGGCGAGCCACCATCACGATGACAAGTGCCAAGGCAGCAAGCATCAGCACAAACTTCACCGTAGGACGGTATTTGGATATGTCGGGCATCAACTGCTTGAGCAGTTCTGGATCGCCCAATCTTTTCAGCTTAGCCTTTCGCCTTCTCCAGCCTACCAGACGAACCAGTATGAGCACCGGTATCAGCCAGAGCAGCCAGAGAAACGTAGGATCTTCAAATCTTAACATATTTATATGATGTTATAATCTATTTTGTCTAAACTCCTCTTTCATCAAGGAATTCTTCTGAACCAAGTGAGGCGGAGCAATATCTCCAGGAGCAGTATCAGGAGTGCACCCAGGGCAAAAGGCTGATAGGCCTCATAACGCTTGGCAAAATGCTTCACATTAAACTTAGACTTCTCCAACTTGTCGATGTCCTTGTAGATTTTCTTCAACTCGGCTGTACTCGTAGCTCGATAGAAGTTTCCATCAGTGGTCTGAGCGATGTCGCGCAGCGTCTGGGTATCGATTTCCACCGGGATATTGACATACTGTACGCCTCCTGCCACAGGCATCGGATAAGGCGCCACCTTGTTGGTTCCCACACCAATGGTATAGACTCTGATGCCGTAGCTCTTGGCTATCTCGGCAGCGGTCATAGGCGAGATGTCACCCATGTTGTTACTACCGTCGGTGAGCAGGATTACCACTTTGCTCTTTGCCTTGGAATCCTTGAGTCGGGTCACGGCGTTGGCAAGTCCCATACCCACAGCGGTACCGTCGTCAATGAGTCCGCGAGCCGCAATATCGGTGCGGGTGTCGTGCAGGAGTCTGAGCAGACTGGCATGATCGGTGGTCATCGGACATTGCGTGAAAGCCTCGCCGGCAAAGATGGTGAGTCCGATATTGTCGGTAGGACGGCCTGAGATAAACTCAGTGGCAACATCCTTCGCCGCCTCCATACGGTTTGGCTTCAGGTCCTCAGCAAGCATAGAGGTTGATACGTCCATGGCAAGCATGATATCGATACCTTCTACGGTCTTGTTGTCCCAGGAATAGTGGGTCTGCGGACGGGCCATGGCGATGACGATGAGCACGAAGCAGATGCATCTCAGCACCATCGGCAGATGGATGAGTCTGACGCGCATGCTCTTGGGAGCATACTGATAGATGCGTGTATCACTCATGCGCATCGTAGGCTCGCTCTTCTTCCTGCCCAGGAAATACCATAATATATAAGGTATCAGCAGCAGGAGCAGCAGAAAATATGCTTTACTTGCAAATTCCATTTCTTAATTTCTTTTTATTGTTTACATCACCAGCTCTGGATTTCTGAGCCTGATGACATTTACATCACGAGCATCGCTACCTGATAAACGATGTAGACGAAGATGGCAACTACGCTGATGCCGCCCACCCAGAGCAGGGTCTTGATGAGTCGGCGCTGCTGCTGCGACTTCTGGTCTTCGGTGCTGAGCGTTGGAACGATCTTCTCCTCCTTAGGCTGCTCATCGGTCTTCGTCTGGTCGATGAAGTTGATGGCATTCACCAGGTTGGCATCGTTCTCGTTCATCGGAATCTCGTACTTGGCAAACTTCACCAGGTCGGCGGTGGAGAAGAGCATTCTCAGCTCGTCTATCATCTTCTGGTCGCCCGAAGCACGCAGGTGCTCGATGATTTCTCCACTGGTCATCTCCATCGCATTGAATCCGAAGCGGCTCACGATATAGGCACGCAGCGTATTGGTCAACTGGGTGTAGTACTCTTTCTGAGTCTCCTGGCTGGCACTGGTATGATGATGCTTGATGTCATTGATTTCACGCAGTGCCTTCTCATGGGCAGGCACCCTCTTCACGATGCGGATGCGGGCGATGATAGGCTTGTTCTTCTTCAGACGATTGCGGAGATAAATCATTGCTCCACAGATGATAATCATCAGTAGGCTCAACCAGAAGGCGAAGCTCCACTCACTCCATTCAAAAGGATTATCCTGTACACCCTTTGCCGGATAGAACTGGTTAGGATGCACCGTATCTACCGGAACGGTGAGCACCTTCAGCGCCAACGGATTTCCGTGATAGCTCTTGCCGTCGATCTTCACATCGAGTGCAGGAACCACATACACCTTCTCATCGAAAGAGGTAAGCGTATAGTCGCGGCTCACCTGGATGCGGTCATCACCCATCTGCATCGTGTCGCCCTTGCTCTGCTCCACCACCTCTACACCAGGTACAATCTGGTCCTGAGGCTTGAAGGATGGCAGCACGATTCTGGCACCCTTCCGGGCTGTAGCCTTGAGGTGCAGGATGGTCTGCTGTCCGATAAGCAGCTGCAGGGAATCCATGCGCTGCTCCACGGTCTGACCGATAGCCAGCGTAGAGCAACCCATCAGCGCCATCGTCAATATGATATTCTTTATTTTCATGTTATCTTACTTTAGCCTCTCTGTTTGAACAGCATCAGGAGCGCCTTCGAGAAGTCCTCGTTGGTGGCTACCGAAGTCCAATCTACCTTGCTCTTGGCAAAGAGCTGTCGCAGATTCTCCTGCTGTCGCAACCAGTTTTGGGTGTGAGCCACTCTCAATTTCTTCGAACTGGTATCGATATACATCTCGTGTCCCGTCTCGGCATCCATCACCTTGAGCAGTCCCACGTCGGGCAGCTGCTTGGCACGTGGATCATACACCTGGATTCCCACCACATCGTGCTTCTGGTTGGCTATCTGCAGCTGGTGCTGATAGTCCTTGTTGTCGTAGAAGTCGCTGATGACGAAAGCCGTGCAATGGCGTTTCATCACCCTCGTGAAGTATTCCAGGGCACATCCGATATCGGTACGCTGACTCTCGGGATGAAAGTCGAGCATCTCACGAATGATGTAGAGGATATGCTTGCGTCCCTTCTTGGGAGGGATATATTTCTCTATTCTGTCGGAAAAGAAGATGACACCTATCTTGTCGTTGTTCTGGATGGCACTGAAGGCAAGGGTTGCAGCTATCTCGGTAGCCAGGTCGCGCTTCATCTGGCGCATGGTACCGAAATCGAGCGAACCGCTCACATCCACCATCAGCATCACGGTAAGCTCTCGCTCTTCTTCAAAGACCTTGACGAAAGGGCGATGGAAGCGAGCCGTCACATTCCAGTCGATGTCTCTCACGTCGTCGCCATACTGATATTCGCGCACCTCGGCAAAGGCCATTCCCCTACCCTTGAAGGCAGAATGATACTGGCCGGCGAAGATGTTCTGGCTCAATCCGCGAGTCTTGATCTCGATCTTCCGAACTTTCTTTAAGATATCTTGTGTATCCAACTTAATTTACTTTGAATTTTGAACTAACTCAAGGCACTTCAACCTTGTTGATGATGCGGCTGACGATTTCCTCGCTGGTGATTTCGCTTGCCTCTGCCTCGTAAGAGAGGCCGATGCGGTGGCGGAGCACATCGTGAGCCACGGCACGCACATCCTCAGGAATCACGTAACCACGGTGCTTGATGAAGGCGTAGGCTCTGGCTGCCTTGGCAAGTGAGATGCTGGCACGAGGACTGCCGCCAAAGGTGATCATATCCTTCAATTCACCCAGGCCGTAACGGTCTGGATAACGGGTAGCAAAGACGATGTCGGCAATATACTGCTCAATCTTCTCATCGATATACACCTCGTTGACGATGCTGCGAGCCTTCAGGATTTCCTCGGCAGTAGTAACCGGAGTCACGGTAGGCAGACCACCCTGGATGTTCTCACGGATGATGAGCTTCTCTTCTTCGATGGTAGGATAATCGATGATAACCTTGAGGAGGAAACGGTCCACCTGAGCCTCAGGCAACTGATAGGTACCCTCCTGCTCTACCGGGTTCTGGGTAGCCATCACCAGGAATGGATTAGGCAAATGGAAAGTCTGCTCGCCGATGGTTACCTGATGTTCCTGCATCGCCTCAAGCAAGGCACTCTGCACCTTGGCTGGAGCACGGTTGATCTCATCCGCCAGGACGAAGTTGGCAAACACAGGTCCTCGCTTCACATGGAAGGCTTCATCCTTCTGCGAATAGATCTGCGTACCGATTACATCGGCAGGCAACAAATCGGGTGTAAACTGTATGCGGCTATAGTCTGCACTAATCAACTGTGACAATGTTTTGATTGCAAGAGTCTTCGCCAGACCAGGTACACCTTCCAGGAGAATGTGACCATCAGAGAGAAGACCGATAAGGAGACAGTCAACGAGGTGCTTCTGACCTACGATGACCTTGTTCATGCCCATTACCAGGTTGGTAACGAACTGACTCTGTTGTTCAATCCGGATATTCAACTCACGGATATCAATAGCTTCTGCCATAATCTTATATCAATTTTACGTTTAATTCATTCTAAAAACAGAACAAAGGGCACTTCCAAAATGCCCTCCGTCCTCAAATCAAACGCAAAAGTACTCAATTATGAGCACAAAAGCGAATAAAGCTAACTAAATTATATTAAAAAAGTTTCACAAACGCTATTTTTAGAAACTTTTAATAAAGCAGGCACACGAAGCATCAGCGATTGCGATGCTTCATATACCATGGATGTACTAGGAAATTATACATCAGGAGAGAAACCACTGCCAATCCGAAAGCTGGATACACAAGTTCATTATACACTGGATTCAATATCGCCATATCCACATCAGGAGACTTCTGATACACGCCCTTCACCAGCCAGAAACCCAATCCGATTCCTAAGCTCAACCCCAGTTCCCACGCCAGGAAGAAGGAGCTCATACTGGTGCCACGCTGGCAATGCTTGGCAAGCTTGATGTAGAAAAGCAGGAATCGGCTTCCGATGATACCCACTCCCAAGGCCAGCAAGGCTGGAACAAGCGTATCTTCGGCAAAGCTCTGATCACTTAAGAAAACAAATTCTGCTGCCGCGATCAATATCAGTCCCACGATTACCTGACTCTTCAGCTCTGCATCAGCAAAAACGTATTTCTCAGCCACCAATGCCAGAAACAGTCCGCAAAAAAACATCACATAGACGGTGAGAGAATGAGGCAGCGACAGATAGAAGCCCGGTATCACCATGATGCATACAATATTGACGAACAGCGGAAATCCCTGAGGCAGGAAAAAGCGGTCGCTACTGATGAGTGACACGTTTTCTGACGGAGCCTTGAACGGGAATTTCACTCTGGAAACCAGCACCAAGGCAACCAATGCCAATACCGAGGCTACAGGAAAAACGACTTTCATACTGAAGACATGATAGACCAGAAGCGACAGCAATGGACCTACCGCAATGGAAAAGCGGGCAAACCAGGAGGTGATATAATTCGCCTCCGTACGCTGGAAAGATTCACAGGTATCGATAATCAGCGTACTCGCCAGCGACATCTCTGCCAAGCCCAGGAAAGCGCCCTGAATCAGACGCATCACCACCAGCATCTCGAAGCCCACCTTGATGTTCCAGAAGGTTTCCAGATAATAAAGGATGACGAGACTGACTGCCACACCCAAGATGGATATCTGGCATACCCGATTGCGGCGATAGCGCTGCACCAGATAGGAGCAGAAGCCACCCAAAAGAAAGATGCCCAAGCCATAAGCAGCATAAACCACGCCAATCTGAGTAACGGAATATCCCTCCTTAGCCATAAAATAAGGTATGCTCAGGAGGAGCATATAGATGCTCGTCATCAGGAAGAGATTGGCGAAGCAGAGACGCCAGAAGTCACGGTGCCACAGATTAAAATGCACCGGGGTATTTTGCGTATCCATCTTAGTAGCTCTCTTCTGCGCTTGGATACTCCACGCTCTTCACGGCGTCGATATAAGCCTTTACTCCCTTCTGCATCTCCTCGCCTACCTGGGCAAAATGACGCAGGAATTTTGGCTTGAAGCCCTGGGTCATACCGAGCGCATCAGCATAAACCAGCACTTGTCCATCACAACCGTTACCAGCTCCAATACCGATAGTTACAGCGTTTACCTGACGTGAAACTTCAGCCGCCAGTTTGGCAGGAACCTTCTCCAGAACGATGGCAAAACAGCCAGCCTTATCCAGAGCTTTAGCATCGCTGATCAGCTTCTCAGCCTCTGCATCTTCCTTGGCACGGATGCCGTAACCACCAAACTTATTCACGCTCTGAGGAGTAAGTCCAAGATGGCCGCAAACAGGAATACCGGCATTGATGAGTGCCTGAACTGTATCCAGAATTTCCACGCCACCTTCCAGCTTCAGCGCATCCACGCCTGTCTCCTTCATCATTCGGCAGGCATTGCGCAAGGCATCCTCCTTGCCTATCTGATAGCTGCCGAAAGGCATATCACAGAGCACGAGTGCATGATTGCAGGCGCGGGCCACACTGCGTGCGTGGTAAATCATCTGATCTACGGTGATAGGCAATGTATCAGCATTTCCAGCCATCACATTGCTAGCCGAATCACCTATCAGGATGGTATCGATGCCAGCTGCATCGATGATGCCTGCGGTAGTGAAATCGTAGGCAGTAAGCATCGTAACCTTCTCACCTGCCGCCTTCATTTCGGCGTAGGTCTTGGTTGTGATTTTCTTTTTGTCTGTAGATAAATATCCCATATAATTGTGTTTACTTAAAAGTTTCTACAATCTTCTCCAGGTCATCGTATCCGAATCCATTGTAATCGGCTATCACATAGTCACTGTATGGTTGGATGCTCTCTGCAGAATTGGTAGTAGCGAGTCCGAGGGTAAATGCACCCGAAGCTCTCACTGCCTTCAGTCCGTTGAAGCTGTCCTCCAGACCCACGCATTCCTCCGGCTTTGCTCCGAAACAGGCAGCACCCTTGAGATAACAGTCTGGATCCGGCTTGCTCTTGACAAAATCTTCGCTGGTGAGCACGCGGTCAAAATAGGTCTTGAACTCAGGATGATGCTTATACACCTGCTCCATCTTCTGCAGATTGCTGCTCGTCACCACAGCGCACTTCACACCATGCGCCTTTAGGTCTTTCAGGAAAGTTTCGAATCCGGGAATGTAAGGAAACGACATATTCAGCTCGAACTCATCGAGCCGGGCTGTTATCTTAGCCTGTTCCGACTTGCAATCGGTGTATCCATCAATATGAGCGAATGTGGCATCATCAGAGAAGTACTTGTCGTAGATCTGAACCAGGGTCTGTCCCTTGATGCGAAGCGCAAAGTCAGGCATCTCCGGATGATACTCCCTGCCTATCATTCCCCAGAACACGGAATACTGGCTTTCGGTATCGAAAACCACGCCGTCTAAGTCGAATAATGCTGCTTTTATCATTACTTTTTATATTAAATAAATACTATCTAACATCTTTTTCGGGTGCAAAGGTACACATTTTTTTGCTAACAAGCCCCGAAATAACTACTAAATATACAAAAAAAGCTAATTTTATTTTGTTTTATCTACAATTTGCACTACCTTTGCATCGGTTTATATACATTAATAAATATAGTATACTGAAGTTTCGCATGTGGTTCAAGTACGGGCTGAAGGCCCAAAAGCTCCTAGC